>ERZ1026862.1872-NODE-1872-length-11685-cov-3.487188_pt1 | contig 11685 bp, 10 predicted proteins | sample MGYA00380161_ERZ1026862 | MGnify/ENA primary metagenome ERZ1026862 (study PRJEB33269, sample SAMEA4719797) | human gut metagenome | biome: human-associated habitat; feature: organic feature; material: feces | place: Cameroon | collected 2013-10 ... | reverse complement strand
ATATTCAAATATACTCATTCGCAACACCTCCGCTTTATTTTTCTTAAGGAATGATTCCAAAATTCCTTTTTGAATACATTCATTGATTGCTTTTTCTACTGCTATTTTGAAAGGAAAATCTTTTTGATATGTCCTGATGCAGTCCACAAACTGCATATACTGATGCAACGTCGGACTTTTGATCTTTGTACATACGATCTGGTTCTCCTAAGATTCGTATCAGATGCTGCGCTGACTGCTCCATTAACTCCGTTGATATCCCCTGATCAGTTACATACACATCCGTTTTTGGCATTTTATCATTTCTACCCTTCTCTGACATTATATGTCCTCCTTTGTTATGTTCGGGAGAACTTCAGCTTCCGCAATCGAATTCTCCCTGCTTTTTTAATGTGATTAAAAGCATTGAAAATTCTCTGTCGTGATACTGGTATTCAGTCCTCTACACCAGTATATATGTGATTGGATTGCAGAATTGCACTTGCCATAATGACATGGTATATGATGTTGGCCATTTGTGTTCATATACGCTTGAAAACATAATGCTTTGCATGGATTATAACATGATACGCCTGTTGTGTCATCTATTATTTATTCCAATTATAACATTGGTTCTAACCAACATTAATAAAAAGACATGCAACATCCGTATAAACAATGCTGCATGTCTTTTTTCTTTTACACACTATAATCAAACCGGCTTCCTTCGGTCTCCTGTTTTGTTTCCTTTACGCTATCCCAGTCAATCTCTTTGATTTTCTTTTCAAGCTCTTCCAGTGAATTTGCCTGCACATAGGTTTTCTTCTGGGCTTTTGCTGCCTGCTCTTTCTTCTCCTCTGTGCGCTTTTCTTTTGCATTTTCAATGCGTTCTTTCTGCTTATCAGAAAGTTTTTCAAGTTCAACAAAATATGAAGTCGTTCCGTCAGTATTGACTTTAATTCCAATCTGCGAAATTCCTACACCATTCTCTTTTCCATAGTCACTTTCCGCACCGAACTTCTCATTGATCTCCTTTGACTTTTTCACTGCATCATCGATGGTGTTGATGTTTTTGTTGTAGTAATCCTCATCCGCTGCCATCTTTTCAAGTTCATCGCTGGAAATCATAACCGAGTACTCTTTGGTTCCGCGGGACATGATTTCTTTTGCCTCATCTTCACTGTCAGGATCCGCAACGAAGAAATCCATATTGCCATATTTGCTTTTTAACTTTTCAAGCACTGCCTGTGCATCCTTTGACAGTGTCTTCTGTCCGGCAGTCTCTGTCTGACTGTTCTGTGCTACTTTGCTGCTTCCCTGCTGCTTTGTCTGCTTGTTGCTCTGCTGCGTAGCATTCATCGTATACTGCATTGCTGCATAGCTTGTGTTAATCGTGCTCATTTCCATCCTCCTTGATCTTACCATGGGCCTGTTTCTTTTCCTATTCCAAGTGCTTCTGAAATAGTTACTTTTAAATACTATATCGACCAATGAGCAGAAATTCTTTAGCTCAACTTCCTTTGTAAGTGCAGGAAAATTCGAAAACTCCGATTCCAACGCAAGTCCTTCTTAATCGCTCTCCCTCAGCCGCTCTACAATGGTACGTTTCCCGACAAAATGATAAACGATCCCTGGCACGGCTGCTCCGATTATGACAAAAAATACGGCTGCAATCAGAATTGGTGCAATGGTATAGTGAAACCGGAAAAACCAAAACATCTGCCCCGCCACCTTTCCTGCCATCGGCTCTAAAACAGCTACGAGCAGGATTGAGATCACCACTGCTGCAAATGTATACAACAGGCCTTCGATCATCAGCATCCGCTGTAACTGCCGCCGTGTCATTCCGATGGATTGCAATACCGCAAACTCTCTTCGCCTTGCGATAATTCCGGTAAGAATCGCATTCAGGAAATTTAAGATTCCTACCACAGCGATCACTGCGGATAACACACCACCAAGGATCAGGAACATATTTCGGAAAGAATCAAATTCCTGTTCATACGAAAACTTGGATTCATAATTGTACACCGGGTTTTCATCCTCTGTGTAATGTTTCAGGAACTGCTCCATATTTCGTGCATACATATTGTTTTTCATATCAAAAATCAGGCTCATCACGCAATCCGTTCCAGAGTCTTTTATAAAGTTATCACTTCCCAGCACAAACTGCGGACTACCGTAATAGTGGTAATCTTCTGCACTCGGCACCATAATCTCGGCAACAACCGAATATGTTTTTTCTTTTGCTTTATCCGCTTTCACGACATACGCATCGTCATAACTGTCAATGGCATCTGCATCGATTTCTTTTCCACTTTTTTTATCATAATACTTCCAGCTGTCCACATAGCGAAGTGTAACTTTATCCCCGACTTTTGCCCAGTTGGTATGTGCCACCGCCTTATTATAGTCATCCTGCATATAAACCGCGGCTATCGCATCTTTCTGCGTGGCCAGTGCCTTTAAATCCCCTTTGATCAGCGTTGTCTTTTCGATTGGCAGCTCATCCATTCCATAAAGCAACACATCACCGTAATACTTTCCATCTTCGGCTTTTTCCTCGTTGCCCAGATACGCGTCCAGATCCTCTTTGGTCATTCCATAACCCATCGCTTCAAAATATCTTTTCGTATCTTCTGCACTCATTTTTCCCTGAACGACATTCGTCTGGCCATATATTTTTCCACTTTCTTTGATACCGCTTTGTTCCAGCAATGTCTGTATGGCATCCTCTTCCACGGCCTGATCCCCGGATGTAAATCCTTTCTGCACATTAAAGTAGTCCGCATTGGCAAATACAAAATCACTGCTGCAGAACTTCTGTAAATACAGATCCATATCAAAGCCATTTGCAAATGTGCATACAAGATTCAAAAGCACCACGCCAAGCGTCAGCGATATAACCACAAGTCCGGTTTTCTTTTTGTTTCTTCCAAGATTTGCCCATGCCATGGAAAAAAGCGAAGTCCCCGATTTCTTTTTCTTTGCGGCATGCACCTTACATCCACTGTGATTTTCTGTATATCCGGTTGCTTCCACCGGCGATACTTTTGCTGCAATCTTTCCCGGTTTATTGCATGAAACAAGTACCGTAATCAGCGAAAAAAGCGCTGCTCCCGCAAGTACGGCCGGATGCAGACGGCTGACCACTGTACTGCAATCAAGCTGCCTTATCACGATTGGGATCAATCCTTCGGAAATACCGATGCCACATACAAGGCCGATGGGAATCCCGATACATGACAAGCACAGTGCCTGCTGTCTTATCATCCGTTTCGTCTGCTTTCCGGTCATCCCAATCGTTTTTAACAAGCCATAAAAGCGGATATCATTTGTAACTGAAATCTGAAAGACATTGTATATGACAAGATATCCCGTAAACACGATCAGCAGAAGTAAAGCACCCACAGCAACCATACTTGTGCTGTCCATATGATTATCCGACTGCGTGTTTGTATATCCCCAGTTCACACCAAATTTGATGTAATGATCTTTGGAAGCATCTTTCCACTGAAATCCCTGATTTTCGATGACCTGTCTCATATTTTCTTCAATATGAAACGAATTGCGAAAACATACGCCCAGTGTCCATGTTCCGGTCTCATCTCCCGCGAGAAATTTCATTCCCCGCAACATTTTTTTTGCGTAACTTTGCGGAACGACCATATGGCTTGCCGTAGAAACACCATTATAGTCCCACCAGCCGGAAAGCACGAACTGTTCGGTAACCTCTTTTTTATTTGCGGAATCCTGCCCGATTTCATAGGTGATTGTAACCTGCTCCCCCACTTTTGGTTTGATTCCCAGAAGTTTCAGTACACGCGTATCCGTCATCACCTGGTTGGTGCCCTCTTTTGGCACCTGTCCATGCGTCGGCGTACAAAAGTAATGCTTCACTGCCTTCGCATCCATGTAACTGATTTCCACCTGTGTCTTTCGAAAAGCACTTCCGGTTCCCATGCCAAGAAACAGCCGCGTATCCGATTCTTTAATCAGTGGATCTTTTTGCAGCTGTTCCATCTGTTCTTTCGTCAGGTTCTTAAAATCTCCATGATCATCCCCGCCGGACATAAGAAAATTCGACTGTTGCAGCGAATCATTAATGGAAATTGTGATTGCAAACAATGCGGTAAACATCATGGTTGTAAGTACAATGGCAAGCACTGCGACCATATTTCTTGTCTTAAATGCCCGAAGGCTTCGCATTGCGATTTTGCGGACGCATGCCCGGTTTGCTACCTGCATCATTGTACATCACCCACTTTCCTGTAAGCGGTTGTTTCCAATGTTGTCTTCTGCGTCACAATACGACCATCTTCTATGCGGATGATTCTGTCTGCAAGCTGCGCAATCTCTTCATTATGTGTGATCATCACGATCGTCTGTGAGAATTTACTGCTCGTTGTCTTCAACAGCCCCATAACATCCTGCGAAGTCCGGCTGTCAAGATTTCCGGTCGGTTCATCTGCAAGAATGATTGCCGGCTTCGCCGCAAGCGCCCGGGCAATCGCCACCCTCTGCTGCTGTCCACCGGACAACTGGTTTGGCAGCGCCTGGAGCTTTTCCTGCAGACCAAGTGCCTCCACAATCTGGTTCAGATATGTCTCATCGATGGTTCTTCCATCCAGCTGTAACGGCAGAACAATATTTTCATACACCGAAAGCACCGGTACCAGATTAAACGCCTGAAATACAAATCCGATCTTTCTCCGTCGAAAAATCGTCAGTTCCTCGTCTTTCAGGAAAAATATATCCTTACCATCCACGTATACCTTTCCGGATGTTGCACGGTCTAGTCCACCCAGCATATGCAGCAAGGTGGATTTTCCGGAACCGGAAGTTCCGACGATGGCAACAAATTCCCCGTTTTCCACGGACAGATTGACACCCGCAAGCGCATGTACCGCGGTATCCCCTGTGCCATATTGCTTTTTCAAATCTTTTGTCTCAAGAATCACCATTTGTTTTCTCCTTTTGAACATCAATTTTTCATTTCTGTTTTGATTTTCTCACAGGATTCTTTCTACAATCTTTCTCTGCCGCAAAAAATTCTTACAGTTTTGACACAATTGCCTTTGGAAAATATAATCCGAACACAGAACCTTCCCCGACTTTGGAAGACACTTTGATATAGCCGCCCTGCTGCTCCATAATTTCTCTGGCAAGATACAAACCGATTCCCACGCCCTCTTCCTGCGCTACGTCGTTGCCCCGGTAAAAGCGTTTAAATATCGCACCACGCTCTTCCTCCGGAATTCCAATTCCTGTATCTGCGATTTCCACGCAGGCAAACATTTCATATGCACGGAGTGTGATTGTAATGCTTCCTGCCTTCGTATATTTGATGGCATTGTCCATAATATTATTCAACGCTTCCAGTGACCATTTTTCATCAAAGGCTGCCAGACAGGGCTCTGTTTCATCCCGGGAATCTACTACAAGACGAAGTCCCTTCTGCCGGACTTTGTCTCTGTAAATCTTTTCCACAGTGATGACCATGTCATCCAGCCTTTCAACTGTTGGATGCAGAACAATAATCCCCGTCTCCAGGCGCGACAATTTAACAAGTCCATCGATCAAAAACTGAAGTTTTTCCGTCTGCTGATGCAGCTTCTGCAAAGAGTCCTGATTCCCGGATGGAATCTCTTCTTCCAACAACTCTGTGTACAGTAAAATATTCGAAAGCGGTGTCCTTGTCTGATGGGATATGTCCGCGATCAATTCCTTTATTTTTTCCCGCTCCGATGCAATATTTCTCACGGAAAGTTCCGATGCCTTTAAATACTGCGCCAGCTGGTTTTCAAGCGCCGATTGGCGGGATTCGTCAAACGACTGCTCGCAGAAAGTTCCATCCATTGCAGTCTCAAGCATGTGCGTAAGACCATCCATCATTTTCTTTTGCCGATAGAAAAAGTAACCATTGATGCCAATGGTTACTGCAATACATACAATACTGATAAAAATCATCCAACTCATACTTTTTCCCACACATATCCGATTCCGTATACCGTTCGAATCTGCTCCTTTGTATGCAATTTGTCCCGCAGGCGCTTCACAGCAACAGACAGCGCATTCTCGTCAACATACTCTGCGCCATCCGTCCAGATACGTTCCAAAAGCATTTCCCGTGGAACGGTTTGCCCTGCATTCTGCACCAGAATCGAAAGAAGCTTCTGTTCTGTTTTACTTAATTCCACGACCTCTCCATCCACCTGATAAAGCATCTGCGTAAAATCAAACCGGTATCTGTCACTTGTCCAGATCTGTCCTGCTGCTTCATTTGCATGGTTGCGTGCACCTGCGTAGCTTCGAAGCTGCGCATGGACTCTCGCCCGAAGTACCGCAAGACTGAACGGCTTGGTGATGTAATCGTTCGCTCCCTGTTCCAGTCCATTTACAATATCCATCTCCAGATCATTCGCCGTAAGCAATATCACCGGAACATCGGATGTTTTGCGCACATTTTCCAGGAAATCCACACCATTTCCATCCGGGAGATTGACATCCAGAAGTATCAGATCTACGGTTTCTTTTTGTAAATATTCTTTTGCTTTTCGCAGATTCTCACACAGATGCACCTGCCGGTCATCCATCGTCAACGCACGCTGCAATCCCTCCGCCAGCGTCCGGTCATCCTCTATGATCAGCAGCTGGTACTTTTTACTCTGCATAATATATTTTGTCCTTTTCCACGAGCGTTCCCACACCATCCACTACATCTGCAATACAGACCGAACAGTTCTTTGGTACGCCGCCACGCCAGATATCTTCTTTATCCTCATAAAAATTAGCAAGCAGACAACGGCTCGCGGCTCCGTGTGTCGAGATTAAAATATTTGCATCCCTGTACGCCTCGTTTTTAATCAGCGACTGATAGAAATCAGCGGTTCTTTTTAATACATCCTGAAAACTTTCTCCACCCGGAGCTTTTGGACAATGGTACGGATCATGATAGAACTTATCCACATAATCGGCCGGAAGAACTGTACTTTCCCGCACAGATTCCCCTTCCCATTTACCAAATGACATCTCAATGATACGCTTGTCCGTAATCATCGGAATCTGTCTGCCTGCCAGAACCAGTTCTGCCGTCTGCTTTGCACGGATCAAAGGACTTGAAATCACAAGATCAAAATCGATATCCTGCATTCCCTCTCCGGTCTTTTCCGCAAGCCGAAGTCCGTCGGCATCGAGCATAATATCTTTTCTTCCCTGTAATCGTTTCGCTTTGTTCCACGAAGTTTCTCCGTGTCGTATAATATATAATCGCATGTTGTATTCCTCTCTTACTGTTTTTCTTTTCGATTATAACATTTTTTCCCGGCTTGTAAATAAGTGTGCGCTTGCCATACACTTTCACGCCTGCCATAAAGCAAAAGCAGGGATGCCTCGCGGCACCCCCACTTTTTCTATGTATTTATGCATTTACTTTATTGATAAAACGTTCAAATGCTTCTCTTCCTTCTGCTGTGCATTTATACACACCGGCATCCTGAAGAACTTCATTGAACACAAGTCCGATCTCCTCATGAAGAATATCCATTACATTTTCCTTTGTGATCTTATCATACTTTGGAAGGAAACCTTCTGCCCAATCTGCATGGGAAGCAAGTGTTTCGGTTGCACGGAGATCTTTTCCATTGACCAGCGCATCAGCAAGTTCTGCCATCTCATCTTTGAGACGCGCCGGAAGCACTGCCAGTCCCATTACTTCAATAAGACCAATGTTCTCTTTCTTGATGTGATGCAGTTTTGCATGCGGATGGTATACGCCAAGCGGATGTTCTTCGGTTGTGATATTGTTACGCAATACCAGATCCAACTCGAAATCCTCTCCACGTCTGCGGGCGATTGGTGTGATCGTATTGTGTGGTTCTCCGTCCGTCTCTGCAAATACAAATGCATCTTCATCGGTGTAACCTCTCCACGCGAGAAGAATCTTATCGGCAAGTTCGATCAGACGCTCCTTGTCAGCTCCCGTGATACGGATAACGGACATTGGCCACTTTACGATACCTGCTTTGATATCTTCGAATCCGTCAAAATGCAATTCTTTTTCCATCGGTGCCTTTGCCATGGCAAATGTGTAATGACCGCCCTGGAAGTGATCATGACTTAAAATCGATCCTCCTACGATTGGCAGGTCCGCATTCGAACCAACGAAATAATGAGGAAACTGTGTCACGAAATCCAAAAGTTTTCCAAATGTTGCACGCTCAATCTTCATTGGTGTATGACAGGAATTGAACACGATGCAGTGCTCGTTGTAATACACATATGGAGAATACTGGAAATACCACTCACTGTTGTTGATCGTCACCGGAATGATTCTGTGGTTCTGTCTTGCCGGATGATTTACACGGCCCGCATAACCTTCATTTTCTTTGCAAAGCTGGCATTTTGGATATGCACTCTGCTTTGCATTCTTTGCTGCTGCAATTGCCTTTGGATCTTTCTCCGGCTTGGAAAGATTGATTGTAATATCGAGTGTTCCAAACTCTGTATCTGTTGTCCACTTCTGATCTTTTTTGATACGCTGTCTGCGGATATAATTGCTGTCGCAGCTTAACTTGTAGAAATAATCGGTGGCTGCCTGTGCAGAGGTATTGTTGTACAGATCCCGGAATGTTTTGCGCACTTCGCTTGGACGTGCCACAAGGCATCCCATGATTTTGGTGTCAAAGAGATCCTTGTAAACAATGCTGTTCTCTTTCATGATTCCCTGCTCGTATGCATAGTCCATCATGTCAGAAAGGATTCCCTCCAACGCATCTTCTGCCTCTTCCTGTGTCCAGTCTGGAAGATTTTCTACCTTTGCAAATGTTTCATCCTCGATGTCATCCACTGCAAAAAGCTCCAGCAGACGATTGATTGTATATACTTTATCCTCTGGATTTACCAGACCGGTTGTAAGACCGTATTTTACTAATTCTAAAATTCTCTCCTGAATCATGTTATACTCCTTCTTTCTTTGCATGGGCTGACGCTACATGTTAAGCTAGCGCTTAACACATTTTGAACATCAGCCCATGCAAAATTTGTCTTCGACAAATGGGCTGACGCTACATGTTAAGCTAGCGCTTAACACATAATTCTACTAGGTCCATCACCGATAGAAACTACATAGAATTCCGGTGTTTTTCCAACTTTTTCCTGATAAGCTGCAGTAAGTTTCTCTTTGAATTCTTCCACTGCCTCATCCTTTACAATGCTGACAGTACATCCACCGAATCCGCCTCCGGTAATACGGGAACCGATCACACCGGAAATCTTCCATGCCTCATCGACAAGTACATCCACTTCCGGGCAGGATGTCTCATAATCATCGCGCAACGATACATGAGATGCATTCATCAGTTTGCCAAATGTTGCAAGGTCGTTGTCCTTGAGCGCCTTTACTGCCTTGATGGTACGCTGGTTCTCATAAACTGCGTGTTTTCCTCTCTTACGGGCAATCTCATCTTTGATTGCATCTTTGTGTGCTTCAAATTCTTCTTCCGTGAGATTACCAAGTGTCTTGATATCTACAACCGTCTGCAAATCTTTCAATGCCTGTGCGCTCTCATTTCTTCTGTCATTGTAAGCAGAAGTTACCAGACTATGCTTTACCATACTGTTGGTGACCACAATCTTTGCGCCATCTAAGATGACTGGTGCATATTCGAAAGAAAGTGTTGAAGTATCCAAAAAGATTGCATGATCTTTCTTTCCCATAGCAGATGCAAACTGATCCATAATTCCACAGTTACATCCATTGTAATTATTCTCGGAATACTGTCCGATCAAAGCCAGATCCTGATTTGTCACATCGAATCCGTAGAGATCCTTTAACATATATCCGGTTACGACTTCCAGTGATGCGGAAGAAGAAAGTCCGGAACCATTCGGGATATTACCAAACAATGCAATATCAAGTCCCTGCTCTAATTTCATGCCACGTCCTTCAAATGCCCACATAACACCCATTGGATAGTTGGTCCAGAGTCCGTCCGGATCCGGAGTAAATGCATCGAGAGAACTCTCAACGACACCCAGATTTTCAAAATTCATGGAATAAAAACGAAGCTTTCTGTCATTTCTTTTTCTTGCAGCCATGTATGTACCGATGGTCAGTGCACATGGAAATACATGACCACCATTGTAATCTGTGTGTTCACCGATCAGATTCACACGTCCCGGTGCAAAATATACACGGATGTCTCCGTCCTCTCCATAGATTTCTTTGAACTTTGCCAATACCTCATTTGCAATCATTTTTCTTCTCCTTTTCGAAACATTTTTCTTTTTTGTGCCCAGCGCATTTTCTGTTTAAAAAAGCGCATCGCACAACCGTTCATTACCTTATAAATTCATTATACATGGTAAGAAAATGTTTGCAATACGCTTTTTTCATGTTGCAACATTCCAGAGAAAAAATGCAACAAAATTACATATTTTTATTTTTGAAAATCCCGGATCACCTCAAGGGTCGGCAATGCATTACCTTCGTAATCAAACAATGCCTGATTTGCCCACTCATTTCCACATGGTCCCGGATCATTCATGTATTTTAAGGATGCAGGTGTTGCCCATCCAGAGCCTGGCACCGGAATCCATGCCGGCTCCCACCAGAAGAATCCTGCCCCTTTATCATCTGCGACATTTGCCACGCGGTTTAAGAAGTCTTTGGTAAAATCAACCTGTCCCTGTACGGTCATCGGATACTCTACTTTTGCTGCGAGTTCCGGCTTTGTCGCATATCCTTTTCGCTCACTGTCTGTAAGCTTTTCATAACTCTTGTAATCTTCCATGGTATGTCCCATGGATACTTCTGCGACAATCAGTTCCTTTCCATAACGGACTGCAATATCGTTCATATTGTCCTCGAGCATCTGCAGTGTTCCGTGCCAGAACGGATAATAAGACAGCCCGATATAATCAAAGTCCTCGCCTCTTTCCATGTAATGGTCGAACCAGTCACGATACAATGCGTTGTTTCCACCATTATCCATATGAATCATAAGCGGAATATCTGCCTTTACCTCGCGGCAGGCACGAATTCCCGCGCTGACAAATTTCGCAACATTATCGTAATTCGGCAGCTGTCCTTCCGGCCACAGAAGTCCGTTGGAAAGTTCATTTCCAACCTGGATCATTGTTACATTCACGCCGGCATCCAGTACTTTTTTCAGGGAATCTTTTGTAAAATCATATACCGCTTTTTCCAGTTCTTCCACACCGTAGGAAGCCCATGCCTTTGGCTTGATCTGTTTTCCCGGGTCAGCCCAGAAATCACTGTAATGGAAATTAAGCAGTACCCCCAGTCCGGCATCTGTCACGCGCTTTCCGATTGCGATTGTTTCTGCCAGATCGTTGTTTCCGGCACCATAAGGCTCTCCGCTTTCTGACTTCGGGTCATTCCATAAACGAAGACGAATCGTGTCCACATCATATTTTTTCATGATGTCAAGAATGTCCATCTCCTGTCCATGATCATAATATTTTGCTCCACAACGTTCCATCTCAAGAAGTGTGGATAAATCCATACCTTTTACAAATTTGCTCATATATACTCCTTTATCCATACATTACCTTTTGGTATCCGTTACATTCCCCGGAACCAGAATCTGAATTCTTTTCTTCCGGTCACATCCAGCAGATATTCCGGATGCACTTTTGCGCCCCAGCTGTCATCACCGGAGACACCCATCTGCGCCTGTGCAA
>ERZ1026862.1869-NODE-1869-length-11691-cov-4.676521_pt1 | contig 11691 bp, 9 predicted proteins | sample MGYA00380161_ERZ1026862 | MGnify/ENA primary metagenome ERZ1026862 (study PRJEB33269, sample SAMEA4719797) | human gut metagenome | biome: human-associated habitat; feature: organic feature; material: feces | place: Cameroon | collected 2013-10 ... | reverse complement strand
ACTACTTCGAAGGCAAGGCTACAAAGGATCAGGCACTTGATCTCTTCTACAAGGCCGTTGTTGAGAAGTATCCGGAATTAACATACTAATCACGTACGAAAAAAGTGTCTGCCTGAGGATTTCGCATTGGCGAAAAGGCAAAACAGACCGTGCCCATCTTGCCGAGAGTGGGCACGGTCAATAAAATAAACGATTTCTTGTGAATGATAAGAGGATAACAAATACAGACCATACCAGTTGGGAGGTAAGTTTATGAAGAAGAGTAGCGGAGGAAAAGCAGTCAGATACAACAAATGGGGCTACATATTTTTAATCCCGTTTATTGTTGTGTTTGTCATATTTCAGCTGGTACCATTGGTAAATACCATTTATAACAGTTTTTTTGAAAATTACATGTCAGGTCTGACACAGATCGGACCGACATTTGTTGGATTAGATAATTATAAGGCGTTGTTCAGCGGCGGAGATGTGTGGGTATATTTCAAGAACACAATGGTTCTCTGGATCATGTGTTTCATCCCACAGATTTTCTTCTCATTGCTGCTGGGAGCATGGTTTTCCGATGTACAGCTTCGGTTAAAAGGCGCCAGATTCTTTAAGACAGTCATCTATCTGCCGAATCTGATCATGGCATCCGCCTTTTCCATGTTGTTCTTTACACTGTTTTCAGACGGAGGACCAATCAACTCACTGCTGATGCAGATCGGATTCATCTCCGAACCTTATAAGTTTTTGTCACATGCCGGAAGTACAAGAGGTCTTATTGCTTTAATGAACTGCCTGATGTGGTTCGGAAATACGACGATCCTTCTGATGGCCGGTATGATGGGAATTGATACCTCATTATTTGAAGCAGCAGAAGTGGATGGCGCCACTTCAACACAGGTGTTCTTCAAAATTACACTTCCGCTGCTTCGCCCTATCTTAGTATATGTAATCATTACGTCACTGATCGGTGGTCTTCAGCTTTTCGATGTACCGCAGATCTTAACAAACGGAACCGGAGATCCGATGCGTTCTACCATGACACTGATCATGTACCTGAACAAGCATCTGTACAGTAAGAACTACGGTATGGCCGGTGCGTTGTCTGTCGTATTGTTTATCATTACGACGATCCTGAGCCTGGTTGTATTTAAGGTGTCAGGCAATGACAAGAGAAAGGGGTAATGAGTGATGGATAAGTTAGATAAAGATACCAAAAAAGGCATGGGTCTTCACGCCCGCAGAGTTCTCGCATACATTGTGCTGATTATTATTTCATTCTTCTGTCTGTTCTGGTTTTATGTCATGTTCATTAATGCAACCAGATCAAAGGGTGAGTTAAAAGCAGGATTTACGGCTGTCCCGAGTCATTTTCTTCTGACGAACTGGAACAACCTTGTGCACGGAACACTTCCAATCTGGTCCGGTATGATCAACAGTCTGATCATTTCCGGCTGCGCGGCAGTGCTTTGTACCTATTTTTCAACGATGACAGCGTATGCAATCCATGCATATGAGTTCAAACTAAAGAAATATATTTATCCGTTCATTCTGATGATCATGATGATTCCGACACAGGTGACTGCACTTGGATTTATCAAGCTCGTCAATGGAATGAATCTGATGGACAGCTTTATTCCGCTGATTGTTCCATCCATCGCATCTCCGGTCGTATTCTTCTATATGAAGCAGTACATGGAGAGCGCGTTACCGCTGTCACTGATCGAGGCGGCGCGTATCGATGGTGCGGGTGAGTTTTACACCTTCAACCGCATCGTTATGCCACTGATGAAGCCGGCAATCGCTGTACAGGCAATCTTCACATTTGTAAGCAACTGGAATAATTACTTTACTCCGGCGCTGATCTTACATGATGACAAGAAAAAGACACTTCCAATCCTGATCGCGCAGCTGCGTGCTGCGGACTGGCTGAAGTTCGATATGGGACAGGTGTATGTGATGATCACATTCTCCATCCTGCCGGTAATTGTTGTTTATCTGATTCTTTCCAAACATATTGTACAGGGGATCGCCTTGGGCAGTGTGAAAGGATAATAAAACAACTACATAAGAAATTCGCCTGCATATACGCAAAACTCTTTGTAATATTTTTTAAATTACTTCCCTAAAAAGTTCAATGCATTCAACAACATATTTTTTGCGGATATGCAGGCGGTTTCAAATAAACAGAAAAATAGAATTAAGAAGGAGAAGTTTTTATGAAGAAGGGGTTTTTCAGAAAAACAGGTGCAGTTGTGCTTGCAGCATCCCTTGCGGTAAGCATGGTACAACTTCCGGTGTATGGCGCAACCAACAAGTCGAAGACCATCACCGTATCCAATCAGAAGGAGTTAAATAAGGCTCTCAAGGTAGCAAAAGGTAAGAAAGCGTACTCAATTGTGATCAAGTCCAAAAACAAGAGTACGAATGTCACGATTCCAAAAGGAAATTACAAAAATCTCACAATTACCGTAAAAGGAAATAAAGTAAAGATCAAAAATAATGCGACACTCAAAACAATCGTTTTGGAGTGCAAAGGTGCGGTATCGTTAACGAACAACGGAAGCGTCGGCAAAGTGGATGTACAGAAAGCAAAAAGCGTATCTTTGTCCGGAACATCCAAGAAAGAGGTAAAACTGGTTGTAGCCGCAGAAGATACCACCATTACAACAAAGATTGCAATTAAGGTTGTATGTACCGATGAAAACGCGAATGTGACCATTCATAATAAATCTGATTCTGTGGTCAAAATCACAGATGCGGACGGCAAGACAACGAAGGTAAAGTCCGGTGAGAAGAGCCAGGTTACTTCGGATGCGAAAGCCGATGACAATAAAGATGATAACAAGGATAATAAGACCGATGAGAAGAAAGATGATACGAAGGATGATAATACATCCTCCGGTTCTTCATCGTCAGGATCATCTTCCTCTCAGACTCCTTCCGGACTCACGGAAGCAGATCTTCTGAAGCAGGGATATAAACTGAAGTGGAAAGACGACTTCAATGGAGACTCCTTAAATAAAGCAGACTGGAATGTGGAGACACATGAGCCGGGCTGGGTGAACAGCGAGTGGCAGGCTTATGTTGATTCTGCCGATAATATTCAGGTCAAAGACGGAAAACTCCTGTTAAAACCGGTTAAGACGGTTGATAAAGACGGAAACGCAAGTTACACCTCTGGCCGTATCAACACACAGGGCAGGCATGATTTCAAATACGGTTATTTCGAGTGCCGTGCAAAGGTTCCGACCGGAAAAGGTTATCTGCCGGCATTCTGGATGATGCCGACCGACGAGAACCTCTACGGACAGTGGCCAAAGTGTGGCGAGATCGATATCATGGAGGTTATGGGACAGGAGACGAACAAGGCATACGGAACCATTCACTATGGTGAGCCACATGATCAGAGCCAGGGTACTTATTCCGTTTCAAAATCGGATAACTTTGCAGACAACTATCATACCTATGCGGTTGATTGGGAGCCTGGTAAAATCGTATGGTATATTGATGGAATTAAATTCCATGAAGAGTCAGACTGGTTTTCCGCAAAAAGCGGACAAGGTACTGTCGCTTATCCGGCACCATTTGATCAACCTTTCTATATGATCTTAAATCTTGCAGTTGGCGGAAGCTGGGTAGGGTATCCAGATGAGAGCACGACTTATGATGACCAGCAGTTTGCAATCGATTATGTCAAGGTATATCAGAAGGATAGCTACGATGAAAATGTGGAGAAGCCGGTGAAAGAGGTCGTGTTAAGAGATCCTGATGCAACCGGAAATTATATCAAGAATGGCGATTTTTCTGTAGCGGAGGATTTGACAGATGATGTTAACTGGAAATTCCTTACTACATTAGATGGAGAGGGAACTGCAGAAATTAAGAATCATAAGATTGTAATTTCTACTACAAATGCCGGATCAGCGGACTACAGTATTCAGTTGATACAACCGGATGTGCCTCTGCAAAAAGGCGGAAAATATAAAGTGACGTTTGATGCATATGCAGATGACGCTCGTACGATGATTGCAGACATTTCCGGCCCGGATCATAACTATACAAGATATCTTGCAGATACAAAACTTGATTTGGGTACTACATCAAAGAGTTATACACTTGAATTCCAGATGACAAGTGATAGTGATGCAAACGGTCGTCTTGAGTTCAATATGGGTAATACTGCTTCAACAGCAACGATTCATATTGCAAACGTACGTGTTGAAAAGGCAGGGTACGAAGAGATTAAAGAAGATACAACAAAGAAGGCACTTGCAGACGGTAATTATGTTTACAATGGTTCGTTTCAGGAAGGAACCGGAAGAATGAAGTATTGGGAAGTTACCAATAAAGCAGATGCAGACATTTCAGTAACGGATTTAGAGGATGGACGTCGTCTGAAAGTAACAAGTGCGGCAGGTACAGAAGATGGAAAAGTTCTTGTCGGACAAAGTGATCTGGCGCTTGGTGCAGATAAAGAATATGTATTGAGTTTCTCTGCACAGGCGGATGAAGCTAAGACAATGATAGTTACTGTTGCGGGAGATAAGAAGACATTTGATCTCACTACAGAAAAGAAGACGTATAGCATTAAGTTTAAGACTGCGGCAGATTTATCGGACAAAGATATTACGTTTGATCTTGGACTTGGAACAACCGTTTATCTGGATGATGTTAGAATTGATGAGGACGCATTGATCAAGAATGGAAGCTTTAATGCAGGATTATCTGGATTTGAGGCATACTGCTATACACCATCGAATGTAACTTATGTTGTGGATTCGCTGAATGAGGATAATGCAGCAGATTTCACGATTAAAGATACAGGAAATCAGGATTGGCATATTCAGTTAAAACAGACGGGGGTAAATCTCGAAAAAGGACAGTGGTATCGCATCTCCATGAAGATGAAATCTTCGATTGACAGAAAGGTATCGTATGCTTTGCAGAGAGATGGAAGCGTACATAAGAACGCGGATGGAAGCGAAGACTGGACACCATACAGTCAGAAGACGGTTGATCTTACAGGCGAATATCAGACATTTACGCAAGAGTTTAAGATGACGGAAGATACGGATCCGGGAACCATCTTTAACATTGCAATGGGAGCTGTTGGCGGAACGCAGATTACGGAGCAGCATAGAATCTGTATCGATGATATTGTGCTTGAGAAGATTGATGCACCGGAGATTAAGCAGGAAGAGGCTGGAAAGAATCTTTTGAAGAATGCTGATTTCTCGGATGACACAAATAATTGGAATATATGGGCAATTTCAAATCCAGCTGCAGCAACATCGGTTGTTTCAAATGGTGCGGTTACTTATAATATTACAAATGTGGGAACTGAAGATTGGAATGTTCAGCTCAAGCAGGAAGGCATTACGCTAGAAAAGGGATGCAAGTATCGTGCAAAATTTAAAGTTACTTCCACAGCAGCAAGAACAATAAAGTTAGCGTTTTTAAATGCAACGTATGCTTGGTATGGTGGAGCGGATATTTCACTTACAGCCAACACAGAAAAAGAAGTTGTTTGTGAATTTACCGTAGGAGAAGATAAGGAGACAGATACTAACATTGACATGGTAGTTTCCATGGGAAAGATTAGCGAAGGTAAGCTGAAACCACATACAATTACAATGAGCGACTTTTCTCTTGTGAAAGTGGCTGAGTAATTTTTTTAGATAACAAATAAAAACATATTTCCTCAATTTGTTGAGGGGAGTAGGCGCTACCATACAGAAGTGTGTGGCAGCGCTTTTCCTATGCAATCATCTGAATAATTTATGAAATTTTGTCATACAATAAAGTGTACATAATTGACAAAATGTACACTTTTGATATAATGGAGGAATATAAAGGAGATGATTGACATGCTAATGGAACAAGCTACTACTGTAAGGAAAGAGTGGAGCGCTGTGTGTGACAGTGTGATTCATAATAAACCAAAATTCATAAAAAGAACACGTGATAAAATGTGGTTTTCTAACCTGGAAACAATGTCGGAGATCTTGTCTGCATATCAGTTTACTGCAAAGGAGTACAAGGAAGATGATGGATCTGTGACATTATCATTAAATGAAATTGATCTCGTTGAAAATGGAAAAGATGAGAATGAGGCACGTTTGAATATGGGCGAGGCAATTCTCGACTATGCAGGTGAATATTATGCGGAGTACGAATTGTATTCAAGAAGTCCGAATCGGAAAGCACATATTCCATATATCTTTAAGGCATTAATTATGGACGATGCAGAAAAAATAGGAGAGAATATTGTATGCCACGTTGGAAAGAATTAAAGAGATTTTGCGAGAGAGATGGTTGGGAATTATATAAAGACACAGATCACTATTTTTTTCGGAAAATCGATTCAAACGGAAATTTGAGAAGAACCAAGGTCTCAAAAGGATCAGGAGAAATCCATCCTGCTATGTGGCGTGAAATTCTAAAGAAACAGTTACAGGTATCACAAGAATACTTCAATAAAATGATTTGAATTCGTCGATTAAAATAGGGAGGAATTTCGATGAGAAAATTATTTTATCCGGCAATTTTCCATATTGCAGAAGAGGGCGGTTTCTGGGTGACATTCCCTGATTTCCCAGAATGTATGACACAAGGTGATGATATGCAGGAAGCATATGAGATGGCAGTTGACGCTTTAGGACTTGAACTTGTAAGCTTCAAGCAGGAAAAAAGAAAGATACCAAAGCCATCCGAATTAAATGAAATTACAGTGCATGAAAATGAATATTGCGTGGTAATTGAGTTTGATATGCTTGCTTATCAGAAACGTAATAATGGGAAAGCGGTCAAAAAGACATTAAGTATTCCACAATGGCTGAATGAAGAGGCTGTTGCACTTGGGGTGAATTTTTCCCAGGTATTACAGGAAGCATTAATGAAGAAAGTATCAGAGAAACAATAGTTTTTTTAAAGGGAGGTGGCTTGCTATCTCCCTTTTGGAATATTAAATAGATTTTCAGGACGGATCGCCCTTGAATTTTCGTAAGGATCTCCGCAACAGCAGTAACGAAATCACGATCGCCAGATAATCAGAAATCGTCTGTGTATCATTGATAAAAAGCGTTACGACCGGTCGGCTGAAAATGATATAGATCGCGCTGAGTACCGTGCCGCTGATCAGTGTCAGCATGCCACTGAATTTCATGATCGAGATAAAACGCTTTTTGTTATTGGCTCCGTAACAGTATCCGAGCAGCGGCTGGATTCCGAGAAGATTGGCAATCATTTTATAATGAAGCATATGAAAAAGTCAAGTTGTATCCAGAATCGTATCAAATTCTTCGTGCAATTCTTTCATGGAACGTATATAATAGTGTATAGGAGTGGTAACAGACGCAAAATGTAGAGGAAAATATTTTGTGACCATATATAGGAGTGTATATGAAAAAGATTGCAATTGTTGCCGATGGATGGCGCAGATTTATCAATTACGACTGGATCTGCGGATGTAAACGTTACATCAAGGAACACAACCTTGATGCGGAGCTGTATGTCTTTAATTCATTCGGTAATTTTAGTAAGGATGAAAAATATAATGAGGGTGAATACAATATCTTTACGCTCCCGGATTTCAGTGAATTCGACGGTATCATTGTAGAGATTACGAATGTTGCCAAGCGCAAGAATTCCAAGAAGATTATCGACATCATCAAGGCGTCGAATGTACCGGCAGTCTCGCTTCTTGAGAAGATTCCGGGTATGTATCATGCAGGTGTGGATAATTATTCGGCGATCAAAGAACTTGTGGAACATCTTGTCACGGTGCACGGATGCAGGAAGATCAATTACATTGGCGGTCCGCAGTATGTTACGGAGAACCATGACAGAATGCAGGCTTATATCGACGTATTGCAGAGACACGGAATCCTTGTGGAGCAGGATCGCATTCTGCATCGGGATTACGAGGTGATGACCGGTGCGTGGGCGTTCAATCAGTTCATGGAGCAGGGACAGAAGGTGGATGCATTTGTGTGTGCCAATGACAATATTGCAGTTGGTGTGTGCCACCGTGCGGAAGAACTCGGTTATCATGTGCCGGGCGATTTTCTGGTTACCGGTTTTGACGATTTTGACAAGGCATCTTATTTTAATCCGAGAATTACGACCGTATCGTATGTGCGGGAGAATGTCGCATACGCTGCGATGGAACTGCTGAATCATGTCTGGAACGGAAAAAATGTGAAGGACAGCTGCTTTGCACCTTCGCACGCGATCTATCAGGGAAGTTGCGGCTGTAAGGCAAAGCATCCGAAGAAGCGGAGCCAGTATGTGATTAACCACATCTTCAAGGAAGTGAGAGAATCCGATCTGCATGATGAGCTGATGGAGTTGAAACGAGGTCTGCTCGAGTGTGCGAGCTACGAGCAGATGGCGCAGTGCCTTGCCAAATGCCTTTCCGGACTCCGGTGTGAGGAGATGTATGTGTTCATGAACACAGATCTCGTTGAGGCGCAGCAGATTGATGCGATACAGGACAAGGTTGAGGCGGATATCACGGAAGGATATCCGGAAGATATGACGATGCTTTTTGCACACAAAAGCGGAGAATATTCGGGCGATATCAAGAAGAAAGCGGGCGAACTGCTCCCGGAATTATGGAGCAGGAAGACGGATGGATTCTATCTGTTTGTAGCAATTCATTTCAGAGACCGCGAGGTTGGTTACCTGGTTCTCGGCAATTGTGACTATATGATTGACAATCAGTTCGTGTTTGAGTCATTAAGCGCATTTTCAGAGGCTTTGGAATATCTGCACGGCAAGATTGTGTTAAGGCGTGCCAATAACAAATTGTCGAAGCTTTATATCTTAGATTCGCTAACCGGACTGTATAACCGTATGGCTTACAATGAACTCGCCGAGCCTCTTTTTGAAAAATGCAAAGCGAAACAGACGCCAATGACGATCATGTTCATCGATGCGGATCATCTGAAATATATCAACGATGAGTTCGGCCATGATATGGGAAATATTGAGATTAAGGCAATCGCGGATATGATTCGTGAGAGTTGTCCCGCAGACGGTGTGGCAATGCGCTACGGTGGGGACGAATTTGTTGTGATCTTCCCGGATTGTGATGAGAAGAAGGCGGTAGAGCTGTATGAAACAATGCAGAATACGTTGAAACGTATCGCAGCAGGATACAGCGTTGCTTTCCCAATCGAAGCGAGCATTGGTTATGCTGTCGTAACGGATTACGAGAAACCGTTCAATGAGTATATCAATGAGGCCGATGAGAAAATGTATGCGCACAAGAAGGCGCGTAAGGCGGAACGCCAGTAGATAAAATCCCTAGAGTTTCAGCTCTGGGGATTTTTGTCCGTTTTGGCGAGGTGGGGATGCTTTTTTCATCCATATATGGTAAGATAATTTCAAGTGATTTAAATTTGAGAAAGTGAGAACATAGTATGAGAAAGCGTATAATTTCAGTCATGCTGGCAGCGGTGCTTGCGTTGTCTCTCGGGGCGTGCGGCAAGAAGGATACCAAGGAACAGGATGCGTACCGCCAGTACGGAATCAACTGTCTGGAGATCGGCAAATACGACGAGGCGATTCAGGCATTTCAGAATGCGTTGGATCAGTCGCTTGGCAAGGTCGGTGAGAAGGAGATTGACATCTGCTTCTATAAAGCAGAGGCACAGTCATTGAATGGTGCCACGAAGGATGCTTTGGATACATATAATGCAATCATTGATTATAATAAGGATGGACGGGCATACTATCTCAGGGGCAACCTTTATTTCGATATGGGGGATCAGGAGAAGGCTTTGGCGGACTATGAGAGCGCAGTCAAGGAAGATAAGAAGGACTACGAACTGTACATAGGCATCTATGAGTCCATGAACCAGCATGGGCTGGGCGAGGACGGTCAGAAGTATCTGAACGCCGCGATGGAGATCAAGGGTGACAAGGCGAAGGATCTGTTGTACAAAGGACGTATCAGTTATCTGCTCGGCGATTACAAGACGGCAGAGGATGATTTGACCAAGGCAAAGGACGGCGGTCAGACGAAGGCTTCCTACTATCTTGCGCAGGTCTATAAGGCAAACGGAGCAGCAGATCAGGCAGATAAATGCGTGAAGGAGTATCTGGATTCCGGTAACGCGACTTCGTATGAACTCTATGATCTCGGTGCAGAAGAGATGGGAGAGGGCAATTATACCGATGCTTTGACGTATTTTAATGCGGCACTTGCGATGGAGAAGGTTCCGAATAAGCAGAACCTGATGAAGAGTGCAATTACAGCGTATGAGTATAGAGGTGATTTTGCCTCCGCCAAAAGTATGCTGGCAGACTATCTGGAACAGTTCCCATCCGATGAGGATGCCCAGAGAGAAAGTACATTTTTGGAGACGAGATAATGGCGGAAACCTATGAAAATGAACAAATCGAAGAGAAAGTAATCCTGGTCGGCATCAGTGAACAGGATGGAGACGACGCGGAGGATTCCCTTGCAGAACTTGCAGAACTGGTAAAGACGGCAGGAGCAGTCGTGGTCGGAACCTTGATCCAGAAGCGTGAGACCATTCATCCGGGAACGTATGTTGGAACGGGTAAGGTCGATGAGATCGCGCAGCTTCTCGCTGCAACCGGAGCGACCGGAATTGTGTGTGATGATGAATTATCCCCTGCACAGATCAAGAACCTTGAATCAATACTTGCAACAAAAGTTATGGATCGAACGCTCATTATCTTAGATATTTTTGCGGCGCGTGCGACAACCAGCGAAGGAAAGATACAGGTAGAACTAGCTCAGCTCAAGTACCGTCTGAGCCGTCTGAGCGGACTCGGCAAATCGATGTCCCGCCTCGGTGGTGGAATCGGAACGAGAGGACCGGGAGAGAAGAAGTTAGAGATTGACCGCCGACTGATCAATGATCGTATCGCGCAGCTCAACCGTGAACTGAAGGAGGTGGTCAAGCACCGTGATATCACACGCGCCAAGCGTGAGAAGAATGATGTGCCGGTTGTTGCAATCGTCGGATACACGAATGCCGGTAAATCCACGCTGCTCAACCATCTGACCGATGCAGAGGTGTTGGAGGAGGATAAGCTTTTTGCAACGCTTGATCCGACTACGCGTATGCTGGAACTTGACGGACATCAGCAGGTACTTCTGACGGACACCGTCGGATTTATCCGCAAACTTCCGCATCATCTGATCGAAGCTTTCAAGAGTACCCTTGAGGAAGCAAAGTATGCGGATTACATCTTCCACGTTGTTGATGCGTCCAACCCACAGATGGATAAGCAGATGCACATCGTATACGAGACACTGGATCGCCTGGGCGTCAAGAACAAGAAGATCGTAACACTTTTCAACAAGATGGATCAGCGAACCGAGGAAGAACCGCTTCAGGATTTCCGTGCGGATCACATTCTGATGATTTCCGCAGCACGAAACGAAGGACTCGACAAGATCAAGGATCTCCTGCAGGAAATGCTTCGTGAGGACAAAGTTTATATCGAGCGCGTGATTCCTTATGCGCAGGCGGGAATTATCCAGCTTGTTCGCGAGAAAGGAGAACTTGTTTCAGAAGAATATGTGCCGGAGGGGATCGCTATCAAAGCATATGTTCCTATGGAAGTATATGGAAAGCTTCCAAATTAGGGTTTGCCGCGCTCAGATTTGATTCAAACGGACGATACCGGATATAAGATATTCTACGAAAATTAGCAGTGAGT
>ERZ1026862.1866-NODE-1866-length-11704-cov-87.030045_pt1 | contig 11704 bp, 7 predicted proteins | sample MGYA00380161_ERZ1026862 | MGnify/ENA primary metagenome ERZ1026862 (study PRJEB33269, sample SAMEA4719797) | human gut metagenome | biome: human-associated habitat; feature: organic feature; material: feces | place: Cameroon | collected 2013-10 ... | reverse complement strand
TCTTAAGAAGACGCGAACCATACTCAGCACGGTCTTTACCATGCTGTTCAAACTCCACGATATAATAGCCAATGAGCCAATTGCGCATCGTTTGCATACGATTGATAGCTTTGACCGCACAAGTTTGTGCAGCATCGTGAGTACTTTGAATCACATGAGTTAACTCTATGAAAGAGTGCTCCCCATGTTTCCAATCATCAACTGGAATTTCCAGTCCATCATGATTATAAATAACAGTATCTTTTGCCATAGCAGCCAATATTTAAATAATTTGGCAAAGTTACGACTAATTATCGTAACCGCCAAAGGTTTGGGCAATTATTTCGTATGATGCCAAGAAAAAGCCCCGACTGTAATCACTACAGCCGAGGCCTAACCTTATTTATATTATAATCACAACGATTATCTAATCACTCACTTTGAGGGATACATCTTTTCCAAAAACGTTTTGAACGGACCAGAAGACATCCGCTTCTTCATTTGCTCCGTACAACTAGTAATCTGATTAATTATAGCCTTTCGTTTACTTTTCAGCAAAGAAGTATCATTCACATACTTTTCTTGTTTTGAAAGTAAATTAAGAGCTGCGCTATACTTCATCAATTGATCTTTCCATACTTGAAGAGAATCATTTTCAGGAGTACCACCAGCCCTACTATTCTTGCCTATAGACACTTGTATATCCCCAGGCTCAGTAACCACCAATAAGTCTTGTGTGCCGTATCTGGCAGAAACTTCGACAGTAATTCGTTTCATTTCACAAGAGTCAGTAGCGAACTCAAACCTACCGTTTTTGATTATCGTCGAGTCCACATGAGCAGCATCTACATGTCCAAACATTGGAACTAAATAGATTTTCTTTCCATCCAATTGAGCAGATTCCATTGTTCCATGAATACGACTTTTCTTTACCGTCTCAGAACTACAGCTAGACATTACCATGCAGCCCATAGCCGAGAACAAACCTATAGTAATAATTATATTCTTCATTACATTATCTTCTTTTTTGTAACTAACGATTCTCGACAAAAGCGAAATGCTTTCTGCAAGAAAAAAGCCCCAACTGTATCACTACAGCCGAGGCCTAGCCTTATTTATATTATAATCACAACGATTATCTAAAACGGACTAGAGAAATAACCTACAGAAGAGCCAGACAAACGAACATCAAAAGAACTTCCCACACGAATTTGTCCTAAAGCTGTACAACAACCGCTCATACCATCCATTGAAACAACTTTATAACTGCCAGGTTTTATGAAATAGAAATATGGTGGAATACTTCCATCAAATTTCCATCTGTTCCCATCAGAATCTTCGACAATCATAGATGTAGAAGTGCCTGTTGCAAATACCACCTTACAAGTTCCTTCAGGAGTCTTTGTTGTACTATCTGTTGCTATTATTTTTGGAAAAGAGCCAACCACTTTCTTTTCTTCAACTGCCGTAAACGTAATATACCCGATGGTCTCTGCTGAAAATTTACTCCCTACAACAAGAGTACCACCAGCTGTATTCCAAGACTCCATGTTCGTCATAGAAACTATAGTATACTCTCCTTGAGGAATAAAATACATATATGGAGCTCCACCATACCCACAAGACTCAAGTGTATAATGATTGCCCAAAGCATCCTCGACTACAGCATATGGTAATTTTGAGCATTGATTATATTGATGAAATACTACTTTATAACAACCAGCAGGAGTTGGCGTATCTGTATCAGATGCTAATATTCTCTGAAATACTCCAGCAAACATTGTTGAGAAACTCATCAACAAACAAAATAGTAATAATAGTTTTTTCATACTTTCAATATATTGTAGGTGTTTGAGCTTTTAAAAGCTCAAACACCAATTAGTATTTATTTATTAGGAATCTGCTTGTAAGCCATAAACCAACCTTCCCAATCACCACTTATAGAATGGGCAACTAAGACAAGTTTACCATCACCAGCTTTCATAATCTGGTACTTGTAGCATCTTTGGTCTCCATCATTAGGAAGGACACCAAGAAGTGGCACTGTACCTGAGAAGGTCATGGTACCTCTATCCCAACCTTGTTGAGCAGGATTTTCGTCAACAACAACCGTACCTGTTTCACCACGGCTAGTCTTTACACCTTCGCTCAAGCTGAGGGAGAACCAAGCAGAAGACAATCCGTCACCAGCCAAGCCTTTAGAACTAGCTTGCTCTTCAAGGTTATCACCTACAGGGAAGCCCCACCAAGATGGACCAGAATCACTTCCCCAGCCGCCATTGCCCCAGCAATAGCCATTACCATCTAGGGTATCATCCCAAGTCCAAGTCGAAGTCTGATAATTACCATTGGCATCCTTACCAAATACATCATCAAAGATTTTTGGCAAATTAGTATAATTACTAACCGTTACACTCTTTGTTGTTGACTTTACCTTAGAACCATCAGGATTGATGGCTTCTGCGTAAAAATTAGCTGTAGTTGTAGGAGGAACAACCTGAGTTTTCAAAGAATTGGTGCCTTGAGCAACCAAGCCTCCATTATCTGCATTGTATATCTTTACGTATCTAGCATGAGCCAAATTGAATGTAAGATTATTGTTTCCCTCACTCTCCTGGCTAATAGAAAAATCGTTAGTCAATTCCTCTGCGCTGATATTAGCACCAGGACCATTATCCTCGCTAGTTGGATCACAAGCAGTGAACAACAATGCCAGCAATGGAATCATAAATAATATCTTTTTCATAATCTTGTTTTCTTTAAAACATTAAACGATCAAATATTATTCCTTCCAACCAGTATACTCTCCTGAAGCATCGGTATAACCAGCATTCTGCTGTACCATACCATGATTCAAAGTAATCTGGTTCTCAGGAATTTTTGCAAAGCCTGCGGTTGCATTATAGCGAGCTACATAACCTCCATTCTGAGCAACATTCTTACTTGTAGCACCTGCTGTATAAATCGGTTGATTTGTTTGCTTATCCAAAGCAGCAGCAGCTATATGCCAACGGCGAATGTCATTCCAGCGTGTACCTTCAAAAGCAAACTCCCAACGACGCTCTTTCTTCAAATCATCAAGAGAGTAAGTTGTATAATAGTTAGCTATACCCGTGGCTCGTTTATGAACCTCATTCATACCAGCTACATTCTCCTCTAATTCAGACTGCATCAAGAGAACATCCGCATAGCGAATTAAGACTAGGTCATGAATGTTACCTGTCTGCATGTAGTTAGTATTGCCCCAACCATCAAGGCCATACATAGCCAACTCAAAGACTTCCATATAATCCTTATCATAGCCAGAATTTGCAGGGGTTTTGCATGAAATTGCACCAATTTTCATCTGATAATAATCTGTCTCTTGAATAAAGTCTGCCCAACTTGCACCACCATGCTTATAATTTGGCATTTTGTTTACATCTTGAACAGAAGCACTTTCACGAATGTCCTTATCATCTTGATTAGCCACATTCCAGTCATTTACCAAGTTAGGAGCTACAGGACCTGCACCCCAGCCTTGACCAAATGGGAACGTATCAGCATATGGTTGACCGCCACGAACACCAAAGTGAAGAGCGTATCCATTAGCAGGTCCTATGCTCTGTGGAGTATTCCACTCTGCTGTCTTGTTAAACTTGATGGCAAACATAGACTCTGGATTTGCCTGATTGTCATCCTCTGCCCACTTCAAACCTTTACCCGTAGTATAAGAGAAGTCTTCTACAGTATACTTATTGGTATAAGCCCAAAGTTCACGATAATCAGGAATCAACTCATAACCAGCAGACTTTCCATTATTTACACAATCGTCAATCAAGTCACTGACCATTTTCTTTGTCAAAGTAGTTCCATTAGGCAAAGCAACCTCTGTCAATGGGGAGTAGTTTGTGCTTGTCAAATCCTTGATTTCCTCGCCATTGCAATAGAAACCAGTATAGAACAACCAAGCACGACCTAACATTGCCTCTGCACCATACTTATCTACATGACCATTGGTCAAGCGTTGAGCAGGCATGGTTGTCGCTGCCTCATAAAGATCCTGAAGAATCTGTCCCCAAATTGCAGCTGCAGAAGGGGGAGTTGTATCTTCTGGCTTTTCTGTAGAAAGATTCAGAGGAACACGACCGTACATAGAAGCCAACTCATAATAATAATAAGCACGTAAGAATTTAGCTTCACCTAGAGCTTGTGCCTTCTTCGTCTCATCCATATTTACAGTCTCCAAAGCCTGAATGACAGTATTGGCACGATTGATGCCTTGATATCTAGCCTTCCAAAAATCCTCAGTCATGTTAGTACCGTAGTTGCAAAGCATATCAGCAGCTTGCATCAACTTATCATTGGCACCACCTCCACCGAGCATGTCATCACTAGCCAACAAAGACCAATAAAGGAATGACTCCTGAGGATAGTTGTTAACCTCATTCAAATTTTGATAAACACCAGCCAAAGTCTGGTTAATCTGCTCTGAAGTAACAGGGAAGTTGGTCGTATCAGCTTCCTTCATGCTCACAGAGTCCAAGTCGCAAGACGACATGCCCAAAGCAACTATCGCTGCACTTATATATAATGATATCTTTTTCATTACACTACCAGTTTTAGAATTTAACATTTACACCCACCATATAAGTACGTGGTTGTGGATAGTTACCTACATCTACACCTGTTACCCATGCTTCACTGCTATTAAGAGCCATACCATTTTCAGGATCCATACCCTTATAACCTGTAATTGTAAAGAGGTTCTGAGCAGTGAAGTAGAGACGAAGCTGCTGGAATGGACAGTTCTTCCAGATGTTCTTGAAGTCATAACCGACTGTCAGGTTCTGCAAACGGAAGTAACTTGCATTCTCAACATAAATATCAGAAATCTGCTGCCAGTTAACACCCGTATTACCTGGGGCAAGAAGTGGATACTTATTAGAAGTACCTTCACCATGCCAGTAGTCATAAACCTCTGTGGTATAGTTTTCGTACTGACCATCGGTAAACTTACGCCAAGAACGAGCTACCTGCTGACCAAAAGCACCATAAGTAGTAGCACTCAAGTCGAAGCCCTTATAGCCGATATTGAAAGAGAAGCCCATTGTGACATTAGGATGAGGATCACCAATATCAGTCTTATCGTCTGCATTGACAACACCATCTCCGTTGACGTCCACAAACTTCAAGTCACCAGGCTTTATACCTGTTCCCTGAAGAGAGTTTGCAGCATTACCCTTACAGTTCTTGTCAAGGTAAGCCTGAACGTCTGCCTCATTCTGCATGACGCCTTCTGTCTTATAGCCATAGAAACAGCCAATAGCATGTCCCTTCCACATACGCGCCATTGTTCCCGTATTCTGAGCCAAGAGATCTTTACCACCTTCTATAAAGTCGATGTCACCCTTGATGTCTGTTACTTCATTCTTATTAACAGCCATGTTCCAGTTAACGCCGTATGTAAAGTCTTTTCCGACCTTATCATTCCAAGACAGAGCAAGTTCAACACCTTTGTTTTCAACAGTACCACCATTTACCCACTGAGTACTGAAACCAGAAACGGCATTTGCCTGAATCTCAACCAAAAGGTCTTTAGTCTTCTTGCTATACCAATCTGCAGTAAATCCCAAACGACCTCTCAAGAAACGAGCATCAATACCAATGTTCAACTGCTCTGAAGTTTCCCAAGTCAAATCAGGATTAGAAAGACGATTAGGATAAGCACCAATAGTACTACTTACCTTATCATCAAACGGATAAGCAGCTCCCATACCAAACTCAAATCCAGAACGCCACTGGCTCTGAGGCAAGTTACAGTTACCATTCTGTCCCCAACCTGCACGGAGTTTTAAGAAGTCCAACCAAGAAGCAGAGCTCTCCATAAATTTTTCATTAGAGATTACCCAACCCGCAGACACTGAAGGGAAATAGCCCCACTGATGACCTGGTGCGAAGTTAGAAGAACCATCTGCACGCATAATGGCAGAAAGCATGTACTTTTCATCAAAGTCATAATTGATACGAGCAAAGTAAGACATCTTGCTTTCATAGCCTGCAGCATCACCTGAAACAGTAGATGCTAAAGCATTGTTATCTGCAAGACTTGGATATGCATGGAAGAAATCCTTGAAAGTGGTTCCCTTTACTGTTACATTTACGTTCTCACCATAGTCTGGTCTTGACTTATAATACTCCGTACCAACCAATGCATCAAAATGATGCAATTTAGCAATATCAAACTTATAGTTCAAAGTATTGGTCAATGTCCAGTTCCAACCCAAGCCTACATTATCAGACAACTGGTCCTTGTCACGGCTAGCACCCTGGTCGTTCAAACGATATTCTGCCAAATAGCAACGCCAAGAGTTAGACCACTGCTTGTAAGCAATCTGTCCACGATAAGTCAATCCCTCGATAGGAGATATCTCTGTATAACCAACAGCATTCAAATTGAAGCTCTTGCTCTTGTTGGCACCAGACTGATTGTTTACCATAGAGGCAATAGGGTTGCTCGTATACGAGTTGAATGCGAACCAACCTGCCGAGCCAGAGTTCTTCAAGTCATCATACATAAAATAATTACCGTCCTTGTTATAAACAGGCACACAAGGATTTGCACGGAGCATATCAGAGAGAACATTAGAATACTGGTTGCCTATCTGAACACCCTGGTTTTGCTTATGCTGATAGTAAACATTCTCACCTACCTTGATTACATCACGCTTACCTACACGATAAACGACATGCTCAGAGTTCAAGCGGAACGTGAAACGACGGAAATCAGACTTAACGATATTGCCGAGAACACCATCCTGATACTGATAACCTACACCCATAGAGAATTTAGACAAGTCGTTACCACCTGTGACATTCAAAGAATGGTTGGTTACGATGGCATTCTTATTGCGAATAGCATCAATCCAATCTGTACCAGCATTAGAACCATCCTGGTATGCATTCAACAAATCTGCATCAATATACTTAGACCAATCATAAGCAGAACCACCATTATTGTAAGCAACCTGGTCTTGAACTGCCATATACTGCTTTGCAGTCAACAGCTGCGGCTTCTTATACATATTCTGCCAACCTACGTTGGCGTCATAAGTTACTTGTACCTTGCCCATCTTACCTTGTTTGGTAGTTACAAGGATTACACCATTAGCAGCGGCAGAACCATAGATGGCACAAGATGCGGCATCCTTCAAAACGTCGATACGCTCGATGTCGGCAGGGTTCAAAGCATTGATATCACCACCAGAAACTCCATCAATCACATAAAGAGGAGCGGTAGAGCTGTTGGTACCGGCACCACGGATAGAAATTTTAAAACCATCACCAGGCTGACCGGAAGCCGCCTGAATGTTGACACCAGGAGTCTGGCTCTGCAAAGCGCCGAGCACCTGTGTGGTATTCATCTTCTGAATATCATCACCCTTTACCTCAATGGTAGCACCTGTGACGAGCTTTTTCTTCTGCACACCATAACCTACAACAACGACCTCATCAAGAGTCTTGTCGTCTGTCTTCATTGTGATTTTGAAACTAGACTGGTTACCCACAGCGATTTCCTGCTTCTGATAACCAATATAGGTAACTACAATAGTAGCGCCCGGCTTTACGTTCAAGGTAAAGTTACCATCAAGATCTGTAACGGTACCATTACCAGGGTTGCCCTTTTCTACTACACTTGCACCGATAATAGGACCTTCTGCATCGCTCACATTACCGGTTACTTTCTTTGCCTGCTGTACAGCATTTACGCTCTGACTAGGAGATGCCGCCCATGCTTCAGTTGTATAACTCAAGCCTAACGATGCTAACGCTCCCACAAGCAGCATTGATTTTTTTAAGTTCAAATTCATACTTTAGTACTTTCTAGGTTGAATAGAATTAAACGTTTGTTGACTCTGACTATCAAAAATAGTCATTCTTTTAGTTTCCGACATATCTATCAGATACGAAGGAAACAAACAGGTTAAGTTGAATTCATCTTCATAATGGTTATTGTTTATATTGTTTATTGTTGTTTCATTTCATCACCAATCTGAAGTCATTTTTTATGGAAGTATAAGTGGCAAACAGATTTTCGATTGCAAAGTTACATTTCTTTTACGAAAAAAGCTGATACTATTTTGCTAATTTAAAGTATTATTTTGATTTTAGTTATTTTTTTTAATAAATCCCGATAAACACTAAAGATTTATTAAAATTCTGTGTTTTCCTTACACTTATTATATATGTATGTTTTGTTAACTCAGAGCAAAAAAGTATTACCTTGCCGCTATTGAGCAGCAAGGTAATTACGTGTAGGATTGGCATACATCTCGAGAATTTTCTCTTTTAAGTAAGCTTCATCCTTATTTGGGAGATCAATCTTTGCAAGTTGACCTTCGATATATTTTTCAAATTTTGCCTTATCTTCGGCAGTATATTCTGCCTGATGAGCAGTTGAGTTTTCAAGCAAATCAAGAGCCACATAGTTGCCAGGATAAAGACGGTAGTTCTTGAATATCTGCTCATCCATATAGGCTGCTACCTTATTATATATATCCTGCTTAGGCATATCAGGATCCAGACTGTCGAGATAATCATCAAGACATGGGGCTGCATGATAATGAACATGACCCTTATAACCGAAGATACCGGTCTGCATGCTTACCAGGTCATCCATAGGTCCCTTCTTCCAGTCGGCATTATCCCGCTTCTGCTGGAACTCTTTTGCCTTAAGGAAATCGCATGGATCGTATTCGTAACTGATAGAGAGCGGTACGAGATGGAGTTGCTTCAGGCGGTCGATAATGCTGCCTTCGCCTCCCATCGACATCATCTGGAGGATACTCTTCTGGGTGCGGTCATTACTGTCCTTGGCCCTACCCTCGCGCTGGGCTATCCAGATATTCTCGTTCTTCTCCTTGATGGCGAAATGCATGTAATCGGAAAGGCGCTTGCTCGACATCAGCATCTGGCGCATGCTCAGAGCACGCTCTACGATAAACGCCTTGTTGACACGTACCAGGTCCTTGACCCAAGGAAGAGAAAGGAGATTATCACCGATGGCTATCTCGCAAGTGGTCTTAAATCTGTTATCGATAAGAAGGACATCGAGGATGGCTGAATCGAGCACGATATCACGGTGATTACTGATGAAAGTATAATTACGGGTATTGTCGAGCGATGTACAATCCATCTCGCAACCTGTTGCTGCTTTCTTCAGAATGCCATGAACAAAATCGTAAGCAAAAGCCAGCTGGAAATCCAGATTGGTCTTACATGCCTTCAACTTCTGGGCTATCATCTCGAAAGGTACTTGTGGATAGAGATAGGCAAGCACTTGTTTAAACTGATCGTTTGAAAGCAAACGGTCGAACACCTCTGGGAGATCTTCAGGCTCCCAAGGTCGAATGGTATCAAATTCTTGAGGGATCTTCATAACTTTATGGTTTTTTCGGGAGTTAAGGAGTTAAGGAGTTATAGGAGTTAAGACAAATGTTCTAAAACGATATCTTTACATACCATTAAATTCTACCGTTGTCTTAACTCCTTAACTTCTTTAACTCCTTAACTCCTCATTAATTATTAAAACTGATTCTCCACGATTTCGCTGAGCACATCCTTGATATCAAGACCTGCTGCACGAACCTGCTGAGGAATGAAGCTGGTAACGGTCATACCTGGAGTGGTATTGATTTCCAGCATATTCACCTTGTCCTTACCATCCTTATCCTTAGAGATGATATAATCGATACGGATGATACCATTGGCATGAAGAATGTCGTAGATGCGTGATGTGGTCTTGGCTACCTCTTCTGCAGTCTCAGGAGAGAGACGGGCTGGAGTGATTTCCTGTACCTGACCATTATACTTGGCATCGTAATCGAAGAACTCGTTGGTGGTAACCACTTCGGTAGCCGGCAACACAACGGTCTTCTCTGCTGTCTTGTAGATACCCTGTGAAATCTCGGTACCGTCAAGGAAGCCCTCGATCATCACCTCATTGCTCTCCATGAAAGCCACACGGAGGGCTGGAGCCAGCTGGTCAGCATTCTTCACCTTGCTCACACCAAAGCTACTGCCGTCAGCAGCAGGCTTTACGAAACAAGGCATACCGATGCGCTTGGCAATCTCTTCTTCATCATAAGCTTCACCGCGACGGAGCAAGATACTGTCTGCTACGTTTATACCGAAACCGCGCAGATAATTATTGAGCACATACTTATCAAAAGTCATTGCCTCTACCAGAACACCACTTGTAGAGTATGGCAGATGGATGAGGTCGAAATAACCCTGCATCACACCATTCTCACCAGGCTGTCCGTGGATGGTGATATAAGCATAATCGAAATAGACATGCTTGCCGTTCATAACGAAAGAAAAATCGTTCTTGTCAATCTCGATAGTCTCACCATTATCCAAAGCAACATGCCAGTCGGTGCCCTTCACATCGACGAGATAAATATTGTAGCGCTCTTTATCAAAGAAAGAGTACAACCCCTGTCCTGAGCGCAATGATACATCGTGCTCAGAAGAATCACCACCGCATACGATGGCTATCGTTCTCTTGCTATTTTCCATAATTACTAAATATTTTTGAATGTATCTTGTGTGGTGCCAGCGATGAAGCCGCGCCACTTTTCTATTAATTGTCTAAAATCTTCAGGCCACTCACTGTCAAAATCCATCTGCTGCCTGGTTGTAGGATGCACGAAACCGAGTGTCTTGGCATGGAGAGCCTGACGCGGACAGAGTTTGAAGCAGTTCTGGATAAATGCCTTGTAACTGCTACTGCGCTGACCTCTCAGAATCTCTGTTCCGCCATACGTTTCGTCCATAAAGAGCGGATGACCGATATGCTTCATGTGGGCACGAATCTGATGAGTACGGCCTGTTTCCAGCACACACTGCACCAAGGTGGTATAACCGAAACGTTCCAACACCTTGTAATGAGTAACCGCCGTCTTGCCTATTCCGCTGTCCGGATCAAAGACCTTCATACGGAGGCGGTTCTTCGGATCACGACCGATATTGCCTTCTATACGACCTTCATCTTCTACAATGTTGCCCCAAACAAGCGCATTGTAACTGCGATGGGTAGTCTTGTTGAAGAACTGCTTACCCAGTGCGGTCTTTGCTGTAGGAGTCTTTGCCACAACGAGCAGTCCGCTGGTATCTTTATCGATGCGATGCACCAAGCCCACTTCCGGATCATTGGCATCAAACTCAGGCATATCCCTTAAATGCCAGGCTACCGCCTGAATCAAGGTTCCATGAAAGTTACCCGCACCCGGATGAACTACCATACCCGCTTCCTTGTTAACCACCATCAGCTGGTCGTCTTCATAAACCACATTGATAGCGATTTCTTCAGGCTTGATACTCGTTTCGTGACGGGGACGGTCGAGCATCAGAGTAACCAGATCGTTAGGGCGCACCTTATAGTTGCTCTTTACCGGTTTACCATTGACATGGATGAATCCGGCATCAGCAGCCTGCTGAATACGGTTACGGCTCTGATAGGCCATCTTATCAGCCAGGTATTTATCGATGCGCACCGGATCCTGGTTGGCATCCACCTGCACCTTCCAGTGCTCATAGAGTTCATCTCCTCCTTCACCTGAAGCAGTGTTTCCTTCCTCCATTTGGAGTTCATCATCCAGTTCGTCCATATCTCCTGCATCATCAAACCCGAAGTCATCCTCTACAGGAGCATATACCTTATTATATATATAATCTAAAAATA
>ERZ1026862.1864-NODE-1864-length-11709-cov-10.683113_pt1 | contig 11709 bp, 9 predicted proteins | sample MGYA00380161_ERZ1026862 | MGnify/ENA primary metagenome ERZ1026862 (study PRJEB33269, sample SAMEA4719797) | human gut metagenome | biome: human-associated habitat; feature: organic feature; material: feces | place: Cameroon | collected 2013-10 ... | reverse complement strand
AAGAGACAGCCTTCTTATACTTAATACATAAGGTATTCAGCATTATTTTTAAAGTGTTTCTTGTAACCAATATCTCAACAAAAACAAAAAAGATTTGGTGTAATGTTCCATTTCTCAAAGAAAAATATTAAATTTGCCGTCGCAAACGCTATGATGGCGTGTAATGAAGCACAAAAACACATAGTAGATGCAACAAAACAAGAATAAATAAAATCAGTAAAACAAATGGATATTCAATTCGAGAAAGTCGGCAAAGTTGCCGGTGTGCTCACCATCAACATGGTTAAGGCCGACTACGAAGCAAACGTAAACAAATCACTCAAGGATCTTGGCAAGAAAGTTCAGATGCCTGGTTTCCGTCCCGGACACGTGCCCGCAAGCCTCGTTAAGAAGATGTATGGCACACAAGCTAAGGCTGAAGAAGTTAACAAACTCTTGCAAGATAGCCTCTTCGACTATATCAAAACTAAGAAAATCAATATGCTTGGCGAACCCCTCGGTAGCGACAAGCAAGAGCCTCAGGACATCGAGAAGCAAGATGACTTCACTTTCATCTTCGACATCGCCATTGCTCCTAAGTTCAAGGCTGAGTTGACTGAAGAAGATACTGTTGACTACTACGACATCGAAGTAAGCGACGATACTATCACTAAGCAACTCGGTGCTTTGCAGCAGCAAGCTGGTCACCCCGAAGACGTTGAGTCTTACGAAGATCGCGACATCTTGCGCGGTACTTTGGCTGAACTCGACGAAAACGGTCAACCCAAAGAAGGCGGTCTCGTTATCGAAAACTCTTCTTTGATGCCTACTTATTTCAAGAGCGACGACCAAAAGAAGATTTTCGAAGGCGCTAAGAAGAACGACGTAATCACTTTCAACCCCTCTGCTGCTTACGAAGCTAACGAGGCTGAATTGATGTCTCTCCTCAAGATTGAACGCGAAGACGTACAAAACCACACTGGTAACTTTAGCTTCCAGGTTAACGTAATTAGCCGTTTTGTTCCTGCTACACTCGACCAAGAATTCTTCGACAAAGTTTTCGGTAAGGACGAAGTGAAGAGCGAAGAAGAAGCTCGCACTAAGATTAAGGAGAGCATCCAGGATTTGCAGAAGAACGATAGTGACTATAAGTTCCTCCTCGACGTACGCGCTTACATGGAACAGAAGGTGGGCGAACTCGAATTCGCTGACGACCTTTTGAAGAAGATCATGAAGGCTAACAACAAGGATAAGGACGATAAGTTCATCGAAGAGAACTATGCAAAGAGCATTGAAGAGTTGAAGTGGCAGCTCATCAAGGAACAACTTGTTAAGGCCAACAAGATTAAGGTGGACGACAAGGACGTAAAGGCTGCTGCCGTACAGGCTGCTCGCTTCCAATTCGCTCAGTATGGTATGAACAACATCCCCGACGAATATCTCGAAAACTACGCACAAGAAATGCTGAAGCACCAAGAGCAAGTTCACCAACTCGTAGATCGTTGTGTAGACCAGAAGCTCGCTGAAGCTTTGAAGAACGTAGTGAAGCTCAACAACAAGAGCATTTCAGCCGAAGACTTCACTAAGATGTTCGAAGAGAACAAATAATAATAACCGATTATACGCGGTTTAAATTGAAAGGTAAAAGTTGAAAAGTTGTGCTGTCGCAAGTCAGCTTGCTAAGGTTTTCAACTTTTACCTTTCTTTTCGATTAAACAAGAGAAGAAATATATTAGAACTTATGAACACACTTTCTGATTTCAGAAAATTTGCGGTGGCCAATGCAGGAGTTAACTCTATGGTATTGGACGACGTGATTAAAAGCCAAAATCAGTATCTTAACCCCTACATTCTTGAGGAACGCCAACTGAATGTTACACAGATGGACGTATTTTCACGTTTGATGATGGACCGCATCATCTTTTTGGGTACACAAATCGATGACTATACGGCTAACACATTGCAAGCACAATTGCTCTATCTCGACTCAACCGACCCCGGCAAAGACATTTCTATCTATGTAAACTCACCGGGTGGATCAGTTTATGCGGGCTTAGGCATCTACGATACAATGCAATTTATTCAGAGCGATGTAGCTACTATCTGCACGGGCATGGCTGCTTCAATGGCTGCGGTTCTTTTAGTGGCTGGCGAAGAAGGCAAACGCTCTGCCCTGCCCCATAGCCGCGTAATGATTCACCAACCGATGGGTGGTGCACAAGGTCAGGCTTCGGACATCGAAATCACTGCACGCGAAATTCAAAAGCTCAAAAAAGAACTTTACACAATCATTGCTGACCACTCACACACTGATTTCGACAAGGTGTGGGCTGACTCTGACCGCGACTACTGGATGACAGCTACCGAGGCTAAAGAGTATGGCATGATTGATAAGATTTTTGAACCTAAGAAAGACAAGAAGGCTGAATAACACGCTGAAAACAGTCTATAAAAAAAGTCTTCATAAACGATTATGGCAAAAAGTAAAGAAAATGTTTGCTCTTTCTGCGGTCGTTCACAATCAGAAGTGCCTTTATTGCTTACTGGCGCCCATGGCTTTATTTGCTCTGACTGTATTCAAAACGCATACCACATGCTTGAAGAATACATGCCGGGCGACCTTGCAAACGACAAAAAGAATAAGAGCACAGCTGAAAAGATTGACCTTGACAACGTGCCTAAACCAAAGGAAATCAAGGACTATCTTGACCAATATATTATAGGACAGGACGATGCAAAACGCTACATGAGTGTGGCGGTATATAACCACTATAAACGTTTGTCGCAAGCTAACACGGCTAAAAAGGACGATGGCGATGTGGAAATTGAAAAGTCTAACATCGTGATGGTGGGTTCTACGGGTACAGGTAAAACGCTTTTGGCTCGCACCATTGCCCGTTTGCTCGACGTGCCTTTTACCATTGTAGATGCTACGGTGTTTACCGAGGCTGGTTATGTGGGCGAGGACGTAGAGAGCATCCTTTCGCGCTTGTTGCAGGTGGCAGACTTTGATGTGGCTAAAGCAGAACGTGGCATTGTGTTTATCGATGAGATCGACAAGATTGCTCGCAAAGCCGACAACCCTTCTATCACACGCGATGTAAGTGGCGAAGGTGTGCAACAAGGTTTGCTTAAACTGCTTGAAGGCACCATGGTGAATGTGCCCCCAAAGGGTGGACGCAAACACCCCGACCAAGACTATATTCACGTAGACACTCGCAACATTCTCTTTATTTGCGGTGGTGCATTCGATGGCATCGAAAAGCGCATTGCACAACGACTTAACGCACACACGGTGGGCTATAACTCTGTGCAGAACGCAAAGAAGATTGACCCCAAGAACTTGATGCAGTATATCGAACCACAAGACTTAAAGTCGTTTGGTTTGATTCCTGAAATCATTGGTCGTCTGCCTGTGCTTACTTATCTTAACCCATTAGACAAGGAGGCACTTGCACGCATCTTGGTAGAACCCAAAAACTCAATTGTTAGACAATACATCAAACTCTTTGAAATGGATGGAGTAAAACTCACATTCGATAAAGAGGCCCTCGACTACATCGTAGACAAGGCGGTTGAGTTTAAGTTGGGTGCACGTGGTCTACGCTCTATTGTTGAAACCATTATGATGGATGCAATGTTTGAAATTCCATCATCAGGCGAAAAACAATTTGAGGTAACAAAAGAATATGCCGAAAGCCAAATGGAAAAACGTGGCAACTTGGCATAAAAAATTATGGGCGATGATAGGATTCAACAAAACGTGAAAATCTTATTCCAAACCTCATAAAACAATGATAATAACGGACAAACTGATTTTGGAAACATACAACAGTTAGCCCGTTATTTTTGTCTGCGCATTCTCGGTCTTGCAGAATATTCCATTTTTGCATAAAAAATAAATATAGAATAGGGTGTTTTCAAGAAAATTGTTATACCTTTGCTTAGGTAAACCTACGGACAAGGGCTATAATGCATACTTTAAACCCATGTTCTCACATTTCAGGGGGATTCTGAAACAGAATTTTTAACTAAACGATTCTTTTTAGAACCACCCTCTAACCTCTAAGCAACCAAGGAAAAGCTATGACGGAAGATATTGAATTGAAACACGCTCTTAAAGAGCATTTCGGCTTTGATACATTCAAAAGCAACCAAGAAAGTATCATCAAATCGTTGTTAGCAGGTAACAACGTGTTTGTATTGATGCCTACAGGTGGTGGTAAATCACTGTGCTATCAGTTGCCTTCACTCATCATGGAGGGAACAGCCATTGTTATATCCCCGCTTATTGCTTTGATGAAGAATCAAGTTGATGCCATCCGCCACATGAGTCAAAACGATGGTGTGGCGCACTTCATTAACTCTTCACTTACGCGAAACCAGGTTGAAAAGGTTAAGTCGGATATTAAAAACGGCATAACTAAACTGCTCTATGTAGCTCCCGAATCGTTGACAAAAGAGAGTAACATAGAGTTCTTGAAAAGCATAAAAATCTCTTTTTATGCAGTTGACGAGGCTCACTGTATTTCAGAATGGGGACACGATTTCCGTCCTGAATATCGTAAAATACGCCCCATCATTAACAATATTGGCGAGGCTCCTATCATTGCCCTTACGGCAACTGCTACCGAAAAAGTAGCTACCGACATTAAAAAGAACCTTGCCATAACCGATGCCATTACTTATAAGAGTTCGTTTAACAGACCGAACCTCTATTACGAAATCCGACCCAAGACCAAGGATGTTGACAAAGACATTATTAAGTATATTAAGCAAGGTACTCCTCGCAGTGGCATTATTTATTGTCTGAGCCGTAAAAAAGTGGAAGAATTGGCTGAGGTATTGCGCACAAACAACATTAAAGCCGAAGCTTATCACGCAGGTATGGACGCTGCCACAAGGTCGAAAACACAAGACGACTTCCTCATGGAGCGCATCAATGTGATTGTGGCTACTATCGCATTTGGTATGGGTATTGATAAACCCGATGTGCGCTTTGTCATTCACTATGACATTCCCAAAAGTTTGGAAGGATATTACCAAGAAACTGGACGTGCAGGAAGAGACGGTGGCGAAGGAAAATGTATTGCTTTTTACTCACGCAAAGACTTAAAGAAACTAGAAAAGTTTATGGAGGGAAAGCCAGTGGCTGAACAAGACATTGGCAGACAACTTCTAAAAGAAACTGCCGCTTATGCAGAAAGTTCGCTTTGCCGCAGAAAACTCTTGCTACACTATTTTGGCGAGACTTACGAAAAAGACAACTGCGGTAATTGCGACAACTGTTTACATCCGAAAGAAAAGGTTGAAGCGAAAGAGGATTTGTTGAAAGTGTTGGAGGTTATCCTTGCTACAAAGGAGAACTTCCGTGATGATTACATTAAAGATGTCTTGTTGGGAAAACGTACTGAGGAAATTTGCGCCTACCACCACGACCAATTAGAATGCTTTGGATGTGGAGAAGACGTAAGCCAACGTACGTGGAACGCCGTGATTCGACAGGCGCTCATCTCAGACTATCTCGACAAGGATGTAAATAACTATGGCGTGCTTAAAGTTACTAAAGAAGGGCATGCTTTTATAAAGAAACCAACTTCATTCATGATAACAGAAGATCGCAATTTTGAAGAAGAAGCTGAAGCCGAAATGCACGATGAATCGGCGTGCGCGGTAGACCCCAGCTTGTTCAACATGCTGAAAGATTTACGTAAAGAACTCTCTAAGGAACTCGATGTTCCACCTTATGTCATTTTCCAAGACAACACGCTCGAGGCAATGGCTACTTTCTATCCACAGACTCTCGACGAATTGCAAAATATGCCTGGTGTAGGTGCTGGTAAGGCTAAACGCTATGGTACTGAGTTTTGCAAACTCATTAAGAAGCACTGTGAGGAAAACGAAATTGAGCGTCCCGAAGACTTGAGAATACGCACTGTTGCTAACAAGTCTAAACTTAAGGTGGGAATTATTCACAGCATCGACCGCAAGGTGGCTCTCGATGACATTGCCATGGCAAATGGCATTGAATTTGAAGAATTGCTCGACGAAATTGAATCGATTGTTTACTCGGGCACAAAAATCAACATCGATTACTTTATTAACGATGTGATTGACGACGACCACGTAGAGGATATTTACTTGTATTTCAAGGAAAGCGAAACTGACGACCTTGATGCTGCACTCGATGAGCTGGGTAACGATTATACCGAAGACGAGATTAGACTGGTAAGAATTAAGTTTATCTCGGAAATGGCTAACTAAGCCTATAAGGGCGGTGACGAAGAATTTAGATTTTAAAATCACCGCCCTTCACCCTTTAAACAAACAACCACTATGGTAGAAAATAATAACACTGAGAATACAGAAAAGAAGAGCTTGAACTTTATCGAGCAAATTGTAGCCAACGACTTAAAAGAAGGCAAGAATGGCGGACGCTTGCAAACTCGCTTCCCGCCCGAACCTAACGGCTACCTTCACATTGGTCACGCCAAAGCTATTTGCATGGACTTTGGTGTAGCTCAGAAGTTTGGTGGCGTGTGCAACCTTCGTTTCGACGATACAAATCCACAAAAAGAGGACACCGAATATGTTGACGCTATTAAAGAAGACATTGAGTGGCTCGGCTTTAAGTGGGGTAACATTTATCACGCCTCTGACTACTTTCAGAAGTTGTGGGACTTTGCCGTTCGTTTGATTAAGGAGGGCAAGGCGTATGTTGACGAACAAAGCAGCGAGGAGATTGCTGCACAAAAAGGTACTCCCACACAGCCTGGTGTAGAAAGCCCTTATCGCAACCGTCCTATCGAAGAGAGCTTGGCTCTTTTCGAAAAGATGAACTCAGGCGAAATCGCAGAGGGTGCTATGGTGTTGCGTGCCAAAATTGACATGGCTAATCCTAACATGCACTTCCGCGATCCTATTATCTACCGCATCATTAACAAAGAACACCACCGCACTGGTAGCAAATGGAAGGTTTACCCCATGTACGACTTTGCCCACGGACAAAGCGACTACTTTGAAGGTGTAACCCACTCTATCTGTACGTTGGAGTTCGTACCTCACCGTCCTCTCTACGACCACTTTATCGATGAGTTGAAGGAGGGTAAGGACCTTGAAGATAACCGTCCACATCAGTACGAATTTAACCGTCTGAACCTTACTTATACCGTTATGTCAAAGCGCAAACTTTTGGCTTTGGTACAAGAACACTTGGTTGATGGTTGGGACGACCCACGAATGCCGACTGTATGTGGTTTACGTCGTCGTGGTTATTCACCCGAAGCCGTGCGCAAATTTATCGACATGATTGGCTATACTAAGTTCGAAGCCTTGAACGACTATGCCATGCTCGAAGCTGCCGCACGCGAAGACCTCAATGCACGTGCCTTACGCGTAAGTGCAGTGCTCGACCCTGTGAAACTTATCATTACCAACTATCCCGAGGGTCAGACTGAGGAAATGGAAGCTATTAACAACCCCGAATGCGAAGCTGATGGCACACACACAATTACCTTTAGCCGTGAGTTGTGGATGGAGCGTGCCGACTTTATGGAAGATGCACCAAAGAAATTCTTCCGTATGGTTCCTGGCAAAGAAGTACGCTTAAAGAATGCTTATATCGTGAAGTGTACTGGTTGCAAGAAGGCTGCCGATGGCACTATCGAAGAAGTTTATGCTGAATACGATCCCGCAAGTAAGAGTGGTATGGAAGGTGCAAACCGTAAGGTTAAGGGCACTTTGCATTGGGTAAGTGTGGCACATAGCGTACCCGCAGAAGTACGTCTGTACGACCGTCTCTTCAACGTAGAGAATCCCTCTGCCGATGAGCGTGACTTCCGCGAATTGCTCAACCCCGACTCTCTTAAGGTTCTTACAAACTGCTACGTAGAGAAGTTTGCAGCCGAGAACCCCACAGGTAATCGCTACTTGCAATTCCAACGCACAGGTTACTTTACTGCCGACAAGCACTCTACCCCCGACCACCTCGTGTTTAACCGCACAGTAGGATTGAAGGATACTTGGGCAAAACAAAAGTAACACTCTCCCCGCGCCTTATAGACGCATAAAAAAGAAATGGCTACACTTTTTAGTACAAAAAAGAGAAGACGAACCCTCGTCCCACTTTAAACTAAAAGTGTAGCCCTTTTTACTTAAAAACTAAAGAACTTACCCATGAACAAATACCTGAAAGAAGCCATTGAACAATATGAGCAGCGAATAGAAAGCGGCGAACCTTTCTACATGGATGCTTCTGTTTTAATGGATATAGAAGAATATTACGAAAAAGAAGGCAAAAACTATGAGGCTGAACGCTTGATGCGCTTTGCCGAAAAACTACACCCCGATAGCGAAGATGTGTTAGTAGTAAAAGCCTATCGACTGAAAACACGCGGAAAATGGAGCGAAGCTTTAGCTTTGGTAAAAAGCATTCCTAACCAACTTAACCGCGATGTGCAGTTGTTTTATGCTGAATGGGATGTGGCAAGTGGCAGACACAAAAAAGCAGAAGAAAGAATTGCAAGTTGCCTAACAACTGATGTATCTACCACGGACTATGACTGGTATTTAGACTTTTCAGAGATTCTGCTTGACTATGGTTTTCAAAATCTCGCCATAAAATACCTAAACAAAATGCCTGCGAACTACCAATTTCGCAGTCGTGTAGACGAACTTTTAGCTGACGCTTATTTCCAACTTCAGCAATACGATAAGAGCATTGAAGCAGGCAATAAAATGGTGGATGCCAATCCTTACGATGCCGATTCCTGGGTACAGTTGGCTGATATTCAGCAAAAATGTGAGCAATTCCAAAATTGTGTACAAAGCTGCGATTATGCCTTAGCACTTGATGCCGACAACCAACGCGCCATGAGTTTAAAGGTATTTGCATTGTTTTCTATGCAAAACTACGATCTAGGCATGGAATGTTGCAAGGAATACATAAAGAAATGTCCTAACGATTATAGCTTAAGAATGTATGTAGGCGAGCAACTTTATTCCTTAAAGCAGGACAAAGACGCCTTGCGATTTATGCAAGATGCCTTACGACTCTGCCCGCTCGACAATCCCGACCATGCAAGAATCATCAACGACTTAGTTTACGCACTCATCAGCGAAAACCAGCACAACGAAGTGAAAGATTTAATTCTTAATCTTTGCATGTTGGGCACATCTCCCAGCGAAGCCTACATTCAGTTAGCAGGAATTTACGTTGAATTTAAAAATGTAAATAAAGCAATCGAAACACTCGAAGCAGCCATTACTATTCCTTCAATTACCGAAAAAGATTGCCTGTCTATCACCCAACTGCTTGCACAACACAATTATTGGAAGGAAGCCCCCACCCTATGGCGGTTCCTTGCCAACTATACATACAGTCCCGAATATGCCACCATCTATGTGTATGCAGCTTATGCTCTTTTCATTATTCGCGACAAAGAAGCATTCAATAGAGCAATGAAAATGGCTCAAATCATGCACTATCCCTTGCTCATAGAGTTTTTTGGCAATCATTTCAAAACTTTCAACGAAGGCGAAATCCTTTTAAAAATCAAAACGCATTTTGAAAAAGAATAAAGGATATAAAAGAATCGACAAAATCATAAAAAAACAATGAATAATTCCAAGCGCATGTAGGAATAAAACCTTCTCCACATGGAATTATTCATTGTGCATTATACGACATTATCCTCTTTTACATTATACAGATCCTCCCCTACCTTGCAACATATGTGCACTGAGGTAATTTTGCACATGGTCTTTATAACTGTCTGAGATAGGAATGTATTTCTCGCCAAAAACAATTTGTCCACGCTCAAAAACACGAACCTTGTTCATATTCACTATATAAGAGCGATGCACACGATAAAATGCAGAATCGGGCAAAGCACTCTCAATGCTACGCATAGAGCTAAGACTCAAAACAGGCTTTATACCAGATGACAGATAAATCTTTACGTAGTCCTTCAAACCTTCAATATAAAGGATATCATCAAAGTCAATACGAATCAACTTATAGTCGCTCTTCACGAAAATGCAATTACCATTACTTTGCGTAGCATGCTCTTGGTTGGCTGTTTGAGTTGGAGCATCCTCAGCAGCTTGTGCTTTCTGTTTGCTCTGCATCAAATCATACCATTTTTGTGCCCTATTAACCGAAGCCACAAAATCAGTATAACTGATAGGTTTAAGCAAATAGTCAAGCGCATTCACCTTATACCCCTCCAAGGCATATTGGTCGAAAGCCGTAGTAAAAATAATGCGTGTGCGCGAGGTATCAATGGTCTTCGAAAAATCAAGTCCATTAAGATCGGGCATCTGAATATCAAGGAAAACAATGTCTACAGGCTCGCGTTGCAAACCACCCATTGCCTCCACCGCACTTGCATATTTGCCACAAAGTTCCAACGTCGGAGTTTTATTTACATAACTCTCCATCAAGGCAAGAGCCAGAGGTTCGTCGTCAACAATAGCACATCTCATATTCTTAGTGTTTTAAGGGTTTATCATAAATGTTTATTACAGAGCTAAAAGTACGCCCATCGTCTTTCACGCCCGACTTCCAATCATAACGACCTGGATAAGACAGCTCCAAACGATTAGCCACTTGCTGTAAACCTATGCCGCCTGGTGCTTTATCTGTATCGTCTTTTGGCGTATTGCTATTTTCGCACTTAAACTCTAAATGGTGTTTGTCAGACTTTAGCGAAATGTGAATAAAACTCTTACCCGTTGAACAAATGCCATGTTTAAACGCATTCTCAACCAACGAGATAAAGATGAACGGAGCGACCTCCACATGTTCGTTTTCAGAAAAATCAAAATTCACCTGCACATCCACATCGTTATAAATGCGAAGTTTCATAAGGGCTATATACGAATCTAAAAACTCCACCTCCTTAGTCAATGTAACACGATTATCTTGACTTTCATAGAGCATGTAGCGCAACAATCGGCTCAACTCGTGAATAGCTTGCTGTGCCTTTTCTTGGTCAAAGGCTGTAAGCGAATAGATATTATTGAGCGTATTGAGCAAGAAGTGCGGATTTATTTGGTTCTTCAAATTTTTTAGTTCCGCCTGCGAACGTCCTAATTCAGCCTCAGCACGTGCTTGTTCACTCTTTCGCCAACGCATACTTAACTTTAGTGCAACCGAAGCGCCCACAGCAAAAAGCATGGTAAGGAAACCACGTATTACAAAGAAAATACGAGGAATCATAAAAGGTTGTTCAGGATCGAACCGACGCGGATGACGTGGAAATTCAGGGGGTGGAAGTAATATATTTTGAAATTCCATGCCCATTTCGCAAAAAGCAAATAGTGCCACATTTATCAATACAAACCATTTAAGTTTTCCGCGTCCTTTACCCAATAACAAACGCGGAATTAGCACAAAATAGTTTAAGTAAAAAGCGATACACGTAGCAAGAGGCAACGAACAACCATGCACGTAACGCCCCCAATCTATAGAGTCTCCCCTATGCTTAAAGAAAAGCGGTGAAAGGAAAATGTAAGCCCACGTAATAATGTGCATTGAAACTTCAATGAACAATTCTACGCGTGGTTTTTTTTGTAACACATCAGCCGCTCTAATTTCTTTGAATTTATCAGATGGATGACCTAACATATTTTTTCGAATTAATAAGTTGAAAGTTTTTAAACCTTTTCAAAAACAAAGTTAGTGCAAGGCGAGAGAAGTACAAAATGAAAGTCAAAAAACTTTCATTT
>ERZ1026862.1863-NODE-1863-length-11714-cov-3.639678_pt1 | contig 11714 bp, 9 predicted proteins | sample MGYA00380161_ERZ1026862 | MGnify/ENA primary metagenome ERZ1026862 (study PRJEB33269, sample SAMEA4719797) | human gut metagenome | biome: human-associated habitat; feature: organic feature; material: feces | place: Cameroon | collected 2013-10 ... | reverse complement strand
CCCGTGCGCGATGTCATCGCAGCTGCCCGGGAATTCGCGGAGCGCCACAACCGTCGGGTGACGCTGGAATACGTCATGCTGGGGGGAGTGAATGATTCTCCGGAGCAGGCGGAAAAGCTGGCGGAACTCGTCGCAGGCAGCCGGAGATTCTATGTGAACATAATCCCGTACAACGGCAACGACAGCGGATTCACACGCAGCAGCCGGGAGCGCATAATGTCATTCTACGATGTGCTCAAGAAGCGCGGCGTGGCAGTCACCATGCGCCGGGAATTCGGCGGAGATATCGCGGCGGCGTGTGGGCAGCTCAGCTCACTCCACCAGAAGAGTGAAATTTGAATTCGGAATTCGTAATTCGGAATGCGGAATTTCGGAGTCCGCTGCTGCGGACATATATGAATATGGGAGGGGCAAGCCCCTCCCTCTTTTTATGTACTGCGATAATTACAAGACAATCTAAGATAATGTCCGGCTAAGCCGGACACAATGATTCCGCATTCCGAATTAAAAAAAAGCTCTCGGGCGGTATCGTAGTTGATCACGATACCGCCCGAGCCTGGTGCCGGTAGTGGGGGTCGAACCCACACGCTATTGCTAGCAGCGGATTTTGAGTCCGCCTCGTCTGCCAGTTCCAACATACCGGCGTGGAATACAATCATTTTACCACACAAAGCACGTTTTGTCAACCGGATTTCGAAAAAATGCGCTCCGGGTATTGCAAATCCATGTGATTTGTGCTATACTATAAAGGATAGTGGGTATTTTTGCGACAGAGAATACTTTATAATACTAATTTATACAGGAGATACTATGATACAGTACGATGAAACAAGACTTGCGATGGAAGCGCTCACACCGCAGATAGAGGAGCTCAGGGGCGCGCTGAACCTTGACGGAATACAGATCAAGGTCGATGAGCTGGAGATGAAATCCACCGAGCCGAATTTCTGGGACGATCCCGAGAAGGCTCAGGCAGTCCAGCAGCAGATCGGACAGTACAAGAACACGATAGAGAACTTCAACCGGCTCAAGACCAACCATGACGACGTTCTCGCCATGATCGAGCTTGCCGAGGAGGAGAACGACGAGAGCGCCGTTGACGAGGTAAAGGAACTCGCCGAGAAGGTAAAGACCGAGTTCGAGGAGCAGAAGCTTGCCACCCTCATGACCGGCGAATACGACAGCTCCAACGCGATCCTCACATTCCACGCCGGAGCCGGCGGAACCGAGGCGCAGGACTGGGTTTCCATGCTGCTGAGAATGTATATGAAGTGGGCTGACCGCCACGGATTCAAGACCGAGGTCCTGGATATCCTGGACGGTGAAGAAGCCGGAATAAAGAGCGCTTCTATCCACATTCAGGGATTCAACGCATACGGATTTCTGAAGTCCGAGAACGGCGTGCACAGACTGGTGCGCGTTTCCCCGTTTGACGCCCAGGGCAGAAGACACACCAGCTTCGCCAGCGTCGAGGTAATGCCCGAGATCGAAAAGGACGTTTCCGTCGAAATACGCGACGAGGATATCATCATGGAAGTATTCCGTGCGAGCGGCGCCGGCGGACAGCACATCAACAAGACTTCCTCCGCGGTAAGACTTATTCACAAGCCTACGGGTATCGTCGTTGCCTGCCAGACACAGCGTTCTCAGGTACAGAACCGTGACTTTGCGATGAAAATGCTGATGTCCAAGCTGGTCGAGATCAAGGAGCGCGAGCACCTCGAAAAGATCAGCGACATCAAGGGCGAGCAGCTCAAGATCGAGTGGGGAAGCCAGATCCGCTCCTATGTATTCATGCCCTACACCCTTGCCAAGGATACCCGCACCGGCTTCGAGAGCGGTAATATCCAGGCGGTAATGGACGGCGATATCGACGGATTCATCTACGCTTACCTCAAGGCAAAGAGCCTGGGTGAGATCTGATGCCGCTGGCAAAGAACGACATCATCACGCTGGAGATAACTGCGCTCACTAACGAGGGCAGCGGCGTGGGTCACTATAAAGAAGACAGCTCCGACGGGCGCGGAATGGCGGTTTTCGTGCCGCTGACCGCCGTCGGGGACGTTATTTCCTGCCGGGTGGTCAAGGTGCTCCGAAGCTACGCCTACGGACGCGTCGAGGGTATCCTCACCGCCTCCCCGGACAGGGCGGAGGACGGCTGTCCGGTGTACGCGAAGTGCGGCGGCTGCTGCTTCCGGCATATTTCCTACGAGGCGGAACTGCGCGCCAAGCAGGGATTCGTGCAGGACGCCTTTACACGGCTCGGCGGACTTTCGCCGGAATTCCTGCCCATACAGGGGAGCCAGTCCCCGGAGGGCTACCGCAACAAGCTGCAAATGCCCGTTGCGAAGCAGGACGGCAGGACCGTCTGCGGATTCTACTCGGAGCGCAGCCACAGGGTTATCCCGGTGGAGAAGTGCGCTTTGCAGCCGGAGCTTTTCGCGGAGATAACGCGCTTCGTGACAGAGCAGGCGGACAGGCTCCGTATCTCCGTTTACAACGAGGAGAAGCACGAGGGAGTGCTGCGGCATATTTACCTACGCCGGGGGCACTACAGCGGCGAGGTCTGCCTGTGCCTTGTGGCAAGGCGGAAAGTTCCGGAGTTTGAGCGGCTCGCGAAGGCAGCCGCGGAGCGATTCCCGGAGATAACCGGCGTGGTGCTCAATATCAACCGCGACCGCACCAATGTTATCCTCGGCGAGGAGGAGCAGGTGCTTTTCGGCAGGGCGGAAATAAAGGATACGATGTGCGGAGTGAATGTTGAAATTTCTCCGAAGTCGTTCTATCAGGTGAATACCCCGGCGGCGGAGGCTCTCTACCGCCAGGCGGCGGAATTCGCCCAGCCGGAGGGAAAGCTGCTGCTCGACCTCTACTGCGGCGCCGGAACCATCGGGCTTTCCATGGCAGGGAAGGCGCGCCGGCTCATCGGCGCGGAGATAGTCCCCCAGGCGGTGGAGAACGCCCGGGAGAACGCGGAGCGCAATTCCGTTAAGAACGCGGAATTTATCTGCGCGGACGCAGGGCAGGCGGCTCAGCAGCTGGAAAGGTCCGGCGAGCGCCCGGACGTGATAATACTCGATCCTCCCAGAAAAGGGTGCAGTGAGGATACACTTACCGCCTGCGCAGGAATGCAGCCGGAGCGTATCGTCATGATATCCTGTAATGCGGCGACCGCCGCGAGGGACTGCAAACGCCTGGCGGAGCTGGGCTACACGGCGGCAATTGTGTGCCCGTTCGACCTTTTCCCGAGGACAAGCCATGTGGAGTGCGTGGTGCTTATAAATAGAAATAATGTGTAAAACAATGCTGGAGGCAATATGTTAACAGAAATAAAAAAGGCAGTGGTATCAGGAATTCTGATATCAATAGGCGGCTGCGTGCTGATCGCCAGCACGAAATCCGGAATGATGTGGGCAGGCGCAGTACTGTTCTCGCTGGGACTTTTCGCGATCTGCGAGTACGGCTTCAACCTCTACACCGGTAAGGTGGGATATATCGCGGAGCACTTCCGGGACGTGAAGTACATAGGGCTGGTAGTACTTATCCTTGTCGTGAACCTGCTGACGACCTTCGTCATGGGAATCCTGGTGAGCCTGTGCCTGCCGGATATCGCAGAGGGCGCCCGGGCAAGCTACGCTGCGAAGCTCGGCGCGGAGCCGCAGAAGTGGCTGCTGTCCTCTATCCTGTGCGGACTGCTGATGTATCTCGCGGTGGACCTCTGGAAGCGCGGTCAGAAGATCGGCGTGTTCCTCTGTGTTCCGGTGTTCATTTTCAGCGGATTCGACCACTCCATCGCGAACTCCTTCTATAATGGCGCTGCCATCGGCGCGGATACATTCACGCTGCGCAACGTGGCTTTCGTGACCGTTGTCGTACTCGGCAACGCACTGGGCGGAATGCTCCTGCCCATGCTCACGAGAAAGTGGAAGAAGTCCCTGGAGGACGCTGACTGACAGTTTATACGGAAACGGCGGTGAGCTTGTGAACAGATTCATGGTCATCATAATGAAAACAGGGTTCGCCGTGCTGTTCCTGGCTGTGTTCGCGGTGATCCTGGCGCTGGGGTGCGCGGCGGCGTTCGGCGTGCCGGCAGGTATCATGGTGAGTGTGTTCGGGCTTGCCGTCAAGCTTTTCCGGGCGGAGTTCATCGTCACCTCCCTGTCGGCGGAAACCATGCTGTTCGGCGGACTGGCGGCGGCGTTCGGGGCGGCGTTCTGTGGGATCGCCGCCGTGGAGCTTGGATTCGTCATTTCCGGGGCGTATCTCAGGGTGCGTAAGCGCTGTGATGTGCTCCTGGGCTGGAAGCCGCTCTGACCTGGGGGTGTTGGATTGAGGCGTGCGGTGCTTCACCGGTGGCTGATAATTACCGGAGGACTTGCGGCGGCGTTCGCTGCCGCGGCAGTGCTTGTTCCCGGGGAGAGCCTGGGCTCCGCCCGGGAGGGCAACGAGGAATTCCCTCTGTGCGAATACATAAACGTCGATCTGCTCAGCATTCCGGTCAGTGTTATTCCGTATGACGGCGACAGGATACGGTTCGACTGGCGCAACGATGTACCGTTGACGGCGGAGGTCGGGGACAATTCCCTGACGATAACCGAAAGCAGCGAGTTCGTCATCTCGCTTTTCGCCGGGGATACCGGGGACTACGGCATGCGGCTGTATCTGCCCCGGGAATACTACCGCAATATCGTTATCTACACCGCGGCAGGCGACGTGAATCTCGGAGATGTGGACAGCGACCATATCACCGTCGTCACCAACAGCGGAGATATCCTGTCGGAGAACACGCGCTCCCTTTGCAGCCTTGCAACGGGCAGCGGAGATATCACGCTGGATTTCTACAGCGTGATCGCCGGCAGCAGCATACAGTCCCGGACGGGCAACGCGACAATCGTCTACCCCAGGGGCAGCAGCGTTGCGCTGGATTTCGAAACGGATACCGGGGAGCTGAGCACGGACCTTCTCAGCGGAAGCTTCCCCGGCAGCCATATGTACAGCTTCAACGGCGGCGGTCAGCTTATCCACGCTTCGCTGGAGAGCGGCACCCTCACCGTGCGTGAAAAGGATTAACGGCACCTTTCAAGGAGGACGTAACATGAAAACCTACAGGCAGCAGCTTATCATAACCAGCGATCAGCCGGAGCAGTTCCTGAACCTTTCCTACGAGGTGGAGGAGTGCGTCCGCAGGAGCCTTATCACCGACGGGCTGTGCGTTGTGTATTCGCAGCACACTACCTCTGCGGTGTTCCTCGAGAACGACCGGGAGGAGCTTTATTCCGACTGGTCGAAGATGCTCGGGAAGATCGTCCCCAGCGAGAGCGACTACAAGGTGGACTATTCCAGCGCCGGCGCCGCACACATGAAGCAGATGCTGCTGGGCGCCAGCGTCACTGTTCCGATCACGGACGGACGAATGGAGCTTGGTCCGAGGCAGTACATAATGTACGGTGACTTTGACGGCTGCCGCGAGAAAACGGTGCTGGTGAAGATCATCGGCGAATAATGGAGCGTGAAAAATCAGCGATGCTGTCAGTTATAATCCCATCATTCAACGAGAACGAGAATATACGCCGTACCGCCGGGACTATTGCCGCGGTGCTCAGAGATGCCGGAATTGAATACGAGCTGCTGTTCGTTGACGACGGCTCCCGGGATTCCACCTGGGCGGAGATATGCGCGGCGCACGAATTCGACCCCTGCGTCCGGGGACTGGGCTTCTCCAGGAACTTCGGCAAGGAGGGCGCAATATTCGCCGGGCTTAAAAATGCCGCCGGGGACTGCGCCGTGGTAATAGACTGCGACCTTCAGCACCCTCCGGAGCTTATCCCGGAGATGTATTCCCTGTGGCAGGGCGGCGCGGAGGTAGTCGAGGCGGTCAAGCGCTCCCGGGGCAGGGAGGGGCTGTTCCACAAGCTGTTCGCACGCAGCTTCTACAAGATGATGAAGAGCTCCTCCGGGATAAACCTGGACGGAGCCAGCGATTTCAAGCTGCTGGACAGAAAGGTGATAAACGCGCTGAACGAGCTTCCGGAGCGTATCACGTTCTTCCGGGCGCTCTCCAGCTGGGTCGGATTCGCCACTGAGCGTGTGGAATTCGACGTGCAGCCCCGGGCTGCCGGCAAGAGCAAGTTCAGCATGAAGAGCCTGTTCCGGTTTGCGCTGAACAACATCACCTCCTTCACGGACGTGCCCATCAGGCTGATATCCTGGGTGGGGGCGATATTCGGCGTGATGGCTGTGATACTCGGTATCCAGACCCTGGTGAAGTACTTCTGCGGTCAGGCTGCGGAGGGATTCTCTACCGTTATCCTGCTGATACTCATTACCGGCGCCTGCGTGCTGCTGGGCGTCGGCGTGATAGGATACTACCTCTCCAAGATCTACGAGGAGATAAAGCAGCGCCCGAGGTACATAATCTCCCGGCGCACCGGCGGAAAGGAGCACCCAGATGGAAAATAACAGCACACTTGCGGCGGCTCAGCGTGTATTCCGCCGCGTGGGTAAAGCAATATCGGACAGCCGGGCGTACTGGCTGTCCTTTCTGCTGCCGGTGGTTATCCTGTTCGTGTCCTACATCATATTCCAGGTGTGGCCCTTCGGGGAGCGCTCGGTGCTGTCGCTGGACCTGAACGCGCAGTACGTCTACTACTACGACTACATGTACGACGTGTTCGCCGGCAAGGAGAGCCTATTCTACAGCTGGAGCAGGAACCTTTCCGGGGAGTTCATGGGCATAATCGGGTATTACCTCGCCAGCCCGTTCAACCTGCTTGTGTGGATATTCCCACGCACGATGATAACCGAGGGGCTCATGACGATGATGCTCGCCAAGGCAGGTGCTGCCGGACTGGCATGCGCGTTCTTCCTGAGGAAGCACCGTGAGTGCGGTCGCATGACGACCGTGCTGTTTTCGGTGATGTGGGCGTTGTGCGGATTCTTCATCGTCCAGACGATGAACCCCATGTGGCTGGACGGACTGGTGGCACTTCCCCTGGTGGCAATGGGCGTGGAGCGTATTTGCGACAAGCGGAAGTTCCTGCTGTATATACTTTCGCTGGTTTACATCTTCGTCGCGAATTTCTATATCGGCTACATGACCGGTATCTTCTCGGCGCTGTACTTCGTGTGGTACCTCGCCTCCGGAAAGAGCAGCAACAGGCATTTCGGGGAATACTGCGGCTCGGTGCTGATGTACGGCGTCAGCTCGGTGTGCGCGATACTCATGTCCTGCTTCATGCTGCTGCCGGTGTACAAATCCCTTTCGAACGGAAAGTTTGAGTTCTCCGACCCGGATTACTCCCTGGCAGAGAACTTCAACATCGCGGACATATTCATCAAGCTGTTCCCGACGGAATACGACACGGTGCGCATGGAGGGCATGCCGATACTCTATTGCGGCACGCTGGCTCTGGTCTGCGCGGTGATGTATTTCACCTGCCGCCGCTTTTCCGCCCGGGAGCGTATCTCCGGCGGAGTGTTCATCGGCATGATGGTGCTGTTCATGTATATCCGCCCGGCGGACATGATGTGGCACGGAGGGCAGATGCCGAACTGGCTGCCTTACCGCTATTCCTTCATGATAAGCTTCCTGCTGATAATTTTCGGCGCCCAGGCTTTCGACAGGATAAAGAAGGTTCAGGGCAGGAGCTTCGGTACTGCATTCCTGATCCTGACGGCAATGCTGCTGTACGCGGACCTTGCGGACGACAGCGAATACTACGAGCCGGTGCTCACAGTAGGAGTTCCGCTGGCGATACTCGCGGTGGTGCTTATCCTGGCGTGGGCTTACCGGAAGCACGGCGCGAAGAAGCCGGTGTGCATTGCCCTCGCTGCATTCGTGTGCGCGGAGGCTGGGCTGAATACCGCGCAGTCGCTCTATCAGATGCACGACGACATCGTGTTCTCCACCCGGGAAAGCTACCGCTGGGATATCCCCCTGACCCGGGAGGTCACGGAGCAGATACACGAGATGGACAACGGATTTTACCGCATGGAAAAGACGTTCCACCGCTGCGTGAACGACCCCATCGCGCTGAGAATGTACGGCATGAGCCACAGTTCCAGCACGCTTAATTCAAAGGCGATAGAGCTGCTGAAATCCCTCGGATTCGCCGGCAGGGAGCACTACACCAGATACGACGGGGCGACCATGCTCACGGACGATATCTTCGGCGTGAAGTACGTCCTCGCCACCAGCAGCAGGACGGTGCCCTACACCGAAACTGTCCCGGTGGAAACGGACACCGCCATAAAGGTGTACGAGAATTCCGACGCGCTGGGGATAGCGTACCTTGCTGACCGCGACATAATCGGCTTCGACATGGACGAGTATTCCCCGTTCCTGGCGCAGAACAAGCTGGCTTCCATGCTTTCCGGGAACAAGGGCTCGGCGGTGTTCAAATCCATTGACGACGTGGAGTTCGACAGCGAGAATATACGGATAGGCTCCACGACGGACGCGCACTACAGCTACAAGAAGACCGACGAGGATTCCGACGCGTGGATAGAATACACGATAACCGCCCAGGCGGACGGTCCGGTGTATATGTACCTCCCGACGAAGTACGAGCGCGAAACACAGCTGTACGTCAATGATATCTACCGGGGGAACTACTTCCTGTATGAGAATCACAGCATAGAGTACCTCGGCACGTTCGAGAAGGGAACGGAGTTCCGGGTGAAGCTCAAGCTGATGGACAAGGCGGTGTATTTCACCAACGCCTGGTTCTATTACATCGACACCGCTGCGCTGGACAGATTTGATTCCACCATGCAGGCAATGAACGAGGGGACCACTCTCACACGCACCGGAGGAAGCACCCTGGAGCTTGAGGTGAACGCCGAGAAGGACTGCGCGCTCTTCACCACGATTCCGCTGGAGGAGGGCTGGAACATCACGGTGGACGGGGAGCCGGTGAACATAAAGGGCTGCCTGTCGGATTCCCTGATGTGCATTCCGGTCAGCGCCGGGAAGCACAAAATCGTGCTGGATTTCCAGCCGGCAGGTCTGAGCAGCGGACTTATGCTCACCGCCTCGGGAATGTTCTGCCTTGCGGTCATGCTGCTGGTCAGCGACTGGCTCAGCCGGAGGGACAAGCGACCGCCGGTAAAGGAGCGTATCAGCAGATCCGGGAATGAGATGGATTCCGACGGAGGATCTCCGGAGCCTGAACACCTTGAATATGATGGCTCAGAAGACTATGACAGCTTCCCCGACGAGTGTGATCGGGATATTTACGATTAAAAAAACGGGACTGCCAAGCAGTCCCGTTTTTGTGTTCCGGTCATTTCAGTGTGGGAATCTTCCCGATAAGCCCCCGGCGGTTCTTCACTCCAAGCAGGCTGTAGGTGCGCTTCAGGCTGCTTTTTATGCTGTCGCAGCTTGCACCGAACAGACGGCTCATTTCCTTGTTGGATACGCCGGAAACCGCCATTATCGCGTAGGAATACGCCATCTCGGACAATCCCAGTTCCTGCCGGAGGGAATCCGTAGACGCCACCAGGCGCTTCAGCGGAACGAGGTAGTGCTCCGCGAAGTTGTCCTCCCGGGTGTTGGATAAGTAGGTCATTTCGTAGGTGCGCACCGTTTCCACTCCACGGAGGAACTCCCTGCCCAGGCTCATCACGTCGTCCGCGAACGGCTGTATTTCCTGGGGGAGGAGGGATTTTATCTGCGGCAGCAGGTCCGGGAACAGCGCGTGGAATTCCGCTGGCATGGAGGTCAGCCCGTCGGTCCTCGCGTATTCCAGCGCCTCGGCGGCGTATTTCACCGCGGATTCCCACCTGCCCACGGCGGCAAGCGCCTTTGCTCCCAGCAGCCGCAGCTTGATCTCCGCCGCTTCATTCCCGGAGGCTGCGGCGGTGTCTAGGTAGTCCGGAACTATCTCCGCCAGGCTCTCATAATTCCCCACGCTGATGAGGAATCCGGCGCGGACCATGGAGTAATACGGCGCGGTGAAGCGGTTCATTATCGGGTCGCTTTCCTCCGCGCATATCGCGTACCAGATATCGTCGTGACCTCCGCCCCGGAGCGTGCGCAGAAGTCCGATGATGAGCCGGGCGCAGCAGCTCTCCTCGCGGCTGGAATACTGCCGCTCCGTGCGCAGAATGGCGCGCACATATTCAAAGAACCGCGTGTGGTCGCCCAGATACAGACAGCATTTTGCGGCGCAGTACATCGCGGTGAGCCTTGTTGCGACGCGGTTTGTTCCGGTGCAGAGGGAAGCCGCGGCGGAGAGCAGCTCCAGCGCGCCGTGCAGGTCGCCCTGGGCGTATTTCGCTTCCCCGGCGAAGATTATCTCCGTGAATCTGCCGTGGTCCAGCATTTCGGTGTACATGTGCTGGTAACGCGTGAACTGCGCCGTTTCGGTATGTATCGAGTACCCCCGGCGGTGTATCAGAAAGAACACCGTGGGGGAATACATCGTCCAGGCGAAGAGCGGCGACTCGTATTCGCGCCTGCCCCTGAACAGGTCGTAGGCGCGCTTTATGCTCGCACCCATTCTGTCCAGCACATAGAAATCCTCGTTGGCACGGAGCGCATAGGCGTAGCTGAGCAGCTCCCTGCGGTCGGAGGGATTGTAGTCCGGCGAGGAGTTGATGAATCTGATTATTTCGGCGAAGCGCTCCTGCACGACGGGTTTCAGGTCGGTGTGCATTAGCATTGCGCTGACGCGGAGGAGTCTGGGCACCGCCGGTTTGCAGGTCAGCGGGCAGCTCATGATGAAATTACGCAGCATGCCCCGGCTTTTTATCAGCAGGGAGTATGTGATACGCTCGTTGTTGTGTATCTGCGAAGCAAGCTCGTATTCTCCAGCCATGTAGAATTCGCAGAACGCGTAGTAGTCCTTCTGCTCGCGGCGGAACTCCCGTCCGAAGCAGATACGCATGTCGTGCTGCACGCTGTCCGGGAACGTCTGGAATATACGGTAGATCGCCTGTCGGAGTATCGGGTGGAATCTCACGCTGCGGCGGCGCAGGTCGAGGTCCAGCAGGGGTATTTCCCGGCGGAGCTTAACCAGCTCCCCGAATATTGCGTCAGCGGTCAGCAGTTCAGCGCCGAAGAACTCGGTTATCGGATTGAATGAGCGCAGGTCGCCGCAGAAATCCCCCGGAACGCCGCCGAAAGCGGAAGCGATGGAAAGCGCGCCGTGCATTCTGACGGAGTGGTTCAGCAGGACGGCGTGTATCAGCCTGCCGACGGAGGCCCGGAGAATTCCTGCCCCTGGGCGGCGAGCATGAAGCACAGCCGCGTGCCCAGGAATCCGCCCTCGCACTCCCGGAACACCTCGTCGGTGTTCACCCGGATATTGCACCGCCGTGCGTATTCCAGCGTTTCCTCCCGGGTCAGGGAGATGTTGCTGCGGTCGAGGAGGGTGAATCCCAGCAGTTCCGCCAGCCGGTGGTAATACTGGTTCATGGAGCTGCACAGGAACACGAAATTCGCGCTGGGGCAGTCCTTCAGCAGCCGCGCCGTGCGCTGATTCCCGAGGAGGGTGTCCTGGGAGTAGCCGCAGTCCACCACCAGCAGGAGCCTGCCCTGCCTGTCCGCCTTTTCGAACTGCTGCCGCAGCATGAGCGATTCCCGGTCGGATACCGGCTCGCTGTATTCCCTCCCGACGATGTGGGTGCATATCTGCGCGAAGCAGCTGCCGGTGCTGTCCGCCTCGGTTATGAAGCGGATAGAGGTGCCGTCCGGACGGGTGCGGCTGGTG
>ERZ1026862.1856-NODE-1856-length-11727-cov-3.501628_pt1 | contig 11727 bp, 14 predicted proteins | sample MGYA00380161_ERZ1026862 | MGnify/ENA primary metagenome ERZ1026862 (study PRJEB33269, sample SAMEA4719797) | human gut metagenome | biome: human-associated habitat; feature: organic feature; material: feces | place: Cameroon | collected 2013-10 ... | reverse complement strand
GCTATAATCCGACTTACAACAAAAGAGGTGATGCAATTTGAATGAGATGCAGACAGCATCCATACTGACACTGTACATGATTTTATTTACTGCAGTGATTCAGGATTTTATGTGCATGAAGATCAGTAACCGGCTGATTCTCATGGGACTGTTTTGTTCGATCGCATTTGGTATATCAATAGGCGGAGTACCACAGATCATCTATATTCTTTGGAATATATCATTTCCGGTTATCATTTTATATCTTTTATACGTTCTCGGTATTTTGGGAGCCGGGGACATCAAACTTTTTTCCGTAATAGGTGGATTTACAAATTTTAAAACGTTAACAGACTGTATACTTGCTGCATTGCTGGTGGGAGCGATTATCTCTGTTGGGAAGATGTTGTATAATCGCAATTTGCAGTTCAGCTTATTCAAAGGCAGTGTGTTTATTCGGGAACTCTTACATGGAAATTTTATGTCGTATCGAAAAAGTATGGCTCAGAAAGAAAACCTGATGCATTTTTCGGTGGCAATTCTTTTGGGGTTTATGGTTGTGAGAGTTCGCATGTATATGTAGCAGATACAGTTGGAAAGGAGAAGCTATGAAGAAAGTTCGTTTAGGACTTTGCATTGGGGACAGTGAATACAGTTTACGGTTTACGAACTGCATAATGAATCATTATCAGGAACAGGTAGAACTGCATATTTATTCAGAGAATGTGGAATTAAAGAGGGACAGGAAATCTTATGATATCGTGTTGATGGATGATGTGAAAAATGCAGAAAGCTGGGGTGGGGAAATTCCCGTGGTATGCCTGTATGACAGCAAAGAAGATACAGAAAAGCAAGAGGAAGGAGGCGTGTATTGGGTGGAACGATATCAGGAAGTAAATCGTATTGTGGACGAAATATTAAAACAGGTGGGCGAAGAAATACAATGTGTCTGTCAAGGAGATCGCCTGCCGGGGAAAGCACAGATTTTAGGGGTATATTCTCTGGCAGAGAATGAATATCAGCTTCCATTTGCGGTTACGCTGGCAACCCTGGTCGGGGAACAGGAAAAGGTTTTGTTATTGGATCTGCAGGAGAACAGTGGAATCTCACAATTGGTGGGAGCAGATTGCAGAATGGGGTTGGAGGAATTGCTGGTGATGGCGGAGAAGGGAAGATATGCTACGAATCGTTTGGTTTCCTGCATCTCTCACCTGGAAAATATCGATGTAGCCTACCCGGTGTACAATACCGAATGTCTATGTGAAGCACAGATGAAAACCTATCAGAAATTATTTCATATCCTTGCAAAAGAGATGGGGTATGAGACGATCGTTTTAAATTTTGGAACGCGCTTTGTCGGATTTTTTGAAACACTTGGCATTTGTCAGGAGATTTATCTTATGAAAAGCCGGGGAGGAATTGGTCAATGGAGAGAAAAGGAATTTTATGAGGAACTTGATCAGAGGGATTTAGAACAGGTTCGGCAGAAAATTCAGAGTGTGGAAATTCCTTTGATGGCAGCACCGGTCGTATCCTGTGAGCGCCTTGTGGAACAATGGAAATGGAATGAGTTCGGGGACCGGATTCGAAATCTGATGTCGGGGGTGAGATCTGTTGGATGAGTACATAAGCCAGATCAGAGCCAGAGTCCTTCAAAGAATGGATTTGTCCCGCGATATGCTCGATGAGGAAATCGAAGAATTTATTGCGGAAGAGACGGCGCAAATGTTACAGGGAATGATTATATCCCTTCGGGAAAGAGTGCGGATCGAGCAACAGGTTTTCAACTCACTGCGAAAACTGGATGCGTTACAGGATCTGGTGGACGACCCGGAAGTATCCGAGATTATGGTGAATGGACCACAGAATATTTTTTACGAGAAATTTGGGTGTGTTCATAAATGGGAGCAGAGTTTTGCCAGTGAAGAGAAGATGCAGGATATTATCCAACAGATCGTAGGCAGGCATAATCGAGTGGTCAATTTGTCCAATCCCATTGTGGATACACGTTTGAGTGATGGTTCTCGTGTAAATATTGTCCTATCGCCAATTTCCCTGGATGGATCGGCAATTACAATACGTAAATTTCCGGAACATCCGCTGGATATGGAGACATTGATTGAAAAAGGGGCTATTTCAAAAGAAGCTGCTGATTTCCTTAAATATCTGGTACAGGCAAAATACAGTCTGTTGATTTCCGGAGGAACAAGTTCCGGCAAAACAACATTTCTTAATGCATTATCGCAATATATCCCAGAGGATGAAAGAGTAATTACAATTGAAGATTCTGCAGAGTTGCAGATACAGGGAATCCATAACCTTGTGCGTCTGGAGACCCGGAATGCAAATATGGAAGGTGTTATGCCGGTGACGATTCGAGATCTGATACGGAGTGCATTACGTATGCGCCCTGACCGGATTATTGTTGGAGAGTGTCGTGGGGCAGAGGCTTTTGATATGTTGCAGGCTTTAAATACCGGCCATGATGGGGGACTTTCAACGGCGCATGGAAATTCCAGCCGTGATATTTTAAGCCGTTTGGAAATGATGGTGCTGATGGGAATGGATTTACCATTGCAGGCAATCCGGCAGCAGATCGCATCAGGAATTGATGTTATTGTGCACCTTGGAAGATTACCGGATCGCAGCCGGAAGGTTCTTGAGATCACCGAGGTGACCGGGTTCCGTGATGGGGAAATATTGTTGTCTTCGCTGTATCAGCTGCAACAGGATGGGGATAAAAGTGCGCTTGTTGCGATGAAAAAATTGAAGTGTACAAACAAACTTATAATGTCAGGTCTGGAGGATATAGCAATCAGGGAAGGGATTATGCATGGATTACAGACAGTATAAATTAACATGGAAAGAAAAAGGAAAGTGTCTTTTGTTGTCGATTGGAATTGGAGTGGTCATTGCATATTTATTTTATGATCACTGGCTAGGACTTTTGTTGATTCCGTTACTATTTGTTTTCTTTTATAGAAGTGCAATGGCAAAAGGGAAAGAGGAAGTACAAAGCAGATTGGCAAAAGAATTTTTAGATACACTTCGAACAATCAGTGCTGCACTTCTGGCAGGCTGTTCCATAGAGAACGCATGGAGAGAAGCAGAAAAAGAGATGAAGGAATTATATGGGGAAGATGCCGCGATGTATCAGGAACTTGTCCAAATGAACCAGTCTGTGCGATACAACATGCCGATAGAAAGCTTGCTGGAAGATTTTGCTGTGCGATCAGGAAATGCAGATATTGCAAGTTTTTCGGAAGTGTTTTCGTTCGCAAAGCGAAGTGGAGGTAATTTTGAAACCATCATAAAGGGAACCGAAGGGCATATGCGCATGCGTTACGAAACCGAACGGGAAATTCAGGTTTTGGTGGCATCCCGTAAATTGGAACAAAAGGTAATGAACTTTATTCCGATATTGATCCTGGCCTATCTGAAACTTACATCGGCAGATATGTTAGACAGTATGTATGGGAATCCCGCAGGAATTTTATTTATGACGGGATGTCTGGCTGCCTATGCAGGTGCCATTGTGCTGGCAAATCGCATTCTCGCAATACATATGTAAATAGATTGAAAAAGGAGAATGGAAGGGGGAATTTTATTGCAGAAGAAAAAATGCGTGGAAATTGCAATCGTATGTGTACTGTTGCTTTTTCTGGCAGGATATGTTGAAGCGTCTGAGCAGAACATCAATAGCAAAAATCAGGTGATCCGGGGGAGCCCGGGAGAATATGATCAGGAAGTAGAACTGCAGCTTAATGCAGGCGATGCGGTGAAAAATTATGATTATACACTTGTGGTTCCGGCTACTGATGTCACAAAAGAAGAGGCTGACCAGTATTTTGATGCTGCGAAAGAAGAAATTTCAAAGTCTTTTTATGCAGATGGCGATGACGAAAATGCAGTGACTTTACCGGTAAATATGCAGACTTCATATCAAAAAGGAATAGTCAAAGCAGAATGGACGTTAGACAGCTACAGGATTGTGGATGTGGACGGAGTCATTATAGAAGAGGCAGTACCACAAAATGGTGCTTTGGAGCAGGCGACCGTTCATCTTACCTGTGGAAATTATAAGCAGGAATATGTGTTTGCTTTTATGGTATATCCAAGAACCTTATCAGAGAGCGAAAAAATTTTAAAAGGTGTTCAGGAAGCGATTGATAAGGATGCAAAAAAAGAGGGAAGCCAATTGCTGACACTTCCGAAAGAAGTAAATGGTGTTTCTTTACGATGGTCAGAAGCAAAAAGACATTTGGTAATCAAAATGCTCTTCTTTGAGATAATTGTGCTTGTTTTATTGTATTTCGTTCGTATAGAGCGGGAGAAAACAAAACGTAAGGAACGACAGGATCAGATGATGCTGGATTATTCAGAAGTTGTCAGTAAATTACTGATTTTAATGGGTGCTGGAATGTCTTTAAAACAGTCTTGGAATACAATTTCCGCTCGATACTCTGATAAGAGGAAGAAAAAGGAAGTGCCAAAACGTTTTATCTATGAAGAAATGGTTTACACAAATCATGAGATTCAGGATGGAGAAACGGAACTAGCAGCATATCAGAAATTCGGAGAAAGAACCGAAGTTGGCGCTTATCAGCGTCTGGTTCGCATCTTAGTACAGAACGTACAGACCGGAAGTCGTGGAATTTGTCAATTATTAAGCCATGAAGCAGAGGGTGCCATGGAGGAAAGAAAGGCACTTGCAAAGCGAATGGGGGAAGAAGCAGGAACAAAGATGCTGTTTCCACTTTTGCTTATGCTTGGAATCGTCTTTGCAATCATTATGACACCTGCATTGCTTGCATTTCAAATATAAGGAGGAAAAATTATGTTAGGATTTAAAAACTTTTTGATGGAAGAAGATGGCGTGGGAGTAGTGGAAATGGTACTCATCGTGGTGGTTTTAATCGGTGTTGTTATCATTTTTCGTGATAAATTAAAGAAAGTTGTGGGCGATATTTTCAAAACAATTGAAGAACGTTCTGGAAATGTATAATGAAAAAACGAAACATAAAGACAAAACGAAAAAACTATAAAGGAAGCATTACCGTATTTGCCGCTTTGTCATTTATGTTGATTGCGCAGTTTATTTTTACAATGTTGGAAGTTTCCCGAACCATTGAGGTGCGAAAAGCATTACAGATGAATACAGAATCTGTTCTAGAATCGATATTTGCCAATTATTGTAGTCCTCTCTGGGAAGAATATCGTTTACTCGGAACCTCAGTTGTCAATTCGGATGGAGATTTGTCATTCAACAATGTACAGGCACAGCTGCAAAATCTGACAGAGGTAAATCTTGGGGGCAGAGAGAAATCTCTGCTCGCAGGAACATCTCTATTGACAGCAAAAATGACAGATGCAAATTTTGAAGAGTTTTTGTTGATGACAGATGATGGAGGGGCTGTATTTCAGGAAGTTGTATGTGCATATATGAAAGAGAATCTTGCATATGAAACTGCGCGCACCATTTATGATAATCTTGATTATATCAAGAATGCAAAAGATTCATATGGGGATGCTGCTGACAGTATTGATGGAGCACGAGACTCGATCAAAGAGGCTCGTGAAGAAGAACAAAGGAAGCAGGAAGAACAGAAAAAACAGAAGAAATTACCAAAGACGAAGGGCACATCTGGTGCAAAAACACAGACAACAAGCACTCAATCAAAGGATGTACAGACTTCTGAGATGGCGACGGAGACATCGGCGGAGGAAGAAAATCTACTGGATATTGTATCAGATGCAAAGAAGAATGGTGTGTTATCGCTTGTTCTTCCGAGTGATACGACACTGTCGAATTGTGCGATTTCTTTGGACAGTAGCGTTTCCCATCGAACATTAGAAACAGGGAATGCGCAACGAGAAGGTTCAGATGACTGGTATTCGAACGTGCTTTTGAATCAGTACTTTAATAATTATTTTTCCTGTTATACAAATCAAAAAAGTGGTCATTACATGAAATATGAATTGGAATATTTGATTGCAGGAAAAAGTGAAGATGCAGAAAATCTGCGGACGGTAATCAAAGAACTTATGGCCGTAAGAGAGGCTGTAAATATGGCCAGTATTGTAACTATGGAAGACAAACAGGCAGAAGCACTTGCCATGGCTGTTACATTGGTGGGATTCACTTTGAATCCGGTAATCATTGAATTTGTAAAATATGCAATACTTGCTGCGTGGGCTTTTGTCGAAAGTGTGTTGGATTTGCGGACGTTATTGCAGGGTGGAAAAATTCCTGTCATCAAAACACATCTTACATGGACATCGAATTTGTCTGAACTGCCAACATTGCTTTCCGGATGGAGCAAGGCAAAGGAATCCGCATCAGGTTTCGATTATCAAAGCCATATGGCCGCATTATTGTTTTTTCAGAATAATGGTAAAGTCTGTATGCGGGCAATGGATATGCAGGAAGCCACAGTCTGTAGTGTGGAAGGGTATGAGGATTTTAAGATGGATCGGGTCATGGTTGATGCAAAGGTTTGTGCGACCTACGAGTATTCGCCGGTATTTCTTGGTTTTGTCACTCTAGTAGAAAAGAAGATGAACAACTTTCGAATACAGCAAACGTCACATTACAGCTATCTTGTGGGGAAGGAGGGTGTATGAGGGTGTCTTTTTGTATGCGAAAGTTGCACAATACATCAAAAACTCTCCCAGAGTCTGCAAGCAAAAGTGAGAAAGATTTTGTACCGCAAACAAAATCATCCTATTTTTTTAAATTACTTATTAGCAGTGTTACATCCTGCATCAAAAAGACACCCTTGTACATCCGTTTCAAGGCCTCTTATACTCTGGAGGCCGCAGTCATCATTCCTATGGTAGCTGGATTTTTTGCAGTACTGCTTTTGTTTTTCCGCATTCTGCAAATAGAGACGCAGGTGCAGGAGGCGTTGGTATATACCAGTCGGAAAGTGGCAACGGAAGCATCTATGGTGGAATCACCGACGGCATTGCTGGCATCTGCGGAAGCTGTGTTTCAAAAGGAACTTCGTCAATATTCACTGCCGGATAAATATGTTAAAAGGGGATATCTTGGAGTTTCTCTTTTGGGATCGGCATTTGACAGGGGTTACGTAGAGTTAAATGCAGATTATACTATAAAGCTTCCGGTGGGATTTTTCAATAAAAAAGGCGTCCGGGTGTCGCAAACAAGCAAAAGTAGAATGTGGACAGGCGATGCAGATCCGAATTGTGGGGGAAAAGAGGACTATGTATATGTAACAGAGCACGGGACGGTATATCATCGGAGCAGAGAATGTAATTATCTGGACTTGACCATTCGTGCAGTGAATTACGCGGATGTAGGGGATAAAAGAAATAAAAATGAACACAAATACTACGCGTGCAGCGGATGCGTGGCAGGAAAAACAGGACTTGGCAATGTATATATAACGGATTATGGAACTTGTTATCACGTAAGTCTTGGGTGCAGTGGATTAAAAAGAACAATTTATTTAATACCGATCTCAGAAGTCGGTGGTAAGGGGGCATGTTCAAAATGTGGAAGTCATTATTAGAAAATATTCAGGGCATTGTTTTGATGGTTGGGCTGGGATTGTTGGCGTTAGAGGATATAAAAACACGAAAAGTCCGGTCAATGTCAATTATTGTTTTTGCGCTGGCGGGAGCAATCCTTTCATTTTTAAATGGAAACTGGTTTGACTGGAGACTGATCCTTGGCTTTGTACCGGGAATCTTTGTGCTTTTTCTTGGATTACTTACAAAGGAAACAATTGGTTATGGAGATGGTCTGGTTATTTTGGCATTGGGGTGCTATTTAAATATTTTTGAAATTATCGGATTAAGTATGCTGGCATTGACGCTGGCGGGATTGGCAGCAGTATTTCTGATTGTTGTATATCACAAAGGAAAGAAAGAGTTACTGCCATTTGTTCCGTTCCTTTTTTTAGCACACTTGATAGTGGTTTTGTTATAGCGTTAAAAGAAAGATGGTGCAAAATGGCATTGATCAGAAAAGAATGGAAAGCCAGCTATACCGTAGAGGCCGCATTTATTGTTCCAATTCTTCTCAGTGCGATGCTGGTTGCAATGCTGATTGGTTTGGACTTATATCAGGAAATAAGAGGAGAGCAGGAGCAGGAAAAAATTGTGCAGATGTGGCAGGTGAAAGAATTTTATAAATATCAGATCGTGGATGAGGTGATAAATAATGAATCATGAAATTGTATATGAGCGAAATCCGACAGGAAGCTATATGAAAATTTTTTCAAATCAGGAGGAAACCCTGGATGAAAAAATTCTTATGAGAAGAAAAATTCCGGGATTGTTGCCAATGGAGAAAGCCTATCTGGATGGAAATGGTCAGTATTGGTACAATATATCAGGAAAGCAATCTCTGGATACCTATTGCAGCATTCAAAATGTTGGCATAGATGTGATTAAAAAAATTATCATTAGTATTTGCAGCCAGATGGAAATACTGGAATGGAATCTGATTTCTATGGGAAGTTTACTTTTAGAACCGGAATGTATTTTTGTCACAAACAGTAATCAGGAGTTTATTTTTACCTCGTATCCGGGTGCTGATCAGAATATAGAAGACGGATTTCGACAGTTGATGGAATATTTGCTGACGAAGGTGGACCATAAAGATGCGTTGGCAGTTCATGCTGCCTATGGTGTATATGAAAAGTCTTTGGAAGAAGGAATGGCGATTCGTGATGTGAGGGACTGGCTTACCCGGTCAGAACCTGTGGAACAGACAGAAAAGAAGGTGGCTTTTGAAAAACCCTCTGCAAATATTGTGGATAGTAATGCAAATCAGAGAGAGATTCCTGCTGTATCTGACTTTATGGAAGAAAAACCGATGGTACAGCGTGTGCAGGAGAATCATACTTATTCTAGTGTAAATCCCAAAAAGCAGGAGCCGAGTAAGAATAAGAAAAAACAGTGGGATAGCTTTATAAAGGAAAAATTCAGTTCATTCGGATTTAAAACTGCTGAGAAAACAAAAAAGAAACAGGCAAAAAGAACAGAAGTAGTGTATCCGGAAGAACAAATCTATACCGTTCCACAACCAACGATTCATCCGACCGTTTGCTTAACAGGCAATGAAGGACAGGTGAGAGGAGTTCTTTTATATCAGGGAACGGAGCAGCTATCAGACATTTATCTGGATCAGAAACCTTTACAGGTGGGAAAAGGCGCAGCTGCAGATGTTAAAATTGATAAAGAAACTATTAGTCAGTTACATGCGAGAATCTGCCCGGAAGGGAACTCCTTTTATATAGAAGATTTGAATTCCACGAACGGTACATTTGTAAATGATGAAGCATTACCATATAAGCAAAAGAAGATGCTTCAGGCGAACGATATTGTAAGGTTTGCAGATGTGCGATTCCGTTTTTGTTAGGCTTGTAATTCTATCCATTCATGCGTATACTTAAACTAAGAAAATTTTATTTACTATGGAATGAGGTATATGCGATGTCAGAGCGAAAAGACAGCAAGCCAATTATGACGATCACATTTGTCGCAATCAATGTACTTGTGTTTGTTGTGTTGGAGATTATGGGAGATACACAGAATTCTGAATTTATGGCAGCGCACGGAGCCGTCTGGCCGCCATATGTCAGTGAGAAACATGAGTACTGGAGACTTCTGACAGCTACATTTATGCATTTTGGATTTGAACATATAGCGAACAATATGCTGATTCTTGTATGTGCAGGAATGATTTTAGAGAAAGCATTGGGACATGTGAAATTCACGATTCTGTATTTGATCGCAGGAGTAGGTGGAAATATACTTTCCTGTGCACAGATGCTGCATACAAAGGATTATGCCGTGGCAGCCGGAGCATCCGGTGCTATTTTTGGCATTGTCGGAGCGTTACTTTGGATTGTGATTTTGCATAGAGGGCGATATGAGAGCCTGACAGGGAAAGGATTACTTTTTATGATTGTAATTACCCTGTATTATGGAATCACCACCGGTGGAATTGACAACTGGGGGCATATTGGAGGCCTGCTTATGGGCTTTGTTATGGGAATCATTTTGTATCGAAGAGTTGATTTTAGGAGAGAAAATCCATATACTTAAAAGTAGCAGAATAAGGAGAATGTGCGCATGAAGATAGTAGTTTATTATGGTGGAAGAGGGTTGCTGGATGACCCGACGCTTTATGTATTAAAGAAAATGGAAGATGTATTGCGGGAGTTGCGCGTATCGATTGAGCGTTACAATATCTATGAGCACAAAAATGAGATTGCAACATTGCCGCAGACATTCAAAGAAGCAGATGGAATTATTCTTGCTACGACAATTGAGTGGCTGGGAATCGGCGGATATATGCAGCAGTTTCTGGATGCCTGCTGGTTGTATGGAGATAAAGAAAAAATCAGCCATACGTATATGCAGCCGATCGTAATGTCTACCACCTATGGAGAGCGAGAGGGCGAGATGACATTGTCGAATGCCTGGGAGATTCTGGGAGGATTGCCATGTCCGGGATTGTGTGGATATGTGGAAGATCTGACAACTTTTCAGATGAATAAGGATTTTGGCCTTATTATAGAAAAGAAAGCAGAGAATTTATATCGCACGATCTCGCAGAAAATCAAGAGTCTGCCAAGCAGTAATCAGGCAATCAAGCAGAATGTATCAAGAACACAGAGTATGAATCTGACACCGCAGGAGAGCGAGCAGCTTTCGAAGTATGTATCAGATGATTCGTATGTGAAGCAGCAAAAAGAAGATATCGAAGAACTTGCGTCGATGTTCAAAGATATGTTGGGACAGACACAGAGTGATGAAGATATGCCATATATCAAGGAACTCGAGAGTCATTTTATTCCAACAGAAGACTTTAAAGCAAGATATTCTCTTATTATAGAGGATATCAAGAAACCATTGTATATTGGCGTGGATGGAGAAGAACTTGTTATGCATTATGGACAGGAAAATGATGTGGATGTGGTTGCAAAGATGAGCAAAAATGTTCTTCAGTCCATTTTGGATGGACGAATGACGTTCCAGAGAGCCTTTATGACAGGGGAAATGACGGCGCGGGGAAATTTTAAAACGCTTCGTATGTTAGACCAGATTTTTGTATTTTAAAAGATAGTGTCAATGCATCAAAGATAGGAGGACAAAAATGAAAGACGATAATTGTATTTTTTGTAAGTTGGCGAATGGAGACATTCCTACAAACAGCATCTATGAGGATGAAGATTTCAATGTGATTTTGGATGCAAGCCCTGCAACAAAGGGACATGCTCTGATTTTACCAAAGCAGCATTATGCAAACATGTTTGAAATTGATGATGAAATTCTTGCTAAGGCGGCAAAGCTTGCAAAGCGTGTTATCACATATGAAAAAGAAGTGCTTGGTTGTGATGGATATAATGTATTGCAGAATAATGGAGAAGTTGCCGGTCAGACAGTATTTCATTTTCATATGCATCTGATTCCAAGATACGATGGAGAGAAAACAATCATTGACTGGGATCACAAAGAATTTTCAGATGATGAGATGAAAGCTATTTGTAATGAGATGAAATTTTAAGCAACAAAGTGAAATAGTAAACAGAAAATAATGCAAGTATTATTGCATATATAAAAAAGAGGGCAGGCATTAGCGTGCCTGCTCCTCAATTAAGTTTACGATGGTACCGATGGAATCCATCTGTCCGCTTTCGGACATTGCTTTTTTATATTTTTCTCTGTTTTCATATACTTCTTTTACCGCAGAAAGAAGTGTCTTATCCG
>ERZ1026862.1854-NODE-1854-length-11750-cov-43.931766_pt1 | contig 11750 bp, 9 predicted proteins | sample MGYA00380161_ERZ1026862 | MGnify/ENA primary metagenome ERZ1026862 (study PRJEB33269, sample SAMEA4719797) | human gut metagenome | biome: human-associated habitat; feature: organic feature; material: feces | place: Cameroon | collected 2013-10 ... | reverse complement strand
CGATGCCGAAGGAATATGCCAGGCTGATGAGGTAACTGTTCCGCACCCTTTTCTTCTTGCCCGCACCGTAATTCTGTCCCATAAAGCTGCCGCAGGCGGTATAGAATGCTGCCATGACATCGTATACCATGGCATCTGCATTGGTGGCTGCGGAATTGCCTGCCACCATGGTGGCATCAAAGGAATTCACACCCATCTGCACAAAGCTGTTGGCAAACTGGAAAATTACGTTCTGCAATCCGGAGGGCATTCCCAGCTTCAGGATATCCTTCGTAAGTTCCGGATCCAATCGCAGCTTTCCCGGATGCAGGGCATAAATGTCTTTGCAGCGAAGCAGTGCCTGCAGGATTAATGCTGCAGATACATACTGGGAAATGATACTGGCCAATGCCACTCCTGCCACATCCATATGACAGACGATCACAAAAAACAGGTTCAGAATAATATTCAGCACTCCGGAAAAACCAAGATAATACAGAGGCTTCTTCGTATTCCCCACTGCGCTGTACACCGCATTACCAAAGTTGTAAATGGCCAGCGCCGGCATTCCCAGATAATAGATCCGCAGGTACAATACTGCTTTGTCCAAAAGTTCCTCTCTGGTCTTCAGCATTGTCAGCATCCACTCGGATAATCCGACTCCCAGTACCAGTAACAGCACTCCCATGATCAGGCTGACCAGTGCGGCGGAATGAATCGTCTTCGACAGGCTTTCCCTATCCTTTGCCCCGTAATACAGTGCCGTCAGTACATTGATACCGCCGGACAGACCAATGAGGAATCCGGTAAACATGGTGACCAGTGTGGCCGTGGAACCCACTGCTCCCAGCGACAGGGAACCGGCAAACTGACCGATCACCGCAATATCCGCCATATTGAAAAGCACCTGTAGCAGATTGGACAGCATTAACGGCACACTGAAGATCAGTATTTTCTTTCCTAAGGGTCCTTCCGTCAGATCCTGCATATTCTGTTTCATCTTTCTTTTATCCTTTTCCCTGTTACTTACTTGATTCCCATTACAATCCTCCCCGCCAGCTTCCACTCTGACGAAAAGAACGGTCAAAAAGCTTTTTTGCTCTCTGACCGTTCCCTATTCTAGCATATCTTCTCTTAGTTTGCCATATTTCTTTGTTATATTTTTGTGCTACATTTATCTGCTATTTCTCTGCTGTATTACGCTGCCTCTTTTTCTGAATTTTTCCCGGCACCGAACAGCTTACGGATGCAGCTGTAAGCAACCATAACGCCCAGTACCATAAGCAGTATGGCAACGATCAGCTGTAAACCGTCCACCAGGAAGGTTGCCTGTCCGGCAGCCACATTTTTCACCAGTGCGATTGTCTTCTGGAGCAATGCGGTGAAGGTTACGACTAACATCATTCCCATAGGGAAATACAGCGTCCAGCCGGTACGACCGGTGGTTTTTAAGAATACTGCCAGTGCAATCAGTACCAAGGCGGCCAACAGCTGGTTCGCAGAACCAAACAGCGGCCATACATTGTTGTATCCGCCCAGAGTCAGCAGATAGCCAAAGAAAAGGGTGATCACGGTTGCAAAATATTTATTGGTCAGAACTCTCTGCACGGGAGTCATCTTTGCGGTATCTGTGGTGTCTCCCAGGAACAGCTCCTGGAAGGACATCCGTCCGATTCTTGCGACCGAATCCAGGGAAGTCAGTGCCAGTGCGGATACACACATGGTCATGAATACGGTTGCCACGGTTACGGGAACACCCATTTTCTCCAGAAATCCTGCAACTCCGGAGGAGAAAATGGAGAAAGGAGTTCCATCGGGTTTCGTACCGTTCACAGCTACTGCCCCGACTACTACCAGTGCAACCACACCCAGCAGGCTCTCTACGATCATGGCACCATAACCTACCATGGGCATATCTTTTTCATTACTGATGGTCTTGGATGAAGTACCGGAGGATACCAGGCTGTGGAAGCCGGATACCGCACCGCAGGCGATGGTGACGAACAGAGTCGGGAACAGGCTGCTGTTACCTACCTGAAAACCGTTAAATGCATTCAGCTCCATATCGGGATGTGCTACGACCACACCAAGTACGGCACCGATGATCATACCCAGCAGCATAAAGGTGGTCATGTAATCTCTGGGCTGCATCAGAAGCCACATGGGCATTACGGATGCAAGGAACAGGTATGCCATGATGATGTAGATCCATGCAGTCTTGGAAGCATAGATGGGAAGATGCATACCTACAGCGAACATTACTACCAACAGACCGATGGCTACGACTGCCTTGACCCACTCGTTCATCTTGCCGACCTTTTTCTGGATTAGACCGAAGATCACAGCGACCAGAATGAACAACATGGAGATGGATGCTGCACTGCCGTTGGCATATGCCACACTTGCATCTTCCAGTCCGGTACCTACGAAAGTACCTGCCACCATATCGGTAAAGGCTGCGATAACTAACAGGGTGAACAGCCAGCAGAACAGCATGAATAATTTTCTGCCGGTCTTACCGATGTATTTTTCAATGATCATTCCCATGGATTTTCCTTCGTTCTTCACAGAAGCATACAGGGCACCGAAGTCCTGCACCGCACCGAAGAACAAGCCGCCGATCAGAAGCCACAGAAGCACAGGCACCCATCCGAATACCGATGCGAGGATGGGGCCCGTCACAGGGCCTGCCCCTGCGATAGAGGAAAACTGATGAGAAAATACGGTGAATTTGGAGGAAGGCACAAAGTCCTCTCCGTCTTCATGGGTAAATGCAGGCGTCTTCGCCTTCTCATCGATTCCCCACTTTTTTGCAAGCCATCTTCCGTAGAAGACATAGCCTGCTGCCAGCACTGCCATTGCGATCAGAATGATTACCAAACTGTTCATTTTTGTTTCCTTCTTTCTTATGTCTTGTTGTTTTGTCGTGACAGAAAGAAAAATTCTGATTGCCCGTAAAACAAAAAAGCCTTCCGTCTCCGGTGCCCTTAAGCACCCAAAGACGAAAAGCTCTAAGCTCTCCGCGTTACCACTTTGCTTGCCATGTTTTATCACATGACCTCTTGTTCCCATCTCCATGAAATACAAATATCTCATTTCCAACAGGCTTCTAAATAACGGTAGAATACCGGTGACACCTACTTAAAATCTTCAGTGCACTTCTCACAGAGGATAGTCTGTCATACTCACATACCGTCTCACACCAGCCGACGGCTCTCTGAAATGCTTCCGTATGCAGATCTTGTTCTGCTCATCGAATTTCACTTTCTGTTCGATAGCAACAATACCACTCTGCTTTTATATTGTCAATAACTTTCTTTTCACATTTTCTTGATCTTTTTTATCATTTTCCCTTTTTATCGGCAATCAGGGGCTTGATGGCAGAATAAATCTCACTGGTACGCTTGCTGTCCTTGAACTCCTTATTCAGGGCATTGTTGATACCCTGCTTGGTCTTGTACTGACGGATGAATTTTACCACCTGCGGGACGATGGTCTGGTCGGGAAGCACCTTTTCCACTGCCTGGGTCAGTTCATCCGGCTCTTCTGCGGCTTTCTTATCAGCTGCTTTTTCTGCTGTCTTCTTTTCTGCGGATTTCTTCTCTGCCGTTTTTGCAGTGCTCTTCTTCCGGGTGTTATTGCTCTTTTTCCTTGCCGGCTTTTTCGCGGATTCCGCAGGCTCCTCCACGTTTTTGGCAGCTACGTCCTGAGTTACCGCATCGGTAATGTTCTCCGGTTCCATGCCAACGGATTCTCCAATCTCCGGCAACGGTTCTTCCAGGATCTGCACGCTCACAAATGCAGGCTCCGTTGTCGCCTCTGTCAGCTGCTCTTCTGCTTCCACCACCGTTTTCTCCGTCACTGCTGCCACTTTCTCCGGCTCCGATCCGGTGGTTTTCTCTGTCTCCTGTTCTGTGATTTCCACTGCCATCGGCTCTGCTTCTTCCACCGGCAGATTCTGCACACTCTCCCGTTCTACGCTTCCCGTCATTTCCTCCGCATTTTCTTCGGCCGCAGGATTCTGTTCCGCTGTCGGGTTCTTTCCCCACAGAAGATTGCGGGTGATCCGCACGGGAACTCCCTGTGCTTTCCAGTATACCATCAGACTGGTGAATCCATTGTCCTTGGTCACGATAAAGTAATCCGGGTGTATCCCTTCCTTCTGCTGCTCACAGATCAGGTAACCGAGATACGTTGCCAGCTGGAAATCCAGTGCATTCTTGGTGCCAACTGCCACCTTGTGGTAAATGATCTGTGCCTTCGTCTCATTCAACTTCCGATGCAGGTCAAAAGTCATGCTGTCCGCATTGTCACTGTAGAAAATGCAGACGGTATCCTCCTTCGCCAGCAGTTCCACTCCCTCCATGCCTCGGCTCTTTACATTTTCAAAATCAATCAGATAATAGCTCATTTACACTCTCTCCGTTCGTTATATCGCTTTCTTCCGTTTTGTCGGCTTCCTCCGGTATCTCAGACTCCGGTTCCGTCTTTTTCCGTGTTTCCTGCTCTGCCTTCTGTTCCGCGTTGTCTACAGGCTCTATGATTGCTACCGGTCCGGTAACTGTTTCCTGTGCCTTCTGACCTTCTGTACTTGCCAACGGCTTCTCTTCTGACACAGCTTCTGTCTCTTTCCGACTGTCTGTTTCCGGGCTGCTCTCCTCTGTGGCTTTCTTCTTGACCGGAAGTTTTTCGCGAATGCTTTCTTTCCAACCGGAGACGGTCTCATCTCTCCGCTTCTTCCGTTCTCTCCGTTTCGCTGCCCGCTCCTGTCTGGCCTCTTCCTTAAGTTCCAGTTTTTCCTGTTTTCTGGCCTGTTTTGCCAGTGCCTTTTCTTCCAGTTCCACTTCCTTGACAGCGGCTTTTTCTATATCCCGGATATAGCGGTCCGCCTTTTTGTGATTCTTACGGTCCAGGCGATATGGGTCATACACAAAGTACGATACCGCTCCCAGCACCAGAATGACCACACCGGCAATCGTCAGTACCGGTACGACGATCCCATACTCCGTAAATCCCAGTTCAAAACAGACAAATACGATCAGCATGGCCGGAAACAACAGCAGATACAGAATTCTTGTCACCATATCCAACAATGCATGCTGTCTTTTCCCATTGGTCAGAAGTGTTCCCTCAATAGCGGTATAAAATGCCATAAAAATACACAATTCCGAACCGAAGCCATGAAGATATCCGCAGATTCCGGTCAGAATCAGCGACAGAAAAAACATGCCAAACGCCGTTCCCTGATACCAGGCATTACGGTATTCCATCATTCCCTGTAGCTTGTCCTCGCTGATGCCATGCATCTGATAGACGTCCTTGCGGATCAGTCGTTCAAATTCTTCGTTATACCGCTGTTCCTCCCTGGTATTGCGCAGATGGTCTTCCACCGCCTTGCTCATCTGCTCAATGTATTCCTGTTCCTTGCGGATCCGTTTGGTTCTGAGCTGCTCCAGCTCATTCTGGCGTCTCACTTCCTCTTCCAGTTTCCGCACTTTTCCAATCCGAGGATTCTTCACTGTGATCTCCGGGATCACAGTTGTTTCGTTTTTCTCCTGATTCTCCATGGGGTCCTCTTTCCGTGTATATTATCATCCAATAGCCTTATTATAGATTTTCCGGCCCAGAAAAACAACCTTTTGTTCCCCGTTTTCATTGCTTTGGCTCTTCATCCTGTCACTCGAGAAAAATGCCGCAAGTACCGGCAGCATTACCATAATGGGGAATAAATAACGTACCTGCACTACCGGCCCCAGTAACATGGTCCCAAAGTATAAAAACGGCAGTAAGCTCATCTGGAAACACCAGTATTTTCTTCGATACAGGCACAACACCATCAAAAAGAACAGGCTCCAGCTGTATAGAGATCCATGAAAAATAACGGAAAGCACCGGCCATTCATTAAAGCAGTTACCACTGACGATCTTTTCCAGCACTTTTTCCAGTGCCGGGAATTTCGACCGATGTTCAATACTGCCGTAGCCTTCGATTTCCGAGGAAGTATAGGTAAAGAGCACACCATACCTTTTCTCCGTACCATAACCAAGGTTTTCCGCCCAGGAGAAATCATCCCAGAACCAGTATCCTCTGGTCAGTTCCAGAAAAGCATCCAGGAACTCGTTCGGATACCGTTTGCCCACTCGTAGCCAGTCTCTCAAAAACTGCCTGGAATTCTCCGTATATGCCGAAGCATTTACCGCACCCTTGATGGTATCTGCCAGCGGCGCATAATAAGCATCCCAATGACCTCTCGGCACATATTTTTCCAGCAATGCCGCCAGCTCCGGATCCTGTGCCTCCAGTTCCTCTCCATGATAATATGCCACTCTGGCAAATTGTTGAATGGGAACGCTGTAAGCCTCAATCTTAGGTGCGCCCAATTGAGTCCCAATGGCTGTATGGATCACATTTCGCATTCCGGTCTCTCCCAGTACCAGACAAATCCCCAGAATCAGAATACCCAGTTTTTCCTTTTTCGGCCGCAGGATCAATAACAGCAGCATAAATACCGCCACCGCATATACTGCATTATTACGAAACTGCATCATCAGACAGCCCTCAGCCACCAGAAGAATGTTCATGAGGATTTTCTTTTTTCCGTTGCTGAAATAATTTCTCTCCAGAAAAAGTAAAAAGAACAACGTAAACAATATGGTAAACAAGGTATCCTTTGTGGTACACACCACTAAAACCGTGTTGTATGGGAAAAGCGCCAGAAATAGTGTTGTTACCACCACCGGCCATTTTTTAGCAGTCATCCGCCAGATCATGGACGTTGCATAACCCATGACCAGAGCATACAGCACCATCTGGAATACCGCCATACAGGCCATTCCCGCCTCGTAGGATCCGATGGCCGTTCCAATCTGTAAAAACAGCCGGATCAGCCATGTATGTGCAATGGGCTGCAAGGGATAAAACCATTCCAGGCCCTTATACGCTTCGTTGACCTGTCTGTGAAAATCGTAAGACATGATGATCGGGTAATAAGCCAGCCATACCGGAATCAGGCACAGGAAAATAACGACTGCCGTTACTGCGAATACAATGCCGGACTTCCAATATCTCCCCAACATCGTTGCTTCTCCTCTCGCAGAAAGTCGGTCTATCCCGTCAAACAACAGATTTGCAAAAGGAAATGCGGCAACACTTAAGCACAGCGCACGGATCAGGATCATCCCTTTGCCCCGGACTCCGCAATCCGTCATTCCCAGATTCTGCAGCTGATATCCCATGACCATGGACAAGGCAAACAGGAAGCTGATCACTGCCACATAACAGATTCTGCGCTTCCTGTCTTTTTTCATCTCTATATTTTTAAGTTTCCTCTCAGTCTGTTGCAAAAGGCAATAGATTCCCACTGCCAACAGCACATTCAGAACACTATAATAAATTCGGTTCACCGGTTGTAAGCTGAACAGATATGCCACCCCGTAGACACCGCACATCGTCAAGAGTGTCCTTTGTAAAATAGCTTTGTATTTCGTCCATTTATCTTTTGTAATAAACAATTGTCAGGTGCCTCCCCTTTTATTTTCATCTCCTTTACTATATTGAATTTGGTATTTACTGTCAATTACTGTAATCCATTTTTCCCGATTATTTCCATTCTGCCATAAAATGTAGTTCTATTGGCTGGCTATAATCCGGCTCACCGCCTTTTTCAGCAAAAAAGCGGGATGCAGGCAGGGTCTCCACCAATATGTCTCCCTCATCCGTTGTAAGATACCAACCTGCGAAATGATACCCTTCCCGTTCCGGAACCGGATATCCACACAGGTACACTGTTCCTCCGGAGTACTTCGGGGTCAGCGTATTATAGATCTGTGATGGCTGTCCCTCAATCGTTCCGCCATTGGCATCCAGTACCATCATTATCTGCCAGGCTTCAGGGTCTCGTGTTCTCCACACTGCATGGATATCCAGGCTACGGTTGCCGTCTTCATCCGGTTTGATCCTGAGCGCATCCTCTGCGGTAACGCTTTCCGTAAGCAAACTCCACTTCGGATACGTCTCCTTCTCTCCAGAGAAATGTGCCGCCCATCCCAGAAATTCAAAGCCGTCCGGTATCTCCGGTTGCGGCAGAGTGATCACTTCTCCGGCAAGGAGCTGTTCTATGGAGATTTCTCCTTCTTCCAGGATCCGTTCCCAGGCATCAGCAGTGGGGTTGGCCAGGTGCGTCTCATTATAGATCTTGTAATATAAGATGCCGCCTTCCAGAGGATATTGTCCATCGATAGGTTCTGACCTTCCTGCTATTGCGACATCTGTTTCTGTCTCTGCAGTCACGGACTGTACCTGGTCATTTTCCCTGCCGTCCCGGTTTTCTCCGTTTTCGTCAGGTGTCTGCACCTCCTCCGTTGTCTGTGCCGGCATTTTCGTCTGACCTGCCTCCGCCCCATATGCACTGTAACCAAGTAACACACAGGCTGCCAGCATGCAGACCATGCGCATTACTTTTCGCTTCTGATTTTTCTGACTTTCTGTCTGTTCCTGTTTTTCATTCCACACAAGTCTATCCTGCTGCAAATATTCATCCGGCAGCGGCGGATATTCCGGGGTTATGGAATCCGGCGGGAGTGTCTGGTATTCTGAAGGTATGTCGTTCTTATATTTCTGCATTTTCTGTTCCCTACAATTTTCATTTTCTCTGTGATCTCTGAAATCTGTCTATCACTTGTTATGCACATCCAGCTGCGGGAAGGGGCACTCCACACCCAGCTTCCGGAACCCCAGCAGCAGATCGTGATTCAGAATCCGCATGCCGAAATAGATATTTTTCTCCGATACTTCCACTACGAACCGGAGCAATACTCCGGAGTCCTGCAATGCCTGCACTCCCACATACACCGGAACTTTTTTCATCGTATCTTCATGTGCTTTATAGATTGACTCAAGGAGTTTCGGCAGTTCACTTTCCAGCTTTTCGAGATCCGTTTCATAAGGAATACTGATATCACATACCGCCTTGGAATAATTGTCGGAGCGGTTCAGGATATTTTTCATTTCGGAATTATTGATGATCTTCACATTGTCGCCGGTGTCCGTGATACAGGTGGTACGGATGCCGATGCTTGTCACTGTTCCGCGGAAACCGTTCACCTCCACGATGTCTCCCACATTATACTGATTCTCCAGCAGCATAAAAGTTCCTGTCACCACATCAGCGATCAGGCTCTCCGCGCTGAAACCGACGATCAGAGCCAATACTCCGACACTGGCAATGATGGTAGTCATGTTAACTCCGAGGATCGTCAGTCCTGCGCACAGGATCACCAGAAATGCAATATATTTTGTCAGACTGGATAACAGAGAGATCACAGACCGGGCTCTGTGATTCGCCGGTTTGATCAGTCCCAGGATCCATACGATCAGACTTTTAAAAAACAATACTCCGAAGATCAAAAGCAATAATTTACAGACTGCAACTGCATTGACCGTAAATATCTTCCCCAGTTCCTCTGTCTGAATCTGTCCCGTCCCCAGAGCGATTCCCATGATAAGAACCAAAAGTACTGCATACACGATTAATTTTTTCACATTTTTCTTCTTATCTTTGTCTTCCATTTTTTCCATGTTTTCCTCCTGCGTAAACTGCTTTTTGATGGTTCATTTTATCATTTTTGCGGAGCAAAACACAGTTGACAAATGTCTCATTAGCGTAATATGTGACTATTTCACAAATATAGTAATGATTCCTATTATTATATTTGTTACTTTATTACATTTTCTTTTTTTAGGAAAAGAGATATACTATATACAGAAACAAGGAAATGTTTTCATTAACCACAACGTAAAAGAAAGGATGATAGATTATGGCAAAATTATATACAATTACTTTAAACGGTGTTACAGAGGATACTTACAACAAGGCAACGGATTACATTCAGGCAAATGCCCTTCGCCTGAACTATCGCCCGGCTGCCTCCACCATTGATGCGGAATTTGCGGATGACATCGATCCCGCCAAAGCTCCGGAGCTTAGCGAAGCCGTGATCCGCGAGGTACATCAGACTCTGTAATTTTTTTGATTTTTACTTTTGCAAAATAGCAAAGCAAAAGTCCGTCGATGCTTTAACGCACCGACGGACTTTTTTTGCTTTATAGGAATATCATATTCGCATCATTTACTATCAAATAAAGTCATCTGCTCATACTCCGGTTGTCCTACAAATTCCATAAGTTCTTTTGTATCTCTCACTCCCCTTGCCTTATGCTTGTCTATCAGAAACTGATTTCCCTCCGGAGACAACTTGCCATTCGTCTCAACAAAACACCCCAATGGCTTCGCCAGCTGCATTGCATATTTTGCCGTATGCATAGTACCGCTTTTTTGTTCTGCATCTACAACAATAACCTTGTCTGACAACATTGCCTGAATTTTATCCCTTTGGACAAACGTATATTTCTGTGGTCTCATTCCGCAAGGATACTCACTAATCAGGCATCCACCATTCATTACAATCTGTTCTGCCAACTTCTCATTCGATTTAGGATATATCTGATCTAATCCTCCCGGCAGTACAGCAACTGCTTTCCCCTGCGCAGCAACTGCACCTTCTAATGCTTTGGTATCACATCCTACAGCGAGTCCATTTAAAACTGTATACCCCTTCTCGGCCAATACTTCACCAATTTTTCTTGCAATTTTTAAATATCTTTCATTAGCATCCCGCTTCCCGACTACTGCAACTACCGTTTCTACGAGTATAGAAATATCTCCTACATAGTACAAAATGTCTGGTGCCGAAGACAGTTCACGTAATGACTCCGGATATATTGTATCTGTTTTTTTACATTCCTTGATTTCCAACATCATTGTTACTCCCCAAGTGATTACACCGACTGTCCCAGTGCCAACATTGCTACACGCTGAGCTCCATGCTCCAACAAAATATTTCTACAAGCCTCCAAGGATGCTCCTGATGTAGTCACATCATCTACAATCAGAACCACATCTCCTTCTATCGTCATATCAGGATTAACCCCTATGCTTCCGATTTGCACTCTAATATCACGACTTCCGCCATATGCCAGTTTATCAATCGTTTTGTTCCTGATCAGATAATTAACTTTATCTATACGATTGTTCTGTGCCAATCTGCGTGCTAATTCAGCAATTCCAGACTCATTCGTCTCTCCTTTTGTATGGGAAGGCACCACACAAATACTCACATTTTTACATATTTCATCATCTAGTTGTTGAAAGAAATAGGATATTCCGCGTTCTTTCTTTTCCTTTACATCGAGAATTCTTCCACTAAACATGTCAAATGCCTGATTCCGTGTCTTATCTGAATTCCAATATCGGTGGTATAGTCCGCATAAAACAACGTCTCCATTATCTGCAATTTCTTCCCAATCTTCATTATAAAAAATATGCTGCATACCGTTATTTTACCCCTTTCTTTGCCATTCGTCCATCCACTTTACATCACTTTCGAAAACAAGTATCCCTAATTACCCTTTCTACTCGTGCAATTGCATATACCTTTATTCTACTATTGCCATTGGGGGCTATACCGAACTTTCTTCGAAGTCATAGATTATCTTTTTCGCTGATTGATTATAGATATTTTGAGCTAGAATTGTTACTTCTTTTTTAAGAATATCAGGCATCACAACAACAGTCAATACAAATTTAATTTCATTAGGAAGTAAAAAAGAAGGTATATTTCAACCTTCTTTTTACTACTGACAAATTTTCAGATATTCATCATATAAGATATCCATGTGCAGCCAGTCATAGTGGTTCCGCATATAGTAACAAT
>ERZ1026862.1842-NODE-1842-length-11801-cov-4.364039_pt1 | contig 11801 bp, 8 predicted proteins | sample MGYA00380161_ERZ1026862 | MGnify/ENA primary metagenome ERZ1026862 (study PRJEB33269, sample SAMEA4719797) | human gut metagenome | biome: human-associated habitat; feature: organic feature; material: feces | place: Cameroon | collected 2013-10 ... | reverse complement strand
CGCGCCGAAACGCAGGCTTTTTCCGGGGAATCGGACGAAAGGGACGCATCGTGGAATGGGAGGATTTCCGCAAGGAATCCAGATAAGAGAGAGGATGGCGATTAATATGAGAATTACGATAGCAAGACAGTGTGGTTGCAACGGTGACCTGATCGGGGAGAAATTGGCGGAACGGCTGGGACTTACATTATACAATAAGAAAGCGATTCAGGCGTTGGCGGACGAGAACGGTGTCTATGAGCGTTACCCGAATTTTTTCGGGGAAAAAGAGGCTGATCCGTTTCTGGCTGCGATGGTAAAAGGTGAGCAGAACGAGACGATCCGGCAGACTCCGGGGAAGGCACTTCAGGCGACGATCGGGGATGAACCGTGCGTGATCATCGGACGATGCGGAAATTATGTGTATGGTCAGGAACCGGATACCGTGACAGTTTTCCTGTGCGGCGATAAGAAAGTGCGCGTGCAGACGATCATGGAGAAACATGGCTGCCCGGAGATGAAGGCAAAGCAGCTCGTAGAGAAAACAGATGCGAGACGCAGGGCATACCATGAGTATTACTGCAATCAGGCTTGGGGCGAAGCTGCAAATTACAACCTCTGCCTCGACGAATCCGTGCTTGGCGTGGACGGTGTGGTGGAGATGATCTGTAAGTATGTGGAACTGACAAAGCAGTGATAGGCAAGTTGAAAGAGTTGAATTCCGTATAAACAGTTGCGATGAGGGATGAGAATGGTTCGAATTAAGGATGTGGCGGAGGCGGTCGGTGTCAGTACCGCGACAGTTTCAAATGTGATCAATGGTAAGGATCAGCGCGTTTCGGGAGAGGTGCGTGAGCGGATCCAAAAGGCGCTCGATGAGATGGGATATGTGCGCAACCGTTCTGCAATGATGCTGGCACAGACGAATTCCAATATGATCGGTGTTGTGATTCCGGAGAGGCCAGGTATGAAGGTTACGATGGAGGATCCATATTATAGCGCTTTGGTCGGAAATCTGGAGGCGGAGATCCGTGCGCATGATTGTTATATGTATCTGATCGTGCAGCAGAGTGAGGAAGAAGTGTTAAAGCAGGCAATCGCATGGAATCTCGAGGGCTTGATCGTGTGTAACGTGGCAGAGAGCCAGCTGAAGAGCCTGTGTGAGAAATACCGGAAAGGTGTTGTTTCGATCGATACTTATCTGAATCGCAAGTCGAATTTCGTGAATATCGCGACGGATGATTTCGGCGGTGGCTACAAGATGGGAAAATATCTGATCAGCCAGGGGCATACGAAGATTGCGATGCTTGCGGACAATGATCTGGATATTGATCATTATCGTTGGATGGGATTGCAGCGTGCGATGGAAGAAGCAGGACTTGAGACGACGGAGAAGGATCATTATATTTTCTCTACGTCAGAGGCAGTAAGAGAACTCGAATTGCAGCAGTGGCTGCCGGAATTTGAGAATTATACGGCGCTTTTTGTTGCATCCGATCTGTATGCGCTCGAGGTCAGCGCATTCTTACAAAGTCATGGTATACGGATTCCGGAGGATATCTCGATTGCCGGATTTGATGATTTGATCTATGCGCGTCTTGCGCGTCCGAAGCTGACGACAATGAACCAGAATATTGGGAAAAAGGCACAGATGGCAGTTGAAGCGCTGCTCGCTTTGCGTGATAAAGAGGTTGAACAGGTGGCACAGGAGCAGCATGTGCTGCAGGTTAAGCTGGTGGAGCGGGAGTCGGTTCGAAAACTTTCCGAGGCAGCAAATGTGCAGTAGTTCATAAGTGAGATACTGGTGAAAAGAGATCGATTGCTTTTGAAAATTTGAATATGCACAAAAATGAAATCCATATTTGTGCATATTCATGGTTATGCGGTTAACCATTGACTTTATGCGTACTTATGTGATAACTTTTTCTTAGAAAATCATTCATAGAGACAGTATCTTGCGGAAAGATTATTTTTATAGGGACATGAGTGTGTTATCTGCACGCTTTATTTTTTACCTGATAGTTAACCGCGTAACCTGTTCGGAAATGAATAGTAGAAACTAAAAAATACGAAATGGATACAGAATAATATTAGAAAATCAGCAGGAGGAATACGATATGGAGAAAGCATGGTGGAAGGAATCCGTTGTCTATCAGATTTATCCGAGAAGTTTTATGGATTCGAACGGAGATGGAATCGGTGATCTCAACGGAATCACAGAGAAACTGGATTATTTGAAGGAACTTGGCATTGATGTGATCTGGCTTTCGCCGGTATACCAGTCACCGAATGATGATAACGGATACGACATCAGTGATTATCAGGCAATCATGACGGAATTCGGAACAATGGAAGATTATGATCGCATGCTTGCGCGTGCGCATGAGTTAGGCATCAAGATCATGATGGATTTGGTTGTCAATCATACATCCGATGAACATGCGTGGTTTGTGGAGAGCCGCAAGAGTGTTGACAATCCATACCGCGATTTCTATATATGGCGTCCGGGTAAAGCCGATGGAAGCGAGCCGAATAACTGGGGATCGATCTTCAGCGGTTCTGCATGGAAGTATGATCCGCAGACAGATATGTATTATCTGCATCTGTTTTCCAAGAAGCAGCCGGATCTTAATTGGGACAATCCGAAGGTACGTGATGCGGTATTTGACATGATGAACTGGTGGTGCGAAAAAGGCATTGATGGTTTCCGAATGGATGTGATCAGTCTGATTTCCAAGCCGGAAGGACTTCCAGACGGAGAGGTCGGAGAGAACGGATACGGAGACAGTGGCTGCGCAAACGGACCGCATGTGCACGAGTATCTGCAGGAGATGAATAAAGAGGTACTTTCGAAATATGATCTGATCACAGTCGGAGAGGCTGCCGGTGTTACATTAGAGGAAGCAAAGAAGTATGCGAATGCAGACGGAAGCGAGCTCAATATGGTATTCCAGTTTGAACATACCGGCGCAGGAAAGGATGCACACAACCGTTATGGAAAATGGGATTCTGACAAAATGCCGCTTCCGGAATGGAAGGCAACATTGTCCAAGTGGCAGACGGGACTTGCGGACAAGGCATGGAATAGCCTGTATCTGTCCAACCACGATCAGCCACGAAGCGTATCGCGTTACGGCAATGACAGTGAGGAATATCGTGAGGTATCTGCGAAGATGCTTGCAACCTGCCTTCATATGATGCAGGGAACTCCTTATGTATATCAGGGTGAAGAGCTTGGAATGACAAACGTGTATTTTGATAAGCTGGAAGATTACCGGGATGTAGAGAGCTTTAATGCATACAAGGAAATGACCGAGACCTTTGGAGTTTCCCATGAGGAGATGATGGGTTACCTCAAGAAGATCGGGCGCGACAATGCGCGCACACCGATGCAGTGGGATGACAGTGAAAATGCAGGATTTACGACGGGAACGCCTTGGATCCGCGTGAATCCAAACTATTTAGAGATTAACGCGAAGCAGCAGGTTGGTAATCCGGATTCCGTATTTTCTTATTATAAGGAACTGATCCGTCTGCGCCACGAGAATGAAGTGATTGTATACGGTGATTACGAACTGCTTGAGCCGGACAACGAAGAGCTTTTCATTTATACAAGAACCCTTGGTAATGAGAAGCTGATGGTGCTGTGTAACTTTACGGATCACGATGTAGCAATCCCTGCAGCTGTTATGGCACAGATCCCAGAGGACGCACCAATCATGATCAGCAACTATGTTGGAAATATGCCGGCTGTGCTTCGTCCATATGAAGCGGTGGTGCGCCGTATCTGACTTATTCAGAGAAAATTTAAATTAGGTCAGGAAAAAAGACGAGAGAACCTGACCGGGATAAAGAAAAGGCGAATCAAGTCAGGAAAACAGAATAGAAAAGTGTAAGCTGGGTTAATAAAGGAGGATACACGATGACAAAGAAATGGTGGATGGGAAAAGTTGCATACCAGATCTGGCCGAAAAGCTTTGCGGATAGCAATGGAGACGGAATCGGTGATCTTGAAGGCATCATCGGAAAGCTCGATTACCTGAAGGATCTTGGAATCGATATTATCTGGATTTCGCCGTTATACAAGTCGCCGCTTGTGGATCAGGGATACGATATCTCCGATTACTATGATATCAATCCGCTTTTTGGTGATCTGGAAACGATGGACCGCCTGCTTGCAGAGGCCAAAAAGCGTGATATGTACATTGTTATGGATCTCGTTGTCAACCACTGCTCCGATGAGCATGAGTGGTTCAAGAAGGCCTGTGCCGATCCGGACGGAGAGTACGGAAAATATTTCTATATCGCAGAAAAGAAAGACGGAAAGCTGCCGTGTAACTGGCGCTCCTACTTCGGAGGAAGTGTCTGGGAGCCGATTCCGGGAACCGATAAATATTATTTCCATGCTTTTCACAAGAAGCAGCCGGATCTCAACTGGGAGAATCCCAAAGTCCGTCAGGAAGTCTATAAGATGATGAACTGGTGGTTTGAGCGCGGTATCGCAGGATTCCGTATCGATGCGATCATCAACATCAAGAAAAAGCTTCCGTTCTGCGACTACGAACCGGATCGTGATGACGGAATGGTTTCGATCGTGCGCATGCTCGAGGATGCCGAGGGAATCGGTGAGTTCTTAGAGGAAATGAAGCACGAGACCTTTGATAAGTATGATGCTTTTACCGTAGGAGAAGTATTTAACGAGAAAGATTCCGAGCTTCGCGAGTTCATCGGAGAGGACGGACATTTCTCATCGAAGTTTGATTTCGCACCGGAGATGTGCGGAAAGGGCGGCGCATGGTACGAGCATGAGAACGTGACACCGGAGATGTACAAGAATGCAATCTTTGACAGTCAGCTTCGTGTGGCAGACATCGGTTTCCTTTCCAACATCATCGAGAATCACGATGAGCCGCGCGGAGTATGTCGTTACATTCCGGAAGGAGATTTAAACGATACGAGCAAGAAGGCTTTGGCGACGGTATACTTTTTCCTGCGCGGAATCCCGTTCATCTATCAGGGACAGGAGATCGGAATGGAGAACTGCCCATTTGAGAGCATCGATCAGCTTGATGACATCAGTTCAAAGGATGAGTATAAGGTATGCCGCGATGCAGGATATTCCGAGGAAGAAAGCATGAAGCTGCTCCGTGTCTACAGCCGCGACAATGCGCGAACTCCGGTGCAGTGGAGCGACGAGGAAAACGCAGGATTCTCTACCCATGAGCCATGGATGATCGTCAATCCGAACTACAAGGAGATCAACCTTGCAAAGCAGAAGGACGACAGTAACTCGGTTTATGCGTTCTACAAGAAGATGATCGCGCTCTACAAAGATCCGGCTTACCATGAGACTTTGACATTCGGTCGCTTTGAGCCGTATGCGCGTGAGACGAAGAATCTGATTGCATATTACCGAAGAGGAGAAGGACAGACCTTACTTGTTCTCGCAAACTTCCAGAACGAGGCGCAGACGGTTATGCTTCCGGAAGCTGCTGGCAATGTGATCCTCAACAACTGTGCGAGTGTGGATCTGGATGATGACGGACGCATCACACTTGGCGGATATCAGGCAGTGATTATCGAACTGTAAAATATATAAAAATACCGAACCATTTGAGAAAAGAATTTGACTTCTTAGGAACAAAATGGTTCGGTATTTTGTTGTTATGGATGTAATTGCGTGCTATAATAATCGTAATTATTTTTGTGAAACGAGTTGTTAATTGGAAGGGAGCCATTCATGGAGGCGATTAAAGATAGAAGCGATTTTAAGCGTTTTATGGAGTTAAATCGAGAGAAGCTCTATGCAAAAGCTATAAAATCAGGCGATATTAAACTTGATGATGAATGGATGCAGGAGGATCAATGGGAAGAGCTCTATAAGCAGGAGGAAGCATTAAATGGGAAATTATAATATTGGTGAAGTTTGGTGGACAGACTTCCCTTTTGAAGATCAAAACGTAACAAAACATAGACCTGCTATTGTGATGGATGATGATACGATTGCAGTTCTTGCAATGAAAGTAACAAGTCAAGATAAAGATATTCCCTATAATATTAAAATTGAAGATTGGAAAGAGGCTGGCTTAAAGAAATTATCCTGGGCCAGAATAGATGCTGTAATTGAAATGAGCGATTGGCAAATGAATCGAAAAATAGGAGATTTATCCGAAAGAGACTTAAAGAAAATTATGCAATTATTTGTCGAGATACATACAGGAACATTTCACAAGTTTTCTTTATTAGCGGTTATTGATTCGGATGGGAAATATTTGCAAGTATATGATGAGCGGTGGAAATGTTGGCTATTTCCCTCTTTTCGAAGCGAAGAACCAAGAAAAGAAAATATTGATAGCAAAGCCAGTGAATTTTTGAATTGTGACATAGAAACCACTTATGTGGCACATACAGTTCATTGTAAATATTCTGTAAGTGACGATACTTATAAAAGATATGATCATACTTTATATAAGGTGGTGTTAGAAGAAACTCCGGAATATATGAAAGGTGATTCCTTTAAATTGAATGGGAAAAAATGTAAGTGGAGATCTATGAATGAGATCCAAAATGATGAAGAGGAAATGGCTAAAAATGAAGAGGTTATCGCTTTCGTAAAAACAAAATGTTAATGATACCGTTTTAGCATGGAGCGTGGATTTAAACGTTAATTATATTAAAGGGCTGTTGCACGAATTTCATTCGTGCAACAACCCTCAAATTTTAGTTTAGCCGTATGCGTCTATTTTATGAGGAAGGAGAGGCTCTAAACACCAGCCATCATGGGTATCTTCAAAACGTGAGTCGGTTAACTCACCGATATCGTCCGGTGACACATAATACGTTCCATCGACTTTGTAACAAGGGATTCCGATTACTTCGCCATCCCATACAATGCTGGTGGTAGGAACGGTCACTTTATGTTTTTTGCCGTTACCCTTCTTCAGAGATGCGGTCTTACCTGTATATGGACTCATACTGTTAATGATAATTGCGTCATTAGCTTTATCATATTTCACATTAAAGGATTTATTTGTTTTAGACATCATGTATGCGATATCGTCCAGTTTATAATAATATCGGCCGTTTATCTTATAGCATTCCAAGTTTGCTCCGTTCGTGCGTTTATAACAATATACCTTAAATTCTTTCGTTTCCGCCTTGAACTTTTTCGAGTATTTATTTCCCGGATAATAGTTAAACGGAACATGCCACTGATCCGTTATGTAACAGACTTTTCCATTATATAGGATTTTATATATCTTTGTTTTTTCCTTATAATCAGGAAAGTCTTCCGTAGTATAGGTATATTTGCTTACTTTGTATACGGTAGCACTGTCGCCATCTTCCATTTTATAACAACCATTGATTTCTTGGAGTTTTTTTGCTGCTTTATAATGATATGGATTCATACCGTATTTCTTCAGCACTTTCAGTGCGGCCTCGGTGTAAGCGGTAGCGCCCAATCCGGACCACGGTGAGTCAAGAACGAGTTTTCCTTTGGCTTTTCCAAGTTTTTTAATGGTTGAGAGTGTATAGTACTCGTCAAATCCGGTCAGATTCTTCGTAGGAATATAGCATTTCTTTGAATTGAACCATACCTCCGAATAACCGTTGCCATAGTTTTTCTTGACAACCTGAAGCTTCGCATCTTTTTTCACGATTCCTTCCACGGATGAAGATGCATTTGCTTCCGAGGTGATATTAACCGGACTATCGCTTGTGACAACAGCGTTATATTGCATCGCAGGCTTATTTTCATTTGACAGCCTAAGGTTTACATATTTGGCATTTACATAGTAAACGCCGTTTTTAAAGTAAATCTGGTAATGTCCATTGATCGGAGTTGTCTTTGTAATCTGGAACAACTGGTTGGATTCGATCAGTCCCGCAGTCACATATTTATCACTTGCCGGGGTTGTCTTTACATAAATGTTGCATGTTGCTGTTCCTGATGCCGTTATTTCCGGTATATCGTATAGCTTGTTTCTCGCAGTGGTGAGGTAAACATATTTGCGTGGGATAAAATATATACCCGGTTTCCAACTGGAGTACTGTTCCGTTCCAATTCCGCCACAGGTGCTTGTAAGACCCTGACCTACATCGATTCCACCCGGACTCCAGATGGCAACCCAGTTTTCATCGAATGCAAAGGCCTCGAATTCGGAAGTTTTTGCACAATAGAATGCGAGATTTGCCTGACCATCGGGATGGGTTCCCAAATAGCGATAAGCGGTCTGACTCAGTTCTTCGATTCTCTTTTGGTGATAGTTGATAGGTGGATTGCCCGGATAGAAATAGACTTTTGCTGTTGTGGTATGTACCACAGCGCGAGCTATGACTCCGTAATTCCAAAGACTATCCGGCATCTCACGGGGTACCCATTCTTTCGGGATTTGGCGACCGTAGACAGCATACACTTTACCTTTTACGTTTTCCGGACTGCCGTACAGATACTTAGACAGAACGTTCATATCCAAAGGATATGGGTAAAGTTCTGCATTGGGATCTTCTGTCATATAGGCATATGATGCAGCAGATACATTGGCTGCCGGAACCAGCGTGATCAGCATAGCTGCAATCAGCGTAAACAGGACGAACCTTTTTCGCAGATGGATCCTTCTTTGATTTGTAACTTTCATAGCGTACCTCCTCTTATACGAAATGATGATACTTATGCATTTTATCTTGTAGGATCTACAGGATTTTGATAAGATAATTATAAGTTGTACCCTAAGGGACGAGTCAAGTTGGCGGCAAAGAAACAGGAAAAAAATATGAAGAAACAGGATGATAATTTATTTAAAATCGGCGAGATTACCAAGATTCTAGGCGTAACAAGAAAGACGCTTCTGGTTTATGAGAATATGGGACTGCTGACACCCGCAGTCAAAGACGAGCAAAGCGGTTATCGGTATTATACGGCGGATAATATGACACAGATCCGTTCGATCCGATCCTTGCAGGCGCTTGGGCTGTCACTTACGGAAATAGCGGAATATTATTATGATACCGGGAATCTGGATCACCATCTTGAACGTTTGATGAATCTGCGTGCTGTTTTAGACCGCAATATCCAGATGCTTCAGGTCCGCTCGGCTAAGCAGGGGGATCTGACGGTGCATCAGGTGCGCCTTCCGCGGCAGGTATGTTTTTGCCGCCGCTATCAGTGTGAAGATACGGCCGATGCCGCAAACAAGCTGCGCGACACTTATATTGCAGCGGCAAGAACGGGCATGATGTCGATGTCTGCACGAATGTTCACAATGCGTATGGATCGCGCGTGTGACGGTCTCGATCTCATGTGCTGCATTCCGGTCAATGACGGATTTACGGGAGCGGAGAGGAAAGCGTTTGTTGAGACACCTGCATTGTGTATCTACTATCGGGGTTCCTATGAAGGAATCGGGACTGCAATTGCAGCTTTAGATGCGTATGTCAGAGAGAACCGGGTGGAAACAACCGGACCGTATCGCAGCATTTATTTAGAGGGACCGCCGAGCCGTGGTGCAAATAGCAATGATTATATTACGGAGGTTGCGGTACCGATCAGATAAAGAATAAAATAAAAACCGGGGTAACGAGAAATCATAGTTACTCCGGTTTTTTAATAGTATGAAATTATGATAAGATTCCGGTTGACTGTAAAAACAGTACAAACATCATGACCGGTGCAACGTAGCGGATCATGATGCAGTAAAGCTTTTTACGGCGGAACTTCTCGCCGCCTCGCTCCATCTCGTCAATGACGTAATCCGGTGTCATAACCCAGCCGATCAGGATCGTTGAAAGCAATGCGATAAACGGCATCATAACGCTGTTGCTGATGTAATCCATGATATCAAGCAGCTGTCCGGTCGAACCGTTCGGCAGCTTCACTTCAACGTAAAAGATGCTATAGCCTAACGCAATGACAGCGGATGCGCCAAGGTAGATCGCTGACAGAATGAGAACGGTCTTCTTGCGGCCTGCGTGGAAGATCTCCATACAGTTTGCAACAATGGATTCCAATACGGAGATGCAGGATGACAGTGTTGCGAAGATCGCGGTCACAAAGAAAAGGATTCCGACGAAAATGCCGGCTTTGCCCATGGCTGCGAATACCTTTGGCAGCGAGACAAACATCAGGCTCGGACCGGCCCCCATGCCTTCGGTTCCGGAGAATACATATACGGCAGGAATGATCATCGCACCTGCGAGGAATGCAACACCGGTATCGAAGATCTCAATCTGGTTGACCGCTTTATTCAAGTTGACTTCCGGCTTCACATAGGAACCGTAAGTGATCATAATTCCCATCGATACGCTGAGGGAGAAGAAAAGCTGGCTCATCGCATCCAGCAGAATCTGCAGGAAACGCTTTACGGTCAGTCCCTTCACATTTGGAGTAAGATAATACAAAAATCCCTGTAATCCGGTATGAACCTCGCCTGAAGCATCGGTATGCTGCAGTGTCAGCGAATATCCGGCAATAATAACAACAAGAACGAGCAGGATCGGCATCATCCATTTGGAAACGCGTTCGATACCTTCCTCGACACCATTGTACACGATGAATGCGGTCACAGCCATGAAGATCAAGGCGTAGACAACCGGAGAGGTGGATGAAGTAATGAATGAGGTAAAGTAATCATCGCCGGCAGCGGCCTTTGCCTGTCCGGTTATGTACGTTACTGCATACTTTGTGATCCAGCCACCGATGACTGCGTAATATGTCATGATGAGAACCGGAACAAGGAATGTAAGTATTCCCAGGAATTTCCACTTTGGACGCATCTGTGTGTATGCGCCAATCGCGCTCTGCTTTGTACGGCGACCGATTGCGATATCGGATGTCAAAAGCGTAAAGCCGAACGTCAGCACGAGCACAAAGTAAATGATCAAAAAGAGTCCGCCCCCATCTTTTGCGGCAAGATATGGGAAACGCCACAGATTTCCCACGCCCACAGCACTACCGGCTGCAGCCAGGACAAAGCCGAGTTGCCCTGAAAAATGATTTTGCTTTTTTTCCATAGTAACCTAATCTCCTTAATATAAATGCTTGTATGTCTACGATAGCATATTACAAAATAGAAGTAAATGACCGATTCTATGATGATTTTGACCTATTTTATACTGAAGATAGAATCCATATGTTATTTATGCTATGATGAAACAGTCAGCGATCAACAACCTGACAAGGCGTGTCGGGTATACATAAACACAGCATTTCTCGCTTTGTGTCATGTTCAAATATAAATTATTTCGATATTCTGTCAGTGGAAAGGAGGTAACAGCATGGATCAAAAGAAAATCGGTTCTTTATTAAAAGAACTGCGGAAGGAAAAGAGATTAACGCAGGAACAGTTGGCAGAACATTTTAATGTATCGACAAGAAGTGTTTCTCGATGGGAAAACGGAATAAATATGCCAGAACTGAGTCTACTGATCGAACTTGCGGATTTTTATAATGTTGATATCCGGGAAATCATTGATGGAGAAAGGAAAAGCGAGAATATGAATAGAGAAGAGAAAGACACATTGCTGAAAGTTGCTGATTATGCGGAGAATGAGAAAGATATTCTTATGAAACGAGTCCGTATTATAAGTTGCGTTGGATTTGGAGCGTTATTATTAGCTTTATTGTTTGAGAGTTTTGGAATTGGTCAAATCAATCCGTTTCTAATGAGTATAGAAAGCATTGGTTTTGGATTGGCCGTCGGAGCACTGCTGACCAGTATTTTCTTTACAACAGGCATTTTACTTAAAATGAAGCAAAATCCGAAAATACGTAAGATTTCTAAAATCATCCTTGCATTTTGTATAGTTATAGTAATGGTAAATAT
>ERZ1026862.1841-NODE-1841-length-11801-cov-5.303763_pt1 | contig 11801 bp, 6 predicted proteins | sample MGYA00380161_ERZ1026862 | MGnify/ENA primary metagenome ERZ1026862 (study PRJEB33269, sample SAMEA4719797) | human gut metagenome | biome: human-associated habitat; feature: organic feature; material: feces | place: Cameroon | collected 2013-10 ... | reverse complement strand
GGGCATATAAAAGCGAAAGATCAAATTACTATAAATGTGCAATTTGAAAATGCTGATAGACCGCAAAGCATAGTCAGGATAGACTATTATGTAGAGAATTGAATCGAGGGCTTCAAATGACTATAATAAAAGGTGGTTACAGTAGAGAAAATCTATAACCTTAATGCGCATATTCCGTAAATATTTGGTAAATTAGCGAACACTAAAAGGTTAGAACACGATGAACCTTAACCATAGAATAACCACGGTGTTAGTCGGCATATTCATTCTCCTTCTTGGGACGGTGCCTCTTTGGGCGCAGCGGCGGATGTCGCTTCCGGAGGCGATCGGGACGGCGCGGAGCCAGTCGGTGGCGGCGCTGGAGGCGAAGCACGCCTTTGTTTCGACCTATTGGGCGTACCGCTCCTATCAGGCGAGCCGTCTGCCGTCGCTTGTGTTGTACGGCAACCTGATGAACTTCGACCGCTCGCTCACCTTGCTGCAAAGCTACGAAGACGGCTCATTCCGCTACGCCAGCACCTACAACCTCCAGAACAGCCTCGGGCTTCAGGTCGCCCAGAACATAACCTTCACCGGCGGAAGGCTTTATGTCTATTCCGACCTTTCCCGCATCGACCAGTTCGGACTCAACAAGAAACTGACCTGGTACTCCCAGCCTGTCACGGTCCGCTACGTCCAGCCGCTTTTCTCCTACAACCAGTTCAAATGGGACAAACTCATTGAGCCTAAGGAATATGAACGTGGCCGCCGCCGCTACGTCGAGTCGATGGAGCAGGTCACGATAAATGCCGTGTCGGCATATTTCTCGCTCGTCCAGGCCCTGAAGAACCAGGAGGTCGTGAAGGCGAACTACGAGAACACCGGGAAGATGCGCTCCGTGGCGGCGGAAAGGATGAGACTTGGAAGCGTCACGAGGGCTGAATATCTCCAATTGGAACTCCGCGCGCTGAACGACAGCATCGCGATCGGCGAGAGCGTCGTCAACGTGCGTCAGGCGCAGATGTACCTTAACTCGATTCTGGGCTATGATGAGTCCGTGGAGGTGGAACCGGTGGTGGACGATGCCCTGCCGGACATTATGATGGATTACGGTCTGGTGATGGAAAAGGCACTGAAAAACTCGACGTTCTCCCTTGACAATCAGATAAGTGAGTTGAATGCCGCCTCGAATGTGGCGAAGGCCAAGGCGGACAGGGGCATCTCGATGAGCCTTAACGCCCGCTTCGGCCTGTCCCAGACCGGCAATGGCCTGCCGGATGTCTATAAGGATCTTCTGAACCAGGAGGTTGTGGGTTTGACTTTCAGCGTGCCGATCTTCGATTGGGGGCTTGGCAAGGGAAAGGTGCAGAAGGCAAAGGCCGCCGAGGAGGTCGTCAAGGCGCAGAACCTCCAGAGCGAGAACGACTACCGCAGGAAGATATTCACCGCCGTCGGCCAGTTCAACAACCAGCGTCAGCAGTGCATGGCTTCCCGCAAGGCGATGGAGATAGCCTCCGAAAGGTACGAGCTGATGATGGACAAGTTCAGGCGCGGCTCGGCCACGGTGACCGACCTCACCAACGCCCAGAACGACAACGAGTCAGCGATGGCCAAATACATCACCGACTACTCCAACTTCTGGACCTACTACTACACCCTCCGGAAGTACGCCCTCTACGATTTCATCACGGGAAAAGACATCGACGTCAACGTCAAGGAAATGGTTGAATGATTCAGAATCAATGAATATGCTAAATACATCAACTGTTATGAATAGGCGAAAGGCTATACTGCTGTTATCAATACTATTGATAATGAGCTGCTCAGAATCAAGAGATTCAATCACCGCCAAGGTCCCGGTGGAGTTCGGCAACACGGTGAATCCGTTGGCGGAAGTTGTCAAGTCGGTTGAGATTGTTCCGTTAGAGGCTGATGACGAGCATCTTTTGGGCTCATCTGTGGATCTGAATGTCACGGAGGATTCCTACATTGTAACAGATTATCTGAATGGGAACATTTTCAGATATTCACATGACGGACGTTTCCTAAATAATATCGGCCACCGTGGGAATGGCCCTGAGGAATATGTCCACATCAACGACGTTCAGTACCGAGACTCGACCCTCTATGTGTTTTCTGTCCCTTCCAGAATCCAGCGTTTCTCTTTGAGTGGATCCATGCTTGATTTGAAGTCCTTGAATGAATTGGATCTGGGAGCGATGTCATGGATTACGGATGAAGGGGTCCTGACATATTATGGCTATGGGTCCGGTCGTGAGACCCGGTTCTCATTGTTGTCTGATGAAACCAGAGTGGATTTCTTCCCGTCAAAGGAGAAGGTGATGAACTATACTCCCACCGTACAGATATTCTCTGAATCAGGCGATTCGGTTTTTGTCGTCGACTCATATTCTGACATTATAAAAGTTTACAGCAAAGGGCTGATGAGTGACGGTCCTTGCTTCGATTTCGGCAGATATGCGATTCCAAAGACCTTCTATGAGTATGATGACTCGTTCGCGGCGATGGATCATCTTCTTGGAAGTGAATTCGCTATGCTCAGCCAATATCTTTGTGATGGTGACACGCGTCTTGTCATTATCGCTCTCCAGAAACAGGCGATGCAAAGCAACTACTGTGGCTTGTATGCTGACGGACAATGGCGCTGGTTTAAGGCCGGTGAAGTAGGGCTGGATGTCTTGGCCAATGCGTTCCGCCAGATAAAGGATGGTGCTTTGTACTGTCTGCTGGATCCGTCCCTGATCAGCACCTTCCCCGCCACGCTCCTAAAAAAAGCCTCCAACCCGGAAGCCCTTGATCCCCTTGGCAAAGATGGCAATTACGTCATCGCAAAACTGAATCTTTTGTAACCAATCAGTTCAACCACAAATCAATAACATTATTATTAAATTGAGCATTATGAAAAAAATTTTTAAAGTATTGTTGGCAGCCGTTTTGATTTCTAACGAATGAAGGGTTAAGTTGAACTGATTGGTTATAATTATGCGTAATATTGTGTTAAGTTGGATTATGTTTGTATCACTGATGTCTTGTAAAGATGACGGGGTACATCCAGTGGCGATTGAGGATGGAATGTATGTGATTGATCGTCATGGCCTGGTAGAGAATTATGCCCCGGATTTTTCCAAAAATAAGATATACGTGTACATGATAACGGGATGCATGAATGAATGGTTGAGTAGGACTCCTCGTGGAAAGATTGAAAGGATTATGGATGATAATCCGGATTGGGAACTTTTGGTGTATGTTGATAGTAGTGTGAAGGACACGTCAAAGGTTCGGGCAAAACTGGAACAGTATGATTGCAACATACCAGTGATTGTTGACACGAAGGGCGTGTTCCGCAAGCTGAATGGAATGAAGGAAGTGATCCTTTGGGGAGGCATCTATGATAAGAATGATGTTATGATAGGTGTCGGTGTAATTGGTGATGGACTAAGTATGTTTGACTCCGAATTTGAAAAAGCAAAGCGAAGAATATATGAGAGGAACAGGTAATCGTTTCTGGTTAATAATAACGATTTATTGTTTGCAGTCAGGAAACTATATAACGAACATAATGATAACCTCGAAATATTCAGAAAGTGCTTCAGAACATTATTTCAAGCATATTCAAGAATTATTGATAAGTGGTAACAAATGCGATATGTAATTAGCGTTTCTTCATTATTGGGAATGATGGAATAATTCAGAATCCATGAATATGAGAAAGAATATCCTAGTGTCTATTGGTGTCTGCGGTCTAGTCGTGATGGCCGTAGCGTGTGGTGGAAACAAAAAGGCGGAGGAGGCGAAGGACGGGAAACTGGCCTACACCCCTCAGATAAACGAAGTCACCGTCGTGAAATTGGAAAGGAAGGATTTCGCCCGTCAACTCTTGTCCAACGGAAAACTTGTCGCCAGTCGTAAAAGCGCGCTGCAGTTCAGGACAACCGGAAAAATCGCGGCGATAAACGTCCGGAATGGTGAATATGTCTCCTCAGGTGCCGTTATCGCCACCGTTGACCGTCCCGACTTGAAACTGTCGCAGGAATCCTCCCGGCTTTCGCTCCAGAAGGCCGAGCTGGATTTGTATGACTATCTTGTGGGACAGGGATATTCCGCCGGGGACACCACCTCGGTCCCCGCCGACCTTTTGGCCATGGCGAAGATGAAATCCGGCTATTCCGCCGCCAAGAACGATTTCGCGCGCTCGTCCTACGAGATCGCCGGAACGGTTCTCCATGCCCCGTTCTCCGGGCGTGTCGCTGACATCAAGCAGAAGCCGTTCGACCAGAGTCCGTCCGGTACTTTCTGCACGATTGTGGACGACAGTGTGCTGGAGGTGGATTTCTCGGTGATGGAGTCGGAATATTCATTCCTCTCCGTCGGTCTGCCGGTGAGGATCCGTCCGTTCGCTGACGAGACCAAGGAATATTCAGGGAAAGTCACCGCCATCAATCCTCTCGTGGATGAGAAGGGGCAGATCTCCGTCACCGCGCAGGTCCGGAACGACGGCTCGCTGATTGACGGAATGAACGTACGAGTGATCGTGGAGAGGATGATTCCGGGACAGCTTGTCGTGCCTCGCAGCGCGGTGGTGATCAGGGACAATCTGGACGTGCTGTTCACCTGCACGGATGACGGCAAGGCACATTGGACTTATGTCACGATACTTTATTCCAATGGTGAGTCCTACGTGGTCGAGGCCAACAAGGACAGGAACGCCGAACTGAACGAAGGCGACCAGGTGATTGTCTCCGGCAATCTCAATCTGGCGGACAACTCTGATGTGCTGGTAAAAAGGTAGGCAATGCTGAAACATCTGATAGACAGACCGATAACCGTGACGATGATAACCCTTGTCATCGTTGTTCTGGGCATTGTCAGCATACGTCTGCTGCCAGTGTCGTTGGTTCCGGATGTGGACATCCCGTACATAACCGTGCAGGCCACATCCTCGGAGCTTTCGGCCAGAGAGATGGACGAGAGTGTGCTGAAGCCTCTGCGCCAGCAGCTTATCCAGATCAACGGGCTTGAGGACATCGTCAGTGAGGCGAAGGACGGCAGCGGTACGATCCGGCTTACGTTCAACCACGGTTCGGACATCGATTATCTTTTCATTGAGGTCAACGAGAAGATTGACCGGTCCATGTCCAGCCTTGGCGACATCGCCCGGCCTAAGGTCTTGAAGGCCAGCGCCACGGACATTCCGGCGTTTTTTGTCAATATCACCTCGGCAGGGGAGGATTTTACCCGGATGAGCCGCTTCGCCCGGGACGTGATCAGCAAACGCATCGAACAACTCTCCGAAGTCGCCATGGTCGATGTCAGCGGCCTTGTCAGTGACGAGATTCTCATAATTCCGGATGAGTCCAAGCTACTCCAGGCAGGGATGACAATGAATGAGTTCGAGAGTTGTGTCAAGAGTTCCAACATCCGCCTTGGCAGTCTCACAATCCGTGACGGAGAGTACCGCTACAATGTCAAATTCGATTCCCGGGCTTCCTCCAGTGAAGACATCGCCAACCTCTGGTTCAAGAAGGAAGGTCGCCTTCTTCAGATAAAGGACGTCGCCAAGGTCGTCGTCCACCCGGCAAAACGAACCGGCCTCGTCCGCTCGAACGGAGAGGATGCCGTGTGTCTTGCCGTCATCAAGCAGAGCGAGGCGAAGATGTCGGACCTGAAGTCGGCCATGAACGGTCTGATGGACAGTTTCCGGAACGACTACCCTCAGTTGAGCTTCGAGATCACGAGAGACCAGACCCAGCTTCTTGAATATACCATCAACAACCTGCTACAGAACATCGTGGTCGCCCTCCTTCTGGCGAGCGTCATCATATTCCTCTTCATGAGGGACTTCCGCTCTCCGGTGCTGGTGATCCTGACGATGCCGGTGGCGCTGATATTCTCGATGCTCTGCTTCTATGCCATCGGATTGACCCTGAATATTATATCCCTCTCCGGTCTGCTTCTCGGAGTCGGAATGATGACTGACAACACGGTCATCCTTGTCGATAATATAACCGGCCGCTGGCAACGTGAAGGGAACCTGCGCTCCGCTGTCCTTGAGGGCACGAAAGAGGTGAGGGGAGCGATGCTCAGCTCCGTGCTGACAACCTGCGCGGTGTTCATTCCGTTGATATTCATGAGCGGCATCGCCGGGGCGATGTTCTACGATCAGGCTATGTCGGTGGCCATCGTGCTGCTGACCTCCTACATCGTGACCATCCTTGTGATTCCGGTCTATTATTACTGGTGGTTCAAGGGTTCTGACGGCTTCCGTCCGAGTCCTTTGCTGGAGAAAATCAACTTTGACGAACCGATCCGCCGCTGGGACGACAAACTTATGGAATGGTTCATCCGGCACAGGCCGGTCGCCTGGAGCCTTCTTGCCGTCTCGACCGTCGGGCTGGTGTTCTGTTTCCTGGAGATGCCTAAATCCCGTCTGCCGGAGATGACCCAGACGGACGCGATAATGAAGATTGACTGGAACGAACACATTTCCATTGAATGTAACACGGAGCGGATCAGGGATTTAGAGAAAAAACTGACCGGAAGCGTGGAGCAGATGACGGCTCTTGTCGGTTCTCAGCAATTCATTCTGAGTCATAGTGGTGACCAAGGAATTTCCGAAGCGTCCATCTACGTCAATTGCAAAGATGCCGGCACATTGAAAAAGGTGCTGGGCGAATTGAAGGATGAGATGGAGAATGAATATCCGGAAGCGGTATATTCATTCGAAGCTTCAGGGAATATCTTCGACATGGTTTTCGCCCGGAACGAGGCTCCGCTCGTGGCGCGCCTTCGCCCAGTGAGGAACAGGGAGGTTGAGGTCGAACCGTTGAGGAATATGCTCTCCGAGGTCAGGGAAACGTTGCCTGGAGTGACCGTGGCGGATCCTCCGGTAAAGACTGACGCTCTGTTTGTCGCTGATCCTGACTTGCTTGCGCTTTATGATGTCGGTTATTCGGAACTTGTGTCGATTCTGAGGAACTCGCTCAATGAGAACCGTCTGTTCAACATTGTCCAGGGAACCAGCACTGTTCCGGTCGTGACAGGCTCCAACGCCGCCGGACTTTCGGAGATCCTGCATGGCACTTTCATCGAAAAGAAAGGCCTTGACGGGGAGACATCCCGGATTCCGGTTTCAAATCTTATGCGGCAAACCTTTGCCGAGGATTTGAAAACTTTGGTCGCAGGCCCGGAGGACAATTACTACCCTTTGGCTCTCGATGTTCCGTCGAAGGACATGAAACATGTGATGGCCGCGGTGAGTGACGTCGTGCGAAAGAATGGTGACTTCGAGGTCGGCTATTCTGGTTCCTGGTTCTCCAACAGCAAGATGATCGATGAGATGATCATCATAATGCTGGTCGCCATAATCCTGCTCTATCTGATTCTGGCCTCCCAGTTCGAGTCTCTGGTCCAGCCGCTGATCATCCTTTCGGAGATTGTCGTGGATGTCTTTGTCGCCTTGCTGGTTCTATGGATTTTCGGGGTCAGCATCAACCTGATGTCGATGATCGGCCTGATTGTCATCACCGGCATCGTCATAAACGATTCCATCCTGAAAATTGACACGATCAACCGGATGCGCAAAGCCGGGGAAAGCCTTGAACGCGCGGTCATCGACGCTTCATCGCTCAGAGTGAAAGCAATCATAATGACTTCATTGACAACCATTTTGGCCGTCTGTCCATTCCTGTCAAGGGGAAGCATGGGCGCGGACCTCCAGTACCCGATGTCTCTGGTGATCATCGCGGGAATGCTTGTCGGAACCCTTGTCAGCCTGTTCGTCGTGCCGGCGTTGTATTATTCGATCTACAATGGAAGAAAGAAAAAATAGACTTTCTCCATTTTCGGTCGTTCTGATTATGGTGGCGCTGTCCCTTGTCGGGCTGGCGGCGTTGCCGCGTCTGAACATCCAGTACACACCGATGACGGAAGGCCGTACGGTCTATGTATCTTTTTATTATCACAACGCCTCTGCGGAAATCATTGAAAGCGAGGCGACATCCAAGATTGAAGGAGTCTTGGCGGGGATACGCGATGTCACAGACATTTCCTCTGTTTCACGTAAAGGTTCAGGCTCCGTTTCTGTCAAGTTCCGCAAAGGCTCGGACATGGACGCGGCGCGCTTCGAGGTCGCCTCGGCGATCAGGAACGTTTACCCAAGCCTTCCTGATGAGGTCTCCTATCCGGGAATATCCTTGTCTGGTGGCGGACGGGTCTCGCGGATATCCTATCTCGTCAAGGGCGGGATCCCTTCCCGGGAGATTTCCAAATATGTCAAGGAACACGTCCTCAGCCATTTGGCCGCCATCCCGGGAGTGGACAAGGTCAATGTGGACGGCGGTGTTCCTTTCCAGTGGGTGATCACGTTCGACGCCGACAAGATCCAGTCCGTAGGAGTCACCGCCGATGAGATCGCATCGGCCTTCAATTCATATTACCGTGAGGAAATCCTCGGAATGACGGAAACCTCTGAAGGATTGATGACGGTGCGTCTTAAAGAAGCCTCGGACAAGGATTTCGGATCGATTCCCGTAGGTAATTTCAAAGGCCGTGTGATTCACATCGGGGACGTTGCCCAGTGGCGCTATGAGGAAGCGGTGCCGTCAAGTTACTATCGTGTCAACGGTTTGAACACCATCACTTTGACGGTGGAGATAGCTTCTTCGGCCAACCTGTTGACTGTCGCTTCCGCCGTCAAGGAAAGGATGGCGGAGCTTCAGAAAGGCTTCCCTTCGGAAATCACCGCCGGTATCGCCTACGATTCCTCTGAGTATGTCAGCGAGGAACTCAGCAAAATCTATGTCCGTACCGCCCTCTGCATCCTGATCCTGTTGATGTTCGTGTTCTTGATCAACAGGTCGTGGCGGTATATGCTGATCATTGTCTTCACTTTGACGGTCAATGTGTTGACCGCCTTGATGATCTACAGTTTGGCAGGTCTTCAGATCCACATCTACACCCTTGCCGGAATCACGGTCTCTCTCGGAATAATCATCGACACCTCGATCGTGATGATCGACCACTACGCCCATTTCAAAGACCGGAAGGCTTTCCCGTCCATCCTTTCGGCCGCGGCCACGACTGTCGGCGCATTGATGATGGTCCTTCTGCTTCCGGAAAAGGAAAAAGCCAACCTCGTGGACTTCATCTGGGTGATTGTCATTAACTTGGGACTGTCGCTGATCATCTCCTACCTGTTCATCCCGTCGCTGATGGAATATATTCCTGTAAGAATGTCGGGTGGCAAGTCTGGGCGTTCCCCAAGGAAGCTCCGCCGGATCCTGCGTTGGAACAGGCTCTACGCTTCCTACATCGGCTGGGGGGTGAGGCATCGTTGGGTGTATGTCCTTTTGTTCATCGTGGCGTTTGGAATCCCGCTCTGTCTGCTCCCTACCCGTCTGTCTGATTATGACAAGGACAAGGCGGACAGGTTCGACAGATTTCTGGACAAGATTGTCACCTGGAAACCTTACGACAGGAACCGTCAGTTGATAGACAAGATAGCCAGTTCTTCTTTCGGTCTGTTTTACAAATCCTTGAACCGCTCCAATTTCTACCGGGAGCCTGAAAAGAAACGTCTGATCATCAATGCCGGCATGCTTGAAGGCTGTACCGTGAACCAGTTGAATGATGTCGTGAGGGCGATGGAGAATTATCTGTCGAAGTTCGATGAGATCTCCGTATTCACCACGTCGATATATTCCTACGACAACGCCGAGATTTCGGTGGAGTTCAAGCCTGAGTATGAGAACTCAGGTTTCCCTTCCGTGCTGAAGTCCGAGGTCACGAGGATGGCGATCAATTTCGGCGGGGCGAACTGGAGGGTCTCCGGAATAGACGACAATAATTTCAACAACAACATCGTCTCGTCCTCCAAGAGCAACCGCATCTCGCTGAAGGGCTATAACTATCAGGAACTCAGCCGCTACGCAGAGAAACTGATGGCCTATCTCTCCACAAACCGCCGTGTCCAGGGCGCGGAGATCTGGTCGGGAGGTTGGAACGGCCGCCCTTCGATGGAGTTTGTGCTGGATTATGATTTTGGGCGGATGACGCTCGCCGACATCAATCCTTATGCCTACTACAATGCATTGGGTTCCTTGCTGTACGAACGGAGGATCGGGACTTCTGAATATGATGGTGGAGCCGTCGATGTTGTCCTCCGTTCCTCGGATCTGGACAGATACGATCTCTGGCACGTTCTTAACTCTCCGATAGATGTCGGTCAGAAGAAAATGACGCTTTCGAGTGTCGGGGGCATCGACAAGCAGCGGACAGGTCTGACAATCAGAAAGAGCAACCAGTCCTACGAGCTTGTTGTATGCTACGACTTCATAGGCAGTTGGGAGCTCAGCCGCTCCCTGTCCCAAAAGGCTGTGAAGTATATGAACGATGAGGTACTCCCGATCGGTTTCAAGGCGGAGGTCCCGGGTTGGGGATGGTTTGACACCGCCAAGCAGCAGTACGCCTGGCTGTTGTTCCTGATTCTCGCCGTGATGTACGTGATGCTTGCGATGACATTCGAGTCGTTCCGTTACCCGCTCGCCGTGATCTTTATGGTTCCGGTCTCTTTCATCGGCCTCTTCCTTGCCTTCGGCCTATCGGACTTCTCCTTCGATCAGGGCGGTTTCGCCGCCTTCGTGATGCTCAGCGGCATAGTCGTCAACGCCGGCATCTACCTCATCACCACCTACCAGTCCCTCCTCAGTGCATCGGTCCCTGAGCCTGTCGAAGGGACCACCTCTGTGACTAAACAAACTCACCGACCAGCCGAAGCGGCCAACATCCGCCTCTACGTCAAAGCCTACTCCCGCAAGATCAACCCGATCACCCTCACCATAGTCTCCACCATCCTCGGCCTCCTTCCGTTCCTCACCGACGGCCCCGAGGAGGTTTTCTGGTTCGACTTCGCCGTCGGCACTATCTCCGGCATGCTCTTCTCCATACTCGCCGTGATATTCATCCTCCCGATCTTCTGCGTTAAGCGCAAATAGGATATGGCCATGCGCTATTTTTGTGATGCTGAGAAGAAAAAATCGCAAGGTTGGATGGTGAAAACAAGGCTCTTTTCTCGGAATTTATACCGTGATTAATGTAATTGCTTAACAGTCTGTGCTTTACTAATCGTGATATGTTACAAGTATTTGATTAATGTATTGAAAATAAGCTGATTAAACTGTGCGAAATGAGAACGAGAATCTCAATTTGTTTGTAACAAATTAAGGATTAGGAAATTATATTTGCCAAAAGTGAAACTATTTTCCATTACCATATCAATCCTTTTGCCCGACTTTGCAGTCGGAAATAATACGTTTTATTATGAAAAAGGTTATAGCATTATTATTGGCCATTGCGCTGTCTCCGGTAGTAATGGCTCAGGATCGGAATGTGCGGTTGGATTTGTTCGGGGCCGCCAATGTGGTCGGTGCCTCTTATGACGCAAGGTTCAAAGGGGATTCGGGTTTGGGTTTCGCGGTCGGTGTCGGGTACGGTTTCGGCATCGGGAACTGGTACGAGATTCATGGTGTCGGCGTGCCGGTGGAGATCAACTACCTGGCAGGTAGAGGAAAACATCATTTCGAGATCGGAGCCAGAATGTCCAACGGGGTGTATTTTGACAAGATTACGGAAAGCAAGACGGTGACCTTGCCTGATGGTTCCACGGGAACTGCTCCGAAGGAAGTGAGAACGACGCAGTGGGGAAATTTCCTTTACGCGAATGTCGGTTACCGTCTTCGCGCGGAGAACGGTCTGGTGTTCCGCTGCGGCTTAAGTCCATCGTACGGAATCGGGAAATATGGCTT
>ERZ1026862.1835-NODE-1835-length-11827-cov-7.170999_pt1 | contig 11827 bp, 11 predicted proteins | sample MGYA00380161_ERZ1026862 | MGnify/ENA primary metagenome ERZ1026862 (study PRJEB33269, sample SAMEA4719797) | human gut metagenome | biome: human-associated habitat; feature: organic feature; material: feces | place: Cameroon | collected 2013-10 ... | reverse complement strand
GACAGTCTGCTGGCTGAGACATATATAATAGATGTAGTGAACAGAAACAAGATAAAGAACGATTCAGAGCTGAATGACCTCTTCAAGATTCTTGCCTCGGGGATAGGCGGACTGACAAATCCGCAGCGTCTTTCAAATACCTTCCAGTCTGTGAAGAATGTATCCATAAGTCCGGCAACGATAAAGAAATACATCGAATGCCTTTCTGATGCATTCCTTCTGGAGTCTTGCAACCGCTATGATGTGAAGGGAAGGAGATACATCGGTACTCCGTTGAAATATTATTTCTCCGATTTGGGTATACGCAATGCCCTGCTCGGTTTCCGTCAGCAGGAGAAGACTCATCTTATGGAGAATGCCGTATACAATGAACTTTGTGCCAGGGGCTATAGTGTTGATGTCGGCAATGTGGAAGTGAATACCGTAGACGGGAAAGGAACCAAGGTAAGGCGAATGCTTGAGGTGGATTTCGTGTGCAACCGTGGTTACAAGCGCTGCTACATACAGTCGGCACTCAGTCTGCCAGACAGAGAGAAGATGCAGCAGGAGTCAGCCTCCTTGCTCCGCATCGACGACAGTTTCATGAAATACGTCATAACCGGCGACCGCATAAAGAAATACCAGAACGACGACGGTATCGTAATAATTAATGTGCTTGATTTCCTATTGGACGAGCAGTCGGTATAACCCTTCGGGGAAAGGAAAAAATCAAGTTCATGTATGCATAAAATATATGTTTCCACTTGCAGCGCATTCATAAAAACATTATTTTTGCAAAAACATATTTTGAAAAATCATTTTCAGAAAAATCATATTTTCTTAAAGAGCACCCTCTTTCCGAGGCAGATTGCAGCATCCTTTATCCTGACGACGTGTTGAAGTATCAGCCGGAGTAGCTATATCGCTATTTCGATATAAATTAAAATAAGCGGAAAGGCAAGCATTTTAAAGCTTGCTTTCCCGCTTGTTCATATTGTTAGAATCTGTGTACTGCTTTTACTTTATATTTATTTGTCTTGTAATCAATACTACTATTATTACCATAGTAATAAGCGTTGTTTTCTCTATATTCTGTTGATGACCAATGATTGCCATTTAAGTCATACCCTATTCTAATAGCATAAATTTCATTTATAGCAGGTAGATACCATCCCGTAACACTACCGGTATTTAGTGCGTCGCATAATGCGAATGCAGGATAGAGGTCTTTCCAACCAGATATTTTCTTTATGATAGCCATATTTAATCTTCCGTCATGTTCATAGATTGCACCTGTTGCAACTTTTTCTGTAGACCATGCAGCTGTTCCGACATCTTTCCCGACAAATCTGACCGTATCATTCATACAGATTACTTGTCCTTTCACTCCATTCTCATTGTATTCTTCACCTAATGCATATTTGCTTTGGTCAACTTCAATCTTTGTAGAAAGACCCTTAAATGAGATAGTTGCTATTCTGTTCGCTGTGCTTCCAGAATATGGCGTAGCACGAATGGTAAGGTTGTTGCCGTTTTTAGTTAGTGTACACCAACTTTGATTAGACGAAGCTTCCCAATCAAGATTTGTGTTTATTGTAATGGTCTTATTTGAATAGTTCTTGTCAAAGCAGACTTTCGTTTGGCTTGGAATAAACTTAATGCCTTTCTGGACTATATTCAGTGTCACACTCTTTTTGCCGTCCTTGCTTTTAAGGGTAACTACACCCTTACGTTCTATTTCCTTGTCATTTGCTTCTGCTTTCAATACCAAAGCGTAATAGTTCGTGGAACCAGCTGCTTTGACAGCCTTTGCTGGTTTGTTGCCCACAAACTTTATCCTTGCAGCACTTGCATGTATCGCCCTTGTCTGGTCAACAAATTCTGCCTTGCACCACGAACTTGCGGTGTTGCTGATAGTCAAGTCTTCTTTCTGAATGTTGGTGTTCAGTCCAATTTGTCTTTCACACTCCTTGGCATCAAGCGTGACCGATGTCTCGTTGAGAGTAAGATACGGGTCAACACCGCCTCTCGTCACTTTTATTTCCTTCTTCTTTCCATAGGCAGTGGTCAGCGTAATGGTAGCCTCTGTAGTGGCAGCCACATTCGATGGCTGTGCAATGATCTGTATGCCGTTGGCAAGGAAAGAATAGTTGTAAGTGGATGTTGGGATAATCTGACACCAGTCTTCTGAAGATTTCGCCGTAAACACAACGAACTCCTTGTTGTTGAATACGATATTCTCCGTTCCTCCCTTCTTGTCGAAAGAAACAGAAGTTGCCGGCAGCTCCAATTCGAGGTCTTTACCTTTGAAAGGAGCCTGATATTTCACGTCATAACCGATGATGCCGCCTGTAGTCCCAACAATTTCCTTCTCTACATAAATCCTGTAGAATGTTCCATAGGAATATGCCACATATCCATTTCCGCTGCGTACGGAAAAGTTACTTGCCCAGCCTGTTGTCGGGATATACGACACGTTGCCAAGTCCCTTCACTGTTCCCAATGAAATGAAATATCCTCCGTCGAAGTTATAGTCGTTGCCTATATGAATGGATGAGTTTCCAATATACGTTGCCCCCTCATTGAGGTCGTGACCTTTCATCATAGACAGCGATACCGTTCCTGCCGGGTCATTCACGTTTACGTCAGGCTTTATGTTGCCGTCGCCATCGGTAGAGTCATCGTCGCTACTGCACGCTGCAAAGGCTACAGCAAGGAGTAAAAAGGTAAAGACTCTCTCTAAAAGTTTTATTGTCTTTTCCATATATGTAAATGTTTTTATGTTGCATCTTCTAAGGTTTCCAAAGATATTGTAGTATATCTTTGGCTCTTGTATCAATGCGCTGGTTATTATTATGTGTTGAAGTGGTATTTGTTTAGTCCTGGGCTTAGGTGTAGACAATAAAAAAACGTGGACTAATCACTCCGTCTATGCTTATCGAGGTATCGCCAAACACCAGTTGCAATCATATACGAGTAAAAGCCCACGCCTGTAGACAGACGTGAGCATTAACTTCTACTCTTGATTGCTTTTCTTCAAATTTGGCGATTTTCGATAAGCAAGAATACAAAGCTAACGCTTCTTTATTTTATGTGATATGTCTTTTATATTTTTTTGTTACATAGGCATTGTCCTTTTAGGGTTATTGCTGCAAATATACATATATTTTCTATAAAGCCCAAAGCATCGGGTGTAATAATTCTCTGTCCGACCGGAAAATATGTGTCATTCGCCATGTTGTATTACTCATAGCCTACCTCAGTTCGGGATAAGAAACCTTTATCACGAACTGGGGTAAATATTAAAGGAATGGCATTAAAAGCGCAACGTAAAACTGTATTTTTATACAATTACAACGTGCATGTTTGGTGCATAAAAGAGGGATATGGACATAGATTCAGATGCTTGTTGAAGCAACATGAAACAGATGTCCAATTAACTTCAAATCGAAAGTTACCGAATTTCTATGAGAAAGTTACGGACTTTCTATTGGAAAGTTACCGAATTTCTAAATGATGACAAAATAACGTGTCTACAGAGGCTTGGCGTAAATGTCAGAATCGGACTATATAGACGTGCTGGATAAACCGTTTATTTATACGGTTAGATTGGTTATTTATGCAAATAGTCTGTCAGAATGTATATAGCCCATGTCTGATGGCATGGGAAGAGAATTCGCGTATCTGTCTTCACATGCAATTAATCGCTATTTTATCCCGAATTGGTGTTTATAGCCTGAACATCTTTAATATAAATAAGGAAATGATGCTTCTGATTCATACAAAAACGACAAAACATTCACTGTCGTTTACAAGCTTCCTGCTTATTGTCGTCATGCAGAGATGGATCCTTTTGGGAGTAATCCTGTACTCTTACGGAAGTACTGAAAACAACATCCCTAAGAGTTATAAAGAAAGTTACCTGATTTCTATGAGAAACTTACCGACTTTCTAAAAAAACATTATTTCGATACTTATATCAGTGCTCTTCAAAACGATGACCGGTTTGGGGGGCTGTTGTCTTCCGTCAACTGTTAATGAAAGAAAAATATGAAGGAATCTTGTAGCGAAATGTAAGGTCCGTTCGTTTTATTTGTAGAAAGAACAAAACGAAATTCGAACAATTAAAAACAATAAGATTATGGAAGCAATCATTACAGCAGCTACGGTTCTCGCATTATACCTCAACGTAGCAACATCAAACACTAACGGTTATATCTATAACGCAGTTTACGAAGACAACCAAGTGGCAAAGGTAGAAGTCTTCAACCAAGACGGAAAGTCGCTTTCCCGGAAACTTCAGTACCACTATTCATACGATGCCCAGGGACGCCTCGCCTCGAAGGAGACCCTCAGATGGAACGCTCTTGCCGCAGAATGGCAACCCTCGCAGCTGTTTGTCTACGAATATACGGGCAATGGCTACACCTTGTCGCTCAGCAACTGGAGCCATGAGGCAGGCAAGTATATGCCGTCGAACGAGAAGATGGTCTATCATATGGTGGCAGACAACGTGCTGGCGGTGGACACATACAGGCGCAATGACCTTGACGAGGCGTTTGAACGTACGTCGGGCATGCTGGTGATGAATGCAGACAAAGACTATGCTGACCTATAATCAGGATGAATAATTTATAATTTTGTGATGGCTATGGAAGGACTGTTTTATGCCTTCTGTAGCCTTTTTATATTTAACCCAAAACGGTCATTAGGGCATTTAACCCCAAACGGTCATTAAATTGTTATACCCGACAAGGTATAATATGATATAAAATATAATTATTTATACCCTAAAGGGTGTAATTGTCTGGTAGTTTTACTATATTTGTACCCTAAAGGGTATAAAATATGGAGAATAGTTTATCGATATTTGTAAAGGAAATGCGTAAGCAGTTTGGACTGACGCAGGTGGATTTAGCAGAGAAATCCGGTGTCGGACTGCGCTTTGTACGTGAGTTGGAGCAGGGCAAGACAACGTTGCGCCTTGACAAAGTGAACCAGGTGCTTGCCCTGTTCGGCAGGAAAGTGGGCCCCGTGCGCCTTGACGAAGGAAATGGAGGTGAGTGATGAAATCGGGAAAAGTGTTTGTATATGACCGTTTTGCGGGAATGCTTACGGAAGACGAGACGGGCTTCACGTTTACATACGACAGCGAGTATCTGAAGTCGCCGCAGGCAGAGGCTATAAGTCTCACGATGCCTCTGGCGGAAGAGTCCTACCACGACACGGTACTCTTCCCCTTCTTCGACGGACTAATCCCGGAGGGCTGGCTGCTTGGTATAGCAGAAAAGAGCTGGAAGATAAACCAGCGCGACCGTATGTCGCTGCTGTTGGCGTGTTGTAAAGACTGTATTGGTGCGGTGAGTGTGGTGCCGGTAGATGAAGAGGAGGAATGATTATGGCAAGATGTCTGTATTGTTATAAGGAGTTGAAGGAAGGGCAGGTGGACTATCATCCGTCGTGTGCCAAGAAGCTTTTCGGTACGAAAACCGCTCCGGTGTTGCCCTATGAAAGGAGTCAGATAAGCGAGCTGGCGAAGAAAGTGGTGAGGGCTCAGACCACGCTTACCGGAGTGCAGGCGAAGCTCTCGCTTGATGTAAATCCCGGAGGACGGTACGAGCCTGACCGCTTTACCATTGTCGGCTTGTGGGGTCGCTATATCCTGAAGCCGCAGACCGAAGCCTATCGTGCCCTGCCCGAACTGGAAGACCTTACCATGCACATGGCAGAGGTGGCAAAGATTGCAGTGGTGCCGCACGGACTTATCCGCTTTGCCGACGGCGAACTGTGTTATATCACTCGAAGGATAGACAGACTTCCTGACGGTGGCAAGGTCGCTATGGAGGATATGTGCCAGTTGTCGGAAAGACTTACTGAGTATAAATATAAAGGTTCGTACGAACAGATTGCCAAGCTGATAAAGAAATACTCTGCCGTGCCGCAGCTTGACTTGGTGAATTATTGGGAAGTGGTGGCGTTTTCCTGGATAACGGGAAATTCAGACATGCATCTGAAGAACTTCTCTCTCTACAAGACTGCCATGGGCTATAGCCTCACTCCAGCTTACGACCTGCTTGCAACGCTCATCGTAATGCCCGAAGATACGGAGGAACTCGCCCTTACGCTTAACGGCAAGAAACGGAAGCTGCAGCGCAAGGATTTCGAGAAAGCCATTCTCGCATCCGGCGTTAGCGAGAAGGTGATAGATAATATAGCGAAGAAATTCCGCAAGGTAATTATAAAATGGCTCGACCTTATCGACGTGTCCTTCCTGCCGGAAGACATGAAGCGGCAGTATAAGAAGCTTATCCTGAAGCGCCTTATGCTCTTGAGATAATACCCCGTATACTTGCGATGGCTAAGAAGCATACTTACGGTGGCTAAGAAGCATACTTACGATGGCTAAGAAGCATACTTACACATGCCAAGGAGTATACTTACGAACTGTTGCGCTGCGTCTGCCGCTTGCCGGCTTGTCGGCTGTAGGGAGAAGTAAGCGTGATTGTTAAAGAAGTATAATCCTCGTTCATAATCGCTGGGCGTTTTCGTATATACAAATGAAGGGGGACGAGAAAACAGGGAATAAACAGAAAGAGTATGGTTCAACAGGAGTTTGAGAATATAGCGGCATACCTTCGCCAACGTATCATAGCGGTGGCAAGAGGCTACCGGCTCGATGCCGATTCGGCGGAAGACGTTGCGCAGGATGCCATGCTGAAACTCTGGACCATAAGAGAGAAACTCGACGGCACGAAGGCAGCAACGGCTCTCGCCGTGACGATAGGTCGTCACTTGTCGGTAGACATGCTGAGGAAGACCAAGACGGTGGACCTGGACGAGGCAAAGCCTACCGACAGCCGGTTCCGGCAGCCCGACGCAATGCTTGAGAATGCCGAAAACGAGCATTGGCTTGACATACAGCTCGACCGTCTGCCAACAAAGGAACATGCCGTGCTGCATCTGCGGCAGGTGGAGCATAAGTCGACGGTGGAGATTGCAGCAATAGTAGGCATCAACCCGGCATCGGTGCCTACGCTGCTGGCAAGGGCAAGGCGCAGGTTGCTCGAGGAGATAAAGAGAAGAAAATGAGAGAACCGTCCGATTGATAGTTTTTGAAAACGAAAAACATCTGGTATTATGGATATAAGAATATTGATAAACAGATTTCTGAACGGCACGTCGACGCTTGAGGAGGAGCGGATTCTTGAGGATTACTTCCGCAAGGTGAAGGATATCCCTCAGGAGCTGGAGCCTTACCGTGAGATGTTCGCATACTTCGAAGGGGAAATGGCAGACGATAGTCTGTTGGCTGGCGATAACACTCTGGTTGAGCACAACGATATACGTGCGGCAGCAGTGTGGGGAAGACGTATGGTGGTGGCTACACGGTGCATATTGGCTGTAGCGGCTACGGCGGCAGCGGTGCTGGTGGTTGTATTCCGTATTGGCAGCGGTGCGGGCGAAACAGATGCAGGCAAGGCAACTGCTGCGAAGACTGGTCAAGGTGTCGTGGCACAGAACCTGTCGGCAGACACCGTGGCTGTAGGAACAGACACTCTGAGAAATGTGGAAGAGGGGCAGAATGCAACCAAGTCTGCACGCCGCACGCTACGCAAATACCGCTACAAACCTGCTCCGCCCGAGGTGCTTCTGGCAGGGGCAATGTCGACAGCAATAGCCGACTCTATCAATGAGGAGGCGAGAAGATTGGCTGAAGCGGAACTGAAAAAGGTGGAAAACGAACAGAATTATATGCTGAACCTCATAATGGTTGCCGACATAATAAATTCCGCGGATATTACTGCGGTCAGAGATGAGGAGGATTTATATTAGAAAACAAAATAAAGGAGAATGATTATGAAGCGAATGATTAAAGTCATTGCTGTGGCAGCCGCGACCCTGATGCCGCTTAGCGCTGCCGCACAGAAAAACATCAACAATGCTGTAGACGCCTTCGGCTCGAACAAAGCGAAATACGGCATTTGGAAAGAGACGAACGAGAAGAATCCCCAAGGGGCTTACTGTAATATATATCAGTTTAGGTTGCCTAAGAAGGAGGAGAACAAGCTCGACTTTGTCCGGAAGGCATTCTATCAGGACGCATCGGATGCCTACGATGTGTTCGTAAAGAAAGCCAACGACAAGACGAGGAGCTATCGGTCTATAGCCTACGGCGATAATCTCGAAAAGAGATTATGGTTTGGATGGCCGGCGACCAAGAGGGGCCGCAACTATCTGTTTATGTTTGTGGAAAGCAAGCAGGATTCCGACTACCGATACGTCTACGGACTGGAATGGTACTACGATGGAAAGGATGTAGAGGGCAGCGTGGTGAAGATTTACAGTAAGAACCCGAAGAAGGTGAAGAGTAGCAAGAGTCTGTCGACACAGAAACTTTCAGGGAAAAAGCTTACAAGCATCGACGCGCAGAATGGCAGTACGACCATATTGCACGACAGAGAAGGCCGCGCTATGGAAATGAGTCCTGCATCCAGCCCTTCCGACCCTATCCAGCAGTTCGGCAACCTTCGTGCCGCCTACAAGAACAGCTTGCGTGAGAGGAATATCCGCAACACTACCTTGTTTACCGGTCTCGCCAATTCCATCCTCGACCTCTGCAAGAAAAAAGGCGCGCAGATGTCCGTTGCCGAGAAGCAGCTCTGCGTGGAGGGTCTGAAGGAGATGCAACAGGATACTCCCGATAAGTTTATAAAGGGAATCTTCGATGTGGCAGTAGGTGTGCTGAACAACAATGCGGAGAAATAGAACCGCGATATAAATAAAATCGGTCTGATGACCGTTGGGGGGTAAAATACTTGTTAGCTCGTTTACTTCCTTTTATAATCTTATCCAGAACTGGGGTATTCAAGTATTTCGCTGTCGGTAAATATTGATTAGCGTCATTGGGAAAGTATAAATATAATAATCCCCGACATTCTCTGTAGATGACAGAAAGAATGTCGGGGATTGTGGTGCTGTTCTGTTGACGAGTAGACAAGTAAACGAGTTTACGGGCTTACAAGTAAGCTGGTGATTCCGTCTTACTTATCCAAGGCTTATCCGTCTTTAAAGACCTACTCCCTTAATAACCTTGTCGGCAGATCCTGCCTTTGTCTTTACATAGCTTCCTGCAGCGTCGGACGAGGTCTTGAGATACTCGGCGTCTGTGTCGAAGCGGTTCATCAGTTTCGCAAAGTCTTCGTAAGTGTTTATCTCCATACCGCCCTTGACGGCAAGCAACTCCTGAGCCTCCTGGAAGCGTTTGTTGTTAGGACCGAAGATAACCGGCACGTTCCATACCGCAGCTTCAAGCACGTTATGTATGCCGACACCGAAGCCACCGCCAACGTATGTTACCTTGGCACATGAGTATATGCTTGACAACAGTCCGAAGCAGTCGATAATCAGACAGTCTGCCTTGGCAGCCTCCTCCGGTGTGGTCTTGGTGTATCTTACGACAGTACGGTTCAGCTTCGACAGAATCTGCTGCAGATGGTCTTCGCCGATTACATGAGGGGCGATGACAATCTTCCAGTCCTTATGCTCATTGAAATATCTGATGAAGATGTCTTCATCTGGCGGCCAGCTGCTGCCGGCAACGAACACCTTATATCCCTTGGCAAAGGCATCTACGATAGGCATGTCGGCAGCCTTTGCCGTTGCAGCCTGCTTAATCTCAAGTACACGGTCAAAGCGGGTGTCGCCTGTTATCTCAACATTGGTAATGCCGAGAGTGGCAAGCAGCTGACGGCTCTTCTCGTTTTGTACGAAGAACTTTGTTATGCAGTTCAATACTCTGCGGTAGCTGTAGCCGTACCAGCGGAAGAATACCTGCTGCGGACGGAAGATGCTACTCACGCTATACACCGGTATGTCGTGCTTCTTCATATATGTCATATAGTTCCACCAGAACTCATACTTTATGAAGAATGCCATCTCCGGGTGTATTATTCTGAAGAAACGTCGCACGTTCAATGGTGTGTCGAGAGGCAGGTAGCATATAATGTCTGCTCCCTCGTAGTTCTTCCTCACTTCATATCCCGAAGGGGAGAAGAACGTAAGCAGAATCTTGTATTCCGGGTGGCTCTTACGGAGGCGTTCCATGATAGGACGTCCTTGTTCGAACTCGCCGAGTGATGCTGCATGGAACCACAGATATCTTGCACTTGGGTCAACCTTATGGCGCAGCACATCGAAGGCGTCCCTTTCTCCGCGCCACATCTTGCGTATTTTTCCGTCCCAACGGCTTGCTATAGCTACACCAAGAAGGTATATGTATATTATAATATTGTACACGACCTACTTATTTGTTGTTTTTTTATTTCAGCACTTCAATGGCTTTTCTAAGTCTCTTCAGGGTCTCCTCCTTGCCGAGGAACTCTGTGATGTCGAACATGCCAGGACCCTTGCCGATGCCTACAAGAGCAAGACGGAAGGCGTTCATTACGTCGCCAAGCTTATAGCCCTTGCTTTCAACCCATGCCATAACAATCTTCTCCTGGTTCTCGATAGAGAAGTCGTCGATGCCTTCTATAACGTTGGCAAGCTCTGTCATTACCTCAGCGGAATTCTCTTTCCAGCGTTTGCGTACGGTCTTCTCGTCATACTCGGTTGGAGCGATGAAGAAGAAAGAGCATAGAGGCCAAAGCTCCTTTACGAAGTTTACACGGTCTTTCATCATGGACACAACCTTTGTGATGCGTTCCATTGACTCGTCTATACCGTTGTTGGCAACGATAGGTGCAAAAAGGGCGGCAATCTCTTCGTTGCTCTTGCGTAGGATATATTCATGGTTGAACCATATTCCCTTCTGATAGTCGAAGCGTGCGCCCGCCTTGCTGCATTTCGAGATGTCGAAAGCCTCTACCAGTTCATCGAGTGAGAACAGTTCCTGCTCTGTGCCAGGGTTCCATCCCAGCAATGCAAGGAAGTTTATTACAGCCTCGGGGAAGTATCCGCTCTCGCGGAAACCATTGCTCACATCGCCGGTCTTCGGGTCGTGCCATTCCAATGGGAATACCGGGAAGCCCAGTCTGTCGCCGTCGCGTTTGCTCAGCTTTCCCTTGCCGTCCGGCTTGAGCAGCAGCGGCAGGTGTGCAAAGCGTGGCATGGTGTCTTCCCAACCGAAGGCTCTGTATAGAAGAACATGGAGCGGAGCACTTGGCAGCCATTCCTCACCACGGATAACGTGGGTTATCTCCATCAAGTGGTCGTCAACGATATTCGCCAGATGGTATGTAGGCAGTTCGTCCGCACTCTTATACAATACCTTGTCGTCGAGGATGTCGCTCTTTATGACAACATCGCCACGAATCATGTCGTTTACATGAATGTCTTCGCCTGGCTGGATAAGGAAGCGTACGACATACTGCTTGCCGTCGGCAATCAGAGCGTCAACCTCTTCCTTCGGCATAGCCAAAGAGTTGCGCATCTGCATACGGGTGTGGGCATCATACTGGAAGTTCTTTATCTCGTTGCGCTTGGCTTCAAGTTCCTCTGGAGTGTCGAAAGCGATATATGCTTTGCCCTCATCAAGGAGTTGTTTGACGTATTTCTTGTAGATGTCGCGGCGTTCGCTCTGGCGGTATGGACCGTGTTCGCCTCCGAAGCTGACACCTTCGTCAAACTTTATTCCGAGCCATTTGAATGATTCTATAATATACTCCTCTGCTCCAGGCACGAAACGGTTGGAGTCTGTATCTTCGATACGGAAGACAAAATCGCCACCATGCTGCTTGGCAAAAAGATAATTATACAATGCTGTACGCACACCACCGATGTGCAAAGCGCCTGTTGGACTTGGTGCAAAACGCACTCTTACTTTTCCTGTCTCTTATACACATCTCCG
>ERZ1026862.1827-NODE-1827-length-11889-cov-5.621345_pt1 | contig 11889 bp, 13 predicted proteins | sample MGYA00380161_ERZ1026862 | MGnify/ENA primary metagenome ERZ1026862 (study PRJEB33269, sample SAMEA4719797) | human gut metagenome | biome: human-associated habitat; feature: organic feature; material: feces | place: Cameroon | collected 2013-10 ... | reverse complement strand
GAGACCTGATAGCCGACAGCCGGATCGATGCCTGGATTTACGGGCATTCGCACACTAACATTGACACTGTGATTGGCTGCACCCGTATAATCAGCAATCAAATGGGATATGTGTTTGAGGATGAACACCTGATGAACGGATTTGATCCGGCAAAGTTTATTGAAATTTAATGGGTATATAGAAATGAGTGAAAGAAAGATAATAGATAGAAACTTCCTTGTAGATTTGGCGAAGGAAGTTGGTCTGAACGCCACACATTTGGAGGCGTTAGGCACAATGCGTCATTGGAAGATTATAGTTGATGGCGATATGTTGGATCGTTTGGTTGAGATCCAGAGCCAATTCGATCGGCTCGAAGTAATGGGCGACGATGATTATAGGGGATTCTATATCGAGGTGCCGCGGCCCGAGCCGGAAAAGTGGGGCGATGCCGAGGAATTGATTGCTGCTGGGGAATATGAAAGCCGGGAGTTGTTTCTCGAGGATTGGCTTGCATGCAATCCTATGGAAACTAGGTGGTTCCATGTTGCTTCGTGTAGATACAGGGATTTCAGGTCTATCCGTATTACGGACAGAAAGCGTACACGCTTTATCATTGCGAACCGCTCCAATTGTGTGGATGCAGAGTCGGATTATTTATGGTCCAAAGAGATCCTAATCAGCCTCTTTGACTATCTGAAACGGCTGATTGATGTCATTGTCGCAAATCCAGACGGATTCAATGATTATGTGGCGGACAACCTGCCGTACCAGCAACGAACAGGACGTATTTCACAAAAAGAATTTGACAGCATTGTACCGATTTTTAAGATTGAGGTAGAAGATATAGAAACGGCCATCAAGGCATTGGAGGACTCGGTGAATGGGTGTTCTGTCCCTCTTTTGGAAACAATGACCATTCGAAAGTATTGCTCCTATTACCGCATTGCTAACGAGGCTTATGAAGCTTATTATCGGAAAAGGAGAATTAGTGAATGTATCTACGTAGATCCTAAGGATGTTCCGGAAGAACTGCGTGATGTGGTTTACTATAAGCGAGTGAAGTTCGTGGATGTGACGGAAATGTATGACATTGACAGTCAGGATGATTTCAGAAGGTTCGCAACTGATCACTATGGTGAACTGGGACTGTCGCGTCTGAATATTCTTGCCTCAAACGATCGGCAACATGGGTGGAAGATTGTTGTTTCCAACAGTTATTCTGCCAATGTCGAGCTGGCTATTGAGGTTGCTACGGCTCTGTATAAGGCCGGAGTTCCGCTGATGATATACGACGCAGAAAAGTTTCTGAAGATTCTGAAGGAAGAAGATTATGTGCGACTGATTCCTGAGTCTTTCCACAATTATATGGGCTACCAAGAAGAGGGTTGCGTATACGAACTACCATGGGAATATGAATGCGCGGACGATGACGACTCATTTCTGACTCTAAAGCAATACCATGCGCTTGTTTCTATTGTAGAATGGCAGTCTGAATCTCGTGTAAAACCTATTTCCTGACGAAATGTGTATATGAGACTTGGCTTATCATATGTGGTTAAGACAAGTCTTTCAGCGTTTTCCTGACTTCCTTATCAAAGTCAGAATCAATCTGTTGCGTCGGGTCAAACAACGCATATTCATCTTCGGCCTTTTTCTTTGCCTGAGCCGCAGAAATCTTGCCTTTGTCAGGAAGAATCTGATAGCGGCGGAATGTCAGGAATTCATTGATGCTGGCAGCGAACTGCTCCATGTTGAATGCGTTTTCGCGCTCAATGAGGTCTTCGATATAGTCGAAATAGCCTGCTACAGTGCGTTCCAATTGGCGGATTTCCTTTTCCTGAAGATAGTTCTTGGCGATGCTCACATCAGACTTCAAGACTCGTCCGTCCGGAGAGTTCTTCCAAGTTGTCAGTCCCATATGTTCTTTCGTATGGTCGGCTTTGGTATAGATGATTTCCGCCGCTGTCTGGCCAGTTATGGCATAGTGGAAGCGGTTTTGGACCATTGCATAGAAATCTCGTGTTGTCTTTGCGTTGCGGTCATAGTCAATGCTGCACTCAGCATATATGTCCGTAATCTGCTGCCAGATACGTCGTTCGCTTGCGCGGATGGAGCGCATCCTTTCGAGCAATTCACGAAAGTAGTCTTTTCCGAACATTGCGGTGCCTTGCTTCAGACGTTCATCATCCATTGCGAAGCCTTTGCGGATATACTCGTTGAGAATCTTTGTCGCCCATTGACGGAAACGAGTGGCCTTGAGAGAAGAAACACGGTAACCAACGGCAATGATGGCATCCAAGTTGTAAAAATCAATAAACTCATTGACTTCTCCTCGTTTGCCTCTGTTTATGACTGTTTCCATTTTGGAAATAGTCATTTCTGATGAAAGTTCCCCCTCTTCAAATATGTTCTTCAGGTGTTTGCTGACAGCAGGAACGCCGACCCCAAATAGCTGTGCCATAGCTTTTTGGGTACACCAGTTATCCGATGTGCTTCCGATGTGACATTTTTACGACATTGGTGTCGTATTTACTTTTCCCGGACGATACCCATTCAGTGATTCCGGACAGACCCGTTCATTTTGGGATTGATTTCATATGTGTTTTTGAACGCTTCTCATAACAATGGAAACTCAATGAAATGGTCGAATTAAAAATAACTTTGCCGAACTGAAAACGACCATGTCCGAAGTTGTACATTTGAAAACGCTACAGAGGGTACATTTAATGTGATATTAGGGGGAATCTGCACTCCGGTGCTGTCCCTTCGGGACTTTTGGGTCAGCGCACTTTATATTTCTGTGGAATAATAACGTCAAACTGTTCAAATTCAAATTTAATTCTTATATTTGTGCAGAAAAATTTGCAAAGATTATGCACTTAATATGAAAGATAATATCAAAGAAATCTCTGATAAAGAAAGAATTAGGCGAGAGGTGACGCGCGGAAAATATGGCCTGATATTCACCCCATCCTCCTTTCCTTGGCTCACAGCCAATTATGCCACCAAGTTGCTGTCTGCATTCGAGAAGGAAGGGCTGCTGGTGCGTGTCGCGAAAGGTGTCTACCTCAAGGCGACGAGGACGCGCTTTGGCATATCTTATCCTCCGATAGAGGAGATTGTAAGCCAAATTGCCAAACGCGACAAGGCAAAGATATTTCCTACAGGGGATACAGCAGCAAACATGCTTGGATTCTCGGGACAGGTTCCAATGAAAACATGCTTTTTGACTTCTGGAACGGCGAGAGACCTTAATATCGGTGGCAGAATTGTTGAACTGAAAAGGGCTGCGCCAAAGAATTTTGCATACAACAACGAAATAATGGGTGTTCTTGTGCAGGCGCTCAGGTGTATCAGAGAAGAAAACATAACCGATGAAATAATGGCAAAGATACCGGCGATTCTTGCAGATGTAGAAAGAGACAGACGATTTGATGCTGATTTGAAACTAGCGCCTGCTTGGATAGAGAAACTTATACTTGAACGTATCAAACGATAGATTATGGCAAAATGGATTGATTACAGCTTGGACGAGCGCAGGGCGCTTATCGCGAAGGTGGCGCAAGCCAAGAACATCGATGGAGCTGCTGCGGAGAAGGATTGGTGGGTAACAGCCGTTCTCTACTCAGTGTTTCACACAAGCATTGCGGATTATTCTCTTTTCAAAGGCGGTACAAGTTTGAGCAAAGGCTGGGATATCATCAGTAGATTCAGTGAAGATATTGACGTCGCCCTCAATCGCTCGTTCTATAAGGATGTGAAAGGCTATGCCTGCGCCGAATGCTCCACAATGACTCAGATACGCAATCTCAGAGAGAAGAACCAGGATTTCGTCTTCGGAGAGTTCAAGCGCGAACTGATCGAAATGCTGAAAGCCCTTGGACTTCCTATTATAAAGGTCTTGGACGAGAACGAGATGGCGGAAGAAAGAGGTATGGATAGGAAGACATCACATGATAAAGATCCGGCTGTGCTGAATGTCTTCTATCCATCGCTCTACACATCTTCAAAGTCGTATGTCACCCCTGTGGTGAAGATTGAGATAAGTTGTCTTTCACTCTCCGAACCGTACGAGATGAAACCTATATCATCGCTTGTACAACAGATCTGTTCTTCTGAGTTCGGTGAAGATATTGATGATGCCTTCAACTTGACAATCAAGACAGTATCTCCTGCAAGAACATTTCTTGAGAAGGCATTCCTTCTTTGCGAGGAATTTCAGAAGAACAAGCCGAGGACAAGCAGAATGTCAAGACACTTGTATGATCTGGACAAACTGTCTCATACAGAGTACATGGCCAAAGCCCTTGACGATGGCGAGTTGTATCTGGAGATTGTAAGACATAGGGAAAAGTTCTACCACCCGAGCTATGTTGACTACAGCAAAGAATTGCCGGATGTGATAGACTTTTTGCCACCTTTAACTGTAGAAGAAGCATTCAGAACTGATTACAACGAGATGAGAGGCAGTTTCATCTATGAGGAAGCCCCTCTCAGTTTTGATGAGTTGCTCAGGAGCATTGCTTCCATACAGGAACGGTTCAGAAAATGCAAGATAGCGAAATGATGAATAGTGCCACTCTATGGTAATCTATAGTGAGTACGGGCACATCGATACAAAGGTCGGAAGGCATCCTGTGATGTATATTCGTTTTCTACACCAGGTGCATAGCCCCAGCTGGACATCAGAACATATAGCATTCTCCATCCATCCTGAATACAGTCTGCATAATCCGCTATAGATGCAGGGTAGTTATAATCTTTAGCAGACATAGTAATTTTACTGTTCGAAGCAGGAGAAAGCAGTGATTCGTTGGCGTCACTCACGAAGCCGCTTGCAAGAATAATCTTGACGGTACCTTGCCCGTCGTAAATTGGCAGTTTCTCAATAATTAGCTTGTTGTCTTGAATCTGTGCCTTGGTAATGGTACCGCACCGCAGGTCGTCCTTATGGCAGACGATAAAGGCTGAGGTTGGCTTGCTGTTCCTAATGCTGAAGTTAGAAGGGAACTCGATTTCCAGTTGCTCTGAATTCTTGTAATCTTCATTATTGGTGTCGATGATGAACGAGCCTTGAAGTACTACAATCTTTGCAGAATCGTAGCACATGAGGGCGATCTGATTCACACCGAAATTGGTTGAGATAGACGTTATCATAGTGGTTAGAATTAAATAAGAGAGTTAACGGTAACTATGTCTGAAATAATTGAAGTGTCGAAAATGTTTGTCTCGTTAGTGATTGAACGTCCCAAGTTGTGAAGTGAAATGAACTTGTTAAACTCAGAGAATGAAACCATCTGTGGCGCAACGATATAGTCCGTGGTGGAATTGCTACCTCGAGAAAGAACTGGCATCTCCATAGAATATTTTGCATAGTTCGGGTACTCTTTGAGGTAGAATGAGATTCCTTCGTATGATTTAAACTGCGTGAACTTCAACTCAAGATGACAGAGCCCAAGTTCATCTCCTATGCCAAGCATAAGCGACTCCATTGAAGTCTTCTTGCCACAGGTGACATCATCTGTAGCCAAAGTTTTCTTGCCCACGCCAGGCACACGAGGTTTGAACTGATGACGCGGAGCAAAGAAGATGAAGAATGAGCCTTGGCCACCGATGTTTGAAGCTTCCTCATTCAGGTTCATACTTATATGACCACACTGGATACGTGCTTGCCCAAGCCTAGAACCGACTTGACCTTTAGTATAACTGCCAGACCGGAGACAAATTGGAACAATAGCATCCACGTCCTCGGGCATTTCATTAATCTTGATTGAGAACGGACCATATCCGCTATTCGAAGACGGGAAGGAAGATAATACAATCGAAGCATATACGAAGTCGTCCTTAATTACTAGACGATTGCTGGAAGCCGAGATGCCGTGACCAAAATGTGGCTTCCTTGTATTCAGTGTCAGTGAATTGTCCGTGCCATCCAAGCACAGTGAACGCTGCTGCTGCGATAATGGTGAGAGGTCCTTCTTCATCCCAGTACGGGAGTTTCTCAATGCAGAGGACTCCTTTGTCGATGCGACAGCGAAGTACGGTTCCACTGTTACGCTCAGATGAACTGATAAGAACTGCGGTTGATACTGTGCTCTTCTTGAGCGCGAAGGCTTCCGGAAGATTGAGCTCAAGGCGTTCCGTCACCTTGTATTCCTCGGATTTGGTATCAATGAGGAACTTCCCGTATGGCAACAGCCGAGCAAGTTGGTTCGTAGTCTTCTCTATCAACCACTTTCCAGCCTGCATCGGTAAACCACTTATCTATTTTTTTTGCCTCGCTTTTTCTTCTGGTGTCATAAGTTTCTATATCTTTACATTATCGGAAGTTGCATCCTAAAAAATAATGGATGTTCCAAAACGCTATTGACGTTCGTCCTTGTCCGTTATCAGATCTTTCAAGTCCACTTGAAGAATTCTGCAATCCGCTGCAATGTCTCCAGATTGGGCTGGATTCTGTTGCAAGCATAAGCATTAACCATACTGAAACTCTTATCAAGTTGTTTGGCCAACCAAGTTTGAGAGATACCTTTATCCGACAGGACAGACTTTATCCTATTTAACTTCATTTTTAGACGCAATTTTATAGTGCAAATATGGTGAATTATATTCGATAGTCGAGATTATTTTGTACTTTTGAGACAAAAACATAAGCATATGGGACACAGGTGTTATATATCTTTTAAAACAGAGGATCTTTGGTATAAAAAAGAAATACAAAAATGGAGCGATAATGACAAGGTTGATATGATAGACAAGTCATTAGATATTCCTATTAATTCTGAAGACGAAGACTACATTATGCGAAAAATCAGAGAAGATTATTTGTCTGACTCAACGGTTACAATCTTTCTGATAGGGTTGCATAGTGCAGAAAACTTGGGGTGGGCAGAACAACGATATATAAAAAGAGAACTACAAGCTTCATTATACGATGGTAAAGGTAATACTCGGAATGGAATCTTAGGCGTTGTCTTGCCATCAATGTATGATTCTATATATAAAGGTCAATACACATGTCAAATTTGTGGTAAAAATCATAATACTGTAGCTATCAACGATGAAACTGTTGTTAAAGAATTCGGACGAAATTACTATTTAAACAATCACGGAAAGTGTGCATACAATGAAGATGATAGATTCTGTGTGTTGGTCAGATGGGATGACTTTAAAAAGGATCCTAACTCTTATATAGAACAAGCATTTAATAAGCGCACACAGCCTATAGCGAATGAAGTCATTGTTAGACCCAAATAGTTTTCAAGCATGGAAGAGAAATTGTGTTTTGTTGTTATGGGTTTCGGGAAAAAAACCGATTTGGCTTCAGGGAATACTTTTGATTTGGATAAAACATATCAGAATATAATTAAACCAATTGTTTCAGAATGTGGCTATAAATGCGTGAGAGCTGATGAAGTACAAGATACAGGTCTTATAGATAGAAGCATGTACGCATTGATTCTTTGGGCAGATTTAGTAATTGCAGATATCTCAACATTAAATCCTAACGCAATATATGAACTTGGAGTACGGCATGCAGTTAAACCATCATCTACAATTATAATCAAAGCAGAATCAACTTCAAAAATACCATTTGATATTGATCATACGAGAGTTTTCTCATACAAGCATTTGGGTGAAGACATTGGTGTAGATGAAGCTAATCGGATGAAAAATTTATTAAAAGAAAAAATATTGAACATAGCGAAAGGCTCAGTAAAAGATAGTCCTGTCTACGAATATTTGCATACACTGCAAGAGCCACATATGGATATTGAAGAATATAAGGATATCGTAGGAACATTGGCAGAGAAAAATGATTGTATTTTTGCTTTAGTTGAAAGTGCAAAATTGCTAATGAAAGAGGAAAATTTTAGTGAAGCAATCAAATACTGGAAAAAAGCTTTAGAAAAGAATCCGACTGAGCCATACTATATTCAGCAATTGGCATTATGTACTTATAAACAAAAGGTAAGTATAGAAGAGCAAGAAATGTATCTTAATGATGCATTAAGAATACTTGAGAGATTGGCAGATTCAAATGATCCAGAAACATTTGGTTTAAAAGGAACCATTTATAAACGATTGTCAAGAATCAATAATGATAACATTGGTTATTTGAATAGAGCTATTGATTATTATGAAAAGGGGTATATGATCAGTTATGATTTCTATACGGGGGAAAACTTAGCTTTTTGCTTTGATAAAAAATCAACCCTTTTGAATGATGGTGAAGATGAAAAAATATACTGTCGAATTCAGGCGAAAAAGATACGAGAACAGTTATATAAAGTATTATCTTCTAAAATGGAATTAGAAGATATAACAAATATCCCTAATGTAAAATGGATGTCTGCAACTTTCTCAATATGCTGTTATGCATTGGGGAAACAAGCGGAAGGAAGCAAATACGAAAAACTATTTAAAGATATGGCAGAACAATGGGAAAAAGACACATATAATTTTCAAAAAGAAGAGCTAAAACAATTGACAAATATTGAAGTTGATTAATATGGCCAAAATATATAAAGTTTTCATTAGTCATTCTTGGGCACATGTGAATGATTTAAAATCGTTAAGGAACCTTCTTGAATCAAGAGGTTACTTTAGTGTTGAGTTTACAGAATTTCCACCAACAGATTCTATAAATTCAATGAATACATACTACATAAGGCAACGAATCACAGAAAGAATACAAACCTCAGATATTGTTTTAGGAATTGCTGGAATATATGCTTCATATAGCGATTGGATGAAATGGGAGCTTGATAAAGCAGTAGAAAAGGGGATACCAATTATCGGAGTAATTCCAAGAGGACAAGAACGAATTTCTTCTATTGTTAGCAACAGGGCAATTGAGACTGTACATTGGAACACAGAGCGTATTGTTTCTGCAATACGAAAGCATGCAAAATAACATCTTATTTTTAGACTATAGCTTATAATAGAACGCTTTTAAAGTGCAAAATCTACGGGAACTCTATGGTATCAAATCGTAGGGTTCTATTTTTATATAGATTGAAAATAAACAGGATAGAACAAATACATCGGTTCAAGCGAGAAACTACTCCATTATCTGCACATATTGATTCTAAACGCGGTGCTGAAATATCTAAAGCCGAACTTAGAAAAACCACATTTGGAGTGAAATCACTTATCGGAAAGGCTGTGAAGAAGTACCAAATATTGTGGAATAATACTTATATCAATGTAAACTCGCCTGAATATCAAAGATTAAAAGATTTTTTCCCGAAACCAATGATATATCTCAGTCGTGTTGATAATTGTTTAGAAACTTCATATAGTGATACTGGATATGCTTTTAATAAGAATATCTATGGATTAGCACAAAATACAGACAGTCAATATAGTTTGCATTACTTGTTGGCAATAATTAAGTCAACTGCTGCAACATATTATTATAGACATAGATTTTCAATGAAGAAAGATGATACATTTCCGGAAATACAGACATACTTATATGAACAATTACCAATTCCATCGGCATCAATAGAGATGCGCAGAATTGTTGAATGTCGTAAAAGTGTCGATTAAGACATCTGCATACCCCTTCATACTTTTTCTTTGCATCATCCCATTGAGCATCTGTAAGAGTGATGTTGTCTATAAATTTTTGAAAATTTAGTGCCATAGCTAATTATGGGTTTTTATATACCGGGTCCTTAGTCCGGGTTGTTATTGCATGGCACCATTGTCCTGCAATGGAGGCAAAGGCAAGCGCTGTGCCGGTGCAAAAAAATACTGACATTTTGCCATTCTATATCCATATATTGCAGAAAATATGTCAGAATTAAAAATAAAACCAAGGTAAATTTCGGATATGTCTTCTAAATTAAAATAATTTTCGTACCTTTTGCAGTCTAGTCAATACGGACACCATTTCGGGAAGCATCCGCTATCAGTTCGTTTCTGAAGAGTGCGTGCCAGTCTGATACCGGCAATTGGCTGGAGATGATGAGGGCTTTGCGTTTGTACCTGTCATCAAGGATTTGCTCGAAGTCATTCTTCTGTTGTCCATCGATTGGCTTCATCCCGAAGTCATCTATGATGAGGACATCCATCAGTTTCTGCATTGTGTAGTATGCGACCTTGTAGCCCAGACTGCAAGCCTTGTTGCCAAGGGCACACGCAAGGAACGACTTGCCGGTTCCAGTTGCTCCGCAAATGAGGATTGTTGTCCCGGATTTGATGTGCTCCCCGCTCGATAACTGCATGATGATGTCGACCGGCTTGTACATAGGTATGCGAAATAATGGAAATCGACAAGGCGGAAAGGGTCAATTAAATTTGATATATGAGCAGTATTTTGCCAGCAGGCTCTCTACTGGCATGTCCCCAAGGCGGAATCTCTCGGCATCGAGAGGAAGGATTCTTTCACGCACTGGCAGCTTACCTTTATAGGTGGCAAGAAGGTACGGAGAACCATTCTGCTCCTCAATTCTGACGTCTGTGAAGAACATGGTGAGATCCTCCGGATCATAGATGATGGAATAACTTGGTCGCTTGGCTCCAGGAATGTCCTCACGAAGGATATTCTTCCCAACGAGGTCCTGGATATCACGAATTGCTGTATCCTTTGAACACTTCGCAAGCGAAGCCCATGTCTTAGAACTGATTTTGGCCTCGTATCCGTCCAGGAACATATTCAAGACATCTTTCTGCCTCTGGCTCATGACAATAGTGGCAGCCTTTTGCCAGAAGAAACTCTTGTTCAGAATAGTGCTTACTACGGTCTCTGCCTCATCGAGTGCCAGGGATAGGGTAGTGGCGTACCAATGAATCCACTCAGTGATGTCGCCATCTCCACGCTGCGTCTTCTCGAGAATGTTGTAGTAATGATTCTTATCCTTGTTGATCTGTGAGGAGATGTTGTAGAAACGGAACTCGCTCTTGTCGGCACGGGCCAGCAGAATGTCGGACAGAATGCGCGCAAGGCGGCCGTTGCCATCCTCGAACGGGTGTATACTCACAAACCACAGGTGTGCGATTGCGGAGCGTACCACAGAACTTCCTTCTTCGTCCCTGTTGAACCAATCCAGGAATATTTTCATTTCTTCCTCTACACGATCCGGCGCAGGAGCAATATAGTGAATCCTTTCACGTCCCATCATTCCGGAAACAATGTGTTCCTCATGCGTGCGATACTTACCTATTTCGATCTGAGCGCCTTCGCTATATCCTGACGGGAAGAACGCAGCCTGCCATGCGCACAATTTCTTCTTCGACAACGGCAGATTGTAATCCCTCATTGCTTCAAGCAATACAGCCACAACCGAGTCTACATAATGCGAGGGAGCTGTGTATTTCACGTTCTCTATGCCGAGTCTTCGGGCAATGGAAGAGCGCACTTCGTCGACATTGAGACGTACGCCCTCAATTTCAGATGAATAGACAACGTCGTAGGTGAGGTTTTCAGCCATAGCCTTGAGCTTGCTGTCGAAGCCCAGCAATGAGAGTCTACCGTAGAGAAGTCCTTGCTTTCTGCTGACCTCTTCCAATATCGCTGTAAGCGATGTCGCATCCCATTTGAACGTAGTCCAATTTTCCCTTTCGTGTAAATACATGGCATTTGATGTTTAATATGCGACGATTACCAGCGAATAACGTCGCAAATTCTGCGACAAAATTAAGCATTTTTTGTCGCATCACCAAACTCAGCCTCTTATCTTCATTACTTCAGAGAAAGCTTCGCGTATTACATCTGCAATCAGTCATTATTTTCTGTTATTGTTAGTTGTCAGGGCATCATTTCCGATGCACTATCAAATACCTATTGACTATCAATAGTTTACGGCTTAAAAGATAGGAATCTCAAAAATTTACTTGTTTTTTCGTAAGCCTCCGGTGACGCCCGTATTGCACAAATCGGACTTTTAGCACCGACTC
>ERZ1026862.1826-NODE-1826-length-11891-cov-28.359919_pt1 | contig 11891 bp, 9 predicted proteins | sample MGYA00380161_ERZ1026862 | MGnify/ENA primary metagenome ERZ1026862 (study PRJEB33269, sample SAMEA4719797) | human gut metagenome | biome: human-associated habitat; feature: organic feature; material: feces | place: Cameroon | collected 2013-10 ... | reverse complement strand
ATGTATGGCTGGCAGCTGTCATTGTTATCATTATGTGGTTCATCTGGAACAAGACAACCTTCGGTAAGAATATGTTCGCAGTCGGTTCCAATCCGGAAGCAGCGAAGGTATCCGGTGTTAACGTAATGCGTACTACCATTCTGGTGCATACTCTGGCAGGTGCTATGTACGGTCTGACCGGTTTCATCGAGTCCTCCCGTATCGGTTCCAATACCGCCAACACCGGTCTGAACTATGAATGTGATGCTATTGCAGCCTGCGTTATCGGTGGTGTATCCTTTGTAGGTGGTACCGGTAAGATCAGCGGTGTTGTACTGGGTGTATTCCTCTTAAGAATCATCTTCGTAGCACTGAACTTCCTGTCCATCAACATGAACATGCAGTATGTGATCAAGGGACTTATCATTTTGGTTGCCTGTGCGATCGATATGAGAAAGTATCTGGTAAGAAAGTAATGACATAAGACTCACCCATAGAAAACATCCGTGACTGCTTGCAGGTAAAGGATGTTTTCTATGTGGGGAGTAAAACAATATGAGTATGAAGGACGACAGTCCGGAATACGAATATTGGTTGCAATTTCGAGAGTGCGCAGCACATAGAAATTGCTTATGATAGATTTGGAAAAGGAAAGATTATGAATCAGGAACAAGTGACAGCAGACAATACAGAAGAAAAGGCAGCAGAGGTCACCGTATCGTCAGAAATGGCGGGACAGACGCAGGAGCCGGTCCGCCCGAAGGGAAAATGGTTCGGCCGCGGTATCTACGGAAGCAAGGATGTCCCCATCCGCATTCTGGACGGCCTGATCGGCGTCTTGATCGTGGTGATCGTGGGAATGATCATTTTCTTCGCGGTACGCGGTGGATTCAACATTATGTACGATACGGACGGCGGAAGCGAAGTGCCCGCACAGAAGATCCGCTACGGTGAGTTCATTAAGGAGCCGGAGACACCTTACAAGCCCGGATACACCTTTGACGGATGGTATACGGAAAAGGAAGGCGAGACGGTGTTATGGTATTTCCAGTCGGAAAAAGTTACCGGCGATATGACGTTGACCGCGCATTGGATACCGGCACAGTTCACAGTGAAATTTGACTATGACGGTGGCACGGATGCAGACGGTGCGGTTACGGAATCCAAGCAGGTGACTTTCGGTGGGACCTATGGCACACTTCCGGAACCGGTCAAAGAGGGAAAAACCTTTGCCGGCTGGGAATACAGCGGACAGATGATCACCGCAGATACCGTTGTCCAAATGACAGGAGAGCATGTCCTGACAGCAATCTGGAAATGATCTGTTCATTGTTTCAATATCGGTAAAATCAAGAACTCCCGGCTGGAGGCAGATACTGCTTCCGACCGGGAGTTCCTGTTTTTGGAAAGCATTTTTCCCAAACTGTAATAAAAGAAAAACCTCTTGACAGGATGCAAAGAATGTCGTACTATTGTATTATATAAATAATACAACAAAACAATAGATATGAAATGCAACAAATCGAAATGAAAATAATCAAGAAAGGATGATAGGAATGGCGTGGGAATTAGATGCTGACAGAACAATCTATGCGCAACTGGTAGAACGGATCCAGCGGGAAATCGTATCCGGAAAATATCAGCCGGGAGAGAAGCTTCCCAGCGTCCGTGACCTGGCGGCGGTGGCAGCGGTGAATCCGAACACGATGCAGAAGGCATTTGCGGAACTGGAGCGGAGTGGTCTGATCATGACGCAGAGGACCAGCGGCAGAACGGTTACGGAGGATACGGAACTGATCTCCAATACGAGGGAGAAGCTGGCAGCCGGTCATATAAGGAGCTTTATAGACAATATGCAGGAGCTGGGGTATGACACCGGAGAGATCAGAGAGCTCTTGGCTAAAATGCAGTCCTGAGAGACCGGAGATTCCGGTAAACAATGAAGAGAGGCGGAAAATAAATGAATAATTTGGTGGAAATCGTGAACTTAACCAAGAAATACGGCACCAATATGGCCGTGAATCATCTGACCGTAAGTCTTCCCAAGGGGAAGATCATTGGTCTGCTGGGACCCAACGGCAGTGGTAAGACGACCCTGATCAAAATGCTGAACGGTCTGCTGACACCGACGGAGGGAACCATTCTGATTGATGGCAATAACGTGGGAACGGCGACTAAGAGTAAGGTGGCTTATCTTCCGGACCGCACTTACCTGACTATGAATCAGACGATCCGGGATATCCTGGATTATTTTCAGGACTTTTATGCGGACTTTTCCAGGGAACGTGCGGAAGAAATGTTAAAAAGCCTTGGAATCGACCCCACGGTGAAGATGCGGACCTTATCCAAAGGTACCAAGGAAAAGGTACAGCTGATCCTGGTGATGAGCCGGAATGCCAGCCTGTATATTCTCGATGAGCCGATTGCCGGTGTGGATCCTGCAGCGAGAGATTACATCCTGCGCACCATCATCAACAACTACAATCCCGAAGCTACAGTACTGATCTCCACCCATCTGATCGAGGATGTGGAGCAGGTACTGGATGAAGTGATCTTCATGCGCTACGGTCAGCTGGTGTTGTATACCTCTGTTGACAATATCAGAGAAGAGAAGGGAAAGTCTGTAGATGCTTACTTCAGGGAGGTGTTCGCATGTTAGGAAAGTTGATGAAATATGAATGGAAAAATATCTGGAGAGCAGGTACACTGATGCTTCTGGGAATGCTTGCAGTCACCGTGATCGGCTGCGTGGTATTACGCATGCCGGGAGGACTGGTAACGGAAATTGTGGGTGGCAATGATGTCAATGCGGCACAGAGCTGGTTTGTAGTCTCTTCCTTTGTGGCAACACTGATCCTGTATGTGATCATGCTGTTGGCGTCCACCTGGGGCATGTTGATCTTCCTGGGAATCCGCTTTTATCGCAGCATGTATACGGATGAGGGCTATCTGTCCCATACTCTGCCGGTGACGGCAAACCAACTGTTCTTAAGCAAGGTACTGGTCTCCGGTGTCTGGTATCTGTTCCTTACGATAGGCATTGGTATCTCAGTGATGGCACTGGTCGTGTCTTTGATGACAGGACTTTTAAATGTTGGTGAACTGAGTGGCGTAATGACACAATATAATGGAAATATCTGGGAGTTTTTGTCGGATGCATTTTATGAGATTGGCAGAGCATATGAAGACGAGATGGGGATCAATCTGCTGCATTATGGGATCACGCTGTTCTTAACCTATGTGGCAGGACCTTTCATTACCATGGTCACCCTGTTCGGAGCTCTGACGATCGGTCAGCTGTCTTCTAAACATAAAGGGTTCATGGGAATCCTGGCCTATGCAGGAGTGACGATCCTGTCTTCCATCATCGGCAGTACCGTACAGAGTGCTTTCATGTTTGGTACAAATGTCATGAGCAGTCAGAGTGGAATCTCGATGAGTGCCAATTCAGTCTATGATATTAATGTGATCACCAGTCTGCTCCTGGCAGCGATCATGTACGGAGTATCTTATTACATCATGAATAAAAAATTAAACCTGGACTGACAGGTATGGCACCTTGCCCTTACGTACGAAATTTGGTATAATAAATCCAAATTGACAACAGGGAACGGGTGAAGGTACATGCAGGAGATAATTGATAGAATTTTAGGAGGAAACTTCGATTATGAGAATGGTTCTTTGGAATTCTCCTGCTCTAAAATAGAGATTTCCCTGTCTCAGGGAACAGTGTACGAAGGCTCTTTTCACATCCTTTCTGCATCGGAAGGCTATGTAAAAGGATCTGTAATATCGGACCATCTGCTGATGGAATGTATAACAGACCAGTTTACCGGCTCTGATGCAGAAATTTTTTATTGCTTCCATGGAGAGAATCTGGAGGAAGGGGATGTGGTGAAGGGCTCTTTTTCTGTAGTCAGCAACAGGGGAGAATACAATCTGCCTTTCGTGGTGACTGTGGAGCATGGCGTATTGAATTCTTCCATCGGTATCATAAGGAATCTGTTTCATTTTGCTAATCTGGCGAAAAGTAACTGGGCGGAAGCGGTACGGTTATTCTATGATCCGGATTTCCGGCGTCTGTTCCAGGGGAATGAGGAACATTTTTATGGCTGCTATCGTATGCTGTCCGCCTATGAGGGCAATGAGCAGAATGTGGAGGAATTTCTGATCTGTATCAATAAAAAGCAGCAGATAGAGTTCCTGATAGAGGAAAAGGAACTGGTGAAAAAGCTTTCCAGAGCGGAAGGTAATTACGGGGTGACGGAGAACAGCCTGAATATTGTCAGAAACGGCTGGGGATATACCGATTTACAGATTGAATGTGAGGGAGAATTTGTCTTCACGGAAAAAGAAACATTAAGTGATGACGATTTTCTGGGAAACCGGTGCAGACTTCCGGTCTATATCGACAGCAGTATGTGCAGACCCGGTAAAAATTTCGGCAGGATCTATATATACAATGCTTATACATTGCTGGAGATCCCGGTGACGGTACAGCTGGGGGATATGACGGCGGTGCGGCATGCGGACCACAGTCATATGCAGTGCAGAGCACAGATCATGAAATATTATGAGGATTTCAGATTACGTAAGATCGGAACAGGTACCTGGCTGGCAGAGACCGGCAAATTGGTGGAACGTATGGTGACTATGGATGAACGGGATGCATCGGCCAGACTGTTTCAGGCGCAACTTCTGATCACCGAAGAGAGATACAATGAAGCCGGCTGGATCCTGGATCATGCAGCGGATATGCTGGAGGAACAGAAAGCTGCCGGCGGAGATCTGTGGGCATATTATCTGTATCTGACGACACTGATCCACAGAGATCCCCAGTATACCAGGCAGATGGCGGAACAGGTGGAGCAGATCTATCGCTATGACAGGACCAGATGGCGGGTGGCGTGGCTGCTTTTGTATTTGTCGGAAGAGTATAACCGGTCTGCTTCCGGAAAATGGCTGTTCCTGGAGAAGCAATATCAGTATGGATGTACCAGTCCGGTCATCTATCTGGAGGCACTGGCACTTCTGAACAGCAATCCTGCATTGTTGCGGAAGCTGAACGGATTTGAACTGCAGGTGTTGCATTTTGGCGCCAGACAGGAGGCAATCAGTGACAGCCTGTTAGAGCAGCTTCTGTATCTGTCCGGCAGAGTGCGGGAATATTCGCCGCTTTTGTGCAGAATTCTGAAAAAAGTATATGGGAAAAAAGAAGATGTTCGTATCCTGCAGGAAATCTGCAGCCTGTTGATCAAAGGAGGCAAGACCGGTACGGATGCTTTTGGCTGGTATGAGAAGGGTGTGGAAAGCCATCTGCGGATCACCAATCTGTATGAATATTACATGGCCTCGACAGATATGGATTCCGTAACGGAACTGCCGAAGGTAATATTGATGTATTTCTCGTTCCAGAACAATCTGGATTACGAACACAGTGCCTTTTTATATGCGTATCTGTTGAAACACAGGGCGGAATACGAAGAATTATATGAGCATTACGAACCGCGTATCGAACGGTTTGTCATCGATCAGATTCAGAAACAGCACATTAACAGACATCTGGCGGTGCTGTATCAGGGCTTTCTGACGCCAGCGATTGTGACGGAGACAATGGCAAAGCCGCTTTCCCGTCTTCTGTTTGCACATCTGGTACGGGTGGAAGATAACAGAATACGTAAGGTGATCGTCGGTCAGCCGGGCAACCTGAAAATGACGGAGACTTTACTGCAGAACGGTATCGCATGGGTAGCAATCTACGGAAATGATTATACCATTGCATTTGAGGATGCTTATGGGAACAGATTCCTGAAAAATGTGGAATACACGCTGGAGAAGCTTTTGGTGCCCGGAAAATATCTGCGGCTGTTGGAACATTATGTGCCGGATACTGTGGAACTGGATCTGTATTTTACAGAAAATGACAAAGGAGAAGAAACTATGTCTTCCGCAAGGCTGATGCGGATGGCAAGACTTGCGGCATCCGATGCCGTGGAGCCGAAGCTACGGCATAAAATAGCGGTAGAGCTGGCGCAGGATTATTTTGATGCCGATGATGTGCAGGCATTGGACGAATATCTGCAGGAGTTTGATGGAGAACAGCTGACGGTGGAACAGAGGGAAACTGTACTGCGTTTCCTGATACTGCGGGGGAATTATGAGAAGGCATATCAGTGGATCGAACGGTATACACCGTATTTTGCAGAAGCCAAAATATTGCTGCACCTGACGGATGCACTGATCTCACAGTCCGTACATGACGGAGAACCTGCCTTATATGCGGCGGCATTGTCTGTTTTTCGCAGAGGAAAATACAACGGAAATGTTTTGGAGTATCTGTCGCATTATGTACAGGGAACGACGAAAGAGCAGCGTGATATCTGGAAGGCAGCCAGATCTTTTGAAGTGGACTGCTATGAACTCAGTGAGAAAATTCTGGTACAGATGTTGTTTTCCGGTGCATTTGTGGGAGAACGGATAGATATTTTCCGCTATTACGTATCCCAGGGAGCCAGACAGGAGATCGAAGAGGCGGTTCTGATCCAGAGCTCTTATGATTACTTCTGCAGAGAAAAACTGACGGAGGAATACATTTTCCATGAAATCCGTAATTGCTATCTGCGGGGGGAAGAGACACAGAGAATCTGTAAACTGGCATATCTGAAATTCTATGCGGAGAACAGAGACAGGCTGGATAGAGAAGAGGAGCTGCTGATCAGGGACTTCCTTCAGGAAATGATGAAGGAGCATATTCATCTGAACTTTTTCCGGGAATATAAGGACTGCCTTCCCGAGCTGCAGGAACTAAAGGACAAGACCATTGTGGAGTATCATACCAGAGGCGGTGTCCGGGCAAGAATTCATTATGTGATGCTGCATGAGAACGGACAGGCGGAGGATTATCTGTCGGAATACATGCAGGAAGTATACAGTGGAGTATTTTTCAAAGAGTTTGTGCTCTTTTTTGGTGAGAATATTCAGTATTATATTATGGAAGAATCCGCAAACGGAGAACAACTGACGGAGAGCGGAAGCTTACAGAAGAGTGACATCATGAATGATAATCCCGACAGTAAATACGAGATTGTCAATGATATGATGATCAGTATGACGCTGCAGGATGATGATACACTGGATCATCTCCTGGAGGAATATTACCGCAGAGAATATCTGGATCACAGACTGTTCACTCTGCAGTAAGATCAGACAGACCACAGAGAGGAGGCGGAAGGAAGATGCGACTGCCGGGAAGCGAAAAAGTAATCGTCGGATATGATCTGGGCAACAAATATGCGCAGATCAGCTGCTATGTTACGGGTAGTGAGGAAGAGATCAAAACATTGTCTTCCGTAGCGGGATCTTCGGTCTATACCATTCCGCTGGCGCTCAGTAAGAGACAGGGAGTCAACCAGTGGTTTTACGGAAGCGAAGCAATACGATATGCCGGGGAGGAAGAAGGAATTCTGGTGGAGAACCTTCTGAAGCTGGCCAGGGACGGAGAACCGGTGCAGATCGACGGCACGCCGATTGATCCGGTGGCGTTGCTGACGCTTTTTTTGAAACGAAGTCTGGGTCTTTTATCTCAGGTGACAAATACGGAACGTATCGGTGCCCTGATGATCACCTGCGAAGAATTGGATCATCGGATGTTGGAAGTGCTGACAGCAGCCACAGAGGGACTTCATCTGAAGACGGATCAGATCTGCTTCCAAAGTCATGTGGAGAGCTTTTATTACTATAATCTGTACCAGCCGGAGGAACTGTGGCGGCATAAGACGATATTATGCGAATATGAAGATGCTTCCATACGTACCTACTGCATGGAATGCAACCGGCATACCACTCCTGTAGTGGCCTACATGGAGGAGAGGGAATTTCCTTTCCCGGTACCGGAATCCGATGAGAAAATGCAGGAGATCGCGAAAAAACTTTGTGAAAATCAGATGATATCTTCGGTATATCTGATCGGTGAAGCTTTTTCCCGGGACTGGATGAAGGAATCCCTGCGCTATCTGTGTAAGGGGAGGAGAGTTTTTCAGGGCAATAATCTGTTCAGCAAGGGCGCCTGTTATGGCATGATGGAGAGACTGACTCCCGGGGAAACCGGTAAAAATCATGTATTTCTGGGAAAAGATAAACTCAAATCCAATATCGGAATGAAGGTTCTCAGACAGGGAGAGGAATCCTATCAGGCATTGCTGGATGCCGGAATCAACTGGTATGAAGCCAAAAATACCATGGAATTCTATCTGCTGGAGGGACGAGCTGTGGAGATCCTGATCACTTCCCTGACCGGCAAGGGGAACCGGATCGCCAGAATCGTACCGGAAGAATTACAGGAGGGAATCATCCGCCTGCGGATCAGCGTGGAAATGCGGGATGACACACACCTCAAGGTAGAACTGGAGGATTTGGGATTTGGCACATTTCGTGCTGCAACACATCACATCTGGAAGGAAGAGATCGAACTCTGACCGGAGATGAAGATGGATGGAGATGAGAATGGAAATGAAGGCAAGTCTGTGTGTAGGTGAATATTGTGAAACAGCCTATAATATAGAAGAACTGGAGATCCGGGTCTATTGCATGGAGGAACTGTGCTATTGCCTGAAGGAAAATGCGTTTCTTCTGGATATGTCTATCATGAATGATAAACTGGTGGACTGGATCGGAGAGGAATGCAGGGTCAGAGAGCTGGCAAAGCAATTGTACCCCATGGTACATAAACAGGGGTCACTGAGTGTTTTCGTGTTGACGATTCTGCAGTATGTGGGAATCTATGGGGAAGAAGAACTGCAGGCAGTCGCACAGGTGCTGAAGCAGGGATCCGGACTCAGCAACCTGGAGAAACGTAAGAGCCAGATCGACTATATGGTGGAAAAAAGAAAATATGCCGCGGCCATTCGCGGATATGATATGCTATTGGAGACCTGGAGTGATCTGGAGAGAGAAGGAAGAGAGCTTCCGGCCGGAAAAGTCAGGGCGGCGATCCTGCATAATAAAGGCGTGGCCCTTACCGGACTGATGCTTTATGATAAGGCGGCAGAGTATTTTCGTGAGGCATGGCAGGCGGATCCGGACAGAAATCATCTGGATGCTTATCTTGCGGCAAAACGCATGGAGCTTTCGGAAGATGCTTATGTGGCATTTGCGGCCCGGAACCCGGAATTCTATACAGAATCTCTGGAACTGGAGAAAAGTATGGAACAATTCGGGAGAGAATGGGAACAGCAGCCGGAATTCCGGCAGTTGAAACTGCGAAGAGAATGGCGCGCGAATGACAGACAGAAATACGATGCGGAAAATGAGAGACTCATCACAGCACTGAAAAACAGTTATCGGACGAGTGTCAGCATATAACAGGACCGGAACGGACAGGAGAAAACTATGGCGTGGTGGAACCGCTTTTTTAAGAAAAAAACAGAACCGGTGGAAGAGGATGACTGGGAACAGTTGGTCTATACACGTAACGGTGTAAATTTTGAAGAGGAAGATCAGCGGAAACGTTACATTGTGAACTGCCTGGAGCAGATAGCGGAAGCTTCCAGGGAGATCGATCTGCTCACCGGAGAATATACACTGGTAACATCGTACCTGACGGATATGGAAGAGATTGAGGCATTACCTGCACAGCAGAGAGGGGAGATCAATCGTACCGCAGGTAAAATATCTGCGCTGGAACAGGAACGCAGCAAATATCGTGAGAAGAAAAACCGGATGAAAGATGCGGATTATTATGCCATCCGTAAAAGAGAAGATGAGATCGAAGAAGGGATTCATAAGATCCGGGAAGGTGAAAAATACGGCAATCTGGTACGACAGGATCTGCATCGACTGGATGGAGAACGGCATGCCTATGAATATCGCAGAAATGAACTGGAGAATCTGATGAACAATCAGAGGGGAATGGCGGTGATCTTCCTGACGGCATTGATCGTGTGCGTGATCATGCTGGCTGTTCTGCAGTTCGCATTTGAAATGGATACTTATGTGGGATATTTCCTGGCGGTAGGCGCCGGCGCAGTGGCAATCTCCTATGTGTGTATCAGATACATGGACAGTGACAGGGAATTGCAGCGTGTGGAGAAGACCATCAATAAACTGATCCAGCTGCAGAACAAAGTAAAGATCCGGTATGTGAACAACTGTCAGCTGATGGAATATCTGTATCTGAAATACAATACGGACAGTGCAGCCAGACTGGAAAAGCTGTGGAAAATGTACCAGGATGAAAAGGAAGAACGGAAACAGTTCGCGGAGGCGGAAGCCAAGATCGAATATTACCAGAAGCAACTGGTGGAACAGCTGTCTAACTATCGGGTACAGATGCCGGAACGCTGGATCGGTCAGACGGCAGCTCTTTTGGATAAACGCGAAATGGTGGAAATCCGACATGAACTCATTCAGAGAAGACAGGCGCTCCGCAAACAGATGGATTACAACCAGGAGGTGGCGGAGACCGCCAGGAACGAAGTGAAGGATGTAGCGGCGGCATACCCCAGATATGCACAGGAAATTCTCTCTATGGTGGAGCGTTACGACCGATAAAGAATTGACAAGACCCTCCCGTTATGTTACTATGACACCGTGTTAGCAATTTACCATGCTAAAGTATACAATGCGGCCAACAGTGAGTGGCAGAACGGGAGGATGTATTATGAAAAGAGTATTAGTGGCATTACTGGCGATCAGCATGGCAGCAGGTGTTCTTACCGGCTGTGGTTCTAAAGGATCTGAGAAAACATTTACCGTAGGTTTCGATGCGGAATTTCCCCCTTACGGATATCGTGATGACAATGGAGAATATGTAGGCTTTGACCTGGATCTGGCAGCAGAAGTATGCAAGAGACAGGGCTGGGAACTGGTAAAACAGCCCATTGACTGGGATGCGAAGGATATGGAGCTTTCCTCCGGAGCTATTGACTGTATCTGGAACGGTTTCACCATGAACGGCAGAGAGGATGCCTATACCTGGACAGAGCCCTATATCGACAACAGTCAGGTATTCGTCGTAGCGTCTGCTTCCGGTGTACAGAACAAGGAAGAACTGGCAGGCAAGGTGGTAGCAGTACAGAAGGATTCCTCTGCGCTGGCTGCTCTGAACGATGAAGAAAATGCAGACAACATTGCACTGCGTGATTCCTTCTCCCAGCTGATCGAATATGCGGACTACAATACCGCTTTCATGGATCTGGAGCAGGGTGCGGTAGATGCCGTAGCCATTGATATCGGTGTGGCACAGTATCAGATTGCGCAGAGAGAAGAAGGAAAATTCGTTATGCTGCAGGGCGAGGACAACAAGCTGGCTGTAGAGCAGTATGCAGTAGGTTTCCTGAAGGGTAATGATGAACTGAGAGATACCGTACAGAAAACACTGGACGAAATGGCAGCGGATGGTACCTTCGCACAGATCGCTGAAAAATGGGGACTGACCGACAGCGTATGTCTCGGTAAATAATCAACTAAGGATAGTTAAGGAGTAGAATTCATGAGTTTGCTGACCATGAGTGCCCAACTGGCAGAGGGCTTTCTGATAACGGTGGAAATATTTGTACTGACCCTTTTATTCTCTCTTCCTCTTGGGCTGATCGTAGCCTTCGGAAGAATGTCGGGATGTAAGGTGATCCGCATTATTTCCAAAATTTACATATCCATCATGAGAGGAACCCCTCTGATGCTGCAGATCATCGTAGTGTATTTTGCACCCTTTTATGTGTTCCGCATGCATGTGGGAACGGGGTATCGTTTCCCGGCGGTGATCGTGGCATTCGTGATCAACTATGCAGCATATTTTGCGGAAATCTACCGTGCGGGGATCGAATCCATTCCGGTGGGACAGTATGAGGCTGCGCAGGTACTGGGCTACAGTAAGGCACAGACTTTCGTGAAGATCATTCTGCCGCAGGTGGTGA
>ERZ1026862.1821-NODE-1821-length-11905-cov-5.391983_pt1 | contig 11905 bp, 4 predicted proteins | sample MGYA00380161_ERZ1026862 | MGnify/ENA primary metagenome ERZ1026862 (study PRJEB33269, sample SAMEA4719797) | human gut metagenome | biome: human-associated habitat; feature: organic feature; material: feces | place: Cameroon | collected 2013-10 ... | reverse complement strand
ATGTGGGGATTTATTAGTTCAATATTTTATATTTTTATTTAAAAAATTTGTAATAGGGCAAGTTTTTGGAAAAAAGAAGGGCGTTACATGGGACTTACGCATTTGGGGGAGCTTGGTTCTGGTTTTGCTAAATAGCATTAAAAGACCAAATCTTTTAACGTTTTTAGAGAGGCTATACCAAATTTTTAGGGAGGCTGAACCAAAGTTTTAGAGAGACTGGGGGCACAGTTTTTCGGAAAAAATATTTCCTAGTTTTCTTATTTGTGGCTAAAACTTTAGTCATGTTTTGATGTGGTTAAAAATTTGTCATACTAAATATATTGACAGCGATTATTTTATTATATAATTTAAATTAGCGTTCATTAGTGGCTAACTCGCATAGGTGGAAGTGGAGGTTTTATGTTTACGGTTTATCATTCCAATGAACTTGAGGTGCTAGTAGAGCTTTGTATTCACTTGATGCAAATTTCAAGAAATAAATCAGGCGATCCTCTGTTGGTTCATCAGTTTGTGGTTCAACGCCCTGAAATCTTTACTTACCTAAAGCAAACTATTGCCCTTGAAACTGGAATAGCCGCTCTTATTGAAAGCCAAACCATTTGGAAGTTTGTATGGGAGGCTGGGCGTGCCATTATGCCTAACTTCCCTGAAAGTAGTCCGTTTGACCGCAGTCCTTTGACTTTAAATATCTTGTCATTGTTTGAACAAGGTGATTTTAGCTTAAAAACTCCAGGTTCGACTGAAGAAAGCCTCGACCAAGATCTTGGTTTTAAAGATATCTTAGATTACATCACTGGCCATGATTATACTCCGTTTGATGGTGATTCCTTAACGGAACCATTAAAAAATGGGACTTTAGACCAAGCTCTAGCGCCAATTTATGCAAGTGAAGCCTCTAAAAACGATCCATCAGGCCTAAACGCTACTTTAGAAACATCAGTTTCTTTAAACTCCGCCCGGACTCAAGGCCTTAATCTTCCGTTTATCGATAATTTGAAAAATGACTATGCCTCCCGCCGTTATGCTTTAGCTAGTCGTTTAGCGAGCGTGTACGAATGCTACCAAATTTACCGTCCTGATTGGATTCTCGCTTGGAAAAATGGTGATACCTCGTCTTGGCTGGGGGCAAATCCTGAGGCTAATAAAGTAAAGAATTGTCGCTGGATCGCAAGACTATGGCATGAATATATCATTAAAAACTCAGCTCAAGGGGAAGAAGAATGGGATCGTGCCACTGCTATTGCTTCAATTTTAACGACGCTTAAAAACCCAAGTGCGCAAACTTTAGAGCGTATCAAGACCGCTTTACCGCAAGATATCTACGTTTTTGGGGCGTCTTCTTTACCGCCTTCAGCCTTTGATGTGCTTATTGCTTTGGGACATTACATCAATGTGCATTTTATGCTTTGTAATCCATGCCGCGAATATTGGGGCGATTTAGCGTCTAGCCTTGAGGTGAAAAAACTCCGGGCTATCGTTTCTAAACGCGCGGTCATGAAACCTAATCAAACTTTAGGGATTGATTTTAGCCAAACAGCTACCGATGAAAATTCTTGGCTCGAAAAAACTATGCATTACGACAAATTGACGGCTGATTGTTTTAATGCTTCGTTTGAGAATCTAATTGCTCATCCGCTCTTGTTGTCATTAGGCAAGCAAGGGCGTGACATGTTATCAGTATTAACAGAAAAGATGTATAGCCAAGGTGATGACCAGGTTAATGAAATCTTTGCTTTTGTGCCAAGTGTAGCCACGGACCCCAAAACCCCAGAGCCAAGTCTTCTTAAAAGATTACAAGCTGATATTTTAAATGGCCGAACCGAGCAAGACGAAACTGGACGCTACGCCCTAAATCCTACCGATACTTCAGTGCAAATTGTAGGTTGCGCCGGCAAACTTCGAGAAATTCAAGAACTTTACGATGCAGTGCTAGACGCATTTATGGCGGACCCAACTTTAACACCACGTGACGTGGTTGTGATGGTGCCTAATTTAAAATCATACGTGCCTTATATCCGGGCCGTGTTTGCCATGAACGATACCTTCGTGACTAAACTTAGATATCGTATTTGTGACCGGAGCTTAAAAGAAGAAAATCCTTGTTTAAAAGCTGTGTGTCGGATGCTTAAGTTAAATGACACGCCATTAACGGCGTTAGAACTCGTTGATTTGTTAGGTAACGAACAGATCATGCGTCAATATGGACTTACTGCTTTAGACTTACCACTTATTAAAAAGTTTGTTAGTAATGGCAACATGGTCTTTGGGTTAGAATCTAAGGATTTAATGAGCACCGATGAGCATTTAAAGCTTGATGAAAATTTTGCTTATACGATTAATGCAGGGCTGGAACGTGAATTGCTGGGGGCTTTAATGCCCAAGCTTGAAAATGATGAAGCTGTGCCTTATTTAACGGGCATCGATAGCCATGGCACGGAAATATTAGGGCATTTAGGTTGCTTTGTTGATGATTTAAATACGTTTAGAGCGGAACTTGAAGATATTTCGAGCCAAAATTTAGTGGGGGCTACAGGGGAAGATGCTTGGCGTAAATTCGTGCAACGCAGCATCATGTTTAGATTCTTTAAGTTTGCCGATGGGGAGCAAGAAGTGTTACGCACAGTTTCATTTGCGTTTTCAACCCTACGCGACAATATGCAGCACACCAAAGCGCAACCACCAATCACTTTAACTTTAGTGCGTAACCTCATTGAAGACGCAGCTGCGGGGCAATCTGAATTCTCGCATTTTTTGGATGGGAGCTTAAACTTTTGTACGTTTGTGCCGATGCGCTCCATTCCATTTCGTCACATCTTTATGGTTGGGTTAAACGATGGAGATTTTCCGCGTAATACTGAATCAATGAGTTTTGATCCGATTGACCAAGATTTTAGAAAAGGTGACCGTTCCCGCCGTGATGATGACCGCTATATGTTTATGGAAGGTTTAACTGCGGCTAAAGAATCGTTATACATTTCGTATTGCGCCCGTGACCAAATTAAAGGTACGGAACTTAATCCATCTGTAGTCGTCAACGAATTAGTCGATTATATCATCGCAACTACAGTTCGGGCGGGAGATGAAGAGGAGAAACCGCAAAAACGGGAACAACATGTATTAGCTCAGGTAGTAAAATCTGCGACCTTAAATGTTTTTGATGATGACAATTTTAAAGCAGGGACCGCGAATAACCGCGGGCAAGCCTCGTGTCAGGTTTATTGGCGTGGCTTTGACGTGCATCTTAACGCAGATGAATCAAAGGTGCGTACCACGACCGTAAATCTACCGGCCGATCGTTTAGAGTTTAAAGAAAAGCAATGTATTGGTTTAAATGGATTTACCTCGGGGCGCATGTTGCCGTCAGCTAATGGAGTATTAAATATCGATGTAGCTGATCTCGTGTCTTTTTATACCAAAGGGCCGATTCCATTTTTCCGGGAAAAAATTTTAGGGCTCTATAAAGAACATGAACACCCAATTCTTAAGTATGAAAATTTTACTCTCGAAAATTTGGTTGAATTTAATTTTAGGGTCCAGATGGTGACTAAAAATGCGCAGGACTTTAAAGAAAGCTTAGTCAACGCCCAGCTAAAAGGGATGTTGCCGGCTTACCAAAGTGGGGTTGATTACATCAGTTACCTCGAAAAAATCTATGCCAGTACTAATGTGAGTGCTTTACGTGAAAAACTCATGGGCCAAAATTTAACGGAAAATGTCGATATAGATTTAACTTTACCTTTATCCGAAAACTTAGGATATTGGGGCGAACTGTTGCATCGAGAAGTTTACCCGCAATCCCAGAATTTAAAAATTCACCTTACCGGTTTACTCACTGATGTGTGTTTTGATGAAGATGAGGAGACTTTAAATTGCTTAAATCTTTGGTTAGGAGGGGAGCGAGAATTACGCTTGGTGTGTAGCGCCGCGCTAAAATTTTTGTTATTAGCAATAAGTAATAACCATGCTATTTCTAAGGTTAAAATCTACCATCGGGGGATGATTGATGATCCACTTAAAGTTACTTTAAAAAAGCTGGAAGAAAAATACTTAAGGGAATTGTCATTTACGGTTAAAGAGGAAGCCCCGCAGGTGCTACTTAAGCAGTTGCAACTCATGGTGGCCGCTTATTTAGTGGGCCGAGTATGGCCACTGCCGTTATTGGTGCGCTGTAAAGAATATAAAGCTTTTCGTCCGAAAGGGAAGAATGGCTTTATGGATTCATCTCCTGAGGCTTGGTCTACTTTTAAGAAAGAGTTTTTTAATTGTTTACAAGTAACTAAATCGGACTATAACTCCCCTGATTTGGAGGCGCAAGAAATTCTCGGTGATGGTAAACAATACGAAGATCTGCAAGCAAATGGAAGTTCAATGGATACAAACGACACCAAGCGCTGCCGCGATATCCTTAGAGCAACTTTTGAGATGTTGCAAAACTTGGGGCTGATGTGGGAGTTAAGTAAAGCGCCCAAAGGTAAAACCAAAACCACTAGTAAAAAGAGCACTAGAAGTCGCAAAAATGAAACTGCAATTTCGGCTTAAGGACTAAGAGGAATAAGGAACAAGAGATGACATTATCACAAACTAACGCTTGGACCTCTAAGGATGATGCTGTGGTCACTGGGGATATAATTAGTAAGTTTAAATTTATGGGGCCGGCTTTAGTTGAAGCCTCAGCAGGTACTGGTAAAACCTATACGATTACTGGGCTTGTAGTGCGCTTACTGTTAGGTGATTACGGGGAAAAAGTTGAACTTACGCCGCTTAGTATCGATAAAATGGCGATTATGACTTTTACTAATGCCGCGACCTACGACTTAAAACGTAAGATTCGTGAACGCATTCACTCTACCCGCATTGCCTTGCAAAATCCTAAAGGTGGAGACGAGCTAGTACAGCGGATCCGAAAACTTTTTACCGACCCTAAAGACCCTAATAAACTTAAAGCTGCGATTCTACTTTTGACCGTGGCGGAGCGTGATATTGACCGCGCCTCGATTTCGACGATTCATTCGTTTTGTGGTGGTTTGCTAAAGCGTTACGCCACCGGAGCGCAAATTGCGCTTAATGCGGAATTTATTAAAGATGATTTAGCGCTTAAAGAAGAAGCGCTCGTGTATGCCATCCGCGAATTAACTTATAACCAAAACTTAGAAGAAGCTTTTGTGGCGCCTAGTGTTGAGTCCCCATTAAGCCCAGAGACTGCGCCTTTACTAGGGACCGCCTCTTTAGCCGAGGATGTGGCTAATAACGAGACGACACCAGGCGGTGACGTAAAGCCAAACTCTGAATTTGACTTTAACGCTCCTCGTAGCAACTTGGCTTTTTTTGAATTTTTACGCCTTAATAATTTAATCGATACTAGCAAATTAATAGACGATTTTTCGGATTATAGCGCCGTTACAGTTAATATGTACAAGCGCTTAAAGGTTAATAATAGGGTGGCTAATTACGCTAGTTTAGCGGAAATTGGGCGTGATTTTTATTGCGCAGGCGGACGCATGAAACCTCGCCCTGGCGTGACTGTTGATTTAAGTGAGATCGGAAAATTAGAAAAAAAAGAGACCAAAAACAACTCAACAGAAGACTCCGCCTATGTAAATATGGTTAAGGACTGTATTTTTCGGCGGGCGCTAGAAATCTTTGAACGCTTAAAAAACAATTTAGGGGTCCTAACCTCTGATGACTATCTCTTTAGACTTGATTATGCTTTAAAAACTAAATCTGAAGCCGGGATGGTTATCGCCTCAGAAGTGAGACGGCAGTATCCGGTGATGTTTATTGATGAATTTCAGGATACCGATCCGGTGCAGTTTGATATTGTAAAGCGGATTTATTTAGATTACTTTGCTCAGCCGGGCAATGATTGGCACAAAAAAATAGTTAGTAGCAAAATTCCAACTGGCTTTTACATCATAGGTGATCCTAAGCAGGCGATCTATAGTTTCCGTGGTGCTGATATCGATTGCTATTTAAAAGCGCGTGCGGCGGTTAAAAGTATAGGTATAGGTATAGGTATAGGGCCAAACGTTTATCGCTTAGATACCAATTACCGCTCAGACCGTAATTTAGTGCAAGCGGTTAATTATTTATTTGATCCAAGATATTTTGGGCGCAGCCTTATGCTTGGCCGGGAGAATGATATTGCATTTGAACCGGTAAAAAGCCCGCAAGATCGGGAGCAGAGTGGCTTTAACATAGAGCAGCCAGACTTCAAAGCGTTTAATTTTTTAGTGTTAAAGGATAGTACCGGCAATAAAGAAGAAAGAAAGAATCTGGTCGCTAAACATGCTGTTAAAACGATCGTCGAGTTAATGCTAGGTGGTACGCTCACGAGACAACAAAAGATAAGACAAAAGATAAGATACCAAGACATAGCGATTTTGGTGAACGCGGCGGCTGATGCTCAAATCATCGGAAAATATTTAACCCAAGCGGGCATTCCCTATGTTTATGGCTCTGAACGCGCTACAGTGCAAGGTACGCCTGAATTTAAAGCGATCGTAGCGCTCATGCGGGCTTGCTGTAGTCCCCGCCGAGAAGAAATCATTAAGCTTTTAGTAAGTTCGCTCTTTAATTTTACGGGGCAAGAACTAGATGCCTTATTAATTGGTGAAAAGTTTGACCAGATAGTTCACTTCATAACGGAATGCACCGTGATGTGGCGCGAACAAGGTTTTATGGCGTTGATGATGAAATTTCTCTTTACCCGTGAGGTCTTTGGTTCTTGGTCCATCAATGATGAGTTAAGTGCCACTCCTGGGGGCAGTCAAATTTTTACTAACATCATGCATACCGCTGAAATTGCGCAAGCGTTAAGCTTAAATGCGAAAGCTCCGGAGAATTTACTGCCTTTAATGGAAAGCTTAGTCGACCAACCTGAGGGGGCAGAACAATTACTAGAAACAGGGATCGATACGGTGATTCGACTCCCGGCGGTAGAAGAAGTCGTAAAAATCGTTACGAGCCATGCTTCAAAGGGGCTCGAATACCCAATTGTGTTGATGCCTTTTGCGGGGTTTGGTCGGAAAAAAAATAGCACGGCTAGTTTTTGCTATGTTTATAACGAAGATGATGAAAACCGGACGAGACTATACGATATAACAGTCGGAAATACAGAAGGAAGCAAAGCTTTTGAAGCTTATGTGCGAGATAACAGTTGGGAGCAGACGAGATTATGGTACGTGGCTGCAACCCGCGCGCGCCACGCTATGTTTGTTTGGGTGGATGAAAGCGAAAGCAAAAATAGTAATAACGAAATACCAGCTCCGGCTAAGACCGTATTTCATGATTTTAAGTCGATGCAAGCGCAAGCAGAGGATGCGGAGCTCATATTTAAAGTGGAAGAATTTAAGCCTCAAGATTGTGTGGTGCCTGACCGCAATTGGCGTCCGCGTGCCCCCAAAAATTTAACCTCTTTAGCCGTAGAAATTCCGACTGCGAATATGATTGACTCTCAATGGCGCATATCTTCCTATTCGGGGCTTACTTCGGTGCGGGGCACAAAAGTACGCCCAGATATTGAAAATGAAGCGCTACAGCATCGAGAAGATGATCCAGTTTTAATAGCGGATGATGTAACGAGCATAGACCTTGAGCCGTTAAAGCCAACTTCGGCGTCTATGGGAGAAAAACCTAAAGCGGAAGCGAGTGTAACTCAAAAAGAACCATTAGATATGGCTCCGGAAGGAGCTTTAGACTCGGCTAAGCTTTATACTCGCTTTACTTTCCCGCGCGGAGCGGCCGCCGGGACGTTTTTACATGATGTGTTAGAACACGTCTCCTTTAGTACGGTTAAAACTAAGGATCCTGCGGAGAATTCGCTTAATACTAAAGCAGTACAAACAGGTTCTCAAGTCGGCACGCTAGGCTCCTCTACGGGGCGCACGCTTGAAGACGCTTTGACGCATAGCTTAAAAAACATCGACTACAACGCCGTATCGGCCGCTTGGCGTCCTCAAGTTTTACAAAACGATAATACGGTACGTGATGGTTTAGGTTTTGCGCCGTTAAGTACTTGGTTACGTGATGTAATTGAAACGCCACTTGGGGGCTTTAAACTCCAGGATTTAAGCGATAAAAATTGCGTTAAAGAAATGGAATTTTTATTGAGCATGCCCAATACTATTTCGTCAGGTTTTGACTCTACTGCCGCCCAGAACCAAACCCTAAATGGGTTAATCAACGACTTTTACAAGCGCGAAGATCCGCAAATGCTTGAGTATGTCAAAGAAGCCCAGGTTTCATTTGCAGATGTTAAGGGGCTCATGACTGGCTTTATTGACTTATTAGCCATTCATGAGGGCCGCTTCTATGTGATCGACTATAAATCTAACTACCTAGGTGATGAGACCGAAGCTTATAGTTATGAAGCCATGAAAAAAGCAGTCGCAGCGCATCGCTACGACGTGCAATACCTAATCTACACTGTGGCTGTCCATAGATTTTTAAAGAAGGTCTATGGTTCTAAATATAGCTACGACATGATTGGTGGAGTGCGTTACCTCTTCTTACGTGGTATGAGTGGTTCTTTAGGAATAGGTGCGAAAGGCGCAGATATAGAAGCGAATACCTATGCCCCAGGGGTTTTTGGTCTTAGATTGCCAGAGGATTTAATCAACGAGCTTGATGCTTATTTTGGAGGGACTTTGTAATGGCTACCGTGGTAACGAATAAGGATCAAGAAAACCTTAACTCAGAAGCTTTGGCTACAAATTTAACCCAAGAGGGGGCTTTAACCTCACCGGCTAATTTAACTTCAGGGGCTAATTGGTCTCAAAGTGACGCTCTTTTAGACTCGCCCAAAGACAGTACTTTTACAGTGGCTTTTAAAGTGCCTACATTAAGTCCATTTGCGTGGAGTCAACTAGAGATTTTTAAAGCTAATATCCGTAAGTTTAGAGTGTGGCACGATATCGATGTGGCTACCGCGGAATATATAGTAAAGCGCCTCAGCGCACGTTTAGATCAAAGGCAAAGTTCATCGGCTAAAGCTTTACTCGTAGTCTATTACCTGGTGCTCCTTTTAAGTTACTGCCGCTCGGAACAACATTCTTGTGTGCCTTGTCATGAAATTGCGGGCAAACTTGCGGAAGTATTACAGCTGTGCTCTGAACGTACGGCGCCAAGTGGAGCTAGTGGGGATGAGTACCTTTATACTTGTGTTTTAGGTTTTTTGCAGGCGCAAGCATTAGCGCCTAAATGTGGTTTTAAAGAATTAGTAGAAGTGTGGCAAAGTCCAGCCTTTATAAGTTTTTTACAGGCGCATGAACTACTTGAAGTTTACTCCGCCCAAAACATAACTCTCCCACAAGCGCCTTTAGTTTTTGATGAGGATAATTTCTACATTGCGCGAAGCTTTTGGTATGAACACAAGGTCGCGTTAGGGCTAAAATTAGGTCTAGGCTTAACTGAGGTAACTAATAACCTAACATCGACAAATACTTCTTTAGCACTCCCACAGGAGCTAGAGTTGACCTCATTATTGCAATTGTTTTTCCCAAGCTCTAATGACACTGATTTAGCGTTTGGAGTCAATTGGCAAAAAATTGCGGTCGCAGAAGCGGTGCGTCATCCGCTAGCGGTGATTACCGGAGGCCCGGGAACGGGTAAAACCACGTCTGTGGCTAAACTCGTTTCCATTCTCACGGCTATGGCTTTGACCCAAGGCAAAATCTTACGTTTAGGGATGGCGGCGCCAACCGGGAAGGCTGCAGATCGCATGGTGCAGTCATTTACGCGTAACTTTGCTGATTTAAGACCTGAGGCGCTACCAAGCCAGTGCACCCAAATATTTGCGCAAGCGGCAAGCTACGGGCAAAAGACTCAGGGACATTTAACCGCAGGCGTGAGCCAAGAAGTGTTTTTAGGGCTAGAAGGAGCGCTAAGTCCACAAGAAGTGGCTAGCCACGTGCTATCTTCCTTTAAAGAACTAAAAGCGGTGACGATTCAAGCGATGTTAGGCTTAAACCCTGAGACTACGCTTTGTAAATATAATTCTAAAACCCAATTGCCTTATGACGTGATCATTATCGACGAAGCTTCGATGATTGATCTTGAAAACTTTAGTCGCTTGCTTGATGCTACCGCGCCAGGCACGAGATTGATTTTTTTAGGCGATCGCGACCAGTTAGCTAGTGTGGATGCAGGCTCGGTTTTAGGTGATATTTGTAGTATCTTTAGACGAGAAAGAACAAGCTTAAGTGACAAGCTGCAACAATTACTCCTAGAGGAAGAACGCTATATTTTAGAGGTCACAGGTTATGACCGAGAAGCGTTACGTCAGAGTGCTTTGTCCTATAGTGGGCAAGATCCAAATTTAGACCTTAATCCAGTTCTAGTGGCGCCGGGGCTTGGCACTTTATTGCACTCTTACCGCTTTAAAGCTGATTCTGCGATTGGTCGTTTAGCGCGGGACATCAATAACAGCCAGCGCCAATTTAAGATGGAGCAAGAGGTCGAGCAAGAAACGGTGCGTAAATTCTCATGTTTTTCCGAATTAGAAGATTTCATCGCTTCTTGGCAGGAACAAGATGCCTCAACGCCCCCGGCTTTATGGTTGCCAAGTCTTGAGCGCAAAGAGGCCACTAAAATTGCTGATTTTTTATATCAGCGTTGTTTAAAGGCGTGGCTTGAGCTAGTTTGGGAGGCGCAAGGGCAGCCCGACGGTGGGGCAATATTTAAGAGCTTTAACTCATTTAGAGTCTTAACTCCAGTAAATGATGGGGTGTTTGGCGTAAAAAACCTGAATACAGAAATCTTAAATCGTGCGCTCCAAGAGGTAAAACGTATGAGTGCTAAACACGCAGAAACAAAAAACACGGAAGCCAAAAACAAGTTAAGCTCTAGCGTATTAGCCACAAGTTTGGATGAAAAGTGGTTCCCAGGTTTGCCGTATATGATCACTAAAAACAATAAAGAACTTGGGGTCTTTAACGGGGATATTGGGATTTGTGTATTTGATGAAGAATGGCACAAGGTTATTCGCTTTGAAAATGGACGCACGCTCTATCCTTCAATGCTCCCTGATGTGGTACCGGCTTTTGTGTTGTCTATTCATAAATCACAAGGTTCTGAATTTAATCATACTATGGTATTAATTCCAAGCTATGGTGGCCGTTTATTATGTCGCGAGCTTGTATATACCGCTGTAACTAGAGCTAAAGGTTTAGTTAGTATTTTAGGGGAAGCTATGGCTATAGATATGGCCTCAGGGAGAAATTGTGTGCGATATAGTGGTTTAGCCCAAAGGCTTTATGGCTAAACTTATTGGCTCGCAAATGTTGGTAAGGTCAGCTCTAGTTAAAATTAGCTTGTTTTTAAGTGCAAATCTTGGCTCAAACTAAGGTTGGTATCATTTCAATTTTTTTTAGTGTTAAGATAAAAATAGTTGATGCTATGTTTTTTTCTTGAAGTTGTTAATAAAAGGAACTCTGATGAAAGCTATAGGACAGAGTGCGAGTATAAAAGATTTTAAAGATTTCAATTATATTTACATCGATAAAACTGAGCAGATATATTCTTTGCTTGGGCAAAGGCGTGTGTTTTTTTCTCGTCCTAGAAGATTTGGTAAATCACTAGTATTAGATACTATAGCAACTTTATTTGAACAAGGAGTTGAGCCGTATTTTAAAGACACTTGGATTTATGATAAGTGGCCTCAAAAAACATATCCTGTATTACGACTTAATTTTTTAGATTTTGGTAATGACAGCCTCGAAAAATTCACTATAAAATTCAATAATTACGTATGTGAATTTGCTAAAGAACTACAGTTAGAACATGATGTTGTCGGCATCGATCCTGCGGAAACACTACTTAAATTATGCAATGCATTAAAAGATAAAAAGATAGTAATCCTTATTGATGAATATGATTTGAGACTTTGATTTTTCATTATTTTGCTTAT
>ERZ1026862.1819-NODE-1819-length-11909-cov-9.224566_pt1 | contig 11909 bp, 5 predicted proteins | sample MGYA00380161_ERZ1026862 | MGnify/ENA primary metagenome ERZ1026862 (study PRJEB33269, sample SAMEA4719797) | human gut metagenome | biome: human-associated habitat; feature: organic feature; material: feces | place: Cameroon | collected 2013-10 ... | reverse complement strand
TTACGAGAGCGTTGCTCTCGACACCCATCCTCCAAACGATATCATGAGTGATGCTTCGGCATCACTGTGCCAACAAAAGGAAAACATGAACAACACAAGGTAGCAGACGGCACCTGCCGTCCGAATTAGGAATTGTTCATTTTTGAATTAATAGGATGAAATCTTCCAATTCAAAACTGAATAATTCATAATCGGAGGCGAAGCCGAGAATAAATCAAAACTCAAAATTCCTAACTCAAAATTCGGATGGCGGGAGTCACCCGTTTGTGTTTTTCTTTGTTTTTTCCGCTTATGGGCGCGTGCTGTGCACAAATAAAAGGCTTTACGTTAGGTTGTCGAGAACTGGTTCTCGTAAGACCTAATGTAAAGCCTTTTATTTAAATCCGATAGGATTTGCGCCCATAAGCGGACTGTGGAGAAAGGTTTTTGTCAAAGCCCTGCCTAACATAGCAGACTTACCGCTAAACTGCAATTTACATCCTCTACTTTACTATTAACTTCTGTGTTGCTTTACTGCCGCTTTCAGTTTCCACCGTCACTACATAGAGTCCGTGGGGGAGGGTAAGTGTGGCGTTGGAAGCAGCGATGTTATGTCTGCTGGTGACGAGCTGACCGTTGAGGCTGTATATATATAAGGTGGAGAGGGTGGAGTTGGCAGCTGTGGCTGTCAGCTTTCCGGCGCAGGGCGAGAAGATCTTCACCTCACTGATGACAGCGTCCTCGCTGGGAAGCGACGAAGCCGTAGTGATGTAGTATCTTCCGTGGTCGTTTGCTTCGATGGCTATGCTGTCCGCCTCGCTGACGGGAGTGAAGCTGCGAGTCTTGGCATCGAATATCCACAGACAGTCACGGTGGGCGCGGTCAGTGCGGAACGACAGCCAGACGCGTGACGACGTGGCAGCCACAACACCAATCGGCAACCATTCAATGCCTGGCACATTATTGAGCGCCACCGCCTCGCTGCCAGCCACCGTATAGACCTGCGGCAGAGAAGAGAGCGCCGAGTTGTTGAGCAGTTCCACGTCCTCCGTATCGTCATACTCTTCCGAAGCATCCTCATTTGTCACCACCCTTGCCACGCTTGCCGCCTTGCCGTCCTCTGCCATCGCCGTAACGGTCAGTCCGTCCTGACTGACACGCTTGCTGCTTGTGCTTATCCAGCGGTCCACGGTCATCGTTGTGGAGAACGTTGCAGCGGCAGGAGCCGTCTCACCGTCCTTCACCTTCACGAAGAAAGCCTGCATCGGCGTTATCAGAACGTCGTTATGACGGTCGTACGCAAGAGTGAGGTCAATGACGTGGCCCTCCAGTCTGCCAGCTTCTAGTGACCATATCTTCGGCGTGAGCGACGGATTGGCCTTCAAGAAGAGGTATGCGCTGATGGTGGCAGGATAAGGATTGCCCAGCAGATGGTAGGCATTACGGTCATGGATGTTGGCAGAGAGCTGCTGTTCTATGTGGCTGAAGGTTCCCTCCTCGTTGCTCGGTTCCACCAAGAGGCGGTAAGCCTCCTCCTTGCTGACCTCCGTCCGCACGTCCGACTCTGTGCCGTCCGCGGCGTAATAGGCATACGATGTGTCTGCCTTAGGGAGACGGAGCAGAGCCAAGGGTGAGGAAGCCGAGGACGTATAGTCGTCCGTCATCTTTATGGCAAAGCCCTTGCCGTCGGCGTAAGGCACGTCCATACGATTGTAGACATGACTCCAATAAAGCGACTCCACATTCAGCGAGTTGTCCGAGAGCGTGTCGATGCGCGTCAGCACGCCGTCGTGGTCAGCGGCTTCATAGAACGTCACGCCGTCCACCACCTCACGCCCGCCCTTGTCCCAGCTGCGCTGATAGACGGGATAAGCATTGCGGCTGTATATTGCCTCGTCAAAGCTGATCGGGCGGAACGCCTCCGTCTGCTGTCTGCCGTCCGCCTTAGGCACATACATGTCGCCGGCGTAAGTGTTGCGGAGCGGCGAAGAAACGATATACCACTTGTTCGGCTCCATCTCCTTCTCCACGTAAGCCTTCCTATATATAAGGTAGCAGGGATCGAGGAGTTCGGCTTCCGGCTTGAAGTAGATCTCGTCGCAGAGATTGCCCTTGAAGTTCTCGCACGAGAAATTGCCGTCGCCCGTGTCCGAATGGTCCTCCGTGTCGTAGTTCCACTTCACCGCCATGTCGTACTGGATGTCCGTGGTGGCTTCGTCGCCCTTCGTGTTTGCCAGCTTTCGCGCCACGTCGTTGGAAGGACGATAGACGATGTTGCCGAGATAAGGATAAACCTTTCCCGTCTGGTCCGTTATGGTAACCTTCGAGAACTTCATCGGTACGTAAGCCTGCTGCACTGTCAGACGGCTGTCCGCCGTGCCGCCCTCCAAAGAGGCAGCGCCATAGTCGGTGTAGTCTTTCTTATAGATCACAGCCGCCGTGGAACGCATCCAGTTGAGGTCGTTGTTCCAGTTGGCATTGAGCTTATTGGAAGCCGAAGAATACCATGTAAGGTATTCGGGCACTATCTTGAACTTTATGAACGTCTCGCCGGGACACGACACCACCTGCTCACCGTCTTGGCGAATCTGCGAGAACGAGAAGTTCAGCTCATACCAGTAACCTTCGTGGAAGGTGGTGAGAGCCGAAGCGTCAAAGCATATATCTATGGACGAGTCGCTCGTCTCCACCTCCTTGTTTATCACCTTGCCCACCACCTGCAGCTCGTTGGTGAACGTAGGGTCGTTGGTGTCAGAGATGAATATCTTCGAGTAGTTGTTGAACTCCACTTTCTTGCTGCTCTCCAGTGACGTCATCGGCAGCGTCAGCTTCGCTTTCTTCTCCGTCATCGCCTTTATCTGCGGCAGACCGATGCGGACGCAGCGGTCGTCATTGGGATAGACCACATTGCCGAATCCCATCGTCATCTTCGGTCCGTCCTCCACCACGCGCAGCGAGAAATACATCGGTTCGGGGCAGATATGGTAGGTGGTGTGTCCTTCGGTTACTTCGGCAGCCACGGGTATGGCAGCCACCTTATACAAGCCGATGCGGTCATGGGCGAACTTATAGCCATTGAGGCTGTTGCTGTAAGCGATGACCAGTCTGCCAGCGTCAACGTATTGCTTGAGGAGGGCGTAAGCTTCAGGGTTCGTAGCTTCGAAGTCAGCCGAGAGTGACGTGGCTGTGGGGTAAGCTGTGCGGTAAGCGTCGAGCGCCTCCTTCAGTCCCGGTATATGCTCGAAGTCGTTAGGCTGGTCAGGTTCAGAGAGAAACCAGTCGAACCGTACGTCGTCAAGCGTAATCTTACCGCCGTTTACGATGTCGGCAGTCTCTAACTTGGCGTTGATGTCTACGTCCGGCGTACGGTTTTCGTCGCACGACACACGCACGGTGGTCACCACGCTACCGTTGGCGTCGGTGATTATGACATTCTGGCGCACCAGCTCGAACATCTCGCTATAGCATGAACACACGTTGGATGCCACGCCCCATGCGCCCGGTTTCGTCTCGTCATCAACGTCGGGATAAGCCACAGACACATAGTGTTTCTTCTGCATCGAGAGCGGGAAGTTGCGGTCAGCGAGGATGAGAAGCTTCTCGTTCTGCTCGTTCTTCTCAAACATCGCCACGTCCTTCCTTCCACCGGCGGTAGCCTCCGGCAATTTCTTCGTTTCGTCGTACTCGGCAGGAACCTCCGCCGTGCCATACTCGTCAGGCAGTCCGTCGCCGTCATAGTCGATGGTGCTGACAGCGTTGCCGTCCTCATCGCAGAAACGATAGAACACGTGCGATGCCTTATTGCCAACCATCTGGAGAGTGCTCTCATAGGCAGTGCGAATCTTCAGCGTCACGTTCTGAGGCAGGTCGGCAGCGGAAGTCATGCTCGGACAGACCGGCATGTTCTGTATCACTTCAGCTTTTGCGGGGTCGATATAGAAACGGAGGTCGTCAATGAGATAGTCGGCGCCGTTCGTACTCTTACACATATTGTCCATCACCAGACGGAAGTCAGAATAGTTTTCCACTCCCGAATTGCGAGGCAGCACCAACTTGGCGTAAACCTGCGTCCATTCGCCCAAGTTGCGCGAATCTGTATTGTAATTAAATTCGCCTGATGAAAATGAAATGATAAGACGTTTGTCCGTGATTTTGTCGTTCTCATCACGTATGACGCCATACAGTCTGAACAACACCTCAGGGTCTGCAGAGGTAGTAACGTCAGATGTGAAGTTAGCCACATAACCCGAGAAGATAAGCTTGGCACCAGAGCAGAGGTCAGCCTTAAAGTCGGCTGCAGCAATCTGACGGCTCTCGTCCGAAGCGTCGATATAAAGGAAGTGACCATACTGCTTGCCGCCGGTCAGAGCGTACGTGCGGTCAAAGATCGTGGTGTTTTTTAGCCACCATGTATATCCGCTGGCTGCGTCGGATACGCCTTTCAGATTGGCACTCTTGTAGAGGTTATATTCGCCATGCACAGGAGTGAAGGGGCTCCACCAAGAGCTCGCGGGAGCGAATTTCTTGAGCTGCGGATATGTAAAGGCGTACGAACGGCGGTCCCAACGTGACGGAATCGCCGATAGGTTGTCCTCTGGCGTGGTAGGCGCTGCCAATGTCATGTCTGCGTTGTCATCGTCAAAGGTGACTGGCTTCATCGCCTGCTTGTAATGGTCCTCAATGTAGGAGAGCTGGCGCTCCTTGTCGCCTACAGCCAGAATCTGAGCGTCGGTCTTGGGGTAAGTGCTTTGGAAGAACACCTCGAAGTTAGCGACGGGTGCATAGTAGGTGTGGTCTGCAGTGCGTGCGTAAGCCACTACATACAATACGTCGCCGTACGTGACGGACGGCCTTGATGTTCCTGTGCCATCAAGGGTCTTCCATCCATTGCCGTTTTTTATTGCGGTATTTGCGTCAAACCATGGGATGATGTTCTGCTTAGACCATGAGAACAGGTCTGTGTATTTGGTCTTTGTCTGGTCGTAAACACGCCAGTAGATAGATCCGGAACGACAAATCTTCGTCCGATCGAAATCTTCCGATGTTATCCGTTTGGTCTTGTCAGCAGCATAAACATGGTGCGACGTGTTCTTCAGCGGATAAAAGTAATACTGGTCATATTTGTTGTTTACGCGAAGAGCTATTCTTGATCCCAAATTCTTTATGCCCACCACAATGCGCTTATTATCCTCCAATGTCAGGTCAGACGCTGAGTTGTGCAGGTCTGACGATGCGGCATTGGCTATCTTCTCGGCCAATCGTCTTGCCGGATAGATATGGAAGATGTAGCGGATGGACAGCGTCGGCTCGGCTGTCATCGTCTTGCCGCCCTCACCGTTCCAGTCATTATATCGGCTTACGTCACAGGCTATTGTCTCGCCCTGCCATGACGAATCGGAAGCATCGGCAGGAGGATTATACGTCACGCCGATGGTGTTATGACATGGATTGAGATTGCCGTCAGAATAGAGGTTCATGGCGAAGAGTCCACGGTCGTTGCCCTCTGCATCATTTACAGCTTTCAGCTTAGAACCAACGGCTTTGAGATTGGCAGAAGCTCTGTCCGTGGAATAATCATACCAACGAAAATAATTGCGAGGCTCATCATCGTTACCATTACTATTATAGTTCATGCAAGGCAACTGCAGATTGATGGCACTGCGATTCTCATCGACGTAATAATAATATTCCACCTCTACGGTGCGTTGCATGCCGCGCTCGTCAAAGGACGTGTTGGCAACGCCGAGATAATGTGCAAAGGTCTGGGCATCAGCCCCCGTCACGCACAGCACGGCAAGGACAGCGAGTGTCCATGCCGTGCTGAAAAGCCGCAGGAGAGAGACGGCTGCGGCAGTGATATGATGATGAAGTATGTTCATATTCGTTATTGTCGGATAATCTGTACTTTGTAAGGAATGGCGTATGACAAGCCAGCAACTTGGAAGAACACCTGATGGAGCGCCGTGCCCGCACGGTTGCCCATAAAGCCCTCAATGGTTTGGCTGCTCGGTTGGAGGTAAGGCATACGGTCGTAAATGCACGTTCCGGCTGCGCCCTCGGGCTTAAGGGAGAGCGTCTTCCAGTCTGTAAGCTTCCATTCGTTGCCCGCCGTCAGCACCTTGCCGTCGCTGAGACGCGTCACGGTGGGGCGAAGATGAAATTCGCCGTAGGAGGCGAAGGTGGCAGTGAGCATGTCCTTGTCGTAACGGACGGTGGGCAGGACGCCGATGGCAGTGAACTGCTCCGCATCGAAGGAGATGCGATAGTCGTTGAGACGGATGGGGATGCGCAGATAATCGTTGCGAGCTATGGTGTTCCAGTCTGTCATTGCCACACGGTGCGACACGGTCTGCTGGTCGGTCTCTACGTTGAGGATGAAGCAGCTGGTGGTGCGAGCCACTGACTCGTTAAGGTAAAAAACGGTCTCGATGCTGTTCTTGCCTCCTGCCAGCAACGTCGTGCCATCATCGCCACCTATCTTAATGGTGCGGTCGGCTGCTGTGGCAGCTGAGGAAAGGTTGGGCGCCGTGCGTTCGTCGTCGATGATGTCGGGCATGAGCATGAGGTTGTCGGAGGCGTCGGAGGTGATGTCCGACAGCGTTACGGAGCGCACACGGAAGTCGGCAGCCGACTCGTTGGTGAGCGTCAGTCGCATCTTCGCCACCATACGGATGACCTCAAGATTGATGTGTGAGGTGCGCTCGGTGATGGTGGTCTGCAGCTTGCCGCTCATCGGAATGCCGTCTTTGAAGTCGGAAGCTGCGTTTACGTTGCCAGCCACGCCGTAGGTCATGCGGTCAAAGTCGGGCGCAGTGGTGCCGACAGCCGTAGCGGCATTGATGCCAAGCTGTGAAGGGCGTATGTTGGCGAAGGAATAAATGGTGGTCTCGCCGGGATTGATGCGCAGCGTCAGTCGTTCGGCGTAACTCTTCTCCTCGGCATAGTCGTCGCTGACAAGCACGCCGGCTATCTTGCCGTCCTGCACAGCCACCACAAAACAATGGCGCATCATCTCGCCGGGCACAGCATTAAGGTCGTCCCATGACGAGGCACGAGCAGCGCCGGCACGATAGGACGATGCATTGGCAGGTGAGGCAGCGCCCTGCATGGATATGGTCAGATTCACGTCCACCGGCTTCGGTGGCGTGTCATTCTCCTCCGTGCTGTCCGTCGCACAGCCGCAGAGCCATATTGCTGCGACGAAGACGAAGAGGAGGCTGAAGAGCCTAAGTGTATGTCGGGTCATATATACATTAATTACATTATCACGTCATCATGGTCGCGCACATACCAGCGGCGTACGTGCAGGCTGACCTTAAGCTGATTGTCCGCCTTGTATACCTCAAACAGGTAAAGCGTGTTTCGCTGTATGTCGCGCAGACGGTCAGTCGGTGCTCCTTCAGCGTCATACTCGCAGAACGGCAGCGTGTAAGTGTCGTCGAGTGTGCCGTTTCTGAAGAGTTGGAGGGTGATGGTGGACGGTGTGACGCCGGCTGTGGTGTTGGAGCGTTCGGGGAGGTAGGCATAACCGAGGGTGGTGAAATCCAGTCCTCCGTCCGTAGCAGGAGATATCAGTTCGTGCAGCGAACCCTCGAAGCGTATGTCCGTGGTCTTGTCTACGCTTTGGTAAGTGAGGGGCAGACAATATCCGCTGGTGTTGCGATGGTTGAGCGTCAGCTTTCCGACGCTATAGCCCCAGCTCTCCATATCGCTGCGAAGCTTAAGGCTGACCTTCGCCATAGCTCGGAGAAGATGTATGTCGCCGAGGTCGTTGCTCTCGCCCTTCGTCAGTGACGTGAACGATCTGACGCCCCACATTGGTATGAAGCCGTCCGTCCGGTCTGCGGAGTAAGCGATGTCGGCAATGTCGTTGGAGGCGGCAGCCGATCCGCAGTTGGCAAGAATCATCACCTTCTTGGCGTCTTTGAGGAGATTGCCAGGCGACATCCATGCCCCCGTAAGGCTATACTGGTCCTGCGTCATGCGCTCCATGTGGATGTCTTCCACGTTGCCGATGACACGCCCTTCGGCATCACATATCTTTATGTGGATGTCGTCGGGTCGGATGGCACATTCCATGGCAGTGCCCTCATCAGTAGGGTCATAGTGGTCCCATCCCATATCAGAACGCGTGGCGTTGTGGTCCACGGTCACGACGAAAGCCACACGCACGTGCTCTTCCTGCGTCGGCTCATACTCATCTGAGAAAGAGCACGCCAGCAGAGCAAGCACCACTGACAAGGTCAGGGCGGCATGGCTTATCTGTCGTAAGATACATGATGACGGGAAGTTCATTTTCTGATTTTGTGATTAGATGTCAGTGTTGTGCAGGACTACAGTCCATGAATTTATAAGAATGGAGGCGGCAAGCCAGTTGTGATTGTCGTCGATGAAGAACACGAAGTTATACTCGCTCTGTCTGTCGAGATATTCCTGGTCTGTCATCTTCTTATTGTAGTTGCCCTTAACGAGGAGGGCATAATCGTTGAGCGGAATGCTGAATATGGTCTTGCCGTTGAGATTGTTACGCACACGAAGGCGCGGATGCTTGGAGGTGAGCAGACGGTTGACGGTCATCTCCGCCACCACGGCAGACATTTTCGAGTCGTCGCCTACGACGCCGTCATACTGCGACCAAGGACGGTAGCAGACCGAATCGTCCGGCAACGGGGCGTTGTCGTAAGCGAGGAATGTGTTGTCGTCATCGATGAAGAAGGAGAAGTCGGTCTGATTGAGGCGTTCTCCTGAGGCGTTCTGCAGTACGACGCGTATGATGTTGGTGTTTTTTACGAGGGGGACGGTTACTGTGGCTACGCCGTGTCCTTCCAGAGAGAGGTCGGCATCGGTGAGCTTACCGTGAAAGAGTGGGGTGAGGTCATGATTCAGTTCTTCTGTCTGACGATTGACGCGGCTGGTGAGGCTCTGCGCTCCGTCAGTGGCAGGTCCGCCGTATGTGTAGGAGTCGGCATGGCGCTGTTCGCCTTCCGCCCATACATATAGCGAGTAATGTCCTGGAGTGACATTGTCAAGAGTCATATATCCGCCGCGAGCCACGATGTCTGCCACCTTCTCAGTGCGCTCGAAGGCAAGCGCTCCGTCGGGTGAGTAGGCGTAGAGCGTGAGCGTCTTCACCTGTGGGGCAAAGGCGTCGGCAAACTCCATGTTCATGTCATAGCGGAAGCGCACGCGCAGTTCCTGCTGACAGCCCGAGAGGTCGTCGTGCATCATTGAGCATGACGAGACGATAAGCAAAAGGGCAAGGAGGCGGAGGAATTTCATCTTTTAATTAGGAATTACGAGTTAGGAATTAGGACTTAGCTTTGTCCTATAAAATAAGGGATTGGCGAGAGAGAAATGGGTCAAGGCTGACTGTAGGAGCCGCGGGCATTCCTGCCCACGGCACTATAGTCAACCATGACTAAATGTTATTGACTATTTTTTCTTGTTAGAATCCAAGTTTACGTTGCTATTTACTACACGCCAAGAGAGAACTTTGATGCGTGCAGCGAGGTAAATGTTCTCCTCCTCGGGAAGAGTCGGGTCGATAACCTTATCAGGATTGTATACCGGTGTACCGAAACCACTAACATCCTGAATGTTAATCTTGTATGAATGGTTACGAACTACGCCGTAATAGCCGAGTTTTGCTTCTTCTGTACCAAGGTGTTGGATCGGAGTGTAGTAGTAAACACGTCCTTCTCTACGGACCTGAGCCTTGTTGGCATCAATAGCGAGAGCCTTGTTGGCATCGGCAACGTTAACGCTCTTGTGGTCGGCATCATATATTTCAGCATCAGACTTAAACTGCGGTATAACCTCGTAATCCTTGAGCGTAGCTGTGCCACCTTCAGGTACTGATATTGCGAAGGTGAGGTCGTCCTTAGAGATGCTTGTGTAAACGTCAACGTTATGACCCTCAGAATCTGTGGTCGTGGTCTTCTTGAAGTATTTGCTCTTGTTCTCGTTAGCAACAACAGTCAGCACGTCCTCTTTGCTAAGATACTGGATGCCTTTGTACTTACAGATTTCAGCCCGATGTGCTACACCAGCCTCGTCCTTGTACCAGAGGTGAGCAGCAACGATGACCTTTGTAAGGCTGTTCTCCATCTTGTCTTTGAAGTCATCTATTTTTGCAGGAGTGTTCGGCAGGGTGTAGACAACACCGTTAGCGATGGTTGATTTGATTTTGTCAAACGATTTGTTCAAAACCTTGTTTTCTCCCTCGAATGGAACACTTGTTCCCCAGAAGCAACGGTGATAGTCGCCGGTAGTCCAGGGGGTGATGCCGAGAGTATTTTTGTCCCATGATGTGTTGTCCCATGATGTGTTGATAACCTTCTCAACAGTGGCACGTCCGTTGGCATCAGCCACGCTCCAACCGTCAACAACTACGAAAACGTCGTATTTGCTGAACAGCTTGTCAGCGAGCTGGTATGTCCACTTGCCGTTGTTCCATGTCTCATTGCCTAAAGACCATCCCTTTGATGTATCGCAAGTGGTGTTTACCTTAGCGGCAACACGCTCTACGTAGATGTCAATAGGATTATTTCTTGCTCCATCCTCCGTTGTTGATACGTGACCAGTAACGGGCACAGCATACTCTTCCTTACCATCCTTCATATAGATGGAGTTAGCCATAACGAAGTTATTGGTTGTAGATGTAGTTGTAGATTTTGTTGTGGTGTAGAACAGAGTGTCCTGCTTGTCGCGAAGTTCTGAAAGTGTGAGAGCACCGTCACCGAGTGTGGTTTTTGTAAGGCTTTTGCTGTTGATAACAGCCACTACAGAATGAGGAGCGGTTCTTTCGTCGTTTTGGATTACGAGCACAGTGTTTGAAATCTTCTCTACGGTGTTGGGCTGATCATTCTTGTTTGTGTTGAGATCATCAGTAGGAGTCAACCAGTTCTTTTTAGAACCAGAAAGAATGTACGGCGAACCGTCAGCATTGAAGAAGTAGAAGCGTACGTCGCTGATTTTGCTTTCTGCTTCTGTTCCGTCCTCGTAGGTTCCGCCCTTATCACCATCGTACTCGGCGCGGCTCATAGCCTCGCCGACATTCTGAATGTTAACAGACAAGTAGCTAACGTCTACGTTGTTGTTACCCCCCCCATTTTCTGTGTCCTCAGAAGAACAAGCACTGAACATGAATGCAGCCAGTGCCAATGGAATAAGTTTAATTTTGTTCATGTTGTTTGTTATTTGTTTGAAATTGTATAAAAATAATCTACATGAAGTTTTAAAGGCATGTCATGAAACATGTCTTACCTGTTATCCTATTAATTATTCTTTTTTTGTTATTCTATTAATTAACTTTATAAGTTGTTATGTGCGCGTTGGTCAGTTTGAGGATTATTATAAAACTCTCTAATTTTCGCTAATAACACGTATGCCGTTTTTTTTATGGAGTGCAAAATTATAAAAAAAAACGATATTCAAATTGTATATTTGTGCAAAAAATACACAAGAAAGCATGTTTTTTACGATTTGAACAGTGCAAATCGTAAAAAATATGCACAATTTTACAAGAAAAAGGGTGTTATACTCAATTTGCTTCCGTCTGTTGGTGCGTGGCTACGGCGAGACGCCATAGCCTCCAAACAAGTCTTATTCTCTTACAAAACCGCTACTATTGCTGACACAAAGCAATTGATACGTCCTCTCACTTCGTCCGATGTAAGCATTCACTTCGTACGATGTGAACATTCACTTCGTTCGATGTAAGCATTCACTTCGTTCGATGTGAGCATTCACTTCGTTCGATGTAAGATTACTAAAGTGGCAGTTTCGGATTATTAGCGAGGTAACTGTGTTAGGCAGTGCTTTGACAAAAACCTTTATCCACATACCGCTTATGGGCGCAAATCCTATCGGATTTAAATAAAAGGCTTTACATTAGGTTGTCGAGAACATGGTTCTCGTAAGACCTAATG
>ERZ1026862.1816-NODE-1816-length-11934-cov-57.823807_pt1 | contig 11934 bp, 8 predicted proteins | sample MGYA00380161_ERZ1026862 | MGnify/ENA primary metagenome ERZ1026862 (study PRJEB33269, sample SAMEA4719797) | human gut metagenome | biome: human-associated habitat; feature: organic feature; material: feces | place: Cameroon | collected 2013-10 ... | reverse complement strand
ATATAGAATACAGTTTGGTTTTTTTGTCAAAAGGCAGGGTGAACGGTTTGACAGAATGGGCAGAAACGCTTACAATTCAAGTAGTTATGCTGTCTGTGACACGAAGGAGCCTGCAGGATGGAGAACCGGAAAGAGGAATTTCTGAAAATTGTATGTCAGAGTTATCTGATCGTTATTCTGGCAGTGCTGCCTCTTTATTATATTCCCTGGAATGGATATTATAAACTGGGTGATACCAAATATTACCTGTATCGCAATGTTTCACTGCTTTGCCAGGGGATCGCATTGCTGGCAATGTGTGTCTTTACTGTAAGCAGCCGGTGGACAGGGGAACACCGGATTTTTGCCAGATCTCTGGCTGAAGTAGTGAAAAAATCGGTCGATAAATGCAGAACACATGCGGTAACGATGGCGGTCTGCCTGTACGGAATCTGTGCGTTACTCTCTGCAATCTGCAGCCTCTATGGCAGTATCGCGTGGAACGGAGAGCGGGAATGGTACATGGGAGCTGTCACGATCTGTTTGATGATCGGAGGTTTTTTACTGACGGCGAAGTACGGAGGTAGTTGTAAAACGGCGATATGGTTAGGAGAGGCGGCTTTTGTGGCGGTCACCCTGATCGGTCTGTTGCAGAAGCTGGGCTATGATCCTCTGGGACTTCTCAAGGGTTACGTTGTGGGGGACTGGGAGTTTACCCATATGTTGACCACGCTGGGGAACAACAACTGGCTCAGCGGGTATTACAGTGTGATGTTTCCCTTTTCCATGGCGCTGTTTCACCGGGCAGTGGAAGCGGGGAAAAAAGGTCCCACACTGCTGGCAGGAACGTGTAATATGTTGGCCATGATGCTTCTGCTTTTACAGGGAAGTGACAGCGGTGTGATCGTGGCATGCACAGTCATGGGGTTGTGCTTTTGGCTCGACCGGAAGCAAACCGGACATTGGGAAGTATATTTCCTTTTTCTTGCAGCGGTGGCGCTGGGAATGTGCTGTTGGGGTAAATGGATGTTATATCTGGGAACGTTTGACATTCTCCTGCAGAATGGCATCGCCAAAAAACTGGCAGCCTGGCAGGGATGGATTCCGGTTGCAGCAGGGTGTCTGCTGCTTTGGGGAGCCTGTCACAGGATTCCGGAGAATAAGAAAAAAATATTGCAAGAGGGAGTATTGTGTTGTGCACTGGCAGGAATAGCGGTAGTGCTGGTATGGTATCTGCATCGGTTGTCGGTAATCGATTTTGCGGAATGGGGCAATCGCCGGGGAAGATTGTGGCAGATGGCATGGATGGGTTTCCGGAAAGGAAATCTGCATCAGAAGCTGTTGGGAGCAGGCCCGGATTGTTTTGCATCGTATCTGGGAGAACTGTTGCCGGGAGGCACGGTGCTTTTTGATAAAGGATATTTTGAAGGCTCTGTTTTTACCAATGCACATAATGAGTGGCTCACCACACTGGTCAATATGGGACTGCTGGGTGTGGCTGCCTATGCAGCTGTTTTTATCACGGCGCTGCAGACATACAGGAAGAATTTTCTCGCAGTATTGTTACTGCTTACCTATGGGATACATTCCCTGATCAGCTTTCAGCAGGTGCTGAATGCGCCGCTTTTCTTCCTGATACTGGGATTGTGTGAAGCGGCGGCCCGGGGAGAAAAGACCAAAACCAATCAAATGGATACGGATGAGGAGTTGTTAGAAGCTATATGAAAAATAGTTGGAAGATTTTTACCGGAGATCTGAAAAAACTGGTGAAGCAGCCTTTTGCGCTGGTTATTATTATCGGGTTGTGCGTGATACCGTCGCTGTATGCGTGGTTTAATATATTTGCCAACTGGGATCCCTATGCCAATACCGGAGGAATTCCTGTGGCGGTAGTATCCCTGGATCAGGACTATACGCTGAAAGACGGATCAGTGGTAAATATGGGAGAATCCGTACTGGAAAGCCTGCATTCCAACACCAGTGTAAAATGGATCTTTCTGGATACCGAGGAAGAGGCAAAAGAGGGCGTGGAAGCTGGAAAATATTATGCAGCCGTCGTCATTACCGATAAATTTACTTATAGTATGTACAATGTATTTTCGGATGATTTTGAGAATCCGGCGCTGATCTATTATCAGAATCAGAAGAGCAATGCCATTGCCACTAAAATCACGGATACGGTGGCAGGAACGCTGCAGAATACCATCAATGAGACCTTTATCAAGGTGGCGGCTACCACGGTATTTGAAGAGGGCAATACGGTGTCGGATCAGGTACAGGGGGACAGTTATGTAGAGGAATTCTGTTCCAAACTGGAGGAACTGAATGACAATCTGAAGGAATACAGTGCAATGATCGACTCCTTTCAGGCAGGCAATGCGCGGCTGGAGTCTGCCATCACCCATGTCAACTATGAGATTCCCGCGATGCAGAAGAAACTGGACAGCACCACAGCCAGTCTGAACCAGAGCAGTCAGGATCTGTCTTCTACCAGAGACACCCTGGGCAATTTCAGCAACAACATCGATACTTCCATGAGCAATATCAATAACTCTCTGGAAAGTATCAAAAAGGCTCTGGATGAAAGCAAACTGGCGGAGGATACCGCCCAGATGACGAGAGATCTGAACCGGGTGGCAAGAGATACCAATACGCTGAACGGACAAGTAAATACACTGCTGGCGGCACTGATCCAACAAAAGCTGGAAAGCGTCTCTGACGGTAATGCTGCGAACGGCGGCACCGGCAGCAATATCAACGCAGCGGCAACTGATGCGGCTATGGAAGCATTGAAAGCCATGCAGAAGGAACTGGATCTGATGAATACCGTAGTGGGCAGTGTTCTGGAATCCACGGACGACAAGGCTGCGGAGAATGCAAAGGTCAATGTCAACAATGCCATGAATAATTTAAGGAGTGCCATTGACAGCTGCGAGACTTCTGTAGGTAATATGCAGGGAATTTATAAGAACAATCTGGTGCCCCAGATGCAGAAGGTTCTGACAAATATGTCAGATTCTCTGAATCAGGTGACCAATCTGGTAAATACCCTGAGCAATACGGTGAAAAATGTCGGAGTTATCATGGAAGGTGTCGGTGACACTGTGTCCGGAACCAGTGAGAGTCTGGGACAGATCAAAGATGTGGTAGATAATATCAGCGCCAAACTTACAGATCTGACAGAGAAGCTGGACGGTGCATCCGAAGAGGAAATGATGGATATTCTGATGCGTTTCCTTGGAGGAGATCCGGATAGTCTGGGGGCATATTTTGCATCTCCCGTAACCATGGAGACCATAGCCATGTATCCGGTGGCTACGTATGGTTCTGCCATGACACCGTTCTATTCCACACTGGCGATCTGGGTAGGTTCTACGATCCTGGTGGCACTGGTGAAAGTAAAGGCCTCTCCGAAAGGGCTTGAAAATGTACAGAGCTATCAATTGTATTTCGGCAGATATTTGCTGTTCTTCTTATTGGCACAGATTCAGGCAGCCATCATTGTGGCCGGAGATCTGTGGCTGTTAAAAGTAAACATTGTGGAACCGGGGCTGTTTTTCCTGGCGGCAAGCTTTACGGCTACGGCATTTTCCCTGTTGATCTATTCTCTGACACTGGCATTCGGAGATGTGGGCAAGGCCGTCTGCGTTATTGTTATGGTATTGCAGATCGCTGGTTCCAGCGGTACCTTCCCGATCGAACTGCTACCGGACACCTACCAGAAGATTTATATTTTCTTTCCCTTCCCTTATGCCATCCGGGCCATGCGTGAGGCACTGGCGGGTATGTACGGTACTGCCTATATGGAAGCACTGGCAAAATTGAGCCTGTTTATGATCGAGGGACTGTTGATCGGCCTGGTGATCCGGATCCCGTTCGTAAAACTGAACCATTTTGTGGAAGAGCGTATGGAAGACACGGAGTTAATGTGACACCTGTTCAGAACCATGAAAACGAAAACTCCGCAGGAGTGGGTTTGTGAATGAAGTTCCGAACAGGCAGAAAGGTAAAATCATGGAGAGAAATTACGAAGAAATTTTTCAGAAGGTTCTGGATTACGAGCAGGCCCTTCATGAGAAGAATAGAAAAAGAATAAAGATCGGTCTGAAATGTATCTGGATCGTTCCCTTGTTTTTTCTGGCACTGTTGTTCCTGACTGGCAGCAACAAGGTGATCTTCCTGATCCTGTGGATCGTGTCGCTGTTTGCCCTGTCAATCTATCTGATCGTTGTGGAATATATGGATTATAATCTGCAGGAGAAGATCATGGAGCTCAAAGGAGAAGAAGGCAATCTCAAAGCGGTGACTCCGACAGACTTTGACCGGGCGGCGCAGATCATCCGGGAGACCCGGAAACTGATTGGTGAAGGCCTGAATTCCCCGGCCGAGACCGGGACCGAAGAGGATCCGGAAGATGAAACCGAAGAGGAAAACGAAGACGAGACCGAAGACTGGGAGGATGGTGAATAATATGCATAATATCTGGAAAATATTTACCACCGACATCCGCCGGATCAGCAATAATGTGGTGGCGGTCGTTATTATCATGGGACTCAGCATCCTCCCGGCACTGTATGCCTGGTTCAACATTTTCTCCAACTGGGATCCTTACGAGCCCGCAGCTACCAGTCAGCTGAAAGTAGCCGTGGCTTCCGATGATGCCGGGGCGGAGATCATGGGGCTGTCTCTGAACGTGGGAGACAGTGTGCTGGAGGCTCTGGGAGCCAATACCACTATCGGCTGGGTGTTCCCGGAGACCACGGAGGAAGCACTGGAAGGCGTGAAGAACAGTGATTACTATGCGGCATTGATTATTCCGGAGACTTTTACTCAGGAAATGCTGGGATTTATCGACGGTGAAGTGGATCATCCCACCATTTACTACTATGAAAATGAGAAAAAGAATGGTATTGCCCCCAAAATCACGGGCAAAGCGAAAAATGCTGTGCAGGAACAGGTAAATGCCACCTTTATCAGTACTGTGGCAGAAGCGGTGATGAAAGCGGGAAATGCCCTTTCGGTGGTGAATGCCGGCGGGCAGACCAGTGTGGAAGAATCTCTGGATACCATGCAGGCACAGTTGCAGGATTATGTGGTTATGTTACAGTCCTTCCAGAGTATTATGACCTCCGCGGAGATGATCATGGAGACCAGCCAGAATATGCTTCCGGATATGGATAATATGCTGGAGAATGGACGAAATACCATGATCGGTATGCAGACCATGATCAATTCCAGCGTCGATGCGGTTGACGTTATGGGAGATATGGTGAGCAGCAGTATGGATATGGTCACGGAAGCGTTGCAGTATCTGTCGGTCTTTTCTGATGGATTGCTGGAGCAGATGGGCAACAACAATGTGGGAAGCACCACGGACACCGGATTGGGCACGGCCATCGGACTGGTACAGGGCATGCAGGCCAATATGGATGTGCTAGGAAGCCTAATCACCGGACAGGATGCTCAGATTCAGGAGATCAACCAGTCTCTGAAAACGATCGAAGCGGATCTGAAACAGCTGCAAGACAGCAAGGGAGATGTGGATCATGATATCAATACTCTGCGGGCACAGATCCGGGAACAGATCCAGATCTGCAACAAACAGCTAAATAATCTGATGAGTGATTACAATAACAATGTCAGACCTTCTTTCCGGGCTACCGGCAAATCCATGCAGCAGGCTTTCCTGAATGCCGCAGCGATGATGAACGGTACGGATGTGAATATGGATGAAATTTCCGATATTCTGAAAGAGTATCAGCAGACTTTGCAGGAAGGTAATGTCAGCCTGCAGGATTCCCTGGTGATCGCACAGGAACTGCTGGACAAGGTCAGCAAAATAGCAGATAATATAAAACGGATCACCGGTGCGGAGACCTATGAGGATATTTTAAGCGCTATGGCTGCCGATCCGACGGCGGTGGCAGACTTCGTATCTTCTCCGGTCAGACTGGAGACGGTACCTGTTTATCCGGTGGATCATTACGGCTCTGCGGCATCACCGTTCTATACGATCCTGGCAATCTGGGTGGGAGCGCTGTTCCTGGTGGCTATTATTCACGTGGGTGTGAAACCCATTGAACCGGGGGATCATTATAAGGCGCATGAGAGATATTTTGGCAGATATCTGCTGTTTTTCCTGATCGGACAGGCACAGACGCTGCTTATTGTTCTTGGGAACCTTTATTATATTGAGATACAGTGTCAGCACAGGTTTTTATACTGGCTGGCGGCAGCCGTGGCCAGTGCGGCATTCAGCTGCTTTATGTATTCTGTGACTTTCGCTTTTGGAAACGTGGGTGAGGCACTGGCTATTGTAGTCATGGTCATCCAGGTGGCGGGAAGCGGTGGAACGTTCCCTATCGAGGCTCTTCCGCAGGTATTCCAGTGGATCTATCCGTTCCTGCCTTTTCAGTTCGGCATGAAAGCTTTCAAGGAATGTATTGCGGGAATGTACGGAGTGGATTATTGGATCAATGTCGGTAAGATGGCACTGTTCATGATCATTGCATTGCTGCTTGGTCTGGCGTTGGAGCCGCCGTTCCGCAAACTGAATCATATGATAGAGAAGAGTAAAGAGAAGACAGGATTAATGATTTGATGCAGATGAAAAAAATGACTTCGGAAAAGAAACATAAAATTGCAACCATTGGCTTATGGCTGATCCTCATTCTGTGCACGGCGGTATTGTTCTCCCTGTGTCTCAGTGAGGGGATCGACTATGATGAAGCATACAGTTATCGCACCGCCCATGACAATACGATGATGGGAATCATTCGCGTGGTACTGGCGGCCCATGATACGGATGTGCCGGTATGGTATATGGGATTGCGGCTGTGGTCGTTTCTGGCAGGAGACGGCATTATTGCCTACAAAATGTTTGCATTGCTGGGAACGGTATTGTCTATGCTGCTGGGGCCTGTCGTGATCCGCAGGCAGTGGGGAGCGAAGACAGCAGCCCTTTATATGATCATGGTAAGCCTGACACCTGCAATGATGAAGATCAGTGTGAACAACAGAATGTATTCCTGGACGGTGTTTGGAGTTACCGTCTGCGGACTGACCGCTTATTTCCTGCGGGAGCGTCTGAACAGTAAGGCCCTGTGGACGATATTGTTTCTGACGACCTTCTGCGGTATTTTCAGTCATTACTTTACCGCGTTCAGTTACCTGTTTATCTACCTGTATCTGGTGGCGGTGATTTGGCAGCAGGACAGAAAACAGATCTGGAAGCCGTTTGTCTGTGGTGGTTCCGTTGTATTGCTTTTTGTGGCATGGCTGATAAAATCGGATTTCTTTCATCTGCTGGTTTCTGATGGAAACCCGACGAACCAGTCCAAATTCGGTATTTACGAATTTTTTGATTTCATTTTCGGAACCAGAGTGAAGTATGCGACCAAAATGGGAGAACTTCTTTTTGTACTGACACTGGTCTGCGCGATCCTCTTTTGGAAGCGGCTGGGGAGAAGAAACGGTGTTTTTGCGGTTCTGTGTACCTGTATTTTCCCAGTAAGCTATTTGATGGCGGCGCTGCTGGCATTACACGCGTCCCACTTTTTTACCTACCGCCATGTTATGCATAGCATGGGATTGTTCTGGCTGGGAATGGCTATCATTTTATCCAGGATCAATTTACAGGAATGGATCGCCTGTCTGTCCTTCACTGTGTGGATGGGAGTGTCGGCCTACGGAATCTCTTATCATGAAGAATATGGTACAATCTCATATCTGGAAGAGACAAAGGCATTTATAGCGGAGAATATGGAGCCGGGAGATGTGGTCGTCTACGATACGGATTCCCGCTTCGGACAGCTATTCGGATGCTATATGCCGGACCAGATCTTTTATACCATGGAAGAGGTGCCGGATCTGGAAGAACTGGTGGGGAAAAGAGTCTGGTATTTCCAGTGTTTCGGACATCTGCTGGAGGAATCGGATAAATATACCGTAACCTATGAAAATATGGGACATTATGGATTCCAGTATATGGATGGGAATACGGATTTTGATATTTTAAAGGTGAACATAACGGAGGAAACGGGAAATGATTAAATGGGTGGAAAGAGGAGTCCTGCTGGCAGCGATACTTTCCATGCTGTTTGTATGGCCGTATGGAGGAATCCGTGAAGATAAAAAGGACAGTTCCTTAAGTGAGGATTATGGATATACAGAGCCTCTGCAGGTGGGAGAATATGCTTCGCAGTATTTTGTTGCGGAGACAGATTTTCTGAAAACACTGGAAATCGCGGTGAACTATAATCAGGAGGAAGAACGGAACGGACTTCTGGGTCTGGAGATATGGAAAGAGGATCAGAAGATATATGAAGGTGTGATTCCTTATGATGCCATGGAATCGACAACATTTTTCCCTGCCGTCATCGAGACCCGGCTGAAAACGGGCGCTGTATATGAATACCGGATCGTGAATCAAAGTATTTCCGAGAATCTGCCGCAGGTAGTATATACTACTACGGAAAAGGCGCATGTACCGGAAAATCAGCAACTGGTGGTACATGAAGCTACTGTGGACGGACAGGCATTGAACCGTTACACCTGGAGAGAGAAGCTGGATGCGGTCAGCGTATTGGAAATCGACAGTTTTATTGCAATAGTGGCTGCAATGATATATGCTGTGTTGGAACAATGGAAAAGAAAGGAAAAAAAGAACAATGAAGTGGGTTAAATTCAGAATAAAGACGGTAACGGAAGCGGAAGATATTATTATCAGCACCCTGTACGATCTCGGACTGGAAGGGGCACAGATCGAAGACAAGGTGCCCCTGACCGCCATGGAGAAGGAGCAGATGTTTGTAGATATCCTGCCGGACGGACCGGAGGATGACGGCATTGCCTATTTAAGTTTTTTTGTAGAGGAAAAAGAGGACGGCAGTCTGGAAGTGGCCGGGGAGAAGACCACGACCGAAGCTGTACTTGCGGATGTAAAGCGGGAACTGGAAGACTTACGCCAGTTTATGGATATCGGCGAGGCATCTGTTGTGGTAGATGAGACGGAGGACATTGACTGGATCAACAACTGGAAACAGTATTTCCACCAGTTCTATATCGATGATATCCTGGTGATCCCTTCCTGGGAAAATATCAAACCGGAAGATACTGACAAGATGGTGCTTCATATCGATCCCGGTACGGCATTTGGCACCGGTATGCATGAGACCACACAGCTGTGTATCCGTCAGCTGCGTAAGTTCATCACTCCTGAGACAGAGCTTTTGGATGTAGGCACCGGCAGCGGTATTCTGGCAATTTTATCCCTCATGTTCGGGGCAAAACATGCCGTGGGAACCGATCTGGATATCTGTGCTGTGGAAGCTGTGGCACAGAACTGCGAAGTGAATGGAATCGATCCGGCACAGTTTGACATGATGATCGGCAATATCATTACAGACAAAGAAGTGCAGGACAAGGTAGGCTATGAGTGTTATGATATCGTGGTGGCCAATATTCTGGCAGATGTACTGGTACCGTTGACTCCTGTCATCGTACATCAGCTGAAGAAGGGCGGTATCTACATCACCTCTGGCATCATTGATGACAAGGAGCAGACCGTGGTGGAGGCTGTGAAGGCCGCTGGATTGGAAGTACTGGAAGTGACCTACCAGGGAGAATGGGTCAGCGTTACCGCAAGAAAGAATTAAGCGCTTAAAATAGGAGTTTCTATGTATCAGTTTTTTGTAGAACCGGAACAGATCGACGTGGCAGCGAAGAGCGTTATCATCCGGGGAACCGATGTGAATCATATCAAAAATGTACTGCGGATGCGCCCCGGCGAAGAAGTGGCTGTCAGTAATGGAATCGACGGGAAGGAATATCGCTGTGGGATCCTTGCACTGGAAGAGGACTGTGTCCGTCTGGAACTTCGTTTTATCAAGGAAGACGGAGTAGAGCTTCCGGCGAAGATCTATCTGTTCCAGGGACTGCCCAAGGCGGACAAGATGGAGCTCATCATCCAGAAGGCCGTGGAACTGGGAGCCTTTCAGGTGATCCCGGTGTCCATGAAGCGCTGCGTGGTCAAGCTGGATGAGAAAAAAGCGGATGCAAAAATCAAACGCTGGCAGGGAATTGCGGAGGCAGCAGCCAAGCAGAGTAAGCGTGGCGTGATCCCCACGGTGGCACCGGTTATGAGTTATGCGCAGGCGGTGAAAACGGCTTCTGAAATGGATCTGAAACTGGTACCTTACGAGCTGGCGGAAGGAATGCCACAGACGAAACAGCTCATCGAAAGCGCAAGACCCGGACAGCAGATCGCTATTTTTATCGGCCCGGAGGGCGGATTTGATCCGGAGGAGATAAGACTTGCCACGGAGGCGGGAATTCAACCGATCACTTTGGGAAAACGGATCCTGCGGACGGAGACGGCCGGATTTACGACTATCGCATGGCTGATGTATCAGCTGGAAAATTAGACAGCGGACGGCACGGATCGCCTGCCTGCGGCATATTTTAATCATAAGAAGAATATAGTAATTATTCAGAGCAAAAGGAAAGCCCGGAAGAGTCGATTTGGCGAATAGGGCGCTGAATAGTTACGGAAGAGATAGATAGCAAGGAGAAGAAGAGAATGGAAGTCTATTTGGACAATTCCGCTACCACAAGGACATTCCCGGAAGTGGCAGAGTTGATGACGAAGATCATGTGTGAAGATTACGGTAATCCCTCCAGCCTGCATATGAAGGGAGTGGAGGCAGAGAAATACCTCCGCTATGCCAAGGAGACTCTGGCAAGGATTCTGAAGGTGGAGGAGAGGGAACTGTTATTTACCTCCGGAGGAACGGAATCGGACAATATGGCACTGATCGGCTGTGCACTGGCGAACTGCCGCAGAGGCAATCACTTGATCACGACACAGGTGGAACATCCCGCAATCTTACAGACGATGCGCTATCTGGAAAGCCAGGGATACCGTGTCACGTATCTGCCGGTGGATTCCTGTGGCCGTATCCGGCTGGAAGACCTTCGCAGAGCCATGACACCGGAGACGATTCTGGTATCCATTATGCATACCAATAATGAGATCGGTGCCCTGCAGCCCATTGAAGAGGCCGGAGCACTGATCAAACAGATGAACCCCGATACGCTGTTCCATGTGGATGCGGTACAGGGATTCGGAAAATCCCGGATCTATCCCAAGAAGATGCACATTGATCTGCTGTCCGTCAGTGGACACAAGATCCACGGACCGAAGGGCGTCGGACTGCTGTATGTAGGGGAACGGGTGAAGATCCAGCCCATCGTATTCGGTGGCGGACAGCAGCAGAATCTCCGCTCCGGTACCGAGAATGTGCCCGGTATTGCGGGACTTGCAAAAGCAGCGGAAATGCTCTATAGTCATTTTGATGAGGATCATGCCAGACTCTGCGCCTGCAAGAGACGATTCATTGAAGGTGTGGAAAGATTGGATCAGGTGAAGGTCAACGGACTTTTGCCGGATGCTCCTTACGGAGAGGGTACGGCGGCGCATATCGTCAGTGTATCCTTTGCGGGAGTCCGGAGTGAAGTACTCCTGCATGCACTGGAGGACAAGGGAATCTATGTTTCTGCAGGAAGCGCCTGCTCTGCACACAAGCCGCAGCCTTCTGCTACACTGAAAGCCATCGGTGTCGACAAATCCCTGCTGGATTCCACCATACGTTTCAGCTTTTCCGTATTTACCACGGAAGAAGAGATTGACGTATGTCTCCAGGCATTGTACAATATAGTACCTATGTTACGCAGATACAGTCGCAGATAAGCGATTTGAGAAACACTCAGAAAGGAAACGAACGTGTTTACATCATTTTTGATAAAATATGCCGAGATCGGCATTAAGGGAAAGAACCGTTACCTGTTCGAAGATGCTCTGGTACGCCAGATTAAGTATGCACTGAAAAAGTGTGAGGGAGAATTCCTGGTGCACAAGACACAGGGCCGTATCTTCGTAGATGCAGAGTCAGAATT
>ERZ1026862.1814-NODE-1814-length-11950-cov-3.426482_pt1 | contig 11950 bp, 10 predicted proteins | sample MGYA00380161_ERZ1026862 | MGnify/ENA primary metagenome ERZ1026862 (study PRJEB33269, sample SAMEA4719797) | human gut metagenome | biome: human-associated habitat; feature: organic feature; material: feces | place: Cameroon | collected 2013-10 ... | reverse complement strand
TGCCGCAGGAGAATCCGCTATTTGAGGAACTTTCGGTAAAGGATAACCTGAAATTCTGGGGCGCTGGCAAAAAAGAGAATCTGGATTCTGTGATCGAACAGTTTCAGCTGGAGGAGATGCTTCACATGAAAGTGGAGAAGCTGTCCGGCGGAATGAAACGGAGACTGGCCATTGCGTGTGCCTTTATGGAGCTTCCACCGGTTTTGCTACTGGACGAACCAACGGCGGCTCTGGATATTTATTATAAAGAAAGTATTTTGGCATGGCTTTCCAGGTACAAACAGATGAATGGCACGATTATCATGACTTCCCACGAGGAACAGGAAATTGTGTTTGCAGATCGCTGTCTGCTGATGGATAATGGGCAGATGCGGGAGCAGAGATCCACAAAAGAGGCTGGAAGAAATCAAGACATATATCAGCAAAAGAACATGAAGATCATTTGAAAGGGATGTTCTGAAAAGAAAAGGAGATTATGAAAATGGCAATGAATTTTGATCCAATGACAGGAGAACCAATCAACCCGGCACCGACACCGGAGCAGCCACAGATGAAGTTTGATCCGATGACGGGACAGCCGATCAATCCGACACCGGTACAACCGCAGCCACAGATGGCATTTGATCCGATGACAGGAATGCCGTTGCAGCAGCCACCAAAGAAAAAGAAAAAAACCGGACTGATTGTCGGTATCGTGGCAGGCGTTGTTGTTGTCGCAGGAGCCGGTACGGTTTTTGCAGGAGTGCAGAGCGGATTTTTCCTGAGCAAATCCAACAAAGTACTGAGAGCTACAGCGAATACATTCAGCGAGTCTTCCCATGTGATGGAAGCTTTATCTGGACTGAGTGTTATGAGTTCCAAGGCTTATACCGTTGACATCAAGGGTGAGGCGGAAGGTTACAGTGTTCAGGCAACTTATGCAGAAAAGGATAACGAAAAGCAGATTTCCGGAAGTGTTGAGGGACCGGAACTTTCCGACGTAGAATTCCTTGCGGGTATTGATAAAGATGAAATCAAATTATCTGCACCGCTTTTGGGTGACAAGATTTATACATACAATTACAACGAGAAGAAAAGTGGTTATCTTGTAGATTCTATGGGGGCCGACAATGTAGAAACGCTTGATAAGCTTTGCAAGCAGATGTTTTCGGACGAAGAGCAGAAGAAAAGTGCTTTAGAATTCAGCAAAAAATATTCTGAGATGTACAAGAAACTGGAATTTGAATCCGCAGACAAAGAGTCTTTCGAAGTCGATGGAAAAGACCGTAAGTGTGCAGGTTATAAGACAACGATCACATCAGACTATATGATCGAATGTGTGGATATTTTTGAGGATTATATGGATGCCCAGATGGGAGATCTTCTGGATCAGGCCGTAACAGGATCGGATTACGATGATTACAAAGAGTCGTTTGATCAGCTGAGAGACGCCTTTAAAGAGATGCCGGATCTTGATATCACTTTTTACATTTATAAGAATAAGCTGGCATGTATAAAAGCGGTAGAACCATCCAAGGAGGATCAGGATATACAGATACTTTTCAAGGGCGGAGACCGAAGAACACAGAACATGGAGCTGATTTCGTGTGGTGAGTCTGTGTTGAAAATTTCCGGAAGTGTAAATGGAAATGAAGAAGTAACCAGTTTATCGCTGGAAGGAAATAAAGTCGGAGAGCTGACCTATGATTTCAAATCAGGAGAATACACACTGGATATCGAAGATGAGGGTTCTGTCAGCGGTACACTGGAAGGTAAACGCGATGGTTTGAAACTGACCATGGAAGGTGCTGGTGTCAACATTTCACTGGATGTGAAAAAAGGCGCAGAGCTTCAGAAATTCAGCGGAGAAACGTTTGATATCGGAAACGCATCCGAGGAGGAGCTTCAGGCACTGGTTCAGGAAGTTTATGGAATCAGTGGAGACAACAGTGGTTATGGTGACGGTTATAATTATGATGATGGTGATTATAACTATGATGATGGCGATTATAACTACGATGATGGCGATTACAACTATGATGATGGCGATTATAACTATGATTATGGTGATGACAACAGCGACGATGATTACAACTATGACGACTACAATTACGACGACTACAATTATGATGAGGGCGATGAGCTGTAAGAAATAGAATGTTTTTTCGATACTTATGCATGGAACAAAAGAAGGCGCTTGCCGTCTTTATAAAGTCTTTCCGGTATTTTATATGCATGGTTCTTTTGCTTGGTATGGCAGTGCTTGCATGCAGCGCGGCATTTCGTGATGCAAAGGTGCTTAATGCGGTAGACGTGGCAGTTGTCATTCCGGAAGAAAAGGGCGAAGAATTGCGCCTTCTAACCGGTCTTGCATCTGCCATGCAAAGTACAAAAAGCATCTGTCGGATGCATTATGTGGATGAACCCGTGGCGATGGAACAGCTCGCGCAGGGAACGGTGCAGGCGGTATTGATTTTTCCCGAACATTTTTATAAGGATCTGGATGAGGGAAACGATTCTTTTGTAAGATTGTGTGTTCCCAAGGAGTCGGATGTCAGTCTGCAGACATTTCAGGAACTGTTGCAGGATGGTGTCTCGATTCTGTGGACGGCAGAGGCCGGTGTGTCTGCCGTGTTGGAACAGGCGCAGTATGGCAACACAAAGATTGCATACCAGGATATCGGGCTGAAAGTTGCAACGAATTATCTGAAGACTGCATTGACCCGCACGGGACTGTATGATTCAATGGTCTGTTCGCCGTTTGGGGAATATGAGCAAAAGCAGTATTATTTTTCGACAGGACTGATACTGGTCTTATTGTTTACCGGTCTATGTTTCGCTAGATTGTATACAGGCGGGACAAAGGTGGTAGAGCAGAAGCTTTCTTTGTATGGCATGGGAGCGGGAAAGATTGCTTTCGGGAAAATTGCGGCGATGACCAATATGCTGTTTCTTCTGGCTTTTCTTACGTATGGAATCGGCTGCATGGTTACCTATTATCTTGGAATCTCATTTCTGTTCTGGGACATGCGTGTTCTGCTGGGATTGTACCTGTTGTGTATGCTGTTTGCGGTTGGATATCATCTGATCTATTGCATCACAGGGAAGTCAACGGAGGGAATGCTTGTGCTGCTGGTGTTGGAAGTTCTTATGGTGCTGGCATCTGGTATGCTGATTCCAGTGGATTATCTGCCGAAGTTTGTACAACAGATCAGTCACTGGACGCCGCTGTATCATTTGAACCGGTACAGTTTAGAGCTTCTCTTTGGAAACAGTTGGTTTTGACGGAAATGGTGAGTATATGCAAAAAGTGATCATATGGTATGGGCTTTTATTAAAAAGAAATATAAAACAAATCACAGCGTGGCTTATGACAGCCGCGCTGATTCTGCTTATGCTGGTTGTACAGGGAATCCACATGCCGTCCGTGAAAACGATGATGATCGGATTGTTTTGTGAACAGGATGGAAATATAGAGAAAATATTGTGTGAGGATTTGGAAAATTCACACAGTCAGTTTACATTTGTGACTTATCAGGACAAGGAACAAATGTACCAGGACGTGCAGTCCGGCAAAATGGAATGTGGATTTCTTATACAGGGTAATTTCACGAAAAGGGTTCTACAGAATAACTGGAGAAAATGTGTGACATTTATCGCCAATCCGTTTACCACCAAGGGAGAAGTTGCAAAAGAAACATTTTTTGCGGCTTTCTTCAGGGAGTACAGCGGACAATTGTTAGCACAAAGTGAAAAGGAAATCTTTACAACGCAGGATCAAAAGCGTCTTGAAAAAATGCAAAAATCAAGCGATGATTTTTTGCAGAGTGATTTTTTTTATACGGATATTGTTCCGGTAGATACGAAAGTGAAGAAAGTACAGGACAATCATGGTACATATCCGGTGCAGGGAATATTTGCAGTCTTTCTTCTTGGAATTATGTATTTTGCGAATGCGAAGAGATATGAGCCGAAAGGGATATGGGTGCAGCATGCCTTTCCAAACAGGGAACGCTTTTTGTTTGCATGTGTACAGGAACTGGCAGTCGTGACGATTCCGGCAGTGGCCGGCTTTGTGCTGTTGCTTTTTGTCCCACAGTCGAGAGGGCAGGGGCAGGAACTGCTGTCATTTGTAATATTTCTTGCGTATGCTATAATATGGACGGCGTTGTATGCAAAAATTCCATCCGGCGCAGAAGGATTTCTTGCGTATGGAATTGTTATGATGGTACTTGCTGTGATCATGTGTCCGGTATTCTGGGATGTGGGAGCCTATATTCCGGTCATGCGTTACCTGAAATATCTGATTCCGGCCGGCGTTTATGTGTAGTGACGGATGCATAGATAAGTTTTATGAAAGAGGCGATAGATCAGTGAGCAGACAAAAGATAAACAGAGTTATTTTCTATGTAGAGGGGCTTTTGATCCTTGCACTGGGAATTATACTGAATACAAAGGCGGGACTGGGAGTTTCGCCTATTATTTCGGTCGCATACAGTATTTCGCAAATCAGAGACTGGAATTTTGGAAATACAACATTGGGACTGTATACCGTATTTGTTGTGCTGGAAGTGTTCATGCATACCATAAAAAACATGTATGACCGCAAACATGGAGATGTAGCGCTTGCGCAGGCAACGAAGCATTCCCTGAAGTTTATTCTTTTGATGGATTTTTTGCAGATTCCGCTCAGCATTGTGTTTACGCGTTTTATGAATCTGTTCGTTGATTTCATACCGGATTTTTCCCCGAAGGGAGCCAATACGCCATTGCATTTTGGTCTGCAGATCGCAGTGCTTGCGGCAGCGCTGGTCTGTACGGGAATCGGCGCGGCCATGTCGTTGAATATGCGGATTGTTCCAAATCCTGGAGACGGAATTGTACAGGCGATTGCAGACTGTATTCATCAGAGTGTTGGAAATACAAAGAATGGTTTTGATTTATGTAATGTGGCATTTACCTGTTGTATCGGACTGATCTGCAGGGGGAAACTGATCGGAATCGGTGTCGGTACCATTTTGTCCATGATCTGTGTGGGACGTGTGATTGCGATATTCAATCGTTATGCAAAGGAGAAGATGGTTCGGGCAGCCGGTGTTGAAAACTAAAAGATTTATAATTGTTTAGGAATGATAGTAAAAACATCAAAATGATTGCTGAGTAGATAAAAAAGTAATCATTTTGATGCTTTTTATTTACACCGTTATTTATTTATGTTATTGTATGAAAATAGATAGGATATGTGGCATGCATGGAGGAAACAATGGGGGAAAAAAAATTTGCCGTAAATGAATATGTTACATCCAATGAAATTAAAAAAGTGCGAAGAAAGATGAATCTTACCCAAAGTGAATTTGCCCGGTTGACAGGAAGTTCCAAACCGACAGTCGAGCGCTGGGAAAAAGAAGGTGCAAAAGTAAAAGGACCGATTGTTTTATTGGTTGAGATGCTGAAACAGAATATGGATTATGTGGTCCGGCTGGAAATACCTCCGAAAGAATTACCTGTGCGCATGTGGTATATGTACAAGGATAAAATATGCACACTCATTGATGTGGATGAGGTAAAGGAGATTGTGCGGATAAAAAATTATGCAGACAATGTGATGTTTACCGCTTTTGGAAATATTGTGGAACCGGATATAGAAGATTACAAAGAATTTTTGGAATCCAGATGTTTTCCAAGAACAAGGGACAAGATAAAGTTAGAACTTGAGAGATTGAATGTGCCATTCTATGATCCTTATATGATCATTCAAAAAACACAGGGGCGGATGGCAGAGGATGATTTTTGGATAAGGATGGACGATGATAGAACTGTTTCAACAAAATGAAAAACTGCAGAATAGAAATTCCTCAAAAGGAAACCAGTTAAAATGGGAGAACGATGGTATCTGGTACAAAGCAGATTATACCGGGTATGAAGGACTTTCAGAATATATGATTTCGCAGTTGCTCAGCCAGTCGACATTGAAGGAAAAGGAATTTGTTTTATATGATCTAGAACAAATTCGATATCATAAAATGATATATAATGGGGCAAAAAGCCAAGATTTTTTGCAGGGAGACTGGCAGATTATTACATTGGAGAGACTTTTTCATTCAATGTATGGGAAGCGGTTGAGCGAGAGTATCTGGAAAATACATGATGTGACAGAGCGTTTGTTGTTTCTGACAAATCAAGTGGAGAAAATAACAGGGTTGAAAGATTTTGGAATTTACATGAATCAGTTATTCACCATTGATGCATTGTTTTTGAACGAAGATCGCCATATGCATAATATTGCCGTGCTGATGAATGAAGATGGCGATTTTGCATATTGTCCTGTTTTTGACCACGGAGCGGGTTTGCTATCCGATACAACTATGGATTATCCAATGGGAGAAGATGTGTATTCATTGATCAAAGAAGTAAAGGCGAAAACAATAAGCAGGGATTTTGATGAACAATTGGATGTTTCTGAAAATTTATATGGATATAATTTGAAGTTTTCATTTACAAAAAAAGATGTCAGCAGACTGTTGAACAATGTAAAGATATATGATGCAGCTATCCGGAAAAGAGTGGAAACAATCATGTTTATACAGATGGAAAAATATGCATATCTTTTTTAAGTATATCAGTTTAGGAACTTTGTTTTACAGGATAGTGTCAGCCCATTCACTAATAGCAACTTTTGCATGGGATGATGTTCAATGATGGGAAGAAAAAATGATGAATGTGATAGAAATTCAAGATTTTGAAGCACCGGAGCTTGATGTGTATGCAAGACTGACGGAGAATCAGCTTGTCAACCGTGCAGACCCCACAAAGGGGATGTTTATCGCAGAGAGTCCGAAGGTGATCATGCGGGCATTGGACGCCGGATGTATGCCGGTTTCTGTGCTGATGGAGAAAAGACAGCTAAAGATGGAGGGCGAAGCGTTAGATGCCGTTCGGATGTGCAGCAGTATACATAAATCGATTCCGGTATATGTGGCAGAATTTGAAGTACTGACAAAACTGACAGGTTTTCAGCTGACGCGGGGAATGCTCTGTGCCATGTATCGGCCGAAGCTTCAAACACCGCAGGAAATCTGCAGGGACGCAAGGCGTATCGCGGTGCTTGAGAATGTCGTGAATCCAACGAACGTGGGGGCAATCTTTCGTTCGGCTGCGGCCCTTAATATGGATGCTGTGCTGCTGACCCCCGCATGCAGTGATCCGCTGTATCGCCGTGCAATCCGTGTCAGTATGGGCACCGTATTTCAGATACCGTGGACCTATATCGGAGAAAAGGCGGGCGATTGGCCAAAAGACATGGAACAGTTGCGGCAGATGGGCTTTCAGACCGTTGCCATGGCACTTCGGGAAGATTCTCTTGGAATTGATGATAAAAGACTTCATGAAGTGGATAAACTTGCAATTTTGCTGGGAACCGAGGGAGAGGGATTAGCAGACGAGACACTGGCACAATGTGACTATACGGTGCGCATACCGATGAGCCACGGAGTGGATTCACTTAATGTGGCAGCGGCCAGTGCAGTTGCCTTTTACGAATTAGGAAAATAGTACTTGGGGAGTAGACACTGTCGAAAAAAGGTACAAAAAAGAGATAAAAAGTTCTTGCATTGGAGTATAAAGTTTGCTATGATTACATCGACAAAGGTGTCAAAAGAATGGAAACATTCTTTTGGCGCCTTTTTGCGTTGTATGTATACTCAGGGAAAGGAGATTAGAAAATGAGTGCAGGAGATACTGGTTTTATGATGATTTGTGCAGCTCTGGTGTTTTTTATGACACCGGGTCTGGCGTTTTTTTATGGAGGTCTGGTCAGAAGAAAAAATGTGGTAAATACGATGATGGCCTGTGTGGCAATCATGGGATTATCCGTTGTTATGTGGGTTCTGTTTGGTTATTCCCTTTCGTTTGGGGGCGATCATGCAGGAATTATCGGTGACTTCCGCTGGTTTGGATTAAGCGGAATTGGAATGGATGAAGCAGGACCATATGCTGCAACAATTCCACATCTTGTGTTCGTTGCATTTCAGATGATGTTTGCAATGATCACACCGGCTTTGATCACAGGCTCACTGGTTGGCCGTGTAAAATTTAAAGCGTTGTTCTTATTTATCGCGCTCTGGTCAGTGGTTGTTTATTATCCGATGGCTCATATGGTTTGGGGCGAGGGCGGTTTCCTTGCAGAAATCGGTTCGGTCGATTTCGCAGGAGGAAATGTCGTACATATCAGTTCCGGTGTCAGTGCATTGGTTTTTGCACTCATTCTTGGACGAAGAAGAGGATATGAAAATACAGCATACCGTGTGCACAACATTCCATTTGTAGCATTGGGGGCTTTTATCTTATGGTTTGGCTGGTTTGGTTTCAATGCAGGAAGTGCACTTGGAGCGAATGGTCTGGCTGCGCATGCGTTTATGACAACAGCACTTGCGAGTGCGAGCGCAATGCTTTCCTGGATGTTTATTGACGTGATAAAAGATGGAAAACCGACGCTCGTCGGCGCATCTACCGGACTTGTTGTGGGACTTGTGGCAATTACACCGGGAGCAGGATTTGTTCCAATCTGGTCGGCAATCATTATCGGAGCGCTGGTCAGCCCAATCTGCTGTTTTACGATTTCACTGCTGAAAGGAAAACTCAAAATCGATGATGCGCTGGATGCATTCGGATGCCATGGTATCGGCGGTGTCTGGGGCGGTATTGCCACCGGAATTTTTGCAAAGAAATCCATCAACAGTGTTGCAAAATGGGATGGTCTGATCTATGGCGACTATCACCTGTTCGTTGCACAGATTATTGGAATTGTGGTAACATTGGCAGTAGCAATCGCAGGTACATTGATCTGTCTTGGCGTTGTTCGTCTCTTTACAGAATTGCGTGTAGATGAAAAGGCCGAGAAAGTTGGTCTGGATCTTTCACAGCACGGAGAAAGTGCTTATCCGACCTTCAACGGACTGGATTCATAAAGAGAGCGGAATAGAAAAGGAGAATATGCCATATGTTAATAAAAGTAGAAGCAATTGTGCGTGAAGAAGTGTTTGAGGATGTCAAAGACGCATTGAGCGGCATCCAGGTGAATGGAATTACCGTGTCCCAGGTGATGGGATGTGGCGCGCAGCGCGGTTACAAAAAGCGTGTCCGTGGTACGGAAGTAGATGTCGTCATGCAGCCAAAAATTAAATTTGAGATCGTTGTAACTTCGGAAGAATGGGAAAAGGCAACCATTGATGCGATTCAAAAAGCCGCTTTTACCGGTGAGGTCGGAGATGGAAAAATTTTCAGTTACGAATTGCGCAGTGCATTAAAGATCCGTACACGAGAAAGTGGAGAAAAAGCGATCGATTAATGAAAATAGCGTTGAGATGACATGCGTTCTGTGGTAGAATTTGTATAGATAAAAGGCAAAATTTCAGAATAGGAGATGGAACATATGTCAGAAACGGGGTTTTTCATTTTTCTGGCAGCAATCATAGGTGTCGCAGTATTGGGAGCGGTCATCGCGGTGATTGCGGCTGTATCTGGTGCATCTGCAGCGATTGCAGATGAAGAGGACAGTGCAGAAGATGTATAGCGAAAAGACATCCGGCGAATTTGCAAAAAGCAGATTTGCCGGATGTTTTTTCCATTAAAAAAGTATAAAGCTTTGGGCGTTTCTCTTGTAAAATAAGGATTTATTTCTTTATAATGATGAAAGAGTCATTAATCAAATAATAGCAGGAGGAAAGCATGATTTCAAAGTACAGCGTAAAACGTCCGTATACCGTGCTGGTGGCAGTGGTACTGGTGATCGTTCTTGGTTTGGTCTCTTTGTCAAAGATGACAACGGACCTGTTGCCGGATATGAGTTTCCAGTATGCACTTGTTATCACGACGGATATGGGGGCGAGTCCCGAACAGGTGGAAAGTGACGTGACCGCACCGATCGAATCGGCGATGGCGACCACTTCCAACATCAAAAATATCAGTTCTATTTCTTACAATAGCTATTCCATTGTAACACTTGAATATGAACAGAATGCCAACATGGATTCGGTGGTTATTGAGATTCAGCAGAGTCTCGATCAGATTTCCGGTCAGTGGGATGATTCCATCGGTACACCGATGATCATGAAAGTGAATCCGGATATGCTTCCGGTATTGGCCGCTGCGGTGGATGTGGATGGCATGGATGCTGCGAAGTTGTCCGAATATGTGGAAAATGAACTCTCTCCGGCAATTGAAAGTCTTGAGGGTGTGGCATCGGTTACCACGACCGGACAGTTAGAGGAGAGTGTGCAGGTAACACTCGATCAGGACAAGATCGATGCATTAAACAAAAAGGTGCAGAAAGGCATTGACAAGCAGTTCGCAAAATCCCAGAAAGAAATTGATGCCAACAAAAAGAAGGTAGAAGACGGACAGTCTTCCATCAATGCAGGTTCAGATCAGTTGACGGATGCCATCAATCAGACGATGGACAAACAGCAGGAACTGTTAAAGACCGAAAAAGATTTAAAGAACCAGCTGGCGGATCTGAAGAAGCAGCAGAAATCTCTGTCACAGATTCAGTCAGGGATACAGACTTTTATGCAGTCAGATGCATATACCGGAATTGTTGCTGTGCTTAAGGACAATCCACAGCTTGCAGAAAGTGAAGCGATGAAAGCGCAGATCAAGCAGCTGAATAAAGTGGTAAAAGAACAGTTCGCTGCATTATCTTCGCTTGGAATTACTGTAAATACATACGAAGATCTTCCGGCTGCTTCCGCAGAAGTCGGCAAGCTTCTGACACAGGTAAATACCGGAATTAAAACCATTGAGAGTGCACAAAAGAAGGTGGAGAGTGGCAAGGTCAGCCTTTCCTTTGCACTGGATACATTGAATGCAAATGCGTCGCTTACTGCACTGAAAGTAAGCGCAAGTTCTGCGGAACTGACAAGTGCCGCGTCAGCTTTAGAAGAAGCACAGACCAAACTCGACGATGCAAAAGACAGTGCGTATGATTCGGCAGATTTGAACAAAGTGCTCAGTGCAGACACGATTACAAGCCTTTTGGCAGCACAGAACTTTGATATGCCGGCAGGCTATGCGATGGATGGGGATACACAGTATCTTGTCCGTGTAGGCGATGCCGTGGAAGACGTCGAGGATCTTAAGGAACTTCCGTTGATCGATATGGGAATTGACGGAGTCGAAACCATCTGTCTGTCCGATGTAGCGGATATAACCGTGACGGATAACTCGAATGAAACCTATGCCGTGATCAACGGCAATCCGGGCATTATGCTTTCGATGGAAAAGCAGACCGGATATTCTACCGGAGAAGTGACGGACCGTATTCTGGAGAAATTCAAATCTCTGGAAAAAGAAGATTCCAATCTGCATCTGAGTGTGTTGATGAATCAGGGCATTTACATTGACATGATCGTAAACAGCGTAATGCAGAATATGCTCTGGGGTGCGCTGCTTGCAATCCTTGTATTGTTATTGTTCTTAAAAGATATCAAGCCGACCATTGTCATTGCATGTTCAATCCCGCTTTCCGTCGTAGCAGCGGTCGTACTCATGTATTTTACCGGAATTACGTTAAATATTATTTCCATGTCCGGTCTGATGCTTGGTATCGGTATGCTGGTGGATAACTCCATCGTTGTCATCGAGAATATCTACCGTCTCAGAGGAGAGGGCTATTCGATCAAAAAGGCGGCTGTGGAAGGTCCAAAACAGGTAACGGGTGCAATCATTGCATCGACACTTACTACTGTCAGCGTTTATGCGCCGATTATTTTTACCGAGGGCATTACGCGTCAGCTGTTCGTTGATCTGGCTTTGACCATTGCATATACGTTGGTGGCCAGCCTTGTGGTAGCGCTTACTTTCGTGCCGGCAATGTCTTCTGTGACATTGCGCCGCACCAAAGAGATCCGTCATCCGTGGTTTGATGCCATGAAGGAATGGTACGGACGGGCATTGGCATGGTGTCTGCGTTTTA
>ERZ1026862.1810-NODE-1810-length-11967-cov-27.789288_pt1 | contig 11967 bp, 9 predicted proteins | sample MGYA00380161_ERZ1026862 | MGnify/ENA primary metagenome ERZ1026862 (study PRJEB33269, sample SAMEA4719797) | human gut metagenome | biome: human-associated habitat; feature: organic feature; material: feces | place: Cameroon | collected 2013-10 ... | reverse complement strand
ATGAAAGAGTTTAAATATACAATCGACGGAAAAGAGTATAAGGTTCAGATTGACGGTGTTGAGGGTAACATCGCAAGCGTGAACGTGAATGGCGAAGCTTACAAGGTTGAGATGGAACAGGAGGCTGAGCCAGAGAAGAAGAAGGTAGTGCTCGGTCAGCCAGCTGCTGCATCTGATGATGCTGAGGCTACTCCAGCTGCCAACGTTAATACAGCCAACGCTGTAAAGGCTCCTCTCCCTGGTACTATCACCAGCATCGAGGTAGCTGTTGGTCAGGAGGTTAAGGCAGGTGATACTGTTGTCGTTCTCGAGGCTATGAAGATGCAGAACAACATCGAGGCTGAGAAGGATGGCAAGGTTACTGCTATCTGCGTAAAGCCTGGTCAGGCTGTGCTCGAAGAGGATGCGCTCGTGGTTATCGAGTAATTTGAGAATTATACTTCCTGATTCGGGAATTTATGATTCGGGAATTTATAAAGAATATCAAAGGTCGCAAGCTACGATAGTTTGCGACCTTTTTCTATACTGCTGTATGAGCATAAACTGCTATACAAAGTATTTTTTTCCAAAGAAAAAAGACATAAAGTACAATAAAATGATAGATTTAACAGAAGAACAGATAAAAAGATACAGCCGCCACATCCTCCTTCAGGATGTAGGCCTCGAGGGACAGGAAAAGCTCCTCAATGCCAAGGTGCTCATCATTGGTGCCGGAGGATTGGGTTCCCCAGTTGCCCTCTACCTCGCTGCGGCTGGCGTGGGACATATCGGTATCGTGGATGCCGATGTGGTTGACCTCAGCAACCTGCAACGACAGGTCATTCACCAGACCAAGGACTTGAACACCCCTAAGGTGGAAAGCGCCAAGGAGAAGATGATTGCCATCAATCCTGATGTGGAGGTGACAACCTACCATACCTTCCTCGCCTCAGACAATGCCGAGGAAATCATCAAGCCATGGGATTTCGTCATTGATTGCACCGACAACTTCCCGGCGAAGTTCCTCATCAATGATGCCTGTGTGCGACTGGGCAAGGCATTCTCGCATGGCGGCATCCTGAGATTCCAGGGGCAGACCTTCACCCATCTTCCAGGCACGGCTTGTTACCGTTGTTTCTTCAAGGAGCCACCTCCAGCAGGCACTGTTCCTACCAGTAGCCAGGCAGGAGTCCTGGGTGCCATCGCTGGTATGCTCGGAACCATCCAGGCTGCCGAGGCTTTGAAGTACTTCCTCGGTGTGGGCGAACTGCTCACCGACCGATTGCTCACCTTCGATGCCAAGACGATGAACTTCCGTACCATCAAGGTGAAGAAGCGTGCATCCTGCGAAATCTGCGGCGACCACCCCACCATCGATCATCTCATCGATTATGAGCAGGCAGCCTGCGATTTGAAACACCACTAAGATTTAGTGATTATTTATTAGTGATTATTTGTTAGTGATTATTTTTGCTATAGCTTATGAAGATTAACGACGACGTATTGAAGTAGATAGAAGAAAGCATCGAAGAAAGCAGATCGAAGAAAGCTTCGAGTAATAACATTCTCAAAAATAAAAGAGTTCATCCCGATTGTGTTTTATATCGCAATCGGGATTTTTAGCGACCCCATGTTTTGCGGTGTCGCTAAACTTAAATAGCTATATATCAGAGATATACACATAGTACATCCTCCTGACTTCGGCACTGCGTCACCCAAAATAAGATTTTGTCCACACTCAAATTGACGATATGATGTTCGCTGACAATAAAGAGTACGCTGATAATAAAGGTCACGCAGATTTCGCAGATGACGCAGATTTTTGGCCTTACGGCCATGGGCTAACGCCGTTGAAGCAGAGTAAACGGAAAAACAAAATCCCTTCTACAGGATTATCTGCCAAAGACCGAACAGGTCAAAAAAAAATCTGCGTCATCTGCGAAATCTGCGTGACTAAAAAACAATAAAATTCTGCGTGACCAAAATATATAAAAATCCTGCGTGACTAAAACAATAAAATCCTGCGTGACGCCAAAAAGAAGGTGTGCCAGAAACGGGAATTCCGCTTCAGACACACCTTGTTTCATTTTCCATTGAATAGAACACTAAACCTTGTTTCCCTCTTTAGGGAAAACCACGGTAGGCTTGAAGGTCTTTGCCTCCTCAAAGTCCATCAGGGCATAGGCGATGATGATGACGGTATCACCTACCTGCACCTTGCGGGCTGCCGCACCATTCAGGCAGATACAACCGCTGCCACGCTCACCCTTGATGATGTAGGTTTCCAGGCGCTCGCCATTATTGTTATCCACAATCTGCACCTTCTCTCCTGCTATCAGGTTAGCTGCGTCCATCAGATCCTCATCTATCGTGATGCTACCCATGTAATTCAGGTTAGCCTCAGTTACTGTCACACAATGGAGCTTACTCTTCAATACTTCAATCTGCATTGTTCTGTTATTACTTTTATCTATTACGGATTAAACTTAATAAAGAAATCTATAGAGGAATTATCCTTTATACTTGATATGGTCGATGAGACGGATAGGAGTCTTGCCGCAATATACGGTGATGCAACCTACCACGTAGGCGCTATCCTCCCATGATGCCACATCCTGCAGGCTGTCGCCATCCACAATCTGGAAATACTCCACCTCCAGACCATTCACGGCATTGATGTCGCTCACTACCTTGTCGTGAGTTTCCTGCACAGTATGATTCTTGGCAAACTCTACGCTCGCCTTCAAAGCCTTGTAGATATTCGGTGCGATGGCACGCTCATCAGCAGAAAGCAATGTATTGCGGCTGCTCTTAGCCAAGCCATCCTCATCACGGATGATAGGACACTCCACAATCTGCACATCACTGTTGAGGTACTTCACGAGCTGCTTGATGACAGCAATCTGCTGCCAGTCTTTCTCACCGAAATAAGCACGGTTAGGATGAACGATAAAGAACAGGCGACTTACCACCTGGCATACACCATTGAAGTGGCCAGGACGCTTGGCACCCTCCATCACGGTACTTACCGGAGGGAACTCGAAGTGGCGGGTATCCGGTGTAGGATACATCTCCTCTACAGAAGGAGCAAACACATAGTCAGCGCCACAAGCCTCAAGGAGCTTGCAGTCAGCATCGAGTGTACGTGGATAACGCTCCAGGTCACCCTTGTCATTAAACTGAGTAGGATTCAAGAAAACGGAAACTACCGTAACACCGTTTTCCTCAACACTGCGCTTTACCAGAGAGGCATGACCCTCATGAAGCGCACCCATAGTTGGCACAAGGCCGATTTCCTTTCCCTCCTTGCGACGATCGAAAAGTTCGTTCTGGAGGTCAACAATCTTATTGATTACTTTCATCTTCTTATCTGTTTTCGGGTGCAAAATAACAACTTTTTTCTCAAATAAGAAAGAAAAAACCTAAAAATATGCGAATTATTGCCGAAATTATTGAATTTCAGAAGAAAAATACGCTTTTTTGGAGTTTTTTTTGTACCTTTGCACCTAATTCGTAAGAATAATAATTAAATTTATGGCAAAGAAAGTATTATTTATCAATCAGGAGATCGACCCATACGTAGCCGAGACCCACATGTCCATCATGGGACGCGAATTACCTCAGAAGATGCAGGAAGCAGGTTTTGAGATTCGCACCTTTATGCCTAAATGGGGCACCATCAACGAGCGTCGCGGCCAGCTGCACGAGGTTATTCGCCTGTCTGGTATGAACCTTATCATCGATGATACAGACCACCCGCTGATCATCAAGGTTGCATCTATACCAACAACACGACAGCAGATTTATTTCATCGACAACGAAGATTACTTCAACCGCCGACAGATGGCAGCCGATGAACAGGGAGTGGAATATGCAGACAACGGCGAGAGAGCTATCTTCTTCGCACGTGGCGTTTTGGAAACAGTGAAGAAGCTTCGCTGGCAGCCAGATGTCATCGTATGCCAGGGATGGGTGAGCGCCGTGGTGCCTTTCTATATCAAGACCGCATACGCTGAAGAGCCTTCATTCGCAAACTCGAAGGTAATCCTCTCACTCTATACCAACGAGCTGAAGGCAGAACTGGGAACCAACTTCAAGCAGTGCGTGGACTATCGCGATGCCAAGGCAGAACTGCTCGCCGACTACAAGGAGAATTTCGACTTCACGGAGCTGGGCAAGATGGCCATCGACTATAGCGACGGTGTCATCCAGGGTGAAGACGGTGCAGGCGTCAAACTCCTCGAATATGCCGGGGAAAAGAACAAGCCTGTGCTCAACTATCCAGGTGATGACTTTGCTGATGCCTACAAGACATTCATCAACGAGGTGTTTCCGGATGAGGAATAATACCTCGAAACTATAGATTCACATTTCAAGGATAATGAAGATTTTAAGACTATTTACAGCGTTATTCATCGCAGCCATGGCTATCACCGCCTGCGATGACACGACTGACAACATCGGTTCGTCCATCACCAACGAGGTGGACAACCTCTCTATCCAGCAGAAGGTGTTCAACGTAATATCCCGCTCGGTAGTCTCAGGACCGGTTTTGAGCCGAAACAATACGGGTATGATAGGTAAGGTGAAAGACCCAGAGACGGGTACCTACGTCACCGGCGACTACATGACCCAGCTGGGCGTGTTGTCATCGTTCTCTCTCGACACACTGGAGTATATCCGCAATGCACACGATGGAAATATCGAGGCAGACTCCTGCTTCCTGCTGGTTTCCTACAAAACCATCTACGGCGACTCGCTGGCACCCATGAAGGTGACGGCATACGAGATGAGCAAGCCGATGACGGAAGACGAGGAATATTACTCCGACTATGATGCCTTCAAGGGCGGATGGGTTAGCGAGGACAACAAACTTGCCAGCGCCACCTACAACCTGAGCGAGGGCTCTACCAAGGCGTTCAGAATCTATCTCAACAAGCCTTACAAGGCAAGAGACGGAAAGACCTACAAGAACTACGGTACCTACATCATGAACACCTACGTGGAGCATCCGGAGTACTTCAAGTCTAACTACCGCTTCCTCAACAACGTATGCCCTGGATTCTACATCAAGAACACCGGCGGTATCGGAAACGTGGCCAACATCTGGAACACCGAGCTGCAGCTCTACTGGAAGATTCAGAAGACCGTGAAGGATTCTCATGGCAACGACAGCATTGTTACGGGCTACACCTACAACCGCTTCGACGGAACCGAGGAGGTGCTTCAGCTCAACAAGATTACCAACGATACCAAGACTTTGGAGAAGCTGGCCAGCAACGAGGAGTGTACCTTCATCAAGTCGCCTGCCGGAATCTTCACCGAGGTAACGCTGCCAGTGGAAGACATCATCAAGGGTCACGAGAAGGATACGCTGAACACAGCCTCTATCTCATTCCCTAGAATGAATAATGTAGATGACAGCAAGTATCAGTTCAGTGCTCCTTCCACCATTCTGATGGTAGAGGCAGATAGCCTGAATGCCTTCTTCGAGCAGAGCAAGCTCACGGACAACCGTTCTTCGTATACGGCAACCTTCAGTGCTTCTAAAAGCAGCAAGAACGCTTATACCTTCTATAATATCAGTAACCTGGTTACGAAGATGTATAATGCCAAGCTGGAGGGCGAGAAGAAGAATGCCAACTGGGTGAACGAGCATCCTAACTGGAACAAGGTGATGCTGGTGCCAGTGACGCTGAAGACAAGCACCATCAACAACTCTACGGTGGTTACCAAGATCAACCACGATATGTCGCTCTCTTCTACCCGTCTCATCAAGGCTACGGATGATGCCAACAAGGATTACACCCTGGATAAGAGTGGAAACAAGGTAGCAGCGGGTCCTGTGCAGATTAAGGTGATTTACAGCCGATTCAAGGAATAAGTTCATCATTTGAATGAATTTATTTGATAGATTTTATTTGATAGAATCATGGCAGATAATTTCCTTGAACGCCACCGCGAAGATTACGAGCAGCGCAAAGCTGCATGGCTCAGAAAAAAGCGCCATCTGCCCAAGCTGAAAACGCCAGCGCAGATTCAGCGGCCGGATGACGAAGCATTATAGATGACGAAGCATTATAAGAAAGCCTGTTTAGCGATTCTGCTAAACAGGCTTCTTTCGTATTACAACTCGGTCGCAGCTGCTTTCGTATTACAACTCAGCTACTGCCTTTTTCTTCGATTCCTTCTCCAGTTTCTTTTGGCTTACGCCACCCCACGCCACATTCATGCCGATGGCGATGCTGGCGTTGGAACTCAGAGGGATGAACTCCTTGCTGGTCTTGCCCAGAAGATGATCCATGCCGATGAAGAGGTTATAGCCGCTAGGATGGATATTCAGCACCCAACCCATGCTGGTAGAAAAACTGTTCACGGCGAAGTTCACGCCGCCATCCAGCCAGCTCAGAGGCTTCCAGTTGGCACTCACCCTACCCTCGGTCCAGGTATAGGAACCGTTCAGACGGGTACTGCTCAGGGCACCGAACGACAGCTTCTTATACATAGGCAGGGTATACTCAGCTCCCAGGTTGATGGTAGCAGCCAATGCCGTAGAACGGCTTCCGGCATCGCCCATATCCTTCAGATTGGCGAAATCAGAAAGCTGGTCGCCATAACTGTCCATCTTGTCATCCAGGGTTCCGCCCGAACCGCTGCCCACAGTGGTATCATGGAAACCGTTGAAAACAAACTGGTTCTTGGCATTCACCGCCTTCATGTTGTTGCTCCAGTTGATGAAACCCAGGTCCATCACGGCAGCACTCACCCTCCAGTCGTCGTTAATCTTATATTCAGCACCCAGATCCAGTGCCATGCCGAATCCGTTCAGTCCGAATCCATCCACGTCCACATCGTCCACATGCTCATACTTGCCCTGTGTGCCGTCTGGCGAAACGTGGTTAGGGTCGTTATACTCCGAAACCTTGCTCTTGTAAGTAAAACCCTTCACGGAAACCTGCGCAGTTCCCAGACCCGAGAGCGTCCACTGGTCTGTGCCCGCCAGATTAGCCTGCACATCCTTCAGTTCCACGTCGGCAGCACCCACACCCAGCAGGAACTTCAACTTGGCACCCACTCTCAGTTTTTCGTTAATCTGATGGGAATGGCCCAGCGCCAGCTCAGCGTATGAACGGGCACGCAGACTCACGTCGCCGATGTTGTAATTCTGGTTGCCCGTATTCTTGGCAAACTCAAAGAGCTCGTAAGGAAGCACCATGCCGAAGCTGGTCTTCTCGCTCAGTTCGATGGTGTTGTATCCGCCAAACGCCTTGAAGCCAGCGGCAAGGATGGTGAGGTTCACGTCGCCCACAATCTTATTATCGCCCTTGCTGAAACCCTTCAGCGCATCGCCCGTAGAGATGTAAGGGTTCATGAAGGTGGTCATTCGCTTCTGTCCCGGCTGTCCGTACATCGGATTCTTCATCACCACGTCCTGATAGCCGAAGTTACCACGGGTATTCACGCTGATGTTTCCCAAAGCCGGGATAGAGATGAAACTGCATGAATCGCCGAAGGCTGGATTCAGGTTGTGGCGATAGTGATAGCCCTCAGTGAAATAGGCAGAGTTCAAGTTCTGCGCCATCGCTGCGCCACCCAGCATCAGCAGGGATGCCGAGAGGATATATTTCTTTGATAAAATCTTCATAATCATCTACTTAACTTGTTATTTAATTAAAATCATCTTCGAAAGAGATTTCTCGATTTAATTAAAATCACCAATCACCTTTCCTACCAGTTTAATCTTGATGTCGTTCAACTTCAAGGTATGCTTCTCGGCATTGAGCACCACGCCCGTAACGGCATTTCCGCCCTCGCCCTTGGCCTTGCCCGAAACCACCACCTTCAAGCCGTCGAGCTTCTTGAAGGCATCGGCTTTCTTCTGCAGAATCTTCACGCTGAGAGGCGATGTGGCAGGGGTCGTGCCATCGGCAGAAGCCTTGATTTCGCCCGTAATCTCCACTTCCAGTTCGTCCTTGCTGATTTCTCTTCCGTACACATCCACAGGGGTTGCCTTCACGTTGAGATAAGCTGGCACACAACTGGTTACCTGGGCAGACAACTGGACATAGGCTCCATCGGCCATGTTCAAATCCTTGATATCGTCGTTCCATCCATCCAAATCATCGGAATATTCGATGCAGGCATTCTCGGCAAAGGCGATAGGCGAATCGATGCTGTAAGATGGAGCCACCTCGTAGCCATGATAGCCCAACTTAAAGGTACCCGCCTTCTGATTGTTGGCTCTGGCGTTTGCCTGGAAGGTAATCTCATCAGGCATGGTCTTCACGAGATCAGAAAGTTTTGGAACCTCCACTTTCTCCACGTCGCTGCCAGCTTCCGTTGCCGCAGCATTTCGGCAGATTACCACCTGGGTAGTGCCATTCGCCTTAACAGCAAACTCAGGCACCTCAACGCTGGCGATTACACTGCCATTCTTCAGACTTTTGAGCGTACCGCCCGCAAAGCCCTCGATACCGAGGTTGCTGTTGAGTGTGAGATAGATTTGCGGATTATAGAGATCCACCACCACGTTGCCATCCTTCAGGAAGTCAGGAATGCCCGAGATGTGAACATTGCCCAGGGTATTCAGGTTGATGGTTGGGTTAAACTTACCCGTAGCGCCGGTAATCTTGATATCGCTCATCGAGAGATTGTTCTTCATGGAAACGGATGAGATACCGGATGAAAAAGAGTAGTTGCTGGTTTCCACCGCCATGTGAACCTTACCGGTGAGCTGAATCTTCTCGCCAAGGTTGGTCTTTGCGATTTTCAGTTCGCCCAGTTCATCCTTCTTGGTGAAATCGAGTCCCACGATGTCAATCTTCTTCTCCAGATCTTCCGAAGTAGACACATTATTTAATGTGATGGTATTGCCCTCAACCATCTTTCCGTCCACGGCAAGTTTCATGTAGGATGGGAAGGTAAGGGTAATCTTATCAAACTTTGACACCCAGCTAGAGAGGTTCTGGAAGTCAACCTTCAGGTTGATGGTGCTGCTCACCTCGGCAGCAGTCAGTTCTTCCACCTCCTGAGGCTTGTTACCCTCGTAAGAGAATTCAAACACGTCGCCCTCGCCATGGAGCATGACTGCAGCTCTTGATGCTCTTGAATTTCGAGCCGAAGAGTTGAAAGAAAGCGTGATATTGCTGGAGCTTGACTGTCGGCGTGCCACCGTGATGCTGTTAATGTAAGGATGAGCCGCCTCCACATCATTTCCCTGCTGGCGGAATACATAGTCGAATCCGGTAGAGGCATCAGCCACCACGGATCCGTTTTCCTCCAGGTCGAGCACTTCAGATAGTTTGATGTTATCAGTATTGCTGGCTGGCAATTCCAAACCATCTCCACCGATTCCAATGGTAGCGTCTATGTTGTTGAAATCATAGTCGCTATCAGAACAACCGGTTACCAAGAGGCTTCCCATCACGATCAAGGATGAGAACAGCCTGATTTTCAAGTGTTTTGTTTTCATTTTTGTTCTTTTTTGTATTATTCGATAATCGTATATTTTGCAAATTTCAGCAGAAGCTGCTTGGTGCCGGCATGAGCGAATGCCACTGTTGCCTTGGCATTCTCGCCAGAGCCTTCAAGCTTCAAAACTTCACCAATGCCGAAACGCTGATGCTCTATCTTGCATCCTTCTCGAAGAGAAGAAGAAGAAGAGGATGATGCTGGTTTTGGTGAAGATGATGATGATGCAGCAGATGCAGGCTTTAATGATGAAGAGAATGATGCAGATGATGCAGTTGGCTTTGGCTTCGGCGATGTATAGGATGGCTTCGGATCTGCCTTAAACTGCGATGATACAGACTTAGAATCCCACGGCATTCTTCCGCCATAACCGCCATCTGAACCATAAGAATCTCTGCCGGAACTTCTATCTGAACCATAGGAACTTCTTCTTCCATATCCACCAAATGATGATCTCGAATTCATTCCCTCTCCCTCAATCAACTCAGGATCAATCTCTTCAATGAAACGGCTCGGATTGTCAAACTCCATTTTGCCATATCTGAACCGGTTTTGCGCATTCGTCAGGATGCAATGCTTCTCGGCACGGGTTATCGCCACATACAGCAGGCGGCGCTCCTCCTCCAGCTCCCTCACCGTGGTAGCCGCAATCGGACTCGGGAAAATGTTCTCCTCCAAACCCACCACGAAAACCGTGGCAAACTCCAGACCCTTCGCCGCATGAACCGTCATCAGCGAAACCCTCGGCTCATCCTTCTCGCCATCACTGTCGGCATCCGTCAGCAACGCCACATCCTGCAGGAAATCCGAAAGGAAAGTCTCATCCATCCTGCCCTCCTCCTGGCGCTCAGCCACAAAGGTCTGCATACCGCTCAGGAACTCCTCCAGGTTCTCCTGTCTTGCCAGGTCGTCGGCATCCTTGCCCTGCATGATATCCTCGCTGATTCTCGCCTCCTTGATGATGGCATCGCCCAGGGCATACACATCAAGCGTATGCGAGCGGTCGATGAACGAACTGATCAGCAGTCGGAAATTCTCCAGCTTTGTCAAGGTACCCTTGTTCACGTTCAGCCCGTAATGCGCCGCCTCGCCTATCACCTCCCAGATGCTCACCTGGTTCTCGTGGGCGCAGGCAGCCACCTTTGCCACCGTGGTAGCACCGATGCCGCGCGCCGGATAATTGATGATTCGCTTGATAGCCTCCTCATCGTCAGGATTCGCTACGAGTCGGAAATAAGCAATGATATCCTTGATTTCCTTTCGTTGGTAGAAGCTCAGTCCGCCGTAGATGCGGTAAGGAATGCCCTGCTTTCTGAACTCCTCCTCGAAGCTTCGGCTCTGGGCATTGGTGCGGTAGAGAATGGCGAAATCATCATAGCCGCAATCGTCCTGTCGCTTGATGCGCTTGATGTCCTTCGCCACAATCAGCGCCTCCTCCTTGTCGCTGTAGGCTGGCTTATACTGTATCTTCTCGCCCTCGGCATTCCGGCTGAACACCTCCTTGGGAATCTGGTTGCGGTTGTGGCGAATCAGACTGTTGGCCGCCTCCACGATGGTCTGCGTACTGCGGTAGTTCTGCTCCAGCTTGAAGAGACGGGTGCCCGGCAACTGGCGCTGGAAGTTGAGGATATTGTCGATGTTGGCGCCACGGAAACTGTAGATACTCTGCGAGTCATCGCCCACGGCGCACACGCGCAACTTCTCCCTGCACAGCTGCATCACGATCGACATCTGCACATGGTTGGTATCCTGATACTCATCCACCAGGATAAAGTCAAAGCGCTCGGCATACTTTCGTCTCACCTCCTCATGGTCTCTGAAGAGCTGGAAGGTAAGCACCAGCAGGTCGTCGAAATCCATGGCGTTCGCCTGCTTGCACCGCTGCACATACTCCCTGTAAACCTCGCCCATCTTCTCCATGTTGCTGCGCTTGTTCTGCATAAAGATGTCGGCATCGGCATCGTATGCCTCGGCACTCAGCAGGTTGTTCTTCGCCTTCGAAATCTTGGCGTGCACGGCAGCGGGCTTGTAGGTTTTCTCGTCCAGCCCCTTCTCCTTCACTATCGCCTTGATGAGCGAACGGGAGTCGGATTCATCATAGATGGTAAAATTGCTGTTGAATCCGATATGCTCCGCCTCGGCACGCAGGATGCGGGAGAAGATGCTGTGGAAGGTGCCCATGTAGAGATGCTGAGCCAGGTCGTTGCCCACCAGTTTTCCGATACGCTCCTTCATCTCGCGGGCCGCCTTGTTGGTAAAGGTGAGTGCCATGATGCTCCAGGGCTTCATACCCTGCTGCAGCAGATAGGCAATCTTATAAGTAAGCACACGCGTCTTTCCGGAACCTGCGCCGGCTATTACCAGCGAAGGTCCATCTATATAACTCACAGCCTGTTGCTGCGCTTCGTTCAAGTCTTTCAGTAAATCCATTAATCAATATTTAGCCGGAAATATATTCACTAACTCAAGTTTCGCAAGTAAGCCCCACACGCCCTGAAAGGGCAGAAGCTCCTAGCC
>ERZ1026862.1806-NODE-1806-length-11979-cov-4.070446_pt1 | contig 11979 bp, 6 predicted proteins | sample MGYA00380161_ERZ1026862 | MGnify/ENA primary metagenome ERZ1026862 (study PRJEB33269, sample SAMEA4719797) | human gut metagenome | biome: human-associated habitat; feature: organic feature; material: feces | place: Cameroon | collected 2013-10 ... | reverse complement strand
AAACATATTTATTACTAAGAGGAACAATTATACGTTTTATTTATTTATCAATTTGTTTTTTAGCTATGAACAAAAAGTTTAAGAACTTGTTTCTTGCGGGGGCTATCGTATTAGGCCTCGCGGGAGTAGCCGTATCTTGTACGGACTACGATGGCGACATTAACGACTTGACGGAACGGGTGAAGAAGCTGGAGAGCACTGTCAGTGATCTCCAGACTGCGATCAACAACGGTGCCGTCATCACGGATGTGACGCCTATCACTAACGGAGTCAAGGTGACTCTGAGCAATGGTAAGTCTTTCGACGTTACCAATGGTAAAGATGGCAATGACGGCAAGGACGGCGCTCCTGGCAAGGACGGTTCTGTTGTTACCATCGGTGCCAATGGCAACTGGTTCATTGACGGTAAGGACACCGGATTCGCCTCAAAGGGTGACAAGGGTGACAAGGGTGACAAGGGTGACAAGGGTGACAAGGGTGATCCTGGTAAGGACGGCAACGACGGCGCACCTGGCGCTCCTGGCAAGGACGGCGTTGACGGCAAGGATGCCCTTCAGATCTGGTATCAGCCTTGCACCGACAAGAATGACGCCAACTACGGCAAGTGGGTTAAGTACACCTATGATCCTGCCTCCAAGGAGACAACTTCTGAGGTCACGAACATCGATGTGTTCCCTGAGGGAACCATAACGGCTGTTTATGACGAGGAGAGCGGCAAGATTACCTTCCACAATGTCGAGGGAGCGAAGGATGGCGTGGTTGAGATCAGTCTTCTTACAACCGTCAAGAGCCTTGCTCTTATTCCAGAGGCTCTGATGGAGGGTCTTGGCTACATCGAGTTCCCTTATGGTATCATCATTCCGGACGAAGAGAATGATACAGTTGTCTTCTACTCTTCTGGCGTAGCCAATGTGACTTACAGGCTCAATCCTGAGAACGCTGATGTTAACGCAAATGAATGGGCTTTCATCAACAGAAAGGTAAAGACCATCCAAATGAGAAGCGCTTCTGACAAGAAGGATCTTGTCTCTATCGTAAGCGAGAATCAGAAGCCTGTCGTTAAGGGTGGAGAGGCTACTTTCTCTATCAAACTCAATGATTTTAACCACTTCCCTATTCAGACATGGTTTGGACCTGGTGCTGATAATCCAGAGGATCTCAAGAACGACATCATCGCTCTTCAGACCTACGCTAATGGTGAGACCATCACTTCCGACTATGCCTATGTAGGCATCGCTGGCCTCTATGCTCATTATGGTCTTATCCATAAGGATTTCACAAAAAATGATGTTAGCCCGATTGACAAGACAATTAGACCGTATCGCTCTGAGCCTATCGCAATCAACAATCCTGCTGACGATGAACTCTACGCTCCAGAACTTCCTACTCCGGAGCTTCTCTACACTGAGACTCTTGATCTTAAAGACTACGTAACGCTTCTTGCTGATGGTTATAATGTTAAAGACGCACTTGCTGAAGAGATCGGTGTTGATGTTGACTACAAGTTTGAGCTCGTTAACGAGAAGGGTGAGGTCAACAAGCCTTTCCTCGGAGAAGATAAACGTACTGATCAGAATCAGTTCGTTGTTATCGAAGGCAGCAAGATCAGGGTTAACGATAAGTTCCTTAATGAGTCAACCCGTCCTGCTGTCAACAGAACCCCTCAGGTAAAGGTTACCGCCACCACCAAGCTCGGTGACAAGGAGTACACTCTTGCTACTTGCTACATCATGATCAGAATCGTCGAGGAGAAGGTTGAACCTGAAGTTCCTGTTGTTTACTACAAGACCTTCACAGATCACTTCGTTAAGTTCTGTGGCGATAATGTCATCAAGTTCACTACTCCTATGACTGCATGCCCTGACTACACTGATGACAAGCTTGAAGTTACTTGGAAAGAGGTTAACCAGACTGTCCTTGGTGGATTGGGTCTCTCTTACGAGGCATTCCTTCAGGATTACGACACGGATAACCTCTATGTCCTCGACATCAAGAAGAGTGCTGATGGTCAGCTTGACACCACTTACGTTCCTGTAAAGCAGTACACATTCCCTGAAGGCATCACATTCTTTGTTGAGGCTCCGGAAGAGTGGAATACTTCTACTAACGTAATCTCTCTCTTGGTTGATAAGAACGCTAAGATCCCTTCAGATAAGACAACGATCGAGTTCGCTTATAAGGCTAAGAAGAACAGCAAGAAGACCCCTAATGTTGGCTTCAAGTTCGCTTACGAGATCTCTGCGAAGACTCCTACGACGCACGAGCATGAGTTCGTAACTCCTCTCAAGCTTATCCTCAACCCTGATTACCTCCTTGGTAAGATGAATGTGCCTGTAGAAGCTAAGCCTCTTTCCAAGTACATCCCGTCAACTGAGAACTACGATGTTTACGCTGGCGTTCGTGTCAAGGGTAAGGCTGATGCCAACAAGAACTTCACTTACTCTTCATCTCTCATCGAGCACTTCGAGGAGTACGGTAAGAACATCAACATCGCTGACGATGCCACAATCTCCTTCGAGATTATGAACAGCACGGCTGATTGGAAGGTTAACTATCCAAAGGATGCTTACAAGTTCATCACCAAAGATGGAAACGTTGATAAGGTAGTCTTCACAGCTGCTGAGTTCAAGGCTATCATTGCAGCTCCTGCGACATCACCTGACATCAAGTTCATGAACAACATTCTTACCGAGGACACCGCTGTTCTCGTGAAGGTTACTGAGACATGTACTACCGAAGCTGATGTGATCACTCCTGCCAAGGAGAAGGTTGGTTACTACTATGTTGTCTTCCAGACTCCTTTCAAGGTCATCACAACTAATAAGGACATTGAACTTGGTACATTCAAGAATGAGAAGGACGTGACCTATATCCCAACCGATGTCAAGGTTGTCGAGAAGGAGAACGAGGCTAAAGTTATCTTCACCTTCGATCCGGCTACAGGTACGATGATCGCTTCTGATTATGCAAAGACTCAGTATGGCCTCAATGACCTCCAGGGCTCTGTCGAATTCAAGGCTGGTAATGCTCTTACCTATCCTTACAAGGACAACTCTAAGGAGTCATTCGGTGGATGTCTCACGTATGGCGAGAATGTAACAACCAAGGGTCTCTTCGTTGCTTGGGAGAATCTCGGTACTGACCTTCTTGTTGACAAGTACGCTGACTATAACCTTGTTGTCAAGATTGGTGATCTCTACACTCTTGACCTTAAGGGTAAGGTAACCGTTCTTTCTACAGCTAACACCAAGGCTAAATGGCCAGGCGGTATCGCTGACAAGAACAAGTAGTTTACTACTCTTGACGAGTATTAATCTATAATATTTCTTAAGAGGGAAGATAGTTTTCTGTCTTCCCTCTTTTGAATATCTCTCGACTTTGTTACAATGTTATTTCGTCTTATGAGATTATATGGATTAATGATGTTGTCGCTTGCTTTTGCGGCAATCTCCTGCCAGAAGGAGCCTTCTGCTCCGGCACCTGATGTTCCAGGGCAAGAAAAGACTTCCAGATTGCTAAAGGCTTATCTTTCGGTTGAGACCAAGGCGGCCATTACCGACAATTTCGGCTCTGTAAGTTGGAATCCCTCCGACAGCATCAGCATTTTCGATTCTGATTCCGGTTCGGGTGGTAATAAGTTTGTCACTGAGAAGGGGGGAACTACTGCTGTGTTTGCCGGACAGGCTTCTGAGCCGGCCGGTGGCTATTACTATGGAGTTTATCCTTACAGTAGCTCGACATCTTTCGCATCTAATGTTGTCAGTGCATCCCTGCCCGCTGTGCAGCAGGCTGTGTCCGGCTCTTTTGACCCGGCTGCGTTCCTTATGGTAGGGCGATCCGCGTCCACTGATCAAATGGGCTTCTATGATGCCTTGGGCGGCATCCGTTTTACGGTTTCAGAATCGGGGTATGACAAGGTCATATTCAGAGGCAATGCCAATGAAGCGGTAGCAGGATCGGTCTCAATTTCTTTCGGAGAAGATGGTATTCCGCTCTGTCATGCAGCCTCTTCGGAAACATCCACACAGATTTCTCTTGAAGGGGAGTTCAATGCGGGAAAGTTCTATTATCTCTCCATTATCCCTCAGTCTTTCAAGAAAGGATTCACTCTGACTTTCTATAAAGGTGGTACGGAGGTAAGCCGCTCTGTCTGCGAATCTTTCGTAAGGGTGCAGAGGTATTATTTCGCCACGGTCCGCGATGCCGATATTCCATCGTCGATTTCGAATATTCTTGATGGTGAGCCGCTGGACGCTAAAGGAACAGCTAACTGTTACATTGTACGCGAGGCTGGTTCGTACAAACTTCCTCTAGTGCGTGGAAATTCCCCTACATCAGTCGGCGCCGTGGATCATGCCGGTGTGGTTTGGGAGACCGACAACTCGGCTAACGCTGTCGCTAAGGGAACTCTGATTAATTCCTCTGTCCGTGTCAAGAACGGTTGCCTGTACTTCAAGACCGCCGAACAGTTCAAGCCTGGTAACGCCCTTGTGGCCGCATACGACTCCAATGACAGGATACTCTGGTCCTGGCATATCTGGATGTGTGATTTCGACGCGGATCAGACAGCACAGCGCTATCAAGGAGCATCTGTGGATATGATGGACAGAAATGTTGGCGCGCTGTCCTCATCTTATGAGGGAGTGGCCTCTTACGGCCTTTTCTATCAATGGGGACGCAAGGATCCTTTCATGGGGGCGGCGTCCATAGATGGCACACCTATGGCTTCCACGTGTCAGTTCGAACAGTTGGCTTCCAACGCTGACTGTACGGTTGACTTTGCTGTCGCCAATCCGACTACTTTCATCACTTGCGATCTCAGCACCGGAAACGATTGGCTGTATTCAGGGCGTCAGAATGAACTTTGGACAGATGTGAAGACCATCTATGACCCTTGTCCGGCCGGATGGCGTGTGCCTAAAGGTGGCCCGGATGGGGTTTGGAACCAAGTGAGCGAGGGCTCGTACTCTGCGGACACATCTAATCACGGTGTGCGTTTCACCCTGTCTTCCGGAGGTGTAGCCTGGTACCCTTGCACGGGCTATCTTAAAAGAGGTAATGCGACTATCGCGCTTGCAGGCTTGTTTGCCGATTATTGGACGACAACTACCGCCTCGCAGACTACGACAACTTTTGAGATTCATGTCAAAAATACTGCGGCGGAGTCCGAGATTAACCTGTATTGCAACAACAAATCACGTGGCGATGGCCATGCAGTAAGGTGCCAGAGGCAGTAGAAGTTAGAGAAAAATTGAATCATGATGAAAAAGTATATTCTTTTACTCATTTCGGCCCTGTGCCTTTTTTACGCCTGTCAGGAGGAGTTGATCGGGGTAAGCTCGGTCGCCGTTGACAAGGAGCGTCAAGATCTCTCCATCGGGGCTTCGTTTGTGTTGAAAGCGATCATCTCACCATCGAATGCGGACAATCAGAAGATTATCTGGACGGTTGAGAATAGCTCGGTTGTTGACTATGTTGACAATCAGGACGGTAGCGCCACCATCAAGGGACTTAAGGTCGGGACTTCCAAGGTCACGGCAAGGACTGATGACGGAGGATTCATGTCTTCGTGCAATGTGACTGTCGGAGTCGGGGTCGAGAAGATCGAGCTCGACAAGTCTGAACTGTCTCTGAAAAAAGGAGAGTCCGCTTCCCTTAAGGCCACCATATTCCCTGAAAACGCTTCGGACAAGTCCCTCAAATGGGGCTCCTCTGACGTTTCTGTCGCCACTGTTGACGCGTATGGCAATGTCAAGGCGGAGGGCAATGGAGAGGCGACGGTTTTTGTCTCCTCGTCAGACGGCGGTTTCACGGCCTACTGCAATGTCAAGGTAGGTACTTCTGTCACAGGCATCAGCCTTGACCCACGTGAATTCACTCTTGAGACAATCGGAAGCAGTTTCACGATCAAGCCGGTGATTTCTCCTGAGGATGCATCGGATTTAGGGGTTGTTTGGGAAAGCGCGGACACGAAGGTCGTGTCGGTTGCCTCGGATGGTACCGTGACCGCGATCGGTCCCGGTACGACGACTGTGACCGCCACAACCAACGACGGCTCATTCACTTCAAACTGTGTTGTGAGTGTCAAGAGTCCTGCGCAGCATGTCTCGCTCGACAAGACGAGTCTGAGACTTCTCGAAGGAGAGAGCGGCAAACTCACGGCGACGGTGTACCCGTTGAACTCGACGCAGAAGACCCTTACGTGGGTGTCCGATCATCCTGATGTCGCATCGGTTGACAACGAAGGTAATGTGACCGCCCGCAAGGCTGGCGCGGCGACAGTCACGGTCAAGGTGGCCGAGAAGGTGACAGCTGTCTGCAAGGTTACTGTCATCAGCCGTGTCACCGGGATTTCCATGAGTGAGACGACTGTCGAATTAAAACCTGGTGAAAAACACCAACTGGAAGCGACGGTCCTTCCTCAGAACGCCTCGAATGCCGAGGTCACGTGGTACTCGGACAAAGAATCGGTCGCTACTGTCTCGCAGTCGGGACTTGTGACAGGTGTCGGCCCGGGAGAGACTACTGTTCACGCCGTCACCTCTGACGGAGGTAAGATGGCGACCTGTCTTGTAAAGGTCGGGACACCGGTCAAGGGAATCACCCTGTCGATCTCCTCCAAAACCCTTTATGTCGGAGACCCTTCATTGGACATCAGCGCGACCTTGACTCCTGCCAATGCCACAGACAAGTCTCTCGAATGGTCAAGTTCGGATCCTGAGGTGGCGTCAATTGCCCCTGGCGCGGCGTTGCATGCGGTCATCAAGCCACTGAAGCCAGGGAAAACCACTATTACAGCCACTACTAAAGACGGCGGGTTCAAAGCCGATTGTGAAGTGACTGTCAAGCGTCACGTCTCCGGAGTCTCTCTCAGCAAGTCTTCTCTGAATCTGTACGTTGGTGAGACGGAATCTCTTGCCGCGACAGTTGCCCCAGAGGACGCCTCTGACAAGACTGTCTCTTGGTCATCGGGCAATTCCGCTGTGGCGTCCGTGTCAAAAGACGGAAAGGTGACCGCTAACAAGGCTGGCAAGGCGACCATCACCGTCACAACCATGGACGGTGGATTTACGGCCACCTGCGAGGTAGTGGTCAAATGTCACGTTTCCGGGGTCGCTGTCAGCAAGCCGGAATTGACTATGCACGTTGGCGGTACAGAGTTGCTTACGGCTGTGATTAGTCCGGCTGACGCCACTGACAAGTCGGTGACTTGGTCGTCAGACCATCCGGAAATCGCTTCTGTGGGTGAGAAAGACGGAAAGGTGACCGCAAAGAAAACCGGAAAGGCGGTTATCACTGTCAAGACCGCTGACGGTGGACATCAGGCTTCCTGCAATGTGACTGTCCTTGAACCGGTCGTTTATGCCACTTCCCTTACTTTGACATCTCAGACATCGTCTCTGAACATAGGAGAGTCCACTGCGTTGACTCTTAAGATGCTTCCTGCCAATGCGGATGAAACGCTTGTGTGGGAGTCTGACAACGAGTCCGTGGCGAAGGTTGTGAACGGCGATGTCACCGCTGTGGGAGTCGGAGTGGCTAAGATCAAGGTCAAGGGCAAGAATGTCACGTCGAACGAGGTGACAATCACCGTCATCGATAAGTATGCGGTCACCGGCGTGAAACTGAACGAGAAGTCGCTGACTCTCGAAGTTGGTAAGAGTGGAAAGCTCATAGCCACCGTTCTGCCTGAGGATGCGAGGGACAAGACCGTAACCTGGAGTTCGGACAAGGAATCTGTCGCGACTGTCAATGAGGGGGTTGTCACCGCGGTTTCTCCAGGCACTGCCACAATCAAGGTGGCGGCGGGAGCCGGAGCGTTCACGGCAACTTGTTCGGTCACGGTAACCGAGCGTCTGATACCTATCGAAAAGATCTCCTATTCAGAGGAAAATAAGGACATTAACTTGAAAATGGGAGAATCCTACACCATCAGGGTTAAGGTCTCTCCGGATAATGCGACAGAACCGCTGAAGATCTCTCCTGCGATCAACTGTCCTGTGACTTGCGATGCTGTCAAGGATAAGGGAACGCCATTTTGGAATGTTAAGGTCAAGGCGATCTACAAGGAAGGAAGAGGATCCTTGGCCATTGATTCGAAGAGTTATTCCACCCAATGCTTTGTCAAGGTGACAAAGGTTCCTGTCAGTGGCATAACCCTCGACATGTCGGAAACGTCGATGAGAGTCGGACAGACCCTCACGTTGACTCCTAAGGTGTCACCTTCGGATGCCTCCATCAAGGATGTTATCTGGGATTCGTCCGACAAGACTGTCGCTTATGTCTCGCAGTCCGGCATCGTGACGGCAAAGAGCGGCGGCAAGGTGACCATAACCGCAAAATCCAAAGACAACAGCAGCGTCGTCGCGAAGTGTGTGATCCTTGTCAGGTCGGACAACGTCGGTGCCGGCGGCTCGGAGGGTGTTGGCTTTATTGAATGGTAACGGTAATTGACGTAGGCGGGCAATCACTCCTATATATTATTAAAGTAAGTGGTTGCCTGCCTATAAAAGTTGAATGAAAAGAAAATGCCTGAATAATGAGAAAAGTATTGTTCGTCGTTTCGGCCTTCGCAGCTATATTCATAACATCCTGCTCGTCAGAGGTCAAGGATGTGGCAAAGAAAATCAAGGATCCTGTTTTCCGCGCCTATTGCGTTTCGTCGATGGATCTTGACGGAGACAGGAAGTTGTCATTGTCTGAAGCGGATTCCGTCAAGTCGATCGATGTCTCGGGTCTCGAAATCAAGTCACTGGCAGGCCTTGAATATTTCAGGAACCTGAAGTCGCTTGACTTCTCCGGCACCCGTGTGGAGTCCTTTGCCTTCCAACTCCCCGCCCTTGAGATGTTCAAGTGTGCGAATAACGAGAACCTCGCCGCTCTTGATCTTACGGGCTGTCCTTCCCTGTCTTTTGTCTATGCGTCGCACACCGGCGTAAAGTCGGTGGCTCTCGGCACCCAGACCGGTTTGTACAGGCTTTGGATTGACAACACCCCGGTCCCGGCGTTGGATATCACAGCCTGCCCGAAACTGAACAACGTCAATGTGCAGTCCTGCCCGAACCTGAAGGAGCTGACCTTCTCCCCGGAGGTGAACCAGAATATCCTCTATCTCGCGAAGGACGCCGCCCTTGTCGTAAGATAGTGGTATGAAAAGGTTAAGCTCTTCTTTTCGGAAATAGGCGCTTCGCGTTATTTTATAAGTCTTGAGACCTTAATTCCGGCCAACGGCACTATCGTGTGTCGGCCTGCTTTTTTCGTGCTTGTACGTTTTTGAACTGGCGCATCCACGAAAATGCCGATTAAAATGCCACGAAAATGCCGATTAAAATGCCACGAAAATGCCGATCGGCTTGCTCTTTGTAATTAATTTTCATACCTTTGGCAAATAATTGAGTCTATTATGGAATATCTCAGTAGAATTGCTGATGGCATACTGCAAGACAACCTTGAGGCCTCGGGTGCGGTGCTTGTCGAAGGCCCAAAATGGTGTGGAAAGACTACAACGTGCAGCCAAAAGGCGAATAGTTCCATTAGTTTGCAGGATGTTGATATGAGAGATGAATATCTGGCGACGGCGGCTTCCAAGCCATCGCTTCTTCTGAAGGGGGACACTCCGCGCCTTATTGACGAATGGCAGGACGCACCTGTGATCTGGGATGCCGTCCGTACTATATGTGATAAGAGAGGGGGTGTCCCCGGACAGTTCATCCTTACCGGCTCCAATAGGGTGAAAAAAGAGGAGACCAGACATTCTGGAACAGGCCGGATCGCAAAAATGAAGATGCTCCCTATGAGTTTGTGGGAGTCAAGGGAGTCAACGGGACTGGTGTCGGTCAAGGAACTATTCAGTAATCCTGAATATGATATTGACGGGAAGACTTCTAAGTTGTCGGTGGAGGATTTGATTCTCGCGGCTTGTCGTGGTGGGTGGCCAGCGTCACTTATTCCAGTCAAAAATAAGGTTCGGCTGCTTGTGGCCAAGAATTACCTGAAGAGTGTGTGTTCAGAGGACATCTCAAGAATAGACGGGGTTCAGCGTGACGAGAAGACCGCGGCGATGATAATGCGTTCATACGCCCGCAATATTTCTACGGTTGCCAAAAAGACATCTATGCTCTCGGATGTCACTTCTTCCGGAGAGGTCAGTTGCTCTTCGGACACTTTTGATGATTATGTCAAGGCGTTGGAAAAGTTGTTTGTCATTCAGGATATCGGTGCCTGGTGTCCTGCGATAAGGAGTAAGTCAAACATCAGGAGCACCCCTAAAAGATCCTTCTGTGATCCTTCTGTCGCGGTCGCCGCCTTAGGATTATCTCCGGATATCCTGATGACACAGCTGAAAACGTTCGGTTTTTTGTTCGAGCAAATGTGTGTGCGTGACCTTCGTGCCTACACGATGGATCAGGATAGTCACATTTCCTACTATCGGGACAGGTACGGCCTTGAGGCGGACATCGTACTGCATCTGTCGGACGGACGCTATGCCTTGATTGAATGCAAGCTTGGCAGCCGCGAGATCGAGGAAGGGGCCGCGCATCTGCTTGAACTCAAACAACTGATAAAAAAGCATAACGAATCAGAGAGGCAAAACCCGCTGAGGGAACCGGATCTGCTTGTGATCATAACAGGTGGCCAAATGGCCTACACAAGACCGGACGGAGTCAAGATAATACCTCTGGGATGCTTGAAAGATTGAACGTTGAAGTGATGTGTGTCCAAAAAAAACATTCACGTTTATTCGTTATATTTTATAGTCAATTTTGCAGATTGGAAAAATTGTCGTAATTTAGCGTCGATAAATGTGCAATTTATATTCAACAATATTATGAAACGTATTTTTGCGATTCTTGCAAGCGCAGCGCTTGTGGCTTCTCTGTCCGTAGCGAACGCACAGAAGAAGGACTTTGACCCTTATTGGTTTATGCAGCTTCAGGGTGGTGCGGCTCACACAATCGGTGAGACCTCATTCTCTGACCTTATCTCTCCTTCAGCCGCTGTTTCATTCGGCTATCAGTTCTCGCCTGTTTTCGGCGCAAGGCTGAATGTCAATGGATGGCAGGGTAAAGGTGCTGTGAACGGCCCTACCACTGTTTACAAGTTCAATTATGTTGAAGGTGCCGTTGACCTTATGGCTGACATCGCTTCGATCTTCGCTGGTTACAAATATGACCGTACCCTCAATCCTTACATCTTCGGTGGTGTCGGCGTGAACTACGCTTTCAACAACGATGAGGCTGTGGCCGTGAAGGACAAGTTCGTTGACGGTTATCTTTGGGAGGACAACAAGATCTCTCCTGCTTTCAGAGCCGGTGCAGGTCTTAACATCAGACTCACTGACGTGATCGCCCTCAACCTCGAAGGCAATTGCAGCTTCCTTGACGACCACTTCAACTCTAAGAAGGGCTCAAAGGCTGACTTCCAGATCAAGGCTGTCGCAGGTCTTACCTTCAGCTTCGGAAAGGCAAAGCCAGCTCCGGCACCTGTCCCGGTTCCGGCACCGGCACCTGTTGTTAAACCAGAACCAGAACCAGAACCAGTAGTTGAGGAGAAGGTTGAGGTTGTTCCTGCATTCGAGTCACTTTCACGCAACATCCTCTTCGTCATCAACAAGTGGGACATCCGTGAGAGCGAGCAGCTCAAGATCGATGAGGTTGTCGAGGCTCTCAAGGCCAACCCTGACACCAAGGTTCGCGTTTCCGGTTACGCTGACAAGGCCACTGGTACCGCCAAGAGAAACAAGTTCCTCTCCGAGAAGAGAGCTGAGGTTGTCGCTGAGGCCATCGTTGCCGCCGGCATCAACAAGGACAGGATCATCACTGAGTATTTCGGTGACACCGTCAATCCATTCGAGACTCCTGAGGAGAACCGTGTCGCTGTCTGCCTCGTTAAATAATCTGGCGTGATAATTGAAAGAATATAAAGGCTGGGTTTCAACCCCCGGCCTTTTTTTGAGACTAAAACAGTAAGTTAATAAAT
>ERZ1026862.1804-NODE-1804-length-11986-cov-6.774202_pt1 | contig 11986 bp, 10 predicted proteins | sample MGYA00380161_ERZ1026862 | MGnify/ENA primary metagenome ERZ1026862 (study PRJEB33269, sample SAMEA4719797) | human gut metagenome | biome: human-associated habitat; feature: organic feature; material: feces | place: Cameroon | collected 2013-10 ... | reverse complement strand
CGATAATAAATAGTTATCGCAGGTTAATCTCTCTTCCAAGCCCTGTCTCTGAATAGAGTAGGCATATCATGATTAATGTAATAGAGAATTGAATATGTGAGGCATTTCTCCTTTTTGTTTGATTTATTGACATCTTAGGTGTTTCGTGGTATAATTGAATTCAGACAGTAATTGGATAGCCAAAGGAGATAAAATGAAATGATCATTTACAAATCGTTTTATAACATTGACATACGCAATTCTAGCATAAAAGAAATAGCGGTTCCTGAGGACTTTGTCTTTTTTGATGAATATATTGATTTTGCCGTTCAAAATGAAAATATAAAGCAATATGTTATTCGCAACGATAATACAACTGTCGTTCATTGCATAAGTTGCATTGTATCACTTCTGGCTCAAGGAGAAAATATATCAAGCAACTGTGATGAGCTAATCAAGCAATATGCAAGAAGTATTGCTGACAAGCTGCTTGCTGAAGAACAGAATGTGCAGCAGGATATTGAACATTTAAGGTCACAAATAAAAAAAGGTAATCTTCTGATGGTCGTGGATGAAAAAGAAGATGATGAGTATCTTTTCCTAGTAGCAAAAGTTGATAATTCGATATGGTATGATAGTGATAGTTTAACAAAGAATTATGGCTTTTCCGGTGAGAAAAAGAACATCTGGAAATCAGCAGCGTTTCCTTTGATCATGAATAGCGGAGAGGTATCGTTTGATGACGTAAAGGTGTACGTTGACACTGACGCTAAATACTGGGCAACTCGTTTTCTGGAACTCACTGAAAACCATAATGATCATAGCAATACCCATGCAGCCGCTAACTACATGGACATATCCTTGAAAAGGACAGTTAAGAAGGTATCTGAAAAGGATTACTATTTGCTTAGGAACTCACTGATACAACGCTTGAAGGTGCCACATTTGGTGAATTATGCCGAACTGGTGAGTGAATTGCTGGACGGGTATGTTCCTGAAGAACCAGCGCTGAATATAGATAAAGTCAGAAACTCCTTGCTTGAATTACCCGAAAAAAAGAATTTCGACACGCAGTTTTATGCTGACCCTGCGGCTGTAAGCAAACGCAGTTATACAAAATTTACAGTCAATGACGGGGTTGAACTCAGAGTGTCTGATGAACTGACCGATTTTAACCAACTCATACGCAGTAAGAAAGATGCCAGCGGCAGAAGATTTCTTGAAATCGAATGTCAGGACGATAAGACGTTTAAATTTTTTAAGGAAAAAGATACTGCCACTGTATAAAGGGGGTATTCGCATTGTTTGATCTTCATGAACAATCAAAGCAGCTTTTTAACGGAAAATCTTTCTCTTATTCAGAAACCGCCGACAACGTTCATATAGAAATGAGTACATCTGTCAGTACGCTGCCATCAGCGACAGCACTGTTAAATATAATAAACAATATTTCCGCCAGGGATACCCTATCAATAGCAATCGAATCGGTCGTGTCTTTCAGATATGTTACCGGGAACGCGGACTGGGAGAGCACTTACAATGATTTAGTTAAACAGTGTGAACCCGAGGATCAGACTGATATAAAAATACATATAAAAAAAGGATTTGCCAATAACACGCTTTCAATATATTCTTTTGATAAGTTCTGGGAATACTATGCAACTGGTGATGGAAAAGGCAATGTCATTTCTTTTTTCTCGGACTGCCTGAAAGAACATTCAAATTTACGGTTTGATGTGTTTGACAAACCTGTTAAACTGGTGACAGACAGCATTGCATTCTGCTCACCGGACGATAATTGGACAGTCCAGTCAGACAGAAATGACGCCCTGACGAAATGTGAAAATATCAGTCAGTTTTTTAATAGAACAAGCATTTCATTAGTACCCATGGATTTTTCGATTACATCAAGCTGTGAAAATGCAGACATTGCTAAACAGGTTTTCGGGAAATTAGAAACGCTGTTTTCCCTGCTGTACATTGCTGATACATCATATATTGCGGATGGTAAAGTGTATATTCAATTTTCGGCTGAGCACACGAGAATAAACTACTCGCTTGATTCTCTGACAGCAAATCAGAGTATCTGCAGTATATTCAAGTGGGCATTCAGCGACCAGAATTCGATTGACAAATTCGTTATTGCCAGAAATGTCATTGGTGCAAAATGCAAAAGTTTCAACGAGGTGCTTTCAGCAGACGATTCCATGCTGAACGCAATAAAGTCAAACTATACCATTTTTCAAAAAAAGACAACGCAGCAGTATATTGATATGAAAAAGGATATCTCTGACTTTATTGTTGGCGCTTCGCAGCAGATGCAGGAAGTAACCAGCAGCTTAACAGATGGATTAAAGAACAACTTTATTGCTGTGATGATGTTTTTCATTACCACGATACTCACCGATTCGCTTGATTGGGAAACTCTTTTACAAGGGGGAGAAATCAGTGATGACCTGCGCAGTATTGTTATATTCATCCTGATTGCTTCCACTCTTTATCTGATAGTTTCTGTATCTATGACTATCTATAAATGGACATTCTATAAGGAAAATTATCTTAGGCTCAAAGGTAATTATTCTGATTTGTTGAGCGATGAGGATATCAACAAGGCTTTTGACGGCGACAGCAGCTATAAAGCAGTAAGAAATCGCACGCTTGTTATGTCAGTCATTATCTGCGCAGCATGGATCGGGATTCTGGCGTGCATTTTTTTCTGGCTTTTTCAGAAAACATAAGCTATATAACGTCTGACGAAATTCCTCCATGATTTTTGAAGAACAACACCATATGGAAACCTAAAAATATTTACAAGAATTTGAAAGGAACGCAAAATGAACAACACTAACAGAATTGATAATACAATCGAAATGCCAATACGCCTGCACTATATTTGGTTTAAGGATAATAATACATTTTTTAACCAGGGAATCAACTTTTCCTCAAAATATAATTTCTCGTATGATTCTGGTGATTCTGGCTCAAAAAAACTCAAAGTTACAGGACCTCAAAATGAAAAATATGTTGACGATTTTTTTGGAAATAATATAGATGTTACCGCAATAGTCGGTCAAAATGGAACAGGCAAAACGACATTGCTTAAATTTATCCAAAGCTTAAGAAGCGGCGTTATATACGAAGATTGTGTGATCGTATGCGAAAGAGCTTCGAAGTTTTTTGCAGTCAAATACTCTTCTGATGGCAGGACGCCTTCAAGATTGCCTATTGAAGGGAATAATATTGCCAATATAGTTGAAATAGATACTAAGTCAGAAGAACCAATATTTTCTTTCAGCAAAGATATTCGCTTTATTTATATGACGGAAATGTTCAATATGTCACAGTATGAAGCGTCTAGTCCTGGTACTTCTAGCGGGGATGATATGTCATTTGCTGCTGTTCTTTACAGGCAGTCAGAATACGGTGATGAAGAAAAACACACCCTGAATCCAGTGACAAGATATATTCACAGGATAACAGACTGGCAATTGGATTTTATATCTAATGGCGCAAAATATGTTGAGAAATTTGATATTACGTACCCGAGGTTTCTCACCGTAAAGCCTAATTATGATATTTTTGCATTCGAAAAACTATACATGGCTGTCAAGGGCAAAGTTCAGGGCAAAATCCGGCAAAGCAGTAACAACGAATATGAGGACGAATACGATAAAGAAGCAACAATACTTTCAAAAAAGTGGTTTGGTACAAGTAAAAACCTTAAAGATGAATACGCAAAAGCAATCATTATGAACATTATTTCTTCTTGTGAGTATTATACAGATGCGTCATATCCAAAAAGAAAGAATTTATATGATAGGCTTGAACGCTGTTATTCTTCGGGTTTAGGCACATGGGTATCCACGAAAGAATTTCTCAGGATAACTAATACAGAAAATAATGAACATAACCACCGGAACACAAAAGACAAGAGTAGTTTTTATATTAACGCTGAGCCTTATATTGAATTCATGAAGTACCTGGAAGATTTTTTTGAAGACAAAGACCAGTATAAACATATCATATTTGACATTAAAATTCCTACCAGTAATATGACTATAATACGCAGCATTATAAATGAATACCGTAAATGTGTGCTTATAGTTGATTTCCTTTCATTTTCCTGGGGGCTTTCGTCCGGAGAAAATCTTCTGTTGAACCAATTTGGCAAATTGATGCACCTGTTCAGAAAAGATAATAATGGATATTTCCTGCCGGCGGATATTAATTCTGTTATTCCTGCCAAGAATGCTGTTATCATGCTTGATGAAGCAGAGGTTGCTTTTCACCCAGAATGGCAGCGCAGGTATTTCAACGCTTTCTTGAACTTTATAAATCAGAATATTGCAAAGCACGGCACGCATGTTCAGATTATTATCGCTACGCACTCGCCTATTATTTTATCAGATATTCCTAAGCAAAATACGGTGTTCCTAAAATGTGATAATGAAACCAAAAGAACCACCTGCATAGAGAGTGAAGAAACTTTTGCGTCCAATATTTTTTCGCTTTACAATAACGCCTTTTTCATGGACGAATCGGAGGTCGGTGCTTTTGCAGAAGAAAAGCTCTGTAAAATTGTTAAAGCTATTCACAGTCTTTTTGAAGAACCACGCATTGTAAGTGATACTGATCATAAAAAAGTGCGTAATCAAATTGCCCTGATCGGAGATCCATATATTCGCAGCAAGTTCGAAAAGGAATACCAATATTGTAAGGACATTTACGACTCAGATCGCCCGGACATAAAGAAAGACCTTGACGAAGAAATCGCTGTAAAAGAGCGAGAACTAGAGACGCTAAGGCGTCGCCGTGAAGAATTAGGAGAAAAACATGCTCAAGATTGACTTCTTTTCACCTAAAATAATAGAGGAATATGAGGATGCAATTACCGCTGAAGTAAAAAAACGAAACGGCGGCAATGACGAAATCCATTTCATACCACATATGCCACAATACAAAATTTCTATTCATGATTTGCTTACAGCGGATCGTAAAACGATATTTGCTATTGATGGGATACCGCTCTATATGAGTATCTGTTCATCACAAAAATTCAAAGCCAGTAAGGTAGACGCTCTCCTGCAAAATTTAGAATTACAGTTCCGCAATGACGTTGAAAAAAAGAACCAGCATGAATATAAAATCAATGGGAATACATATGATGCAGAAGATAAAAATTCTATTCTGAATATTATTTCTGAAGTCGCACAACTGCTAAAACACAAGTTTTCTTCATACAATGCTAAATATTCAGAGAGATATTTTAACAGAGCTATTAACTCTCTTGCCGATTTGAATAATGTACTTGACAAAATGTTTGAAGATCTTAAGAATAATTTGAATTCACATGTGAAAACTAATAAATTACCGATTGATTTAATTATAGATTATTCAATTCTGTCCAACAAACCAGACCTAAGGCACAAGCTGATGAATTCAGTAGGATTAAGAACGTGTCCGTATTGCAATCGCAATTACATCACAAGTTACGGAGAAAAAACCACTGCTGACCTTGATCACTTCTATCAGAAGAAGCAATATCCACTGTTTGCGTTATCTCTTTTTAATTTTGTTCCGTCTTGTTCAGTATGCAATTCTAGGATGAAAAACATATATCCGGCAGATGATGCACTGTATCCTTATGAGGAGGGCTTTGAAGACGACGCCAGATTCGAACTCAAAACCACCAGAACCCCCCTTGAAAAAGACTTTTGCGAAAGTACCGTTCGTTTGTTTCAGGCGATTCGGGATACAAAATTTGAAGAATTTAGTCTTGAAATAATAACCGACCCTAAAACGCCTTCCTCAAAAAAGAAGAAAATCGAGAACAGCGAAAAGCTGTTCCACCTCACAGAGGTCTATGCGAATCACAAGATGGATGCACTGGAAGCAGCGTTCCGCACACGTGTATACTGCGAGGGGAACTATAAGAAACATTGTCAAAGACTCCTGAAAAGACTAGAGCAAGCAGGAATGAAAATGACGGCGTCTGTTGATCTGGAAGCAAGCATGTTTGCAGATATGATAGACTATGAGTGGTTGATGTTTGGAATATTCTTTAATGATGAAAAGAGGAGATACGAAAAGCCTCTATCCAAGATGATATATGATATATATAAATCTGGGAAAGAATAATGCTGTGTTCAAATGTAATAAGAAAATACATGTAAGATAAAATGGTATAAGTGTGCAGGTATAGTAATAGCATTAATTGCCATAAATAATTAATGCGTGTGAAATAAGACATCAAATAATTCTTCATAATTATTAATGGTAAATGGATCCGGCTCAAACGGCAGAACCATCACCTCGTTCAGATTTAGTATAAGGAACTTCTCTACCGCCACCTTGTCCGAAAAATTCACCGCCACAGTGTAGTTCACGCTGTTCAGCGGTTGTTGAGCCATGTATATCATGGGGAGCTCGTTCCATGATGTGCCGCCAATAAGAAACACCTTATCGAACGAATCAAGCTTCAGCTCGGAAGTAGGCAGACTGCCGTAATCGTAAATCTGGACATTGTACTGCTTTTCCGGCTTGGTCAAGGTTGTGCAGATATCAATGCCGTTTATCGTGTAGATATCATTCTGCTCGGAGCCGCCATAATACTCGCTCATCATCTCAAGCTGCGGAAATCCGCGCTTGTTTGCGCAGATCACAAGGCTCTCTCCGTCACGGCTCTTGAAATACGCCGCAAGCCGCATTGCAAAGGTCGTTGCGCCTATTCTGCCCTGCACTCCCACGACAGCTATGCTGATATTCGACTGGGAGTAGCGGGGCTTTTCTTTTTCCTTTTCGGCAATTCTGGCAGCTTCGCAGGCTTTTGCAAATGCGTCAAACGACTTGTCGAAGCGCCGCCATGCCTCTCTGTAATGCACTCTTTCAGGTCCTGAGCCATCATGGATATGTTGGTTTTCTCGTCAACATCGGGGTAATTCGCAACGATATTCGTTATGCCGTTGTGCACCAGCTTGTCCAGGATTTCATCTCCGGGATAGCAGTTATCGGCGTAAATAACGATGTTTGTGTCGGATTTCTGATAGTATATTCCGGCGCAGAGGTTCACGAATTCATCGCCCTGTTCTTTAAATGCAGACAGGTCAAAGATGAAATGCGACTGATAGAGATACGTCTTTAAGTCGCGCTTAAGAAATACAGCAAGCGACCAGTTCTCGCCTATCATCTTGCGGGAACGGCGTTCAGCTCGGAGCATATTCTGCGGAGGATTCCGGCATTTTCTTTTCTGGTTATGAGTAATGGGTTTATCTTGGTGGGTGTCCTTTCTGGTTGTTATTCGCTTTTCAGCGTGGGTTTCTTGACTTAAGTGGGCGTTCGTGGTATAATAATCTCATCGACAAATCGAAATTTGATGAACGCCGAGTAAATGCAAATCAATGTTTCGGGCGATTGTCCTCTGTCCAGTTTTTAGGGTTAGTGTCATCAGGAGCAAGCCCGGCAAGTATCGCTTCATAATGCGCGACTTTATCGTCCATGTATCTGGCAGTCGCTTTGGCTTCTTCGACCCTTTTGTACGCCTCATCTCGCTGTTTCAGGATTATCTGGTACCGTGCCCTTAGATTTTCCTCCGATTCTTCTAACAGACAAAGACGGCAGTATTCCTTGATATCCTCAACGGAAGCGCCGCAGCCTTTCAGACACTTTATCCCCTGCATCCAGTTGACCGATTCGTCATTAAATACCCTGCGGTTTCCTCCGTCGCGCTCGCATGGAAGTAAGCCCATATCCGTGTAGTATCTGAGCGTATGCTCCGTCACACCAAACATTTCCGACATCTGCTTTATTGTGTATTGCATTGTATCACCTCAAAAAATTTTAAAAAAGCCCTTGACTTCGAGTTACTCGAACTTGTTATAATGATTATAGCACCATTAACGGTGCAAGTCAAGAATAACAGGAGGAATAAATATGTTATATCAGGAAATTGCCCCGGGCGTATCTATGCCGCTGGTTGGATTCGGCACTTTTCTCAACACGGGTAGCGACTGCGAGCGCTCCGTTGCGGAGGCAATCCGTGCTGGCTATCGCCTTATAGACACCGCCGAAGCATACGGTAATGAGGAGCAGGTCGGAAACGGTATTCGTCTGAGCGGAGTTGACCGCAAGGAGCTGTTTATCGTGACAAAAGTAAATTTCAAGTCATACGGACGCACTCGGGAAACCGTGGAAAACTCCCTGCGGCTGCTTGGCACGGGCTACCTCGACCTTGTGCTTCTACACTGGCCGTTCGCTGATTACTACACTGCATGGCGCGAACTGGAAAAGCTCCATACCGAGGGGAAAATCCGTGCAATCGGCGTTTCCAATTTCGAGCCTGACCGACTTATCGACCTCATCGCCTACAACAAAATCAAGCCCGCTGTAAATCAGATAGAAACACATCTGTACTGCCAGCGCCAGGCAGAGCACGAATGGGAGAAGAAATACGGAGTTGCACACATGGCTTACGCTCCGCTTGGACAGGGGCACGCGAATGAAATGTTTTCCGAGCCTGTCGTCCGGGAAATTGCCGCGAAATACGGAAAAACTCCCGCGCAGATATTGCTGCGCCGCACCGTACAGGACGGCGTGACAGTAATCCCCAAATCCGTGCATTCCGAGCGTATCATTGAAAACATCAGCATATTCGACTTTGAGCTTACAGCAGAGGAAATGGCGGCGCTCCGCATCCTTGACAAAGCTTCACCAATGATAGGACGTTCAGAAACTCCCGAGCTTGTGGAGATGTCGATGAAATGGTGAGGTGAACGAGATGAAAAAAATCTTACTGCTAGGCGCGACCGGGACAGCAGGCAGTGCGCTTGCGAAAAAGCTGCTTTCTGATACCGATTGCCATATAACCTTGTTTTCACGCCATGCTGAAACTGTTTATTCCAATACCATGAGAACAAAAGCCGTAAATGGGGACGCACTCAACATTGATGATTTAAAATCCGTGATGAACGAAGTGGACGTTGTATATTGTGCGATTTCCGGGAGCAGTCTGCCGGAAATCGCAGAAAATATTGTCAATGTAATGTCTGAAAAAGACGTAAAGCGCCTTATTTTTATGGGCGCAGTGGGAATTTACAATGAGATACCGGACGAAATCGACGGCGAAGACAATCTGGATAACGAGCCAGAGCAGATTCCGAACCGAAAAGCCGTTGATGTTATTGAAGCAAGCAGTTTGAATTACACGGTGCTCCGTCCCGGGTATTTTATCGACGGTGACGAAAACGACTATGTACTGACGGTCAAGGGTGAACCTGCAAAGGGCTACACTACACCAATTCCTGCTCTTGTAAAATTTACGGTACAGCTTATTCTGAATGACGAACTATATTCAAGAGAAAGTGTAAGCATTACGCGGGATAGCACATAATCAAAAGAAAAATCAACCATCAATTTCAGAATCCCTAAGAGCAGTACTTTCTCACCGCCGTCGAAATGATTTCCGAAATCTCCTCCGCCGTTTTGCCGCCGAGGTACTCCGAAATAATCTCAGCCGGAACAGCCACCATCACCGGAGGTTTCGGCTTGAGTGTTTCCAAGACGACCTCCTCGGTAAGCGAATCAACGCCGGAAAGCTCACGGATTTTCCCAGAGGTGAGCTTCATTTCGGGGTGCTGTTTCAGAACATCAAGCAGGACTGCCCGTTTCTTAATTTCGCACAGAATTTCGGCGTCAGCGATACTGACTGCACCGCTGTCCAGCATGAGCAGGAAGTCCTGTTCCAGAGCGTTCAGCCGACCGAATAATTCCGACTGTTCCGATGTAATTCCGAGTTCCTTTTCAGCACGTTCGCCCAGTACCGCCGACACCCGTATCTGCTCCGAGAAAGTGAGTTCCGGGAAACGCTGGCGGTTGGCCTCCACGACTATCCGCCTGGCATATTCGTGCGTTATGAGTTTCCCGTCGCCTATCCGGCAGGGGACTTTGACCCACATAAGCTGTTCTGCGACAGTCCGGCGGCGGTTTCCGGACAGTATCTCATACTCGCCGTTCCCGGCGGAGCGCACAAGAAGCGGCTCGGTTATGCCCATTCGCGCAATTGACGAGCTGAGTTCCGACAGGTCGCCGCCGTCCGTGAAAATCGGAGAACGCAGGGGAAGAAGCCTGTCCAGCTCGATGTTGTAGGACTTGTCCTCCGGGAAGCACTTTGCGATAATGTCCTCGATGGTTTCTGTTTCCGGCAATCCCGGTTCTTCTTCGTTGGAAACTGCGGCGAAGCCATCATCAGGCATTTCGGACGGCTCATCGTCCTCGATAGGAATGTAAATAGCTTCCGGCTGGTATTCAGGTTCGGCTGGCTTCGGGGCAGGACGGATCTCCGTGCTTTCCTCGGACTCCCGCTGAGCCTGTGCGAATGCTTTCATATTTTCAATGTTCATGCTGTCCTCCGGATCATTTTTTTGGAGCGTATCACGGGTTTTACCCGCTGTTACGCAGATTTGGGGCGCATTTTACTGCGCCCCGGAGGTAATGTATGTGAACCCTGTGGCAGGGAGGGTTGTATAGAAAAAGCGGAGATCTTTCGGTCTCCGCTTGGTTTTATTCGGTTGTGTGGTCAGGCTGTCTTGCCTTCGAAAAGTTTCTTTACTTCGTCCAGAGGGAGGTCTGTCAGGTCTGCAATCTGCTGAAGATCTCTTTCGCCCTTGTTCCAAAGCTTAGTCGCAAAGCGGACTGCCTGTTCGTAAGTTTTCTTGTTGCCATAATCTTCCACTAATTTACACATAGTATCAACGCCCTCCTTGTCTTTCTTGAAATAACCTGCCCGGTCGGACAGTACCTTGTAGTGCATCTCGCGCGGATCCTTGCAGAAGAAATCCTGCATAAGCTCGCCCAGAGCCGTTCCGCCGCGAATTTCACCGTTCACATATATTATGTGCGAACCGTCCGTAAATATTGCGTGGTCAAGCTCGGAAATCGTGCGGTTCACCGTGTAGAGCGGCTTGCCGCCTTTAAGCACATCATGCTCGGTAATGAAAATGATGTAGCTCTCCGGCAGTTCATCGAATTTGTCGCCGGGGTTGAGCAGGTTTGAATCCAGCAGACTACTGTTGTACCTCGCACGTCTGGGAGCCGCACCGTCATCACTGCGTTGAACTTCAACGTCATACTGCTTGCCATGCTCGTCAACTGCGTAGATATCCAGCCTTGCCGAACGTCCCTGCAAATTTTTCAGTTCGAACTGCGAAACCACCCGGACAACTGTCAGGTCGTCACGATTCAGAATCACTCTGAGCAGAAGCTCCGCGCACGCTTTATCTTCGAAAACCTTGCTCATGAATGTGTCGTCCATCAGCCGGAAGTTCTCGATTATGTTAAGTATCTCAGCCCGGTTTTCGGCGCTGATGTCGCTGGTTTTTATCTCGTCCACAGGAATCACCGTCCCTTTCTTGAATTATAGCATATTTCTCGCGAAAAATCAAGCGTTCGTGCCATCTATTTTGCCCTCCGTGTACATTTTGTGCCATTCCTCGAGGATATCCCGGCGCTGGAGGCAGAAGTAAAAATACTCCGAAATCTCCTCGTTGGAAAGCTCGTCGCCGATGAGCTGAGTAACTTCCTTGCGCTGGAGAGTTATCTGTTTTGACGGCTTTTTCACGGTATGTTTTGGCTCTGCGGGAGCGCTCGGATTTGCAGGTTCAGTGCGTTCTGCCGCAGTTTTATTCTCTCCGCAAATCTCCGCTATGTCGGACTCTGAGAAGAACTTCAAATCCGCGAGCGTGTTTGCCTGTTCTACTGTGATTTTCCTTTTAGAATCACGGTTGAGATATGCCGCGACCTCCTCCTGACTGCTGTTAGGGAGCGCCGAAAACTGGCAGGCTGTCGCAAGCGTAAGTCTGCCGCTGTCGAGCATTTCCATAAGCTCCGGAGCCAGCCGCGTGCAGGCTATGTAGCGCTGGATAGTGCGCTTGGCTTCGCCGTATTTCTCGGCTATGTCCTTGGTTGCACGGCGGCTTCCGAGGGCTGTCAGAGCCTCCTGCTGTGCCTTGTGCGC
>ERZ1026862.1802-NODE-1802-length-11989-cov-5.237640_pt1 | contig 11989 bp, 11 predicted proteins | sample MGYA00380161_ERZ1026862 | MGnify/ENA primary metagenome ERZ1026862 (study PRJEB33269, sample SAMEA4719797) | human gut metagenome | biome: human-associated habitat; feature: organic feature; material: feces | place: Cameroon | collected 2013-10 ... | reverse complement strand
TGATAATGCCGTCCTGCTCGAGTCTGCGTATCGTCGCGACGATATTCTGCTGAGCCGCCTCGACGTCGCGCATGCGGACGTTGTGCAGATACTCGATATCCGCCTGAAGGCTCTCCCTCGCACGGGAGGAGATGTTGGAGAATATGCACTCCGCGACCTCCTGAGTGGAGCCCTTGATTGCGATGGCGAGATCCTTGGGATCCACCTGCTTGGTGAACTCCTGGATAGCCATGGAATCCAGCGTGACGATATCCTCGAAGACGAACATCTTCTGCTTGATCTGGTCTGCGAGCTTCTGGTCCCTTGCGGACAGCTCGTCGAATATGTATTTCTCGGTGGCGCGGTCCACGTTGTTCATTACCTCCGCAACGTAGCTTATGCCGCCGACCTCCATGCTGTCGATGTTGACGAGGTTCGCGAACTTCTTCTCCAGCGTCGCCTCAAGGGATTTGATGACGTCCGGGGAGGCGCGGTCCATTCGCGCGATCCTCTCAACGACCTCCACGCGCTTCTCCTTGGGAAGCTCCGCGAGGATCGCCGCCGCCTGGTCTATCCTGGCGTAGGAAAGTATCAGCGCGATGGTCTGCGGGTGCTCGTTCTGCACGATCGCCAGCAGGTTCTTGTAGTCTGCCTTTCTCACGAAATCGAAGGATTTCGTCTTGAGCTGCTTCGTAATGCGCTGGAGCAGCGTATTCGCGGCTTCTGCACCGAACGCCTTCTCCAGGATCTCCCGGGCGTAGTCAACGCCGCCCTCGGCGACCACCTTCTGGGTAAGGCACAGCTCGTAGAATTCATTGAGAACGCCCTCCACCACGTCGATGGGCTGGTATTCCAGCTTGGCGACCTCGGTGGATATCGTTTCTATCTCGTCGTCGGAAAGGTGCTTGTACACCTCGGAGGCGTTGTCAGCGCCCATCGCGGCGAGCACCAGCGCGATCTTCTGATTCGGAGTGAGTCCCTCCGTTGTTTTTTCTGCCATATCAAATCCCCCTCACTGCGCGTCAGTTGTCCTTCATCATGTTCTTGATGATCTGTGCCACGATCTCCGGGTTGGTCTTTGAGAAGTCGCTTATCTCGCGCTTGAGAATCGTTTCGCGGGATTCCTTCGCAGCTTCCTCGGTAAGGCTCGCAATGTTGAAGTCCACTTCCTCGGGCTGTTCCTGCTCCTGCGCGTTCGCTCCGCCGGCGGAGGAAACTCCGCTCTGGGCAGCCGCAGCGAATGCAGCCTCCTGGCGGCGTCTGATCTTCTTCTTTCTGGAGTGACCCATGAACAGGGTGACAACCAGCAGGATAAGCAGCAGAACTCCAAGGCCGACGACCACATAGAGCAGCACATCTCTGAACGTATCCACTCTGGGAGTGATGATCTGCACGTTGCCGTCGCCGTTGACGCCACCGTTGGTGCCATCGAGGGAGAACGGGAGATTATACACGGAAACGTAGTCCACGGTGGTTCCTGCGGCGTTCGCCACGATGCTCTGGAGAGCCTCGCGCTCCGCCTGGGTCATGTTGGTCTGGTTTACGACCAGACCAACGGTGAGTGCGTCTATGGAGTAGCCGTCCTTCTTGACGGTCTCCTTGATATTGGAAACACTGTACTGTATCTCGTTCTTATTATAATAGAATGTCTGTCCGTCCTCAAGACCGGTGATGGTGGGGTAATCCGGGGAGGTATCCGCGTCGGGAGTTACGCCGACAACGCCGCCGTCCTCGTCGAGCTTTCCGCCCTCGCTGACCTGGTCCTGGTGGTTGATAACGCCGGCGTTCGTGCCGTCCGCCGGCTGATACTGGGTGGATTCAACGTCCTTGGCGTCGTAGTTCAGGCGCGCGGAAACGTTGAACGCGAATCCGTTCTCGCCGTACATCTTGGTGAACATCTCGCCGAGTCCGTCCTTGAGCACCTGCACGAATTCCTGCTCGAACTCAAGGCGCTTTCTTGCGACGTCCACGCCGGATTTATCCTCGTCGTCGTCAACATTGTCGAGCTCGGGGTCCACCCACTCGTAAGAGTTCATCTTGCTGTCCATGACCGACACGTTTTCGTTGGTCAGTCCCTCGACGCTGGTGGTGACTCCGCGGTAGATGGCGCGGACTTCCGCATTGGTAAGCGGCTCCGCGTCGCTCCTCAGCTGGAGGAACACCGCGCACTGGCTGTCGCCCTTCTCCGTGGAAATGACGTAGTTCGAGGTTTCCGGCAGGGTGAGGTTCACCGTTGCCGCCTGTATCTTGTCCATGGAAGCGATGGTGGCGCCGAGCCTTGTTTCAAGCTGCTGGCGCTTGATCTCGCGCTTGTCCATGTCGGTGCTCCAGAGATCCACGCCGTTGTCCCATATGTCGTAGTTGGTGGTGGACTTGGGGTAGCCCTGCGCCCACATCTGCATTCTGATGGAATCCGCCTGGTCCGCCGGGACGATGACGTCACCCTTGGCGTTGACGGTCACCTCGGGCGCTCCGTCGAGAGCCTGTATCGCGGAAGCGATCTCCCCTGCCTCGGAATTCGAGAGCCCCGAGAACAGCACTGCCGTGTCCTTGCCGGTATTATTGAGAATAATGCACAGCACAATGATTATCGCAATAACGACTATGGGAATGGAGATGATGAGGATCTTCGCCATCTTGGACGCGTCTGTCCATTTTGTCTTCACCGTCGTCACTACGGACTTTATTTTTTCATTCATTTACTGAACGACCTCCGATTTTTTTGCCGTCCCCTGACAGCGTATTGGAAATATCACACCTGCATGTTGATGATGGTGTTGTAGGCGCTGAGAGCCTCGTTCTTCACCGTCACCAGCAGCTCGACAGCGGTGTTCGCCTTGGTGATATTCGCCTGGACCTGCGCGAGGTCGTCAATGTTGCCGAGCATAAGGTCGATGGCGTCGCGGTCCACCTGTTCGTTGGTCTCGACCACGTTGTCCACCATGCCCTTGAATACGTCGAGGAACGAAGCGTTCTCAACGTTCACCGCGTATTTCTGCTTGGACTTATCGGTGCCCATCGGGGTCATTGCCTCCATGGGCTTCATCTCTGTCATATTGCCTATCGCTACGAAATCAAGCATCTGTCAAATTCCTTTCGTGGAGCTTCCCTGCCGTGTAATGCGCCGATGTCCTATCAGCTCTTGCCGATGTTGAGCGCCTTGGTCGCCATGGATTTCACGACCTCGAACACTGCGAGGTTGGCGGAATACATGTTCTCCGCCTCGACGGAATCCAGCTCCTCCGTGGCAACGTCCACGTTGGATTCATAGACGTATCCGCGCTCGTCCGCGAGGGGGTGAGTGGGATCATAGACCGGCTCCGCCGGGGTGGGGTCGTCAACGACCTGCTTTGCCTCGACGCCGCGGTATTTTATGTACTTATGGTAATGCGTTTCGCCGGTGCCGAGCTTGGTGGCAAGGACGCTCTTGAAGGTCTTGTCCTCGCCGAATACCACCATCTGGCGCTTGTAGGCTTCCTCCGGGGTGGAGGCAACGTTGTCGGCGTTGGCAACGTTCTGCGCGATTATGTCAAGTCTGAATCTCTCCGCGGTCATGCCGGAAAGCGGAATATTGAGCGAACTCAGGAATGCCATATGTTACCCTCCGTCACTTTGTGGTCATGGCAGTTCTCACCCGGGAGAAGTTGCCGTTCATGGAATTTATCAGCGCGTCGTACTGGATCTGCGCCTTCGCAAGCTCTGCCTGCTGGGTATCGTTATCGACGTTGTTGCCGTCCGCCTGGTCGTCGGTATGGCGGTCGATGTAAAGGCTCTGCACGAGGTTGAGCTCAGTATCGACGGTGCCGTTGCTGCGGAGCTTGTCCCGGAGCACGCCGGCGAAATTGAGGTACTTGCAGTTATAGTCGGGCGTATCTGCGTTGGCGATATTCTGGGCGATGATCTGCTGCTTCTGCCAGAGAACGGCAAGGCCCTGTTCAGCCACGCGGAACGCATTGGTATCAAAAAGTGCCATATATTTTCCTCTCTATCCCACGGTGGAATTTCCATAAAATAGCATACTCCACCCTATAGCTATTCGTATTATAATTATACACCATTTCACCGCATATTGCAACAATTTTTTTCAAGATATAATTCTACCATCAGTAAAACATGCTACAAAAAAATGTAAATACCCGTCATTGTTTTATTAAAATTTGTGCATTTTGTCATCTTTTGGGACTTTTTTGTGCATAGGTTACAAAACAAGCGTTACATTTTCTGCAAATTTGGCAATAACCCGGAGTTTTGCACACCGGGTTTTATGGGTATATTTACCTGGAAAGGGCGCATGACAACCACAAAAATCCCCCGGCTGTGAAACAACCGGGGGATCTAATTGGGGGAAGAAAGGTGTCGTTTGAGAAGCTCTGATTAAATCTGGTGCGCAGATTGCGCCGCAGATTTTTCGCCAGATTGTACGATGAGGTCGACGCAAGGCTAACGCCTTGCTAGAACGAATTGTGCAATATTGGCGGAAAAGATGCAAGCAAGATGCGTGCCAAGCCGTCAGGCGTGATTTAATCAGTGATTCGTCAAGATTCGGAGGTGGCGTATCGTGTGGGAATGTATTCCTGAATGATGTTATCCATCATCAGGGATTCAGCGATATCCGCCATGTCGTCCGGGACGCGGAGTATCATGCAGGACGAAGCGCCTGCCATGTATTCCTGCCAGGAGCCTGCCTGGGTCAGCACGATGAGGTAGTCGCCTTCCGTGTAGGTGTCGCCGCTGCCGCTCGCCGCCACGAGCTCCTCCAGGGTGGGGTCGCCGGTGTCCACCCTGCCGAAGGAATCGTGGTACTGGAGGTCGTCCATGGTATCCCCGGTGAGGTTGTAGTACTCCTCCTCGGAGATATTGTCCGCCATTCGCAGCATATATTCAACGTCCGTCCCATTGCCCTGCGCCTTTTCGATGAACGCCGCGCTGTAGCCTGCCGGAGTGAATCCGCCGGCGATGTCTATGCCCCAGCGGTCCAGCAGGGCGATGGTGTTCTCCATCCAGTCATAGACGACAATAGTCACGCGGTCTTTCGTTTCGTGGGCATCGTTCTTCGTGAGGTCAACGCGGATAACGTTGTCCTTCCAGGTGTACTGATCCTTGAAGAACTCCGGGCTTACCCGAGCGCTGTCCTCCTTTATAGCCGCAGGCAGTTCGTAGTCCGCGCCGAGGTATCCGGTGAGGTCGGTGTACATTCCGTCCGCGGAAACCGATTCTATCTTGTAGCCGTCAAGCAGCGATTCATTCAGACGAGAAAGAACATTGCTGCTCCAGCCCTCCGGCGAGAGCATCTGCGCCTTTACCTTTTCGAGGGTCGCGCTTGTCACGTCGTATTCCCTGAGGAGCGTTCCGCCGTCCTTCAGGACGTAATAGAACGCCACGGTGCAGAAGCTGTTCTTTTCCGCGAACATGTCGCCCAGCGCTTCCTCGTGGATATCCTGGACAAGCTCCAGCAGTTTGTCGCCGCTCCGGGCAGTTATATTGAAGTAATGATCCGGGGAGGAGTAGTCGGTTTCGGTTTCCCGGTGGTCGAAGTAGGTCGCCTGGACGGACTTCACCTCCGACGGCGTGGGGATATAGTTGCCGGAGCCGAATCCGTTGCAGAGATTCAGCAGGGCGCATATCACCACGCTGGCGGCAAGGGTGCCTGCCCAGCTGAGTGCTGTCCGCCCGAACCTGCGGAAGTTCTTTCCGCTGATGAGGGACATGATGATATAGAAGATGAATGTGCCTATGATGGTGCCGATTATCAGCCCCAGCATTACGTTGGAATCCCCGTAAGGGCTGAGGTAGGACTGACCGCGCAGGCGTGCCGCAACGCTGTAGCATACGGGCATGACTATCGAGAAGATGACGATACCCGGGACTATGACGTCCATTCCGCGGTAGACGAAGGACATTCCCACGCGCTCTGCACGGCGGAACTTCATCAGGAAGTACGCCCCGGCAAGGAGCGCCAGCGTGACGATTATCGCCGGGATAAGGTACTGCGCCTGCATGATGGGCGCACCCCCGACCATCTGGGAGGATATGCTGTCGTCATAGCCGATGGTGGAGAACCAGGAGTAAATCGTGGCGATCACCATGCCCAGCGGCGAGGAGGAGGTTATCGAATACATGGAGCTTGCGAAGCCGCCGGAATAGGGATACAGCACTGCGCCGTAAACTCCGCTCTCCACCAGGAGTATCCCCAGGACGTGAATGACCGGGATCGCGATGTTGACGAGCACCGGGTAGATATACGCCTCGGCAGTCCTGCCGCAGACGGAGAGCGTCAGCAGGCAGACAGCTATCTGCATTACGCAGGCGGTCACTCCGGTGAACGCAGCCTGCCTTATTATCTCAAGGATAGCAGGGAACGCCGTGCCCTCCTCCGGGACCTGTACGAAGGCGAGTATCAGCGTGCCGATGAGCGCCGCCGCGAGGTGCGGAAGAATGCTGACCGTAAATACCGCCGCGAGGTCGCCGAAGAACCGCGTGTTGTGGTTCACCGGCAGGGAGTAGTCCATGTCCACCGTGGTCCTGTTGTACAGGTAGCGGAATCCGCGCAGGGTGGTCACGAACGTGAATATGAACAGCGCCACCAGGCACAGCCCGGCGATCACCGCCGAGGTCAGCATGAGGGAATACGTCGTCTGGACGTTGTTCTCAAGGGAGCCCATTCGCTCGAACACCTGGGCGCCGTTGTAGTTCTGTATCAGCTCGTTGTATTTCTGGTAGTAGTCGTTGGAAGCGCTGCACGCCGCCGCGACCATCGCCGTCAGCAGCGGATAGCTCAGCAGGCTGAGGATAGAACACATGATCAGCTGGGGTCTGAGATACCGCACCTTGTTGAGGTAATACGGCAGGAACTTGTAGAAAGCCCCGGATTTAGCCGCCGAGTTTTGAGCTGTCATAGCCGAGCACCTCCATTTCGTAGATGAATATTTCCTCCAGGGACAGCGGAACTTCGTCGTAAAGCTTCGGGGAGTGCTTCTCCACCGCCGCGCGGACTGCCTCCCGGTCGCCCCGGGCGATGAGATGGACGACGCTTCCGTTCATCTCCAGGTGGAGGATATCCACGCCGTCCGCCGCCAGCTCCTCCCGGGTGACGGGACCGTCGAACGCGGTCTGTATCTTGAACACGCTTCCCTTAACGCTGTCCAGCTCCCGGTCGAAGATGACCTTTCCGTTGTGGAGGAGTCCCACGCGGTCGCAGAACTCGTCGATCTCCCCGAGATTGTGGGAGCTGAATATGACTGTCAGCCCGGAATCCACCATCGCGTCTATCAGCATCTGCTTGACGATTATTCGCATGGTGGGGTCAAGCCCGTCGAAAGCCTCGTCCAGGAACAGATACGGCGTTCTGCATGCTATTCCGCAGATCACCGCCGCCTGGCGCTTCATTCCCTTTGAGAAGGTGCTCAGGCGCTTCTTCATCGGCAGCCCGAGGGCGGAGTGCAGCTTCTGCCACAACCCCTCATCAAAGCTGCTGTAAAAGCTCCTGTAATACTGCTTCATCTCCGCGAGGGTCATGTTGTTGAACTGCACCGTTTCGTCGTTGATGAAGAACACGCGCTCCTTCAGCGGCGCGTTGTCGTAGACCGCTTCGCCGTCGATGAGCGCCTCTCCGCCGTTCAGCCGGTAAATTCCGGAGAGCACCCTCATCAGCGTGGATTTCCCGGCGCCGTTGGAGCCGAGAAGTCCGTAGGCGCACCCCTCCGGAATAGTCAGGCTTATCCCGTCGAGGGCGTTCCTGTCGTCAAAGCGCATGACTGCGTTCTTAACCTCGATCATGAATTACCACCCTTTCCCCATATTTCTTCTGCAAGGCTGTTTATCTGTTCCAGCGTGATACCTGCGCGGCACGCCGCCCGGAGTTCCTCCCCGGTCCGGCGCAGAGCCTCGCTGCGCAGGGCGTCCGCGGCGTTGTCGCTGGCGGAAACGTAGCTCCCCTTTGCAGGCACGGAGTGTATCAGCCCTGCCTGCTCCAGCTGGGAATACGCCTTCTGCACCGTGTTCGGATTTATCCCGAACTGCTTCGCCACCTCCCGGACTGCCGGCAGGCGCTCTTCCGGCTTCAGCTCTCCGGTGGAGATCAGCCGGGCGATCCCACTGTAGAGCTGCTCGTAGATCGGCTGTTTTCCCTCCAGCCGTATATTCAGCATGGTACCTTCCTCCTTTCAGGATTCCAGATGTTAGTGTATTATCTGTGTTGGTACAGTTATTGTAACACAGATAATACAGTTTGTCAAGGGGGGGAATCATATTTTTTTCAAAAAAATTTGGCGGAGATCTCTCTCCGCCATAAAACGTTGAAAAAGTATACTCGGGCAAGCATCTGCCGGGAAATTCCCCTTAGGGGGTTTTTCGGCTGGCACTGTCGTCAGTGCCGTACGTTTCCTCCACGATCCACCAGTTATCCAGCATTGCCTTTGCGACGACCGGATCGTACATCAAGCCGGAATTCTTCCGTATCTCCTCCCGGACCTTCTCCAGCGGCATTGCCTTGCGGTAGGAGCGATTGCTCGCCATCGCGTCGATGGAATCGCACACCGCGATTATCCTGGAGCCGAGCGGGATCTCCTCTCCCTTTGCGCCGAAGGGGTATCCCTTCCCGTCAAAGCGCTCGTGGTGGTGCAGGATTATCGCCGCGATACGGTCGAATTTGTGGCACCCGGCGAGAATATCCGCGCCTATCTTCGGGTGCTGCTTCATCAGCTCCCACTCGGAATCATCGAGCCTGCCGGGCTTCAGCAGCACCTTGTCGGGGACGCCTATCTTCCCGATGTCGTGCAGGTGTCCGGCTATGTGAATCTCCCGGGTCATCTCGTGGGATAGCCCAAGCACATGGCACAGTGCGCACGCCATGTCGCTCACTCTCCTGGAGTGATTCCCGGTGTAGGGGTCCCGTGCGTCCAGCGCGGAAGTTATACAGTCAACGAGGTCGTGTTCCTCGTAATTGCTTTCACAGTCACAGTTCATTTTTCTCGCTCCTTCCGGAAATTAGCTTTTGCTAACCCTTGTTTATATAATATATCTTTTTGCGAAAAAAGTCAAGGGGCGGAATCACTTCCGCCCCCAGCTTGTTGAAAAAGTATCTTCCCAGACTGCCGAGAAAGGTGCAGATGCTAGGAAACGCCAGTTTGGCTAGGCTTTGTGCCTGCCAAACTGGCGTTGACGACGCAGATGTGCCTTTATCGACAGTCTGCCGATATTCATGAATCAGCCCTCGGCAGCTGCTTCCTCAGCGTAGTCTGACATGATCACCGCGCTGCCGGTCAGTCCGTCCGAGCCGGTGAGAGTCACGCGGTTCAGCATATACCACGCAACGGTATTTATTGTGTCGCCGTCCTTGTCATAGAGCTGTACCACTGCGTATCCGCCGTCGTTGTTCTGCACGTCCGCGAACTCAGGAGCCTGGGCGTCCGGGTTGTTCGCCTGGAAATAACGCCGCGCGATCTGCTCCAGCTCCTCGTTGGTGTAGAAGCGGAATCCCTCCGGGTCGTCAGAAACGCAGCTGAATTCCTCTGCGGTGCCGTCCTCCCAGGTGAGGGTGACGCTGTCCTCCGTGATATCCGAGGGGACTGCGACAGTATTGTCGTCAGAGGAGCCCATGTGGAACACCACGTTCCCGTCGCCGTATTCGTATTCAAATGCAACGCCTATCCCCTTCTCGAAATCCCGGGTGGCTCCGCCGGTGCCGTCAGCGTAGAACAGGAAATACTCGCTGGTGCCGCGCCATACGCCGGTCCTGAACACCGTGGATTCCGCGCTGTCGGGGGATTCCGCAGTCTGGGCTTCGGCGGTGGGGACGGTGGGATCCTCCGGCTCCGCGTCGGGAGCGCTCTCAGCAGAGGTCACATCGGAAGCAGCAGTCTGCTCAGCGGTGGAGGTCACGCCGGAGCTTTCCTCCGGGGATTCCGTCTTGCCGGACTGGCAGCCGGTCAGCAGCAGCGCAGCCGCTGCGATAAGTGCAAAATATCTTTTCATGTCGTATCCTTTCTGACACATTTGTCTTTCTCCGTGCCTAAAAACATTTTTTAAGTGTACAGTACACCGGTGAAAATTCTGTGTTGGCATTGTGACAGAAATGTGATACGGGACGATATGCTGCGGCAGGAGCATAAAATTACCTTTGCTAACAAAAGAGGGGAACCAGCTTATTCAAGCAAAAGGACTCCCTGCACCACACAGGAAGTCCGTATCATTCAGTTCACGCCCATTGCGCGGAGCCGCTGATTCAGCTCCCCGACGGGAAGTCCCATGACGTTGTAGTAATCCCCGTCGATCCTCCGGACGAGCAGCGCGCCCCTGCCCTGTATCCCGTAGGCGCCTGCCTTGTCCATAGGCTCCCCGGTGGCGACGTAGGCGGCGATCTCCTGCTCGGTCAGCGGATAGAACTCCACCGCCGTCCGCTCCGCAAAGGAAACGCACTCCTCCCCGGAGATCACCGTGACCCCGGTGTAGACGCTGTGCTCCCTGCCGGAGAGCCGCCGGAGCATTTCCGCCGCGTTCTCCGCGCTGTGCGGCTTGCCGAGTATCTCGCCGTCGATCGCGACGACGGTGTCCGCGGCGACGATGGTTTCCGGGACTGCGCCGCCGCCCGGGAATTCGCGCTGCCTTACCTCATCGGCTTTCTGCCGGGAAAGGAGCAGCACCGCCTGCTCGGGGGAGATCCCCTCCGGGAGTATCTCCTCCCCCTGCGCCGGTATCACGCGGAATTCCGGCGAGATGAGCGCGATAAGCTCCCTCCGCCGGGGGGACTGGCTCGCAAGTATCATCACTTGCCGCCCTTCGTGGAGTGCTCCGGCTTATAGGGGTGCAGCGGCGCGTAAATATCGTTGTAGTTCTTTATGCACTGCTTGATAACTTCTATCGCCTGCTTCTGTCCCATGACCTCGTTGACGGCGGTGGACTTGCCCTCAAGCTGCTTGTAGACGGAGAAGAAGTGGCGCATTTCCTCGAAGATGTGGCTGGGCAGCGCCTCAATACCACGGTAGGCGTTGTAGTTCGGGTCCTCGAAGGGGATAGCGATTATCTTCTCGTCGTTCTTGCCGTTGTCCAGCATGGTGATAACGCCGATGGGGTAGCACTGAACCAGCACCAGCGGGTCAATAGGCTCGTTGCACAGCACCAGCACGTCCAGCGGATCGCCGTCGTCTGCGAGAGTGCGCGGAATAAAGCCGTAATTCGCCGGGTAGTGGGTGGAGGTGTACAGTATACGGTCCAGGACGATGAGTCCGGTCTGCTTGTCCAGCTCGTACTTCTTCTTGCTGCCCTTTTCTATCTCGATGACCGCCATAAAGTCGTTCGGCGTAATGCGCGCCGGGTCGATGTCATGCCATATGTTCATAATATAGCTCCTTTCAGTTCTCTGGTGAATACATTATACAACTTTTGAGGATCATTTTCAAGGGGAATTTTCTGATTATTCCGTCACTGCTCCGGGGTCTGTTACATATTATGGTACTGACCCGGAAATACAAGAATTCTGTTCGGAGGTGCGGCATGGAAGAAATCCTTTTTATCGGCGGCGACAAGCGTATTCTGTACGCTGCGGAGCTTATTTCACAGAGCACGCAGGTGCATTCCCTGGGGCTGGGCGGCAGCTTTCCGCCGCCGCAGGGGAAGTACCCGGCGATAGTCCTGCCGCTGCCCTTCTCCCGGAGCGGAGTTACGGTGAATGCGCCGCTCTCCGACGTGCCGGTGCCGCTGGACGTCATCGCGGAATACGCGCAGCCGGGGGCGGTCGTGCTCTCCGGAGGGACTTCCCCGGCGCTGGAGGAGCTGTGCTCTGCCAACAGGCTGAAGCTGGTAGATTACTACGCCGGCGAGGAACTCACGCTGAAAAACGCGCTGCTGACCGCCGAGGGGGCGCTCTCCCTGCTTATCTCCGGGAGCGAAAGGGCGCTGTGCGACAGCGCGGCGGTTATAACGGGATACGGCAGGATAGCGCGGTATCTGGCGCGAATGCTCGTATCTTCCCACACCCAGGTCACTGTGACCGCCCGGGACCCGGTGCAGCGGC
>ERZ1026862.1801-NODE-1801-length-12002-cov-13.954214_pt1 | contig 12002 bp, 6 predicted proteins | sample MGYA00380161_ERZ1026862 | MGnify/ENA primary metagenome ERZ1026862 (study PRJEB33269, sample SAMEA4719797) | human gut metagenome | biome: human-associated habitat; feature: organic feature; material: feces | place: Cameroon | collected 2013-10 ... | reverse complement strand
TATGAAAACGGCTATTCGCCTAGGCCCAATCTCACCCATAACAGGGTGACCCATTGGATGTGATGGCATACGTAAACCAGGCATGAGAATTCGGGTAAAACCCTCATTCACATACCTGGCTACCTTATCTCACCCCTAACGGGGTAACCCATTTAACCATGCTACTTATCGACATCAAAATTCTACAAAATCGTGCCGGAAAAAAATCATGGATTTTGAACACCCTACCTAACGGGGTGAGGCTGGCGCATGAAAATTCTTGATAAATCTATAATTTTTTCGGCTCACTGAGAAATTTCTGTTTTTGACTAATTGAATAGAATTTAATTAATGTTTCGCAAATTTTCTCATTTAACTTGTTGAGAACTTGTTAGCAGAAACAGAAAAATAGAGAAATGTAAAAGAACATTTGTTTCAAAATATCAGCTAAAAAATAAAAATAATGACATTTTGTAAAATAATTATGCAAATTACTTGTCGTTTTTTCGTAAAAGCATTACCTTTGCCTCTGTTGTAAGAAACTATAACTATTATTCAATAATAAAACCAAAATAACCAGCAGCTTATGAGAAATTTTTACGTTGCTATGGCAGCAGCACTCATGGCAAGTGCCGTTGCAAGCGCACAACCCGCTTATAAGGGTTTGCGTTTTACTCCTACTAAAAAGAATATAGTAGAAGCTAAAAAGTCGGGCTACGTAGCCGTGCTTCCTTTTGGACAGCAGCAAGCACAGGGCAGACACAAATTGCTTGTGAAACGTGCCGAAAGCACCATTGCACCGCTCATAAGCGAGCAGCCTGAGGGTGTTTTACACAGCAACCTCTATCGTTCGGGCGAGAGCTTTGTAACCATGATGGGGGGCGTAGCACAGTTGCCCTTTGATGGTGTGCGTGGTTCGGTAGTTGTAGGCACCGACAATAAGACCATTTATTTTAAAGATCCTATTGGTGCTTATTATAGCGAAGGTTGGATTAAAGGCGAACGTGCTGAGGGCGATACCATTGTGGTAAAACTTCCGCAGCAGTTTGTACACGAAACATACGAAGATGGCGACCAAGATGGTTACCTCTTTAAACTGAAACCTACCAAGATGGAGGAAGACTTGGGCGATACCATCGTAAGTTATACCACCTTTGTGCCCGATGCCGACCAAACAGTGAAATATGTGTGGAAAAACGATACCATTCGAATGATTAACACTACCCAAGACAGCAAGTTGGTTGGTATGTGTAACGAAAATGGTGAGTGGTATGGTTTTGGTGACTACGTGTCGCGCTACGAGGTGTTCGACCAACAGCCTGTTGCCCCCAAAGATGGTAGCAAGGCACAAACAGTAGCTGTGACTTATGCCGAATCAGGACAAGATTATGGTCGCGTAATGATGATGGTAAAAGAGGGTAACGACGTGTTTGTTTCAGGTCTTAACCAAGCTATGCCTTCACTTTGGGCAAAGGGTACAATTGATGGAAACGTCATTAGCTTTAAGGGACATCAATACATGGGTATCGACACGTTGACGCAGTCGTATACTTTCTTTGAACCTGTGGCACACAAGCAAGTGTGGTTCGACTATGGCGATGGCACAGGCGAATTTTATGACGACCCTTACATGCTCGATAAAATAGACTTTGAATATGATGCTGAGAGCGGTGTATTTAAGTCGGATAGCACATTCTACGTGAACCAGGGTTACAAAAGAGTAAATCAGATGTACACCTACGACACACCTATGTTTGCTCCTTGGACAGAAAAGGCCATCACGCCAGTAGCTGTTGATTCGACTGTCATATATTATAGTCCTTATACCGAAGAGATGGGTTGTGGCTATTTGTCGTTTGCACCCAGCGAATTTGACGAAGACGGCAATTTGCTCAACACCGAAAAGCTCTATTATAGCATTTATCTTGACGATATGCCCATGACCTTCGATCCTGAGGATTATCCTATGTTGAGCGAAGAAACTACAGAAATGCCTTACAATTTTAGCAATCAGCAAAACATTGTGAACTATGCGGGCATGTTCAATATTAATATTTACAGTACAGGTTTTGATAGCTTAGGTGTGCAGCTCATTTATAAGGGCGGTGGCGAAGTTCGCAAGTCTCCTATCACTTATGTAAGTGCTGCCGATGTAACTGACGCAATCCATAATGTAGGTTTGGCTGGCAAGAAGGTTGTTGCTACAGTCTACACCGACTTGAGTGGTCGTCGTGTGAACCGTCCTACAAATGGTGTGTTTATTCAAACCACACGTATGGAAGATGGCACAGTAAAGAGCACAAAGCGAATTTTTAAATAATATCTCCAAAAATAAGAGGTGACCGTACATATTAGGATGGCGTGTTGCCTCTTATTTTTAGGACTTTAAAAAACTTGTTTTCAGAAAAAACACTATAAAAGCAATATGAAATTTTTCGCAAAATATGTCACCATTTTGTTTGCGCTTTTTGCATTGTGGCAACCCGCTACGGCACAAAGAGCCACAGAAACAACAAGCATAGACTATGCCTATGGCAATGGTAACGATGATTTGGCAATATGGGGTACAGGTAAAAAAGAAACCTACGATGTTGCTATTCGCGTAAACAATCCTGCTTTGGTGGGCACAACGATTAAAGGTGTGACGCTCTACATTCCTCAAACTCCCGCAGTGAAGGATTTAAAAGTGTGGATGACCAAGGAGTTGACGCTGAATGCCCAAAAGCAAAATGTGGCAGATATAATCACACAAGATGTGGATACCGCCAAAGCGTTCAACGAAGAATACATCCCTTTTGAACATCCCTATACGCTCACTTCCGAGGGGGTATATGTAGGCTATTCATTCACGGTAACTGCTGTTGGTACAGATAAAAATGCAGCCAATCCTGTGCTCGTTTGTTACAAAAAAGAACCCGGTGGTTTTTACATTCACAGTTCAAAGAAGTATTTAAAGTGGATAGATAATTCAAGCATAGCCAACTTGGTGCTTCAGGTGCGTGTAGAGGGTGTAGCTGCTAATGGTGCAAAGGTCGAAGCGCCTGCCGTAGCTTATGTTGTGACAGGTAAGGAAGCTACTGCCAATGTGAATATTGTGAACTATGGTGCAAATGGTGTGCAGTCGGTCGACTTGTCGTATAGCGTTGAAGGTAAAAACTATACACAACACTGCGATTTACCTACTGAAGCACAGATTGCAGGTGAGTTTGGCAAAACAGCTCAAGTGGCAGTGAAGTTACCCGCTTTTGCCACCGATGGTGTTTATCCCACCACAATGCGTGTAGACAAGGTGAATGGCAAGGAAAATGCGCTTGCTGATGCTGTGCAAAAGTTTAGCGTAGATGCCCGTGCCTATGTGCCCGTACATCGTGCTGTGGTCGAAGAGTTTACAGGAACTTGGTGTGGCAACTGTCCGCGTGGTTTTGCTGCCATGAAAGCCATGAAGCGTTTACATGCCGAACAATTTGTGGGTTTGGCATATCACAACAAGGATAGTATGATGGTAATGGATTGCGAGAATTTCCCTGTTAATATTACAGGTTTCCCCAGTGTAACCATTGAGCGTGGTGATGTAATCGACCCTTACTTTGGTTCAGACAAAACAGGTACACGTCCTTTCTATTTTGAAAAAGAATGGAATGCTGTGGTAGCACAACCCGCATTGATGGATGTAGCTGTAGCTGCAAAGCTTTCAGCCGATGGTAAAAAGGTTCGTGCTGAGGCTCGTATCACTTCGCCCCGTGCAGTGTCAGACGCTGACTATAAAGTAGAATTGGTGCTTGTAGGTAATGGAATGAAGGGTACAGGCAGTGGTTGGATTCAAACGAACGACATTGTGTCGGCTACGAGTGATGAATTCCCCGAACCTGAATTTGCACCTTTCTTGGGTACAAGCAGCAGTATCAGTGGTTTGGAGTATGACGATGTTGTTTTAGCAACAACCCGTTTGATGGGTAACGACATAGAGATTCCTGCGGCAATGGAGGCTTACAAGGCATATAGTGCTGAGGCTGAATTTGATTTGGAAAAAGTGGTTACTTCCGACAAAAATAATCCTATTAAGGTGAATAAAAAGAAGTTGGACGTTGCTGCATTGCTTATCAACCGCACTACGGGTAAGGTGACTAATGCTGCGATTGCTGCAGTCGATGTTACGGATTATCTTACAGGCGTAGCGCAAGTTACAACTACCAAAGCACCAACAACCACCTCTTATTATGACTTGAGTGGTCGTCGTGTAAGTGCTACCGCCAAGGGTGTATTTGTTACCAATACAGGTCGTAAAATTGTACGATAAAATACGTTTCTGAGGTAAGATAAAATAGCCAGGTATGTGAATAAGAATTTATTCTGAATTCACATACCTGGTTTTTCGTATGTCGCCACATCAAACAGCGCACGTTTTTAGTTGTGCGATTTGTGGTAGACAAATATATTTTTCATTGATATGTTTTGTGTAGGCATAAAATCTCCTAAGTATGCGAATTTTTGTAGTCTATAATCTGTAAATAATTATTCTACAAGTTTTTCTCATGGTGCGTGTGAAAATTTTGCCTCATTTTAGCAATTCTGACCCTTCGGGATGATATCGGGATGTCTTCGGAATTTCATCGGGATGTTATTTGGATGCCATCGTCTTTAAATCTGTCGAAAATTTGGATACTAAAATTTGCTTGCGAATATCAAATTACGAGATGAAAAAGTGAGAAGCAAAAAACGTGGGCAAAGAAACTCTTTTTGAATGATTAAAACGGCAGAGTTTCCTAGTGTTTATTGAGAATCATTATTTTTCTCTGCCAAAAGAAACTGTGCAGATTCTAAAAAAGTCACTTAAATAAAAGTGACTTTTCAACAAAAAAGTGACCGAAAAAGTGACTTTTGTTATATGCGTAACTCATTGATAATTAAATTTTTATGAGAAAAATTAGACAAAAGTCACTCGGTCACTGGTCACTTTTGAGAATGTATAACCATAACAGGGCGCCGCGTTGGGTGTGGTGGCATACGTAAACCAGGCATGAAAAGTGGAACAAGTTCCCTTCACATACCTGGCTACCTTATCTTACCCCTAACGGGGAATTTTCTTTAAATATGCTACCTATTGACGTCAAAAATTCGATAAAATCGTGCAGAACATTTTTCGAATTTTTGCGCCCCTACCTTTTAGGTATTTAGGAAGTAACGAAGGGAGTTGCAGAACAAGAGGTTGTTCGTTGTATACAACAGCAATTTTTTTATGAATAACAACACTCCCTTCGTTTTATTGTCTCATACGATTATTCATCGTCCGATTTATCCCAAGTTATTTGCTCTTCCCATCCGTTGGACATAGGTGCAATTTCTTCATCAGCGTTACCTGGTTTTACGTTGATCTCAGGACCTGAAGCACAAATAATGGGCATTTCGCTTGCCAAATCAATAATGCTTATAGACGGCTTAATATATTGTCTCATCTTACTGTTACTCTTTTATTGTTAACTACATAAACTCCTGGTTGCAATCCTTTCAATGCATCCTTAGCCTTGACTTTCGAACGGATAAGAATGCCCGATGCACTGTATACATCCACTCTTGCTGAGCTTTCGCCGGTAATGTCATCAATTCCTGTAATTGCACCAAAGTCAAACTTTAATTGACTGAATGCTATATCCTGCTTATTTAAATAGCAACGATAAGGATTGATTGTAATGTTTTGCCCTTTAGCAACTTGATAGAATCCTAATCCATCAATCTTTTGGTTTTGCATTACGTAAGCACCTTCAGGTACTTTTGAGTCTACATACACTCCTGTGAGGTAGGGAGTTGAATAAGAATCATTCAAACCGCAATAATTACCATTCAGATGATAGGTACCAGGTGTACCACGCACGATATAAGGAGTGTTAGCTTGAGCTTCTTCTACCTTTTCAAGTTGAATGCTCGAACCATTTAATCCCGTACAATTGTACACTTCGAATCCTGATTGCGGAACAAAGCTAAAAGGTACTATCAAGGTTCCGATACCTAAAGGAGACAACGTATAACTTACTCCAGGAAAATCTGTACCACCTGTTACGGTAGCTTGGGAATATTCCACATGGTCTAAGTCGTCTGCACTGATTCCACTGGCATCTTTCTTTACGAAACGAGCACCATCCATCTGAATAGCATACGTACCATTGTAGGTTTCTGGGTCAGCCACAAGACCGATAGTGAAAAGTTCAGTACATTCGTTGCCATCTTCATCATCGGGATAATAATTCTCGTTTTGCGACGAGGTACTGATGATTTTTAGCAAAGTGGGGTCAGGCATATTACAGTTAATGGTGTGTGTGCTTGAGGCACGCACTGAAAGATTGATATCTTTCACCCATTCTCTACCTTTCTTTACCAAGTTAATGCGAAAACCGCGAGGTAAGGTAAACTCCATATTAAATGCCGTGTAGTCTACATCAGGATTTTTTTCGTAAACGGTCATGTATGTAACCGTTTTTCCATCGGCTGTAAACTTCATTTCAGCATCCGTCCACACTTGCAGTTTGCTTGATTGTGCAAAAGCAAAGAATGGAGCCAATGCCAAAAGAAGCATAGTCCATTGTTTTATCTTCATTTTCTTGTTTTTAATCGTTTTCTAATTGGTCTTTTTTTCGAAGTCGATAAATACACTTCTTGCATCATCACCACATCAAGTGCGTCAATCTTACCATCGGCATTCATATCGGCAGCAGTGGCATTGATGTAAGTTTGTTTATCGCCCAAATAGTAGTTAATAGTAAGCACTGCATCGAGTGCATCAACCACTTCATCTGAATTGGCATCGCCCATTTTGCAAGTGTTGAGCAAGGCTTCAGCTATCAAGTCTTTAGTTTCAACATTGCCAGCAGAGTCAGTTGCCAAGGTGCAGAAGGCATATTCCATTCCTGGATAGATTCGGAAGTCTATAGCTGAAGAATCTGTTTCAGCCACTTGTTCCCAAGTAGAACCCTTACCATACTGCACATAGAGAGCTTGTTTCCAAATGCCCGACTTTTCGTCTTTTCCTTCAAAATGAATAGTGACAAGTGTGTCGCATTTTGAAACAACTTCTTTCACGCGACTTTGAGGCTTTATATCGTCCACCACATTCGTCCACGTTGGTGTAAGAATAGGATCGTTTTCATCGAACACAATAGATGCGCGGTTGGCTATTGCAGTACCATCAGCAAATGTATTGTTTAGTGCGATGTCAAAGGCAACTTCACCAATACCCGATATTCCATCGTAATTAACAGGAAGGAAACCTTGCATTACATCATTGGTTGGCTCCATGGTCATGGGGTCGATAGAGGTGAAAGTCCAAGTGGCGATACCTTTGAAACTGTCGTATTTTCCTTCCACCTGTGCAATGGCGTTGATGGATGGACGCATATCAACAGTTTTTACAAAACGTTGCTCACCATCAAGCGTTATCACCTTTTCGCCAATTTTAATGCTTGTAGGTTTGTAGCTATTTAGGTCGAAATAGTGAGCATTGAGTGTATCTTTCACTTCAACAACGTGAGCTGATGCCGTAGCAAATTCAGGATCGTTTTCAAATTCAATTCGATAGTTCATGTTTTGCACTTCGGCAGTCATAAACTTACTTCCCGATTCAGCCGTATAACCATAGATATCGTTCGGATCGAGAGAATTAACAGGTGTTGAAGCACCTCCTCCTGGAGGTGGAGGACAATTCTTGCTTGGACGTATCTTATCGCAGTCTTTTACGTTATAGCGGTAGCTAACATCCCATTCTTCAAACAACTCATTTTCTTCGCACTTTCTTGATTTATAGCTCAGAATTGACTCGAACGGTGTGCAGTGTTCTTCCGATTTACTTCTAACCGCACGAAGCTTTGATGAAGATGAAGATGAAGATGAAGATGAAGATGATACGTCATCCAATTTCTCAGGATACCATACGTATAAATAAGCCTTAGATGCAGCCTTCATTGAAATGGAAAGTACTTCTTCCATGCCAGGTCGTAGGTTTACAGGAATTTGAAGCATGTGCAAAACAGGATAACCATCAATATAGTCATTGTCTGTACTTTTTACAAAGAACATCTTATCACCCGAAATAGGTGCATTTTGTTCTTTCAAATCTTCTATTTGCTTCAAATAGGGCTGTGGAATCGTTTTACGGAAATATTGCATCAAGTCAGCACCCTCAACATCCACTCGAATGAGGTCGTCTGGCGTTTGCGTATAGATACAAACAGGCACATTCAGGTCATAAACAGACATGTTTCCTTCATTCTTTAGTTTGATAGTATAAGTGTTGCTGGTTGTACGCAGATAGTTTGAGGCAAAAGTCACATTTCCTTTAATGGTAATAGGACGTGCTTTTTCCACCTTAATACATTGGGCTACCGTTTTAGCTTCCTCTTTGAATTTGAATGTCAAATCATAGCTTCCAATAGGCAAATCTTTAAAGTCGAACTTTACTGCCAAGCGAGAATCACTAATATGAGTAATGCTGTCAGCCAGAATGTTTTGTGCTGCATTCAGTGTAACGCTTTCCAGTTGACTAAAGCCATTACCTTGGAATGTTATGGTACTTGGACCTCCATTTCCTACCACATGCACGTCTTGACTCACCACATCGTATTTGTCCAAATGGATATAGTCGAGGGTCAAATTACGCTGTGAACCACTCACATCGTGTACGCCCACATAGTAAGTGCCTTTTTCCCAAGTGTGACAGCCATCATAATTGATGGATTTATCGCCAGAGGCAGCATAGACTTCCTTACCGCTAGGTGAGAATACCTGTATAGAAGTGGCCTGACTACTTCTAAAAGCAATGCTATCACCTTCTTCCGCTTTCAATTCAAACCATCGGATGACATTGTTGCGAGGACTGTCGAAGGTTTGTGAAGAGTGAATTGGTTCCATGTCTGCCAAATCACAACTCACCTTATAATCCGTAAAGGCTGCAGATGATTCTGTGATGCGTCCTGCGGCATCAAATGTGCGGAGGTGAAAATCATTTCGTGCATAGAGCATCGGAACACCAGCTTTGTCTACCTCAAAGGTGAACGAACTGCTGCGGAATGGCTCTGAGGTTACAGGCAAAAGTTGCATCAGCTTCAGTGGGTCAACACGTTGTGACAAATCGGTACGTACTGCGTTTTCTTCATTATCATTGAGCCAATAGTCGTAACGAGTAATGCCGTTACCACCTATGGGCGTCTTCATGAAGAAAGCTGAACTGGCTTTTGAGGCAATGCCATTTTCGGTGACCATCATAAAGCTAATTTGGTGCAAACCATCAGCAAGGGTGGAAAGATCGAGGTCGAAGTGGAACAAACCATTCTTGTAAACTCCTGCTTCATTTTGGTGACTGCTTCCGTCCACAGAATAGTAGCATTTCATTGAAGCATACTCCTGTGGTGTCATTGTTCGATAGAAGTAGGTTTCGCGCATGCCTGTGGCTGCACCACTGGGGGTAATGGTTAGCACTTGCAACTTGTGTATGCCAGGTGTCATGCCTGCTGCGTCAAGCTCCCAATGCAAAAGTCCATTGCGAGTTGCCACGGCTTCTTGCTTATAAAGTTCTCCGTCCACAAAGAGCATGCAGGTTAGGCTGTCAATGCCCTCTGTTTGCGGAACCTTGATAAACATTTGCGAACTGGGTGACGAATAAGCATCATTACCCACTTGTGTATGAAGCAAGTGGACACCTTCGCTTAAAGCGCTGGCATCGAACGTGAGGGGTTGTCCGTTGAACTTGCCACGTTGCAAAGTACTGCGGTCGTTGTCTACCCATAATTCATAGTTGCCTAACTTTGCCGTCATTGGCAGTTTATAGAAAAGGCAAGAGCGTGTACTGCTCACATTGGTTTTGCTCTTATCCTTGTAATAGAAATGCAAGGTATGCAAACCATCAGTGAGTTTCGACACATCAATCATAGCTACGGCATTTCCTCCCGAAAAAGCTTGTTCGGCTTTGTCGTTATCATCCAACCAATAGTAAAGTTGTCCTTCCGCTTGGTTAGGTGTCTTGATGAAGTAGGCAGTATGTGGCGCACTCCATACTCCTTTTTCATCTTTGGCTTGAAAGTGGAAACTGTGGAGCGTACAGTCCAACTGACTCACATCAATCTCCTCTTGCCAATGTGCGTTGGCAGAAGTAAGGAGTTGGGCTTGCGAGTCATTCCCATCAAACCAATATTTATAATCAAAGGTGGCTTGTCCCCTTGCTGCCCAATGGACACAAAGGAACAAAGCCAATAATAATAGTTTTCGCATAGTTTCTTACGTTTGAAAGTGGTAAGAGGCAGTGTTACTCGCCGCTCTTCACTTCGATGTCCACACTGAGTTTGCCGTCGGCAGTCGTCTTCGATGCCACATTAAACTTCGTTATTTGCGGATTGGTGGGAATGGCAGAATAGGGCAAACTTCCACCATAGATACCAATTTCTCCACCATCGGTGGCTTTCAACACATCACGATTTTGGTCGGTAAGCTTATAGTCCTTTGAGTCATCGTAGCCTCTGAGGTAAGCAAAGCGTTCATCGCTTGTAGGTACTCTGAGGTTTGTATTGTTGGGGACGTTTTGTAATATTTTAGTTTCATCAGAAATAAAGAGATTGTTGTATGCAGAGGATGAAGAAGAAAACGGATTTTGATATCGATTCGTGCACAATATTATGCTACTTTTGTATTCATTTCCACTATTATGTAAACTATTATATGAATCATTAATAACGCAATGATTGAATGAAAAGTAACCATAACTAAAGCCATTTATTACAGAATTCAAAAACTGTGCAGAATTACCATCTCCAACAAATATATGATCTGTTATTCTACAATTTAGAACTGTTAAATCTTGTACTTTGGAAGGGCTATAAGTGTTCTGGGGTGTTACTTTTTTAAATCTCGACTTAAGAAACAAAGCATTTTTTATCTGACCTTCATAAAAAATAATTGTCTCATTATGAAAAATCCCCTCCAAAGTCAATCGTCCCGTATCTTCTGCGGGAATCTTAATTTTAAAATCACCTGACAAGATAGTGGGTTCGTTTACAATGTCGTTGACTTTGGTTACATCCATACCCGCACCACGAATGGTTACGGCTTTGGAAATGTCGGTACTGAGGAAGGTTCCGCTTGAAAGCGTAATTACGTCGCCACTGACTGCAGCAGCATGTGCTTGTCGTAGGGCAACAGTTCCATAAAACGTGGAAATGGTACCTTCATGGTTAAGTGTTGCCATTAAAGAGGTTTGAGCGAAGCTCGACACTGCACATACAAGCACAAGGAAAAAAGAAAGAAGCTTCTTCATAACAAAAAGAATTGGGCGGAACTGTTCTGTGTCTTTTCCGCATCTGAGGTATCGCCAAACACCTTTACGTATAGAAAAGCACGAACAGCTCACGCCCAAAAATAGGACATGAGCCTTCGTCTGCTTGCTCTCATACGTTTTTGAAATAATTGGCGATTTTTCAGATGTCGAGAAACAAGGACAAAGTCCAAGAATATTAAATATGTCTGCCCAACTAACAGTCTTGCTGAAAGTGGGCACACGTGATTGAATACTGAGTCACATTCCAGTCACGCGAGGTGAATAATGAGTTTAAGTTAGATTTTTGCAGCAAGTTTTTTTAATAAATGGGGAGAATCGTTTGTCGTTTTAGTACGTATTCCCTTACCATATAGTCATCATTTGGCAAAATGCTGCAAAAAATTCTGCCATTTGAAGGACCACTGCGCAAAGTTAGTAAAAAAATGTAATTCCAACATTTATTTTCTTCAAATTTTAAAAGGTCGAATAAAAACTCTATCCTATTATCCCCAAGAACTATAGAAAAAAGAGCCATATTCTCTTGCGTATTTCAGATATTTTTCGTACCTTTATACCTATGAAAAATCAAGTTATAGACTTATCAAATGTGTTGCAAAATATGGCTGAAGATATGCGATTGATGCGTGAAACCATCAATCAGCAGTATGCTGAGATTGCACCTAGGCGAACAGCCGTTCTTTTCGTTAGTCATTCTTTAGTTACGGGCTTGCCT
>ERZ1026862.1797-NODE-1797-length-12022-cov-90.329322_pt1 | contig 12022 bp, 6 predicted proteins | sample MGYA00380161_ERZ1026862 | MGnify/ENA primary metagenome ERZ1026862 (study PRJEB33269, sample SAMEA4719797) | human gut metagenome | biome: human-associated habitat; feature: organic feature; material: feces | place: Cameroon | collected 2013-10 ... | reverse complement strand
TAGAGTTGTATTAACATTAAAATTGTGAGATTATGAAAAAGATTTTAGATATGAAAAAGATGAGTGTATTGGCACTCGGTTTGATTGCTTTTGCTCCTGCTGCTTCTGCTCAGGATGAGGTGGAAACTACCATTGCTGCAGATGTTGTTAGTCAGTATATCTGGCGTGGTCAGGATCTCGGCAACGTATCACTCCAGCCTACTCTCGGTATCGGTTATAAGGGTTTCTCTTTGACTGGTTGGGGTAGTGTAGGACTTTCCAAATGGGATGACACCAAGGAGTTCGATTTGACTGCAGCCTATTCCACTGGAGGTCTTACCATTGGTATTACCGACTACTGGTTCAATTCTGGTGACGGTCGCTATTTCGAGTATGATTCTCACAAGACTTCTCATGTTTTTGAGGCGAATGTAGGTTATGACTTTGGTCCTGTAGCCTTGAACTGGTACACCAACTTTGCTGGTGCAGATGGTCTCAACAAGAGTGGCAAGCGTGCATATTCATCTTATGTAGAGGCTTCAGCTCCATTCAAATTGGGTGGATGCGACTGGACAGCTACCATCGGTGCCGTTCCTTATGCCACCACTTCCTATTATGGTCATGAGGGAGGTGTGAAGGGCTTCGCAGTAACCAATGTTGCTGTCAAGGCTACCAAGGATATCAAGATTACTGATACCTTCAGTGTTCCTGTCTTTGCACAGATTGCAGCCAACCCAAGTAGCGAGAAGGCATATTTGGTTGTAGGTTTCACCTTGCAGCCATAAAGCAGGTTTGCTGAACTTTCGCATATCAGGAAGTTAAAGGCGTAAAGGAAGTTAAGGAGTTAAGACGTATGTCTTGCAGCTTAATAACTACGCCAAAAAGACTATTGTCTTAACTCCTCAGCGACCGTAGGGAGCGATAACTCCTTTAACTCCTTTAACTTCTGAAATATTTAAAATAATCTCGATGATTCTGTAATAAGAGTTTAAGTTTTTATTATCTAAAGCCGATGGTCTTTCCAGACTGTCGGTTTTTTTGTGCCTTCCCATTCATTTCTCATTTCCAATTATTCATTCATTTTCATTTTCATTTCCAATTATTCATTTCTAATTTCTCATTTCTAATTTTAAAGTCTTTCTCATTTCTTCCTCATTTCTTTCTTCTTTTTTCTTCCTTCTTGCAATTTGTAATGTAAAAGCAATAAAAATATATCAGATTGAAAGTATATTAAGTGAAAAGTATTATAGTTTGTAATATATAGATTAAAATTAATACAAAATGAAACCATTTCTTTTCTTATTCTATCAAAAAGTAGTAATTTTGCACCCAAAATATAGCAAAATGATATTTTAAGCTAAACGGATAGCATGAAATAAGCTATGATATTGTGTTTTAAATAACCGTAAAAGAAAGGAAAGATATTATGTGTGGATTCGTATCTATCTTCAATATTCAGGAACAAACTCCTGAATTGAGACAGCAGGCACTCCGTATGAGTCAGAAGATTCGTCATCGTGGACCAGACTGGAGCGGCATTTACTGTGGTGGCTCAGCCATCTTGGCACATGAACGACTCAGCATCGTAGATCCAGAGTCTGGTCGCCAACCTTTGTTCTCACCTGACAAGAAACAGGTGCTTGCAGTGAACGGCGAAATCTACAATCATCAGAATATCCGTGCCCGATTTGCTGGCAAATACCAGTATCAGACTGGTTCCGACTGTGAGGTGGTGCTTTCACTCTATCGTGAAATGAGACAGGATAGCGACTTCGCTAACTTGATTTACACCGATGAGGATGCCATCCATGCTCGCATCTGCAAGATGATAGAACAACTCAACGGTATCTTTGCTTTCGCCCTCTACGATGCAGAAAGAGATGAATTCCTCATCGCCCGCGACCCTATCGGTGTGATTCCACTCTACATCGGATTTGATACAGACGGTAAGGTGCTTGTTGCCTCTGAACTCAAGGCTCTCGAAGGACAGTGTGATCACTACGAGCCATTCCTCCCTGGACATTATTATTATAGTAAGACTCCAGGCATGAAGCGTTATTATACACGCGACTGGTTTGAATACAGTACCATGCTCAAGGAATATCATATTGATGAAAGCAAGTCTGCCGAAGAACAGATGGCTGAGGCTGAGATGGAGGATAGAAAACTGGCTGAGGCTACAGGCGGAAAAACTGCGGTGCAGGAAATTCATGATGCACTCGAAGCTTCTGTCAAGCGCCAGTTGATGAGCGATGTTCCTTACGGCGTACTCCTCAGTGGTGGTCTCGATTCATCTGTCATCTCTGCCATCGCACAGAAATACAGTACTTATCGTATTGAGAATGGTGAACAGACCAAGGCTTACTGGCCACGCCTGCACTCCTTTGCTGTAGGACTGAAAGGTGCACCAGACCTTGCTAAGGCTCGCCTCGTAGCAGAGCACATCGGTACCGTGCATCATGAAATCAACTATACCATACAGGAAGGTCTGGATGCCATCCGTGATGTCATCTATTTCATCGAGACCTACGATGTGACAACCGTTCGTGCATCTACCCCGATGTATCTGTTGGCAAGAGTCATCCGCAGTATGGGTATCAAGATGGTACTCTCCGGTGAGGGAGCAGATGAGGTATTCGGAGGATATCTCTATTTCCACAAAGCACCGAATGCCAAGGCTTTCCATGAGGAAACGGTCAGAAAACTTGGTAAACTCTATCTCTACGACTGTCTGAGAGCCAACAAGAGTCTGGCTGCCTGGGGTATCGAGGGCCGTGTACCTTTCCTCGACAAGGAATTCCTGGATGTGGCTATGGGCATGGACCCAGCCTTGAAGATGTGTCCGGGCAAGACCATAGAGAAGAAAGTAGTTCGTGAAGCCTTTGCTGATTTGCTGCCAGAGGAAGTAGCATGGCGACAGAAAGAGCAGTTCTCTGATGGAGTAGGTTACTCCTGGATAGATACGCTGAAGCAGATTACCGCTTCTGCCGTGAGTGATGAGCAGATGGCACATGCCGCCGAGCGATTCCCTATCAATCCTCCACAGAACAAGGAGGAGTACTATTACCGTTCTATCTTCGCTGAGCATTTCCCAAGCGACAGTGCTGCCAAGAGTGTGCCAAGCGTACCAAGCGTAGCCTGCTCTACAGCCGAAGCCCTTGCCTGGGATGCTTCTTTCAAAAACCAGAACGACCCAAGCGGACGAGCTGTTGCCGGAGTTCACGAGAAAGCGTATAAATAATTAGAAATATAAATAACCGATATAAAACGAACAAGAAATGGAAAAAGGATTGTACAGTTCAGCCTATGAGCACGATGCGTGTGGCGTAGGTATGGTGGTGAATATCCACGGTAACAAGAGTCATGAGCTGGTCGATAACGCCTTGAAGGTACTCGAGAACATGCGCCATCGTGGTGCAGAGGGTGCCGATAACAAGACGGGTGATGGTGCCGGTATCATGCTCCAGATTCCACATGAGTTTATTCTTCTTCAGGGTATCCCTGTACCGGAAAAGGGAAAATATGGTACAGGTCTTGTCTTCTTGCCTAAGGATGAGAAGAAACAGCAGGATATCCTCTCTATTATGATCGAAGAGATTGAACGTGAGGGACTTCAGTTGATGCATCTCCGCAATGTACCTACCAATCCAGACTGTCTGGGTGAGGCTGCATTGAGCAATGAACCTGCCATCAAACAGGTGTTCATTACAGGTGTGACAGATGATAAGGTGCCTGTCTTTGAGCGCACCCTCTATCTCATCCGCAAGCGTATCGAGAAACGTGTCAGTGATCCTGATTTCTATATCTGTTCGTTGTCTAATTCGAACATCGTATATAAGGGTATGTTGAGCAGCCTCCAGCTGCGTCAGTACTATCCTGATTTGACCAATAATTATTTCACAAGCGGTTTGGCATTGGTTCACTCCCGCTTCTCTACCAACACCTTCCCTACATGGAGTCTGGCTCAGCCATTCCGTCTCCTTGCCCACAATGGTGAGATCAACACCATCCGTGGTAACCGTGCCTGGATGAAGGCTCGTGAGAGTGTGTTGAGCAGTGAGGCTCTGGGCGATATCCGTGAGATTTCTCCTATCGTTCAGCCTGATATGAGTGACTCAGCCAGCCTCGACAATGTATTCGAGTTCTTCGTGATGAGCGGTTTGTCTTTGCCTCACGCCATGGCTGTCATGGTGCCTGAGAGCTTCAACGACAAGAACCCTATCTCTGAGGATCTGAAGGCTTTCTATGAGTACCACTCTATCCTGATGGAGCCATGGGATGGTCCTGCCGCCCTGCTCTTCAGCGATGGCCGCTACGCTGGTGGTATGCTCGATAGAAACGGTTTGCGCCCAGCACGCTATACCATCACCAAGAATGATATGATGGTTGTGGCTTCTGAGGTAGGTGTCATGGATTTCGATCCTACTGAGATTGCCGAGAAGGGTCGTCTGCAGCCTGGTAAGATTCTCCTCATCGATACACAGGAAGGTAAGATCTACTACGATGGTGAAATCAAGGAGCGTCTGGCTGCCCAGCATCCATATCGCCAGTGGTTGAACACCAACCGTATTGAACTGGAGAAACTTCGCAGTGGTCGTAAGGTGGAAAATGGTGTGGATAACCTCACTCGCAAGGAATTGGAATTCGGTTTTGGCGAGGAAGATATCGACGGTACTATCATCCCAATGGCTACCAAGGGTCAGGAACCTACAGCTTCTATGGGTAATGATACTCCGCTTGCTGTGCTTTCCGACCAGCCACAGATTTTCTTCAACTACTTCCGTCAGCAGTTTGCACAGGTTACCAACCCTGCCATCGACTCCATCCGTGAGAACCTCGTGATGAGTCTTACCGAGTATATCGGTAGAGTAGGTTCCGGCATCCTGAACCCAGATGAAAGTAACTGCAAGATGGTTCGTCTGCCACATCCTATCCTGACCAATACCCAGCTGGATATCCTTCAGAATATCCGCTACAAGGGATTCAATACCGTAAAACTCCACATGCTCTTCGAAACCGCCAAGGGCGAAGAAGGACTGCATGAGGCTCTGGATGAACTCTGCAAGCAGGCTGCACAGAGCGTGGATGATGGCTACAACTATATCATCCTCTCCGACCGTGGCGTGGATGAAACCCATGCTGCCATCCCATCTCTGCTCGCCGTGAGCGCCGTACATCATTATCTGATTGATGCCGGCAAGCGTGTGCAGACTGCCCTCATCGTAGAAAGTGGTGAGATTCGTGAGGTAATGCACGCAGCCCTCTTGTTGGGTTACGGTGCATCAGCCCTCTGTCCATACTTGACATACGCCATCCTCGACGACCTGGTAAAGAAGGGAAAGATTCAGGAGGATTACCATACAGCCGAGCAGAACTACATCAAGGCTGTGAAGAAGGGCTTGTTCAAGATTATGGCTAAGATGGGTATCTCTACCATCCGAAGCTATCGTGGTGCCAAGATCTTCGAGAGCATCGGTTTGAGCGAGAGCCTCCTGAAGAGCTACTTCGGAACAGAGGTGAGCACCATCGGCGGTATCGGACTCGAGACCATCGCCCGTGATGCCATCCGCCTGCACGACAAGGCATTCGAGACCAAGAAGCTCGACTTCCTGCCAAGCATGGGACAGTTCCACTACCGCAAGGACGGTATCAAGCACGCTTGGAACCCAGAGACTATCGCTACTTTGCAGCTCGCAACACGCAAGGGCGATTACGATCTCTTCAAGAAATATACACATCTCGTTGACGATAAGCAGGAGCCTATCTTCATCCGCGACTTCTTCGGTTTCCGCAAGAATCCTATCTCTATAGATAAGGTGGAGCCGGTAGAGGAAATCGTCAAGCACTTCGTTACCGGTGCGATGAGTTTCGGTGCCCTCTCCAAGGAGGCTCACGAGGCAATGGCACTCGCCATGAACGCCCTCGGTGCTCGAAGCAATACCGGTGAAGGTGGTGAGGATAACGAGCGATTCCACTCTACACAGGATGGTATCAGCCTCTCCAGCAAGACCAAGCAGGTGGCTTCCGGTCGATTTGGTGTGACAACAGAATATTTGGTAAATGCAGAGGAAATCCAGATCAAGGTGGCACAGGGTGCTAAACCGGGTGAGGGTGGTCAGTTGCCTGGCTTCAAGGTCAACGAGGTCATCGCCAAGACCCGTCACTCTATCCCTGGCATCAGCCTGATTTCTCCTCCACCTCATCACGATATCTACAGTATCGAGGATTTGGCTCAGCTCATCTTCGACCTCAAGAATGTGAACCCTAAGGCGGCTATCTCCGTGAAGTTGGTAGCTGAGAGTGGTGTGGGTACCATCGCTGCCGGTGTGGCTAAGGCGAAGGCAGACCTCATCGTTATCTCTGGTGCTGAGGGTGGTACAGGTGCCAGCCCTGCATCCAGTATGCGTTTCGCAGGTATCTCTCCTGAAATCGGACTTTCTGAAACCCAGCAGACTCTGGTGAAGAACGGTCTTCGTGGTCAGGTTCGCCTGCAGGTGGATGGTCAGTTGAAGAGCGGTCGAGACATCATCCTGATGGCTTTGCTCGGTGCTGAGGAATTCAGTTTCGGTACGGCAGCCCTCATCGTTTTGGGTTGTGTCATGATGCGTAAGTGTAACCTGAATACCTGTCCTATGGGTGTTGCTACACAGGATCCTAAGCTCCGTGCGCACTTCCGTGGCAGCTACAAGTACCTCATCAACTACTTCCGCTTCCTCGCCGAGGAGGTTCGTGAGTATCTGGCTGAGATGGGTTACACCTCATTGAACGATATCATCGGTCATACCGAGCTCATCGTCCGCAAGAAGGATGAGGAGATTGTTCCTACCGAGGGTGCTGATGCCGTAGAGCCAGAGGTGGCTAAGAGCATCGAGGAGAAGGCAGACTTGCTCGACTTCTCTCGCTTGCTGCATCGTGAAACGGGTCATTGCTCGCTCTATCATACTACTGAGCAGATTCATGACCTCGACAATGTACTCGACCAGCAAATTATCCGTGGTGCACAGCGTGCCATCGAGAGCCAGGAAGAAGTGAACCTCGACTTCGCCATCAAGAATACCGACCGTGCTGCCGGTGCGATGCTGAGCGGTATGATTGCCGAGAAATATGGTGAGGCTGGTCTTCCAGACAAGACCGTGAACGTGAAGTTCAAGGGTTCTGCAGGTCAGAGTTTCGGTGCCTTCCTGGTCAAGGGAGTGGATTTCAAGCTCGAGGGTGAGACCAATGACTATTTCGCCAAGGGACTTTCAGGAGGTCGTATTTCCATCCTTCCTCCTATCCGCAGCAACTTCTCTGCCGAGGATAACATCATCGCCGGTAACACCGGTCTCTATGGTGCCACAAGCGGTGAGTTGTATATCAATGGTAAGGTAGGCGAGCGCTTCGGTGTTCGTAACTCCGGTGCCATCGCCGTGATTGAGGGTGCTGGTGACCACTGCTGCGAGTATATGACGGGCGGTAGAGTAGTAGTGCTCGGTGAAACCGGCCGTAACTTCGCCGCTGGTATGAGTGGTGGTGTAGCCTATGTATGGGATAAGAACCACAACTTCGATTACTTCTGTAACATGGATATGGTGGAGATCAACCTCGTGGAGGACAGCACCTATCGCAAGGAGTTGCACGAGCTGATCCGTCAGCATTATCTCTACACTGGCAGTAAGCTCGCCCGTACCATGCTCGATGACTGGAACCACTACGTAGAGGATTTCATCCAGGTAGTGCCAATCGAGTACAAGCGAGTTCTCCAGGAGGAGCAGGTAAAGAAGTTGCAGCAGAAGATTGCGGATATGCAGCGCGATTACTAATTTTAAAATTAGAAAAAAGATGGGAAATCCAAAAGCATTTTTGACTATACCTCGCAAGGAAGCAGGTTATAGACCAATTCACGATAGAATCCTCGACTTCAGCGAGGTAGAACAGACTTTGAATAGCAACGACCGCCGACAGCAGGCTTCCCGTTGCATGGATTGTGGCGTGCCTTTCTGCCACTGGGCTTGTCCGCTGGGCAACAAGGCACCGGAGTGGAACGATGCCCTCTACAAGGGCGACTGGGAGTTGGCTTACCGTCTCCTCAATTCCACCAACGACTTCCCGGAGTTCACAGGACGCATCTGTCCTGCACTCTGCGAGAAGGCGTGTGTATTGAATCTCATGGATCATGAGCCAACCACCAACCGTGAGGATGAGTGCGCCATCGTGGAGCACGCCTTCTCTGAGGATTATGTTCATGTTGAGATTCCGGAGCGTAATGGTAAGACGGTGGCTGTCATCGGTGCCGGTCCTGCGGGACTGGTAGCTGCCAATCAGTTGAACCACAAGGGATATAAGGTAACAGTCTTTGAGGCACGTGAGAATGCCGGTGGCTTGTTGCGCTATGGTATTCCAAACTTCAAACTCAACAAGAGCATCATTGACCGCCGCCTCCGTCTTCTCGAAGAGGAAGGCATCGAGTTCAAATACAATCAGCAGATAGATGTCACCAAGTTGCCAGAGGGCTTTGATGCCTACGTGGTATCTACGGGTACTCCTACAGCCCGCGACCTGAAGATTCCTGGACGAGAATTGAAGGGCGTTTATTTCGCCCTCGAACTCCTCTCTCAGCAGAACCGAGTCCTTGCAGGCATGGAGTTCTCTAAGGATGAACTGGTCAACTGCAAGGGCAAGGATGTCTTGGTCATCGGTGGTGGTGATACGGGTTCCGACTGTATCGGTACGGCTCATCGTCAGGGTTGTAAGAGCGTCACTCAGATTGAGATCATGCCTAAGCCAGTAGAGGGTCCTGAGGATCCTAAGAATCCTTGGCCAAACTGGCCTCGCACACTGAAGACTACATCCAGCCATGAGGAAGGATGTACACGTCGCTGGAACATCAATTCATTGGAGTTCCTCGGCAAGAATGGAAAGTTGACGGGTGTGAAGGTTCAGCCTATCGATTGGAAGCCAAACCCAGAGGGCGGTCGCCCATTGATGGTAGAAGCAGGAGAGCCAGAAATCATCAAGGCAGAGGCAGTATTCTTGGCCATGGGCTTCCTGAAGCCACAGCAGCCTGAGTTTGCAGAGAATGTCTTCGTGGCAGGTGATGCAGCAAATGGAGCATCTCTGGTAGTAAGAGCTATGGCAAGCGGAAGAAAGATTGCAGCTCAGGTAGATAAGTTCCTGACTCGATAATTCCCGGATATATTATCGGTTATTTTTAACTATAAGTAAGTGGTGGGAGGCCAGACCTTGAGATGAGGTTTGCCTCCCTTTTTTAGTATGCTTGGCATGAGCCTATGTCTCCCTTTCGTTCGCTATGTCGATGACTCGATGATAAATAGGTTTTATAGCCATTTCTTAGTAATACCTTCAATGATATTGACCAATAATGACTTTGACCAAATGACCGAAATCATGAGAGCTAACGTTCAATGTAGTTAAAATAAGCTCCCAAAGAAAAAGTAGTCATCATTGCCTGATTGGCTTCAAAATTCTCTTAGTCTTTCAAACAGCCGATAGGAACCACATAGACACCATCTTCTCTGCGAATGGCATAACGGGTCGTGCCTGTCAAGACCATGAGAAAAGAAGGAGACTTCATTTTTGTGTCGTCAATCTTGGATGCCAATAATTTAAGATTTTTGGCTCCTTCCTCAATGTTCTTTTCTCCACCCAGTTTAATTTCTATCAGACCATAACTGCCATTGCGCAAATGTACAACCGCATCACATTCCAATCCATTTCCATCCCGATAATGATATACATTGCCATCGAGGGAATCTGCATAAATTCGTAGGTCTCGAACACACATAGATTCAAAGAACAGTCCCATTGTGCTGAGATCGTTGATTAAATCATTAGGCCCAATACCCAAAGCAGCCACTCCGATGGAAGGGTCGGAGAAGTAGCGAGTGTCTGAAGTGCGAATGGCAGTCTTGCTTCTTAGATTGGGATTCCATGCCAGGGAATCTTCCAAGACGAAAATTTTCTTTAGGGCTTCGATATAAGAAGATATAGTATTTCTGTTGGCTGTTATTGTCTCATTTTTCTCAATGTCTGCACATATTGTATTGACTGTAACTTGAGCGCACTGGTTTCTGGCAATGGAACGTAGAATTCTTTTTGCTCTTTCTGCGTCACGAGTAACATTGTCAACACGAGAAATGTCTGAGTTGACGACGGCTTCATAGTATCTGTAAGCCATATCGAGTGCTACGTCCTTACTGACCATGGTGGCTTGAGGCCATCCTCCTCGGCATATGAGCCAAGCCAAGGAGTCTATATTGTGCTGGTTCGTGGCGAAAATGTCAGCAGACGGATTATCGAATAGTTCTTGGATACTGACTTCATTTGAGGAGTCTTCTGATTCTGAAAGGCTCATCGTTCTCATAGTTAACCATGCAAAACGACCTGTTCCTGAATGGTGAATCTTGTTGGTGTCTGCTGGAACAGCAGAGCCTGTAAAGATGAATTGCCCCAATCCATCTCTATGATCAACCTCAAAGCGAGCTGCATCCCAAAGCTGTGGTGCTAATTGCCATTCGTCGATAAGGCGTGGTGTTGCACCTGCAAGCAGTTTTTTAGGCGACAAACTGGCAAGTTCTATGTTTTGGTCAATATATTCTGGGTCATCCATATATACGATGCTTTTAGCTTGTTGCTCAGCTGTTGTCGTCTTGCCACACCACTTGGGACCTTGTATTAATACTGCGCCACAACCTTTTAGTCTGCGAGTTAGCATTTTATCTGCTATTCTTGTTTTATATTGTTTCATTTTGCGTTGCTTTTGGTTGGGTGCAAAGATACACAAAAGTTATTGAATAACAATAGATTAATTGTTAAATTGTACAAGTTATAGCGCTTTTATTGTGCAGATTGAGGTAATTCTGTTGTGCAAGTTGAGGTTATTTCATTGTGCAAGTTGAGGATTTGAGTTTTCTCATCATTCATGGCTGTCGTTACTTGATAATTCTCGAAAAGCCACACCCAGGTTTTGCCATGTCGAAGAATTCACTTATCGTTAGTGTAACGAAAAAAGAGGGTGTGTCACAGACTTATGACGCACCCTCCTAACTTAAAAGTTCTGATGAAAAATACAAAGAGTTCGTTTAAGAACGGATTATCAATCCTATCCCATACAACTTGACATGCCCAAAGAAGTGGCAAGCGCCGTTAAAACGCTGATGGCGATTTGAAGAACGGTCTTCCAAGTGTCTGCTTTCATCTTACTCATTTTGATTCGATTTTAAAGGTTAAACTTAAATTCTTTGTGTGTTTCACAGGGTGTTAATTTTCCCTTCTACAGTTCGTTGTCCTCGCCACTGCCGTCCTGTCCTGCGTCGCCCTTATTGTCGCCGCTTGGGTTGGAACCGGTGCCTTGGCTGGTGCCGCCGCTCTGCTCGGTGTTACCTCCTGCAGGAGTGCCGCCGCTTGGGTTAGAGCCGCTGCCATCTGAACCGTCGCCAGGAGTAGTTGGAGTGTTGAGATCCACGTTGGCTTTGCCCTCCTTGATGGCCTTGATGACTGCAGCCTGAGCGCTACGGCTGGCTACGAGGTTGAACTCTGCATCGGCAATGAGGTTCTTGAACTCAGCGCCTGGCTCCCACTGAACCTTCACGTCAGTGATGTTCTGAGCGGTGAACTTGTCTGCATCCTCAGCGCCCTTGGATGAGAGGAGGATGGAGAAATCACCGAGATCGCCGAGACGGATTTTCTTGCCTTCGAGAAGCTGCTCTCTCATGCAATCCACGGTCATGTAGAGGATGGCGGAGATGTCTGCGCGAGAATAGACGCTGCCGTGGCTGGAGATGTGCTTGGCAAACTTCTCGATGGTCATCACATCAGAATACTGCGATACGGCGAAGGCATTCTTCTTCTCGGTCTTCACCAGGTTGAGGTCGGTCTGGTCTGGGTTCTTACCCTCTCGTTTTGCCTGGTTGATACGTGATTTAGCCTGATTGATAGCAAGGAGGTTACTGTTCACTGAGCGCATGGTAATACTGTAGTTAATCATACTTTTGTGTGTTTTGATGGTTGATATTTCAATTCCCCAGAAGCCCCGTTTCTTGCC
>ERZ1026862.1795-NODE-1795-length-12026-cov-61.076268_pt1 | contig 12026 bp, 4 predicted proteins | sample MGYA00380161_ERZ1026862 | MGnify/ENA primary metagenome ERZ1026862 (study PRJEB33269, sample SAMEA4719797) | human gut metagenome | biome: human-associated habitat; feature: organic feature; material: feces | place: Cameroon | collected 2013-10 ... | reverse complement strand
ATCCTGAGCCAGGATCAAACTCTCCATTGTAAAATATCATTTTTACTTCGTCACTTCCGAAGAAGCAACTCGGTGTTTGTTGTCTGTACTTAGGACGAATATCCTTTTCGTTTATTGAAGCTTAGTAAACCTGACTTGTCAATTACTTGACGGTTCGTTTCTTTTTACCCAGTTCCTTCATACTCCCTATATATAATAAGGTGTAATCCAAAACCGCTTCTTGTACTACTTGTCTGTTTATGTAAAATCTTTCAAAGAACTCTTTCTTTATTGCTTCGAGTAATACTTGATTTCTCAAAAGCGAGTGCAAAAGTACTAACTATTTTCGAATCCACCAAATTTTCAGAGAAGAAAGTTTCATTTTTGTTTCGAATTTAACAGTCTTAAACATTTTAACCCTTTATTCCCCTTCAAACTCCTTATAATATACATACACACGTTGGGCGCATGTGTGCACGCACACGCTTCTTTATATAGTTAAGAAAATCTAAAACCCCAAAAATACCCCCCCGTTTTTTTGGCTGCTAACGGATTTTTTGCTACCTTTGTCGATGAAAAATGGAAGTTATAAGGACTTGAATGGTATATTCTGAGCAAAATCAGGTATATCCAACATGAAAAACGATATATCCGCACAAAAAACGGTATATCTAAGAACGACAAAGACGATTTAAACTATAAATAGAAAACCGACTATATGAATAGAATTAAAGGACTGCGCATGCTGCTACTCTTGATTTCTACTCTTACGATGAATTCCGCGCTGGCACAAGACTGGCGACTGAAGACAAACCTGGCATACTGGGCAACAACAACACCCAACATCGCTGCAGAAACCAGACTATCTAACCGATGGTCGATGGATCTATCATTAGGATGGAACACGTTTACGTATAGTGGAAACAAAAAACTGAAGCACATTGCGATACAACCGGAAATCAGATACTGGCTCGGATGCCCCTACATCGGGCACTTCCTGGGAGCCAACATACTCTACTCGCATTACAATGCGGGCGGCGTACACTTCCCCTTCGGCTTTTTTCCAGAGCTAAAAAAGCATCGGTTCCAAGGCGACTTGGGTGCAGTAGGACTGGTGTATGGTTACGACTGGTCACTCGGAAAGAGCAACAGATGGAACCTGGAAACGGCACTGGGACTGGGAGTGGGCTTCACCCGCTATACCAAATACAACTGTTACGGGAAATGCGGTACGGCTATCGAGAAAAAAAACAAGACTTTCGTGATGCCAACCAAGTTAGCTGTTTCGCTGGTTTACAACATCGGTCCTACAGACCGCATGGACAACTGCCGCCAGAAGGAGCCGCAGGAGATTATTCTTCCTGAAGATAGCTGTACGCTCAACGAAATCCAGTTTATCCCTGCTCTTTCGTTCGTCAAGGACAACACGGGCAAGGCAGGCGAGTTACAGAAGAACAACCCTGTGCTTCAAGACATTAAGAACTATCGCCCTTACTCCAAGGACCTGGTATTAAGTCAGGAAGAGGGAGCACTCTACATCTTTTTCCCGAAGTCGAAGGCAAACATCACGCAGGAGTTCCGCAATAATAATAAGGTGCTCGACCAGATTATCGACATCACCAAAGCCATCATGAAGGATACCACTTCTTCGGTGAAGATTATCCAGATAGTGGGTCTCGCATCCATCGATGGTTCCGTGAAATTTAACGAACAGTTGGCTGGTAAGCGAGCAGAGGCATTGAAGGATTATATCCAGCAGCGCACCTTGCTCCCCGATTCGCTCTTCGAATGCAACAACGGCGGAGAGGCTTGGGCTGAGCTTCGCTATAGTATCAAGGAGAGCAATCTGAAATGCAGGGATGAACTGCTGAGGATTATCGATGAGGAGCCTGATGCCGACCACAGGGAGCGTCGCATCAAGAGCATCGACCAAGGCAGGGCATGGGCTGAACTTCGTGATAAGATTCTGGGCAACCAGCGCAATTCCGGTTTCCTCCGCATCTACTACGATTACGTACCAGACGAGGCGGCGGCAACCATCAACCTAGCCACCCAGTTGCTCAAGTCGGAGCGTTACCTGGAGGCGTTGAAGGAGTTGCAGAAGGTAAAGGCAGACAAGAGAGCCGCCAACGCCCTCGGCATAGCCTACTACATGACGGGCAACCGAGAATCTGCCCGCCGTTACTGGCAGCAGGCGATGGAGGCTGGCGATGAGGAGGCGAAGAAGAACCTCATGCAATATGATAGAATTTTTAATTAACAAGATTATTTACATACTAAAATCTGACTAAAGTTATGAAAAGATTTCAGCTATTTAGCTTGGCAAGTGCAATGCTTCTTGCAAGCGCAGCAGGATTCACTTCCTGCTCTTCAGATTCAGAAGATCCTCAGGCAGGAGGATCAGGTGTGGCAGGACAGGTGGTGAAGACACAGTTCGTCATTAATATTCCTTATGCAGGAAATGAGAGTGGTGGAAATGCTAGAGTTTCGACACGTATGACTGCGGAAAATACCCAAAACAAAAACAACTTCTTGGGATTAAAGGATATTGAGATGTTTGCATTCGACAACGCTCCTAGTGTAACAAACCCAACTTCAACGAGAACTATTAGAATTAGAACTGACGCACCAAGTTCCAATAATGATTATCGTCGCATCTATAGCGATATTGCTATCCCTGTAGGAACAAAGAATATGATTTTGTATGCTAAAGCTACAAGAACCAAAACTGTAGCATCGGGGCCTGCAAACAAGACTAATTTCGAAGCAGGTTCCTTGACAAATCCTTATGGAAATTTTACGGATGAAGCCAAGCCTAATTTAAAGGATCTCAACTTCAATTTGGAAGCTATCCGTAAGAATGACGACTTAGACACATATGGTCAAACCATATTGCAGACATTGAATGCTATAGCAAACACAACAGCTGAGGGAAAAAAGTGGTCTGAGATAGGAACAGATGAGTCAGCAGATAACGATGACAAGATTTTAAATTCTCTCTACATCCAGTTTATAAAATTGACTGCAGGTTCTACAAATTCAGTAAATAGCTTTATCAAGCACTTGAAGTATGCTATTGAAAGTCAGGGGGTACAGAATAAAATGGCAAAAGCTATTATCGCAAATTGCACTACGATTTTGGGTAACTTCCCTAGAAATTTGGACTTGCCAGATGGAGTTGCCAAAGTAAAGTTCAATTCAACAAATAGCAGCTTTTCGTTTGAAACTGTTACTGCAGGAACAACAACGCCAGGAAGCAACTTAATCGACTATAAGACGGTCACCTACCCTTCAGAATTGGCATATTTTGTAAGTTCTCCGATCAAGACATCAACAAGCAACATATCAAAAGTCGGAGAATTACCAAAATATGATGATTGGTTAGCAGGTACAGTGACTTGGGAAGGATACAAAGATATTGTTCAAAACAACACTCTCTTTGTAGCTTTACAAAACCCTGTTCAATATGGTGTAGCATGTTTGAAGTCAAGTATTAAATGCGCAAAAACTTCGCTAGAAGACAATGCTATAGCAATAATTGGTTCCAAATCAAATAACTTCATAACCGTAAATGATAAGAGTTTTCCTGTAACAGGTATCTTGATAGGCGGTCAACCTAAAGGTGTTAAATGGGATTTTGAGCCAGCATCAACAAATCAGCCTGGTGATTTTAAATACACTATTTATGACAATGACATGAATGGTAGAAACTTTACAGCAAAAGCTGTAGAAACAGGAACGTTACCATACAACTATACATTAGTATTGGACAACAAGGATACATCATCTGAAGGTGCAAGACAAAGCAATGTCAATATTGTAATTGAATTAGAAAATAATGCTGCAGACTTCTATGGAGATGATGGTTTGATACCAAAAGACAGCAAATTCTATTTAGCTGGTACACTCGACTTAAGTAAATATAACAAAACAGAAGATGGCACGACGCTAGACCACGTATTCATAAAGGATCATACAACGGTTGCCAACTTCACCATCGTGGATTTGAAGAAGGCATATAACTGTATCCCTGATTTGCGTACATCAAAAATCAACGTAGGTCTTGCAGTAGATCTTTCATGGCAGAAAGGTATTACATTCGATGTAAACCTCTAAGCCAGATAGAATAAAACGATAGCTTATCCCCCACACGTTCTTAAAGGGCGTGCGGGGGAACTTTCTAGAAACACAAAAGGGGCTTGACAGGCTAGCAACTGCGCCTTATCCCGTTTTGCGCCTCAGAAAGGCACGAAATTGCCCTAGCTGGGGCAACTTTCTGTCCTAACTACGGCAGTTAACTGCCATGCCTAGGCACTTTGCGAAATGAGCGGAATTCCACTTCGCTATCGCCTATACTTGCCTTCGGAAACAGGCTTTCGAAATCAGCGTGTCGCAGCATACGCAGAAATCTCGAAAACTATTGCACACTACACTAAATCGCTGTATTTTGCTAATTATCAGCATCTTATAGCCGTGTAATGTGGGCATCGACACTACACTAACACTACACCACACTACACTCATCTCGCTCCGTGTAATGTAGTGTAGTATTCGTGTAGTGTCAACTGCCACACTACACTCGTATAACAACCTCATACACAGCTATTTGCTGAACTTTCGTGTAGTGTGCAATAGAATTCGCAAATTATAATCATATTTGTGGAGGAAGATTGTCGAACATTAAGAATGCAAAAAGTACAATGAAAAATCTATATAACACTTTACTGGCAGCCGTGATGACCATCAGCGTCATCGCATGTTTATCTTCATGCATTGATGAAGATATGAGCGACTGCGGCAAAGACTATAAGATACAATATAATCTGCAGCTCAACACGCAGATCAACACCGTGATTGACGTGGATCTGAATCTCATCGAAGAACAGGAGATTGCTGCCAGACTGAAACAGGCACTCAGCAAGGTATTCACCGACCATGCCCACGACAACGACCTCTCCTTCTTCGTAGGCGAAGAACTCTCCCACCACGAGGCAAACAAGATGGGTGCCAACTCGGTATCCTACACCATCTATCTGCCCCGCAACAACTATCAGAACCTCTCTCTCGCCAACACCGGAAGCGCCGACAATGTAAAAATCATCAACGCAAACTCCTGTAAATCACTCGCTTTGCAGCAAGAGGCAAAAGATACCATCAACAGTCACAACATCGGACTGTTCACTTCACGACTCACCATCGACGAGAACGATTTCGAACACGACCTGCAAACCACACTCTATATGGCAAACAGCTCTGCTGTGGTGGTTATCGACCAGAGCAAGGTGCAGCCCACCGAACTCTGGGGATTCGTAGAAGGCATGGCAACCCAATTTCAGGTGAACGACAGCACCTATTCTTCCAGCCTCAACACGATGGTCAGGGCAAAGAGAATCAACCAGGATTTCATCACCAACTCCATCCCAACCCACGATGCCCTCTACACAGTCAACTTCCCGAGCATCAAACCGGAATGGCGCTACCACGTCATCGCCAAGGTGAACGGCAAATACACCGAAACCATCTTCACCATGAACGAACCGCTGAAAGCCGGCAAGCTTAAGATTATCAAGACCCGACTGAAGGAAGACGGTTCGCTCTCTACCAGTAACACCGCCGTAGGCGTAAGCGTGAAACTCGACTGGAAGCCAGGCGGAAGCCACGATGTGGAGATTTAATTAAGTGAAGAGATTTAAGTGAAGAGTGAAGAACGAAGAGTGAAGAATTCAACGGCTATAAATATTTGATACATGAATCATATTACGAAATACATATTTGCGATACTATCGCTTATCATGCTGGCAGGATGCAGCGGAAGCGAGCAGAGCGAGGAGAGGCCAAAGGACACGCTGGTTCCCATCTCGCTCACCCTCTCCGTGCCTAACGACAAGTCAAGCACCCGCGTCGGAGACCCGGGAGCAGACACCAACGACAAGGTGGACTGGGACCGGCTCACCATCATCGTTGCCTATAAGGAAAAGACCCAAGGCAACGAAATCATAGATGGAGCACCCATGAAAATGGTATATTACGATACCTATACCAAGGAAGAATTCGACCGGGGAAAACTCGTCACCCATTCCACCTCAACCCTATCAGAACCTGATGCCAACGGTTTTCGCACCTATACGATGTATCTGCCGCTAGGCAAGTGTTGCGTTTATGGGGTTACCTATAGTAGCGGACAAGGACTGAATCTGGAGAGTGATTTGGACAAAATCGAAAAAGACGGACTAAACCACAACTCAGACATTTATAATTTACAGATTAGCAACGACTATGCCAAACCAAGCGGCGGCACTACGGATATAGCCAAGTTTATCAGCGTAGCCACGGGCTATGCACTCAAGCTGGACAAGAACCAGCTACTGACAAGCGACAGAGAAGTAATAGTAGAAAAAAACATCAATGCCAATATCAACACCAAACAATACTGGCGCATGGTACTGGGCAGATTGGCTGCCAAGATTGACATACAATGGGATGCCAAGGGAGCCTACGAGAAAGGCGAAGATGGTAAGCAAAAATTCACAAATGTGAAAGTACAAGGTTTTACTTATCACGGAGAACCGGCAGGTCAAGAAACAACCGTTTCCGGTTCTGGAAATGGCAGACTCTTCCCTACCCTTTACCACCAAGAAGTAACTTCCAAGACTTCGGTAAGCGGTCACACAACCTTTGTGAACACCTCTGAAATCAGCAAGCGCAACGGACGGGTATATCATTATACCTTCCCAGACGGAACCAATCCTCCTCGCATCACCTTCCAGCTTGACACAGAGAAAGAAGGAACAACAGGGAACAAGATATACTACGTGACATTTGACATGAGCAATCTGAAAGATGGTTTTATCCCAGCTCGCTGGTACAAGATTAATGTAAGAATATCGGGCACTCAGCTCACAAAGGATAATATCACAATCAGCAATTTCGACATATAAAGAACTTTTCAGCATGAAAATACAACATACGACATACAGGAAAATCATAGCACTCCTCATCCTCCTGAGCTGTGTCACCCCCCTGTTCGCACAGGACAGCAAGACCTATTATGTAACGGCTGAGGCAACAGACGGCAGTGACGGCTTATCATGGGAGAACGCTATCACCCTGACAGAGGCGCTGAGCCGAGCCAAGGCAGGCGACGAAATCTGGGTGAAAGGCTACGAGGATATTACCGGTCACATCTACAAGGCGCCGAAGGAAGGTTTCGTTCTCCCTTCGGGCGTTGCCATGTATGGAGGTTTTGCAGGAACAGAAACCAACAAGAACGTTCTCCCTACGGGCAGACACAAATATCAGATGAAGTATCAGACGGCTCTGGTGGGCGACATCGACACCAACGACAAGGCGAGCCAGCAGCTGATTATCTACCCAGAAAACACCACCCGCACCGACAATGCCACCCATGTGCTGACCCTACAGATGGGCGTAACACAGGACAACACCAACGAAAACAACGCCCCAACCATAGTTTCCGGTTTCCTTATCGCAGCAGGTAATGCCAGGGGAGAGAATACTTCTGCAGATGGCAGAGGCGGTGGTATCTACGTGGTAAACAACAGCAACGACAACAATGCCAGCAGCCGTCACTTCCGTATTTCGCAATGTAACTTTGCGAACAACTACGGCATGCGCGGCGGTGCCATCTATGTAGATAATTCCTGCACCAACCCGCAGTCTGCCATCAGCTACTGCAGCTTTTTTGATAATGTAGCAGGCAAACGAGGCACCAGCGAGAACGAAGGTGGCGGCATGTGGATAGACGGAACTGCCACCGTCTACAACTGCAACATCAACAACAACACAAACGGCGGTATCCGACTTTCGAACACATCGAAAATCGTCAACTGCTCTGTAATAGCCAACACCGTATCGGCAGTAGACCTGACCACAGCCGGAACATCAGGCAGCAATGGCGGCGGAGCGGTTTACAACACCGTGCTCTGGCATTCCACGACCCTCAGCAAGCAAGACACCCGTCCTGCCTTCTATTCCTGTGCTTTTCCGGAAGTAAAGGTAACCAATTCCGATACCAATACCGACGATAATGGAAACGTATGGATCAGCAACGAGAACCACGGCATAGAGCCAGCCCCTTGGTTCAAGCAGAATGCCGTAACCCAGGGTTACGACTTCTCGTTCAGCAGTAACCTTAAGCAATTATACAGCACCGCCTTCACATTCGAGGAAACCTCTGCCCTTCTGAACAAGGGAAAACTGGAATACTATACCAACAACGTAGTTAAAGCAAACCTGGAAACTACCTCTACCGACATCATGGGCAGAACACGCTACCAGACAAGCACCATCGACATCGGAGCCTACGAGTATGCCCGCATGAAGGCAGGACGCATCAGATACGTGAAACCCAAGAAAGCGGGAAAGGGCGACGGAACATCATGGGATGATGCCACGGACGATATCCAGTGGGCCATCAACAATTTGGCAGAAAATGCACCAGGCGAGAAAGGCGAAGTCTGGGTAGCAGCCGGAACCTATGTAGTAAAAGACCGCATTACCGATGATACATCATCCCCGGTATCCCTGCTGATGAAGAATGGCATCAGCGTTTATGGTGCATTTAAGGGAACCGAAAAAAGACGTTCCGAGCGCATCGAGGAATCCAAGGATTTAAAGCCATGGGGCTGGAAACAAGAATCCATCATCAGGGGTGCGGAATTCAAGGGAAGCGACGATGCCAACTGGAGTAATAATGACGAAGCCTGGAACATACAGAACAGCGGTTCCTACCATGTGGTATGGTTTGCTCCCTTGCCTGGAGGAAATGCCTTTACCGACGAAGTATATCTTGAAGGCTTCACCATTGAGGGAGGTAAATTTCACGATACGAACAAAGCCGAATACGCCCCAGACTGTGGTGCAGGCGTTTATATCAACGACCCATCAGCCCGAATGCGTTACTGCACCGTGAGATTCTGCAACCCGGGCATGAAAGAAAGCGGAAGCATCAAGCCTCGTGGCGGCGGCATCTACTGCCAGAACGGACAGACGGAAGGTAACCTGGTATACGACTGTTCGGCTTACCAAGGCGGAGGTATCTATATAGACGAAGCTGGCTTCATCACCCGAAGCATGGTAACCAACTGCTCTGCCTATCAGGGAGCGGGTGTATATCTGAATGGTGACGCTAATAACTCAGAGAAAGCCTATTATCAGATTCTTGCCACCTCGGTAATCAGTAACAATACCAGTACCCGAAATGGTGCTGTGTATCAGGATGGTCACGGACTGGTGATTAACAACACCATCGTCAACAACTATACCAACAACACCTCGGATCCTGCTGACGAGCTGTCATCCAATACGGGTGGTGTGTATATCAAGAAAAAGGGTCTTCTTGCCAACAACGTCATCTGGAACAACTCGCTGCTCCGGCACAAATCAGGCACCAACAACTCTGCGTCCATGGCACAGATTTATGCAGCCAACCCATCAGAAGAGACCGTACAGTTCTACAACAACGCCATCTCGGATGTAAATGCAGCCAAATGGACCAGCACCTATCAGAGCGGAACCATCTCCATCAACACGTATTACTCTGGCAAGGGATTCGTGATGGGCAATGAAGCACCTTACAACACGGTGGAAGCCTTCAACGAGAAACGTGGCGTTCTTACAGACATGAAGACGGTGAACTATTACTGGGAAACATTGAAAGGTACCCGACTGCGCAACGTGGGCATCAGCTATGCCCTCCTGCCATCTTCCTACCTGTATCAGCCAAAAATAGACCTGAGCGGAAAAGCTATCAGTTCGGTTCCGTCAGCAGGAGCCTATATGGCTGACAACCAAGATCTTGTATTTGAAAAGAATGACAGCAAGAAACGCCTGCGCATCTACTTTGACCGTTCTCGAGAACTGGTGGACGGAACAGGACAATCGTGGGAAAAGAGCTATACCTCATCATCTGTAGATGAAATTCTCGGTTATCTTGCCGACATCAAGGATGAAGACAAGGTAAAGGTGGTTACTGCGGGCAATACTACACCAGAGGATTTCACTATTGAGAAGAACAGCGGATGGGAGTTTGAAATCTGCGGTCGTGAGGGTATCTTCGAACCGAAGATTGCCTACACGTTCGAGGAAACAGATGCCAGGTCATGCACCTTTAACATTCAACCTTGCGTACTTCCTGTAACCGTATATGGCGGTTATCCGGAGTATTCGGAGAACCCGAATCCGAAAGATGAAGACCGTGACCCTATCAAATACCGCACCGAGCTGAACGGAAACCTGAACGGTTCAGAACTCAACGAGGGTCTCTACCATCTGGTCCGCATCGAAGCAGGTGCCAACATCACCATCGACGGCTATGCCTTTACCCATGCATACGCTGCCGGTACTGCCTACATGCCTTATGGTGGCGGTGTACTGATAGGCAGCATGGACCAGAGCAGCCAAGCAACTACCGTGAAGCTGAAGAATTGCATCTTTGAGAACAATACAGCGACAGATGGCGGTGCTATCGCTACCATGCCGGATGCCGTGAATGTGAAATTGGAACTGGAGAACTGCGTCATCAATAACAACACAAGCAAGGATCCGCATAACCAGAACCCATCGGAGCTGCCTTCCATCATCTATCTGAACAAGGGTCAAAACAGCAACAACTCTCTCACACTCAACTATGTAAGCATCATCAACAATGAGGGAGTAGCGCCAGATTACGACCTTGTGAAGAGAACCTCGTATGCTGTAGGAAACAAACTGAACATCAACGGCACATGGGATGGTTCGAAATGCAAGAACAGCATGGATATCAACACTCTGGGAAAAGACGGAGCCCTGAACTTCAGCAACCCAACCAATGAAGTGGGTGCCAAGATGAGCGGCAACGTTTATTACGGAGGCTATTCATCCTTCCGCCCGCTGACCAGTTCTGCAGAGGCTGGCGCCATCATCAACAGCGTCCAAGAAAGCAATGCAACCACAACAGCCAAGGACATCAACAGCGTCCAAGAAAGAAATGCAACCACAACAGCCAAGGACATCACCGGCGAAGACCGCAACCTAGGTGGTGTTCCTGACCTGGGTGCATACGAGGCTCACCTGCCAAAAGCAGGAAAGATTATCTACGTGCGTTCGTACAACCAGAACTATGTAAGCAGCAGCGACGCCAATAATGACGACCAGGACGGCAACCCAGACTTTAATCTTCTGAATGAATCAGATACCGAATATGACGGAAGCAGCTGGGACAAGGCTATCATCGGTAACGCCATGTGTGATAATAATAGGGCAAGAACGGGCAATGACTTCTATGTTACAGACAATGGAAGCTTGCTCAATACAACCATCGAAAACGAGGAGTATAGTCTGGCTAACGGCAAGTATCGTTCCAATACAGATTCTTACGGTAATTTCTGGACTAACTCAGGAAATCAGGAGAAGCAGTATCTCTCTGGCTGGGGATCATATAATAAAATCACCAACAACAGAGACGAACGATACATCAGCGGTCTACAATATGCTGTGGAAAAAGCAGCTGAGTTGAATAAAATAAAAAAAGACAGCGTTGTGGTGTGGGTAGGTGCAGGTATCTATACCGACTACAAAGGATTCGTTATCAGAGACAACGTGAAGGTTTATGGTGGTTTCCCATACGAAGGCTATCCTGGAGAAGACGACCGCCATCCGCTGCTGTCACAATACGTACCGGCACGTAAGGAATACGAAAAACTGGTCAAGACCAAGTATGAAACCATTCTACAGATCAGAAAGGAATCGCCTGTATACTTCAAAAACGGAGATAAGGAAATGTGGTATCAGGAGAAAAATCCTACTGATGGCTCTAATTATGACTTTACAAAAACGTTGATAAACAGCGGGAAAACAGAGCGCCATTATGTACTGTATCAGCCAGACGTATGCCTTCCTACCTGGTCGCCATCGGGTGATGGAAACGCCACACGTACCGACGGTAATGCCGTACGCTATAAAGAACCTTTAAAAGACGATAAAAACTACGTGAATTACGAGTATGCCAAATGGGATGGCTTCTCTGTACGTCACGGTTACATCATCAA
>ERZ1026862.1794-NODE-1794-length-12027-cov-6.363014_pt1 | contig 12027 bp, 6 predicted proteins | sample MGYA00380161_ERZ1026862 | MGnify/ENA primary metagenome ERZ1026862 (study PRJEB33269, sample SAMEA4719797) | human gut metagenome | biome: human-associated habitat; feature: organic feature; material: feces | place: Cameroon | collected 2013-10 ... | reverse complement strand
TAGAGATGCATAGTGCTGCCTATCTTTTCCCTCAGATTCCTTTGCCGTCTCAGAAGAATTGTCTATATTTGCAGCAGATAAGTTGACCGTAGGGTCGGAAAGGGCACCGACCTCTTCTTTATCGGAAGGCAGTATGAGGAGTTGCCCGTCCTCACGGTCAACTTGCTTTCTTATTTTTTTCAATCCTCTTTCGTCAATAAAGTGCCAATGAACGATTTCCACATTGTCTTTATTAGGATTTACCTCTAATAATACTGTGCGGTTATTGCCCTTCTCGTCCTTCGTGTTGATAAGTACCCAATTATATGGTCTAGTTTTCTTTTGATTCTGACCATACAAATCAGGATTGTATAAAGCAGACTTAAAGATTATTTTACTCAAATCAGGAGTAACGTCCTTATGTCTCATATAATTACGCTCAAAGATATTCTTCTTGATAACAACAGGCTTGCCTTCTGTTCCGATAGCATCAGCAATTTTCTTTGGTAAGCTAGGCAATTCTACATTTCTAGTAGGATGCAAGAAGTCTTCATCCGTCAACTCATCAACGGACTTAATCTTATCCAGCTTCAAAGTTCCATCCTGGTTCAGAGGATTCCCCTGATTATCCTTCAACGAGAACTTGGTGTGCTCTGTGATTTTCAAAGGCGTAGAAAGGCCCAGCTCCGCACCTTGCCGTGCGGTCATCTCGTACGTGTCGCGGATGTCGTTGACGAGGTCTCCGAGCGCACCTCCTGTCTTACCACGGAAGTACTGTCGCACATTGTCTACGACCTTGAGGAATCTGTCAAGCAAAGAAGGATTATCCTTAAGACTACGGGCGATGTTAGGCAGCATATCAGTATGTGTGATGATATCACCGAGCGTATCGGCAATAACCTCCTCGGCATAATCCTCGAACAATGTGTAGCCGGGGACATTGGCATACGTCATCTGACGTGCCTTGACCTCCATCTCAAACGCCTTGCGTCCCATCACGTCAATCACCTTCTGACGGATGCGCATATAAGAGTCTGCGTCTATCTGCTTGAGCTGATGCAGAAGCTCATGACCGAACGTAAACTGTGCGATGTCCGCCTCCTTGAGCGAGAGATAGATGACACCGTTGCGGACAAAGCCGTTGCCCTCAAAGTCTTCTACAGCAGGATCGTCTGACTTGATGAATACCTTCTTAAGGTACACCACCTTCATTCCGAATGCCTCAGCAATGCCTTCCGCTGCCTTCTTCAGCTCTGACGAGATAAGGAGCTCGGACACATCATCCACCCTCTGCTCCGCTATCATCCGGTCTATCATAGCCGGGGTGGGCGACATCGGTTCCTTCTCGCCACCAACACTTTTCTCCCCATTCTCTTGCTTCGTATCAGTATTATTTGTATCTTTGCTTTCGGAAGATGTACTTCTATCCAAAACATTCGCAAGAATGTCACGATAAAGGGCAATACCTCCGTGAGGCTGAGACGCTGCGGTTTGAAGGGTATTGCCCTTCTTTATTTTATCAGCCACAAATACTTCATGCACATACAGACGATTCTTATTGGCATCCTGCATGGCACGGCAGAACACATAGCTGCGCTCCCCCTTGTATGTTATAGGATAAGCGAAATAATGGTTCACCACACCCTCTTGACGAACAAAGTCTTGCATAGAACCAAGATACACCGCATTCTCAAAACCTTCCACTAACGATGTTATTGCGTCAAGCTTTGCCTGTCCATAGCGATGAGCCAAAGAGTCCTCGATTGATTTGCTGTTTATCTCCACCTCTCCTACTTCCGTGTCATAGAATACAGGTTCTGGTACATTCTCTTGCCACCATTTCTCAGCAGCCTTGCGTGCCGACATACCAGCAGTAGCCACAATCTGTCCCTCAGCCACTTCAACAGCCGTAGCGTCACGAAGCATTTCGCCACGACGCAGCCTCTCCTCGTCCGACATCGAGCGAGGGTCATAAAATTCTACTTTATTTCCTGACTCCTCAGATGCAGCTTCCGATTCAACAACGCCTTCATTGCGAGGGCCGACTTCTCCTTCGGAGTCTTTGCCGACATTACCTCTTTGACGGTCATCAACCCGTTGTCCAGATTGTACCTGATTGCCTCGACCATGTCGCGGCTCTTCTCCTGCGGAGACATTTCCTTCTTTTCCATTATTTATGTGTTTTAATTGTTTCTCGCGTCTTTCCAAGTCAGCCTCTATCTCCTCCGCGTAAAGGTTATAGAACTGTTGCTCGTCAAAGTTACTATATTTACGCAACAACTCAGGCATCTCCTGAGAAGAATACACCAGATACTCCTCATAAGACATGTGGTACTTCTCCTGATAATATCTGTCACGTTCTGCCTCATAAGCCTCCACATACTCACGTTCAGCCTCAGACTGCATCTTCTTAACACCTTTGCGAGAGTCAGGAGAAGACAGATAATCCAATATGGCATCCTTGGCAACCGAACTGTCACCGCCGAAATACATGCCATTATAGTTTTCCCTATCAAAAACCTCAAGATCCTCGGCCAGCCTGTCTATCGACTTGCCGCCTTTCGAAATCTTACCCACCATGGCACGCTGCTCTGCAGCACCGAAGCCGGTCTCCTTGCGATACGATTCAGGCGTAATCTTCACATCACCGCTCTGCATAAACTCAGCGGTAACCTCCCTTGCACCATAGGAAGCGGCATCTGAACCATTACGATAAGCTGTCTGCGCTGCATCACCGTTCAATTCCTCCTCGTAGCCACGGGCATCCTCGGGAGTCGTTATCTTATCCACCTCTGCCTTCACGTCCTGCCAATACTGCACCTTACGCTGCGCTTCCTGCAAACCCTCTTCCCAAGCCTTCTTGTCTGCCAGATATTTCGCCTTGTCCGTACCGACCTTCGGCTTTTTCTTCTCCATCTTCTCCACAGCCTTCTCGGCCTCGGCAATCTGAGCGGAAACAAAGCCGTCAATCTCTGCATCATCCAGCGCACCGTCATACAGGTCAGCGATAGTCGCAGATATCGGCATCTTATCATAAATCGGATTACCGTTCTTGTCACGGACAGCTGGCTCCGATGCTGCCCCTTCCTCTTCTGACGTTGCTGCTTTATCCGCAGAAGGAGCCGCACCGCCAGCGACAACACCCTCTTCATCCACGTTGTTCTCCGGCTCGTTTATGTCTGCCTCCGGAGCCATCCGTGAGCTTACAGCCTCCTCGTATGCGTTACGGAAATCCTCCGCACTCATACGTCCGTCCACCTGCACGTTGCCACGTTTCATCATACGATTTGTGACGTTGCCCTCTGCGTCCACGATGGTCACCTTGAGTCTGTCTTTCGTCTTGCCGTCAGGACGACCGCCTGTCAGATAGGCGTTCTCGCCCTCTGCAAGTTCCTCAAAGGAGACGGGTATAACCTCACCAGTCTCGGCATTGACAACCTGCCCGATGTCGAAGTCTGCAGCATTGCGCTCTTCCTGATCTGAGGATTGCGGGAAGGTAGGCATTGCCTCAGACACGTTACCGTCTTCCCCGACACCTCTGTCAATGTCACGGCTCTGCGCCTGTGCTGCCTGTTGCTTTGCCTCGTCAATGGCTTGCTGACGGGCCACGGTAGCGTCAGCTGACTCTCCGAGAGAAGCGAAAGTGGATGCGTCTCCATGCTCTATCTTGCCTGTCTCCGGGTCGAAGTAGAGAATCATCTTGTCGCTACCGCTGACATCAATAGCTCCGTCCGGGTGTGTGGCTATATTGCCGTTGACGATATAGCCTTGATAGTCCTCCTTGCCGTTGTTGCCCTTGATGACACATGGACGTATCTGACCAGTCGAGTGGTCAGTATACAGGTCTATCTGATGTGCTGCGTCAATGCCAGCCTGTTCCACCTCGTCAGTCGCTCTGTCAATGACACCCTGATATCGCTCACGTGATGTCTGATAGTCATATATGGCTGTGTCAAGAGCGTCGTTCTGCCCGGTCATTGACTCGATGTCCTCGTCCTCCATGCGGTCAAGCTGTTCTGCGCTGATGCCGAGCATCCGGGCAAGACTGTTCTCCCTCAGCTGATGTTCCTGCTGTATGTCATGGCGTGCAGTTCCTTCGGCTGCGAGCCCTTCCTCATGCGCCTGTTCTATATCAGCGTCACGCTGCGCCTGTTCCGGTGTAATCGTACCATCTTCGATGGCGCCCTGCGTTGCCTTGTCCATTCCTGCTAACTTCTGTGCGTTAGCCGAATAGTCGTACATGGCTTTCTTGATGTTGCCATTCGTGTTCTCCGATATCTCCTTGAGAGCCTGTTTCTTCTCCTCGTCAGTACCTTGTGCCAGAGCCACACGCCACTCCTTCCACTTGTCCGCGAGCCTCGGGTCTGCTCCTAACGCATAGCGGATGCTGTTGTCAAGGTCAAGACTCTGCTGCATGAGTATCTTGCGCTCACCCTTCACCTTGTCACGGACGTACGCTCCTGTCTTGAGAGTTGAGAAGAAACCGCCCATCAGCGATACGCCCAGGAACGTGTCGATGTTCTGGTCAAGGTTAAACACACCCGTACCTTCCTTTGTGTCCAAGGTGCTGTCACCTACAAGAAGAGCGTTTTCGATGTTGCCTACCACCTCTTCCGCATACTCGCCTATAGTGCCATGCCATTGCGTCTTGTCGAAGAGATTTCCGAGCCACTTGGCAGTAGACGTACTGCCCATATCCTTGAGGTTGTCAAGGAATGCGTTTGCGCTCTTGGCGTTCACCTTCTTCCATCCCTTCATCGTCAGAGTGCCGACACCCTTCAGCAGAGGATTGAAGTATTCGCCTACAAACTCGGAATGGTTTTCAATGGCGGTCGCTCCGAACGCCTTAAGGTAAGCCTTGAGGATGCCCTTCTCCTCGTTCTCCGTGCCGTCATACACGATCTTGCCATTGCTGTCATACGTCGACTTGATGTCACCGGTGAGTCTGTCGTATGTATCAGCAAGAGTTCGGGCCGAACCTGTCGTACCCGTCATAAGGGCAGCACCGAGCACATCACCTGCGATACGGTAGCCACACTTCTTCGTCACGTATTTCCACGCCTCCTTGCGCACAGCCTCCTTGCCATATTTTGCAATGGCATTGCGCATATACTTTGACATGACAGCCTCACCCAGACCGGATGCCGGATTGAGAGCCATCTCCACCATGAACGGCAGAGACTCGCCCGTCACGTTTCCTGCCTTATATCCTCTGCCAAGGTATTGCTGATTCTCAGCAGTATAAGCACCTGTCTTGGCTGCCACGTCAAGCATCTGACGCTCCTCGCTGTTGAGGTTCTCATAGCCTTTCTGACGAGCTTTCTTGACAGTTGTGTACAGCGTCATGTTATCCTGCAAGTCCTGCAGACCCAAGTCCCACGTCGACACGTCAGATACGGCATTCCACAAGCCTCGTAATGCGGACGCACCGAAACTCTTCAGGTCACGGTAGGCGTAGCCTAACATGCCCTTTGCGTTCTTCACGTATCTCTCTTCTGCTCTGCCCTTGACAGCCTCTTCGCCCACTCTGATGGCATTGTCCAGCTGATGCAGCTGTGCCTTTAGTCTGCGGTATTGGGCATTGCTGTTGAGATAGGCTTGCAGACGCATATCGTTATCGTCTATTCCATATTGGGAATGTGTGTTAATGGAGAAGGGTGCGCTCCTCTTGAAGTCCTCCTCCAACTTGCGGTAAAGAGCGTTGTACTGCTCCTCCACACTCTTCCTCGTATTGACCAGACCAGCAAGCTGCTGCTGCTTGCCCTTCTCCGTGACGTGCACGCCCGGCTTGACACCAAGGTCTTCCACAAGCGCATAGTTGCCGTCTTCGTCCTGCACCTCAAATGCAGAAGGAAGGTCTCCTCGCTTGACAGCCTCCGTGTAGTTGTCATTAATCTCGTCAAGCTGATTCTGCGCTCTTGCAGCATCTTGCTCTTGAGCATATTCCACACCTTGTGAGGTTAGATATGTACCCGTTGCATCGTCACGAACGACATTGGCGTTTGTCAGAGGATTTTTCACGCCTAAATTCAAACGTCCAAACCCGCCTCTCTGCTTGTCCTGAAACTGCTTGAGCTTATTGTATCTCTGCTGTCCTGCAAGCCGTGCTTTTGTATCGGCAATCATATTGCCGACACCCTGCGTCATATCCTGCTTGTCCTCGTCAGACACGCAGAAGTAGTCACGGAAACCGGAAAGCGTGTCGAATGCATCTCCGCTGCGACCGTGCGCACGATAGTTTGCCTGTACGGTCTGCACGTATTTCGGGTTCTGCAGTCTACGCTGAAACTCCTGAAACGATGGTGTGGCGTTCCAGAACATCTTGTTCTTCACGGCATCGTCATACAATGCACGTTGGTTTATCGCCAGCTGTTTTCTACTTGTCATTATCTTCTGTTTGTTACTCCGGCAAGTCCCGAATTCTCCCTTCGTGGACCGGATGGTTTGTGTGTGTTTTTCTGAGATGTCTTCTTTGCAGAAGGTTTCGGATGAGGCTGTGCCGATGATGGGGATGTTGTGCCGCCACCGTCATACTTGTCCATTATCCATTTTATAGTCCTGTTGTCCACCTTGCCACCGGCGGGCAGGTTACGTGCCAAGGCATCAAGCTTACGCTTGCCTTCAGGTGTCTCGTATGCCTGATAATACCTGTACCAATATCCCTGCAAGCCCTTATTGCCGCCACCTTTGGCTAAGCTTATCTTACCTCTTAAAGCAGCGACAGCGTCCTGCGCCTCCCAGTGTGCCAGCTTGCCGTCCTTCTCCTGTCTGCGTATTTCAAGGTAGGCATCCTTATACTCCTTGTCGTTAGTGATACGCTTTTCGGTCAAGTCAAGTCTGCGGTCACCCTGGTCAAGCTTTCGGTCTCCCTGATCACGTCCTCGCTCCCTGTCCGCTGCCATCATGTTATGATAACGGACAGTCTCCGCTAACGTCATGTTGTTTTTCCTTGCCTCCTCGTCAAGAGCCTGGGCTCTCTGATATCCTGCCAGATAGAGCGTCTCCCTTTCCTTGCGCTCAGCGTCCAAGCGTTTCTTGCGCTCGTTGAACCGAGCTGTAAGGCTGTTCTTAGGGTCTCGCATCACAAATCCCTTTGCACCGTTCTTCGTCGCAAAATACAGGTCGCTAAGAGCCGATATGCCATCGCCGACTGAGCGTATGATAGCCTCGTTCCTCTCCCTGCGCTCCCGTGCCTTGCGCTGTTCAGGTGTTTCGATATTGTCCTCCTGCATAGCCTTGAAAAGTTCAGCATAGCCCATCTGCCGAGGCTGCTGAGGCTGCTCCGTTTGCTTCAGCTTCTCCTGCTGTTCCGGTTGCGTTCCTGCCGACGGCTTCTCCTGCTGATGGTTGAAACGCTGTTCTTGCGGAAGGGAATACGTTCTTCTGTCCTCGAATCCTTTGTTCTGAGGTATTCTCAGATTCAGGTTTTCCGTCACCTTGTTTATTCCTGCGATTCCCGGTACATTACCACTCTGCTCCACCGATTTTGTGGTCGCTCCTCCTGTCTGCTCCTTCTGCATGACAGTCTGAGTCTGCCTTATCCCGGCTGACGGACTTGCAGGTGCGGCATTACCGTCCGACACTGCAGGAGGCATATTGGCATTTACCTTCTCCGTCAGTGCCTGTGCCGTCTGCATTGTCGGTGTCTGCGCCCTAAAAACAGGTTTCTTGCCCTGTAATATTTCCGTTGCTGACCTCATACTAAGCTTTTGGTTTTGGTTTCGTGCTATCAAGAGCGTTTGCGATGTCACCTGCCGTGCTGGCTACTGATGATACAACAGCTGCGGTATTCGCTGCGTCATTTGCTCTCACGTTAGCCCTCGCATCACGGATGGCATCCTTACGTCTCATATATTCGTTCTCTACAGCATCCTTACGTGCATCATTTGCAGCTACGATGTCGGATGTTGTGTCAGCTATAGCTTTTGCATTAGCCTCTTTCGTCGCTGTAACGGAATCTTCCGTTCCTCCCATCACAGCCTGTCTGCCCTTTGCAGCGTCATTACGCTCCCTGATCTGCTGATTCATCTGCGTGAGCAGACGCTGGGTGTTTGCTCGTTTCAAAGGATCCTCGTTATACTTTCGTTCAAACCAGACCTGATTCTCACGTTCACGCTCTGCAAGCTCTCTCATCTGTCTCTTCCTCGCATTGCGCTGCGAGATATTTCCCGCAATACCACCTACGAGGTTGAGACCTGCTCCTATCAATGCTCCTAACATATTATGTGATTTTAATATTTATGTTCTTCGGACAAAGATAATATGTTACCTTTGTGTCGCTTATTTATTCATTAATGTAGTATGGCAGCAGAGAGAGACAGCAAAGGACGCTTCGTCAAGGGACACACAAAAAAAGGTGGCAGCAAGGCAGGAGAATCCTCCTACCCTAAAAAGGAGCTGCGTCTTGTTTTGCGTGAGTACTCCGTTGAACATTTCAATGACTTTGTCTTAGCCATGAAGGATCTTGAGGCTAAAGATTATTGCAGATTTTATCTCGAAGCACTCAAGTTCAATCTGCCATTGTTGCAGGCCGTTACCTTGGATTCTGGCGAGAAGGCCATAACTATCGAGGGATATCTGCGTGACCTTGCCCAGAAAAAGAAAAAGTAAGCTTAACGATTTTTTACATACAATACTCTACTTTAAAGTACAAAGCGGCGTAAATGCCGCTTTTTTCTTCCGCATAAATGCCCGTTTCTTCCGAAGAAAACCTTATTTCTTCCGCATAAATGCCCGTTTCTTCCGTAAAAACCCCTATTTCTTCCGAAGAAATAACGATTTCTTCTGCATAAATCCGAAGAAATGTATTTTAACATTTAAAACCACCGTTTTTCAGGCTATTTTGTACGAATATTTTACTGTTCACACGTCAAAAGGAACGTTTATTTCTTCGGATTTCCTCCGCAGAAATGCCTATATCTTCGGATTTATGCAGAAGAAATGGGGTATTTCTTCGGATTTCCTCCGCAGAAATAAGCATTTCTTCCGCAGAAATGCCCATTTCTTCCGTAAAAACCCCCATTTCTTCGGATTTCCTCCCCTAAAGTATAGTATATATACTACTACTACTACCGCGTATGCGTGCATGCGCACGCGTAAGAAAAGTTTATTTATGTTAAAAGCCGGTAAAGGCATTCAACACACCTTTGCCGGCAAATCAGATTATCAAACATCAGGGATATTGCCAACAGCCTTACGCTTCATCTCGTCCGCCACCTTGGCGTACACCTGCGTCGTCTTTATCGAAGTATGACCAAGAATCTTCGACACCGTGTACAGGTCCGCCCCGTAGTACAGCAGCAGCGTAGCGCAAGTATGACGGCTCATGTGGAAAGTCACATGCTTCTCCACCCCCGCAGCCTCAGCCCACCTGTTCAGGTATTCGTAGATGATAGAGCGGTCACGGAACTTGAAGATATAGTTCTCCCTCCCGTCATATCCACGCTCAGGCAGCCACTTCAAGGCATTGGAAGACAACGGCACGTAAACCGGCTCCTTCGTCTTCTGCTGCACCAGCTCAATCTGGTACACGCCTTCACCCACCTCCACGATATGCTTCCATTTCAGCCGGGACACGTCTATGTAGCGCAGCCCCGTAAAGCAGCAGAACATGAAAGCGAACTTCACCCTCCAGTCGTCACACTCAGCCTCGGCCATACGCTTCACCTCGTCAAGCGTCAGATACTCCTTCTTCTTCGTCCTGCGTTGCGGCTTTTCCGCTTGCGATAGCTTGTGAAACGGATTCGAGGCTATTATCTCCAGACGCACAGCCTTGTTCATGAGGATCGAGAGCACGGTAAAGTAAGTGTATATCGTCTCATTGCACAGTCTTCCTCCATACTTGTTGGCGCCATTGCTACGGAGATACTCCAAAAAACGCCTCAGGAACGCAGGCGTTACGTCCTTCATCGTCATCGGCTTCGAGACAAACAGTCCGATGTGCCGTTTAAGGTTATGGATTGTCTTCGAGTAGTTCATGTTGCCGTTATCGTGATAATACACACGCTGCTCCTCCAGCCAATCCATCAGCTTCACCTTTGAAGCACCCTCACCGACGAACGACACCCTGCCTTCAAGCAGATCAACGATTCGCCGCGCCCTTATTTCCTCAGCCGTTTTCATCGTGGCACGGTTAATCACCTTGTCAGCTCGCGTCTGCTCAGGCACCAGATACAAACCGAGAAACTCTTTACTGCGCACACCGTCCTTCACAATGTCAAGATAGATAGACTCCTTGCCATGCGCAATCTTCTTTGTCCTCAAGTGGACAGGACTAAAATCTTTCAAGTTCTTTCTCATAATCTTTTTCTTTTAAATTTCGGGGGACACTCACGGGGGACAAATAAGGGACAGATTGACTCCAAACAAACCCTAACAAGCCTATAACAAACCGCAAAAACGCAACCCCCATAAACGCAACAAAGCCGCTGAAAATCAGCGACTTTGTTAATGTTTGCTATAAGTTTATTTCGGTTTGTTTGTATTAGCCAAAATTGTCGTACATAATACTTTCGGGATCCACTCCGAGCGAATCGAGATAGTCGGTAACAGTCTTGATAAGCATTGGAGGTCCGCAGAGATAGTACTCGCAGTCCTCGGGAGCCTCGTGATCCTTCAAGTAGGTGTCGCGGATGCAGTTAACGGCAAATCCCTCATAGTACTTCACGCCCTGAGCATCGGCAATGGGGTCCTTGCGGTCGAGCGAGAGGTGGAAGTGGAAGTTGGGGAATTCCTTCTCCAGTTCCCAGAAATCCTCGAGGAAGAACGCCTCACCGAGAGCACGTGCGCCGTAGAAGAAGTGGAGCTCGCGGTCTGTAGTGTGGAGCGTCTTGGTCATGTGCATGATCTGAGCGCGGAGCGGAGCCATACCGGCACCACCACCAATCCAGATCATCTCCTTGCCTGAGGTGAAGTTAGGATGGAAGTCGCCGTAAGGACCTGACATCATAACCTTGTCGCCCGGCTTGAGTGAAAAGATGTATGACGAAGCGATACCTGTGGGCACGTTCTGGAAGCCCACCTGCGGACGCGGCAGGAACGGCGTTGTGGCGATACGCACGGTAAGGGTGATGATGTCGCCCTCGTCGGGGTAGTTGGCCATTGAGTAGGCACGTACTGTGGGGTTGGGGTTGTGTGCCTTGAGTGAGAAGATATTAAACTTCTCCCATGCGCCGATATAGTCCTTGCCGATAAGGTCCTTGTCGAAGTCCTTGTCGTAGTCGATGCAGTCGTATGCCGGAATCTTGATCTGAGCGTACGAACCAGGAACGAAGTCCATGTGCTCTCCCGGAGGCAGAGCCACCTTAAACTCCTTGATGAACGACGATACGTTCTTGTTGGAGATAACCTCGCACTCCCATTCCTTGACGCCCATAACCGAATCGGGCACCTTTATCTTCATGTCAGACTTGACCTTGCATTGGCATCCAAGACGCCAGTTGTCCTTGATCTGCTTACGTGTGAAGTGGGGCTTCTCAGAATCGAGAATCTCGCCGCCACCCTCGAGCACCTGCACCTTGCATTGTCCGCAGCTGGCCTTACCGCCGCATGCAGAGGGAAGGAAGATGCCGTTCTCGTTAAGCGTGGTCATGAGTGACGAACCCTGTGGCACGTTGATGGTCTTGTCGCCATTGATTTCGATGTTGACATTACCGCTCGGGCTAAGGAACTTCTTTGCAACGAGCAGGATGACAACCAAGAGGAGTATCACAACGAGGAAAACTCCGATACTTGCAAATATAAATGATGTATTCATAGCGTTGAGTCCTCCTTATTAAATTTTAAGACCAGAGAAGCACATCATGGCCATTGCCATGAGGCCTACGGTGATGAATGTGATGCCGAGACCCTGAAGAGGCTTGGGCACGTCGCTGTACTGCATCTTCTCACGGATGGCACCCATGGCTACGATGGCCATTGTCCATCCGATACCGCTACCGAGCGCATATACGATGGCGTCAACGACGTTGCCGATATACTGCGTGTTGGAAGGATCGAGGTTGATGCGCTGCTGCATGAAGAGCGAAGCACCCATGATGGCGCAGTTAA
>ERZ1026862.1793-NODE-1793-length-12035-cov-4.379633_pt1 | contig 12035 bp, 9 predicted proteins | sample MGYA00380161_ERZ1026862 | MGnify/ENA primary metagenome ERZ1026862 (study PRJEB33269, sample SAMEA4719797) | human gut metagenome | biome: human-associated habitat; feature: organic feature; material: feces | place: Cameroon | collected 2013-10 ... | reverse complement strand
AAGCATCAGGCAGCCTGCAACATATTCTTTTTCTTTAGCTTCGGCAGCAGCGATTTCCTCATCGGTAACGCCTGCTTTTTCTTTGAACCATGCCATAATAGCATCCATGTCTTCAGCCTTGTGCAGCACGCTTCTGAATTTATAGTCAATCACCTTGGTAGTATACAGGTACTCAACACCCAGGTCCAAGTCAAAATAATCCAATCCGAAAAATGTCAGAATACCATCAATAACAACCTCAGCATTAGCAGGATCCTTCGCCAGCTTAGCAATTTGTAAGTACTTCTCAGCAACAGTCGTCATTTAAAAAACCTCTCTTTTTCATTCTTTTGTAAGAATAATCAATTATTAGTTCCTTCGGAACCAATATAATCATATCACGATTGAAATCAATTATCAACTATTATATGGGAAATAGTAGGAGAAAGGGAGATTGATACTCAAAACATCAAAACACCTTCGGGATCATAAGAGGTTTTAGTTCCAAAATGTTCAATTTTCGTATTATACTTAGCACCCAAATTATAAAAACGCAGGCTATCCTTCGTCAGGTCAGCAATCTTAAGCAGCTCGTTTTGTAACAAAGCATAGTCATGTGGTTCTACCAAACATTCAAATACAGAATTCTGTACCCGTTGCCCATACTTCAAACACATTTTGGCAATCTTGTTAAGTCGTCTCCTACCAGCAGCATCCTGAGTGTTAACATCATATGTTACCAATATCAGCATAGTATTTTCTCCTCACTTCCACAAATAGCTCGGATATTCATCTATATCTCCACGTATATATCTGGCTAAAAGCTGCGCCTGAACAAAAGGCACTAATCCCCATGGTATTTTTTCTTGCAAAAACGGATGCATAATTACGTCTTGCTTGCGTTTCTGCCAAGCTTCAAAAAAAGTCTTTCGACCATCGTCATTTAATAGTACACTGCCGTTTTCCTGATTATTAAATGATTTTTCATTAATCACACGATTATTAATCAATGTAAGCACAAATCTATCTGCTATAATGCTGCGAAACTCTTCCATCAAATCAAGAGCTAAAGACAACCGTCCCGGTCTATCCCGATGCATGAAACCAATATACGGATCCAAACCGGCTCCTTCAAGTGCTGCAGCACAATCATTAGCCAAAATAGTATATGCAAAGGATAATAGAGCATTTACAGGATCAGTCGGAGGCCTTTTATTTCTATTAGTAAACCTAAAATAAGCCTTGTTTTGCAATACAAGCTCATTAAACTGAGCAAAATACAAGCTGGCAGCATCGCCCTCCAACCCTCTAAGTACAGCTAAATCTGTACATTTTCTGGAAAGCCTTGTTAAACGCATAATTTCACGGCTGGCTTGTTCAATATTAGCTACATCAACAGTTAAAGCATGGTCACGTTTGGCACGCTCCAAAACGCTACGAGAATTATACAGTTTACCAACAATAAAATTACGCGCTATTTTACAGCTAAGCTCCTCCGAATCCGAAATCCGATACTGTTCTTTGCGTAACAATACATTGCTGTTATTATGTCCCATAACTCGCGCCAGAAATCTTCCGCTTGGTTTATAAAAACACACGGCTATCCCATGCTCAGCACATTTTCCCAATAACGCCGGACTCGCTCCCATATAGCCAAAATATAAAATCTGCTCAAACATACGCAACGGTAATTTTTTTATTACAGCACCATTCCTGTTTATCACCACGTTTTCGTTGTCCAGCGATAAATAAATGTCTTCACTTGTCACAAACAAAGTATTCAGTAAATGTCTCATAATGCATCCTCATTTAAAAATTTTGCATAATAATCCGCCACAACTGTCTTCCTGCATATAACCGGTAAGCAAATATCCTTTAAAGAACATAAGCTACAGCCTTTTTTAGGCTTAACATTCGGTGTATAGCCCTGTCTATAATAGTTATGCATTTCACGCAACATAGATTCTACATTTTCACGCATAGAAGCAGTAAAAGCAATCTCTTCCCGACGATGTGTTTCATTATAATATAAAGCACCTTTAGGTATATCAACATGCAGCATTTCTTCCAAACACATAGCCTGACAGCATAATTGTAATCTGTCAGCATCAATCAGCTTACTCTTTCCGCGCTTATACTCTATGGGATAAGGTAGCCACAATCCTTCTCGTCCATATAAAGTGCATCCGTTTTCAGTCTTACTGAATTCTACAACATCACATTGTCCGGAAACGCCTAATCTTCTTGAAAAGATACTCAAAGAACGTGTAATTAACAGATTACCGCGTTTTTCTATAAAGCCATCATCATGACAACGTTCATGGACTATGTTCCCCTCAATGGTTCTTACATTTTCCTGCCATTGATTTTCTATATGAATCAACGCCCATTGTCGACGGCAAAAGCAAAAATGCTGAATACCTGATAATTGTAAGAATTCATCTTCACAATATTCCATAAGAATTCTCCTTTCCCTTTTAGCTAATCAGAATACATCATTTGTGTTAACAAAACCGAAAATCCAACCTTGTTCCGTATTTCAATCCACGCTCCCTCGCGGGAGCGACTTTGCTCGGGGGTGGGGATTTCCACGCCCAGCATTTTTCAATCCACGCTCCCTCACGGGAGCGACGAGTTGTTGATGACTACATCAGATGGCTACGTAGATTTCAATCCACGCTCCCTCGCGGGAGCGACCTGAACGCCACGAATACCTTCTTTAATATCCTGCATAATTTCAATCCACGCTCCCTCATAGGAGCGACATATGGCGGAATATACCTTTGCTCGTCCGACAGATATTTCAATCCACGCTCCCTTACGGGAGCGACTACCGTTAGACGGAGCGTTGTTCAGATTGCAGGCATTTCAATCCACGCTCCCTCACGGGAGCGACCATGATAGCAAGAGGACGCAGAAATGCTAATCCTATTTCAATCCACGCTCCCTCACGGGAGCGACCACCACGCACCCAGCATTTCAGTGCAGGTACACGATTTCAATCCACGCTCCCTCACGGGAGCGACTACCGTTAGACGGAGCGTTGTTCAAATTGCAGGCATTTCAATCCACGCTCACTCACGGGAGCGACTCTTTTGTTTGAGCACTTTCAAGCTATGTGTGGTATTTCAATCCACGCTCCCTTACGGGAGCGACCGGCGGCAAGGATGGAAGAACCTAAACCATCAGAGATTTCAATCCACGCTCCCTTACGGGAGCGACCGCAGATTTCATTGCTACCTTGCAGCAATTGATTATTTCAATCCACGCTCCCTTACGGGAGCGACTGCTAATGTCTTTACTACCTCTGGTGGTGACCTATTTCAATCCACGCTCCCTTACGGGAGCGACGGTACTACGTTCGCAAGCGGCCTTGAAGAAGTCATTTCAATCCACGCTCCCTTACGGGAGCGACGAATAGCAGCTTTATCTACCGTACGGCCACTGCCATTTCAATCCACGCTCCCTTACGGGAGCGACATAATTAGCCGACAAAGCCGAAGCACCATTAACAATTTCAATCCACGCTCCCTCACGGGAGCGACCACCACGCACCCAGCATTTCAGTGCAGGTACACGATTTCAATCCACGCTCCCTCACGGGAGCGACTACCGTTAGACGGAGCGTTGTTCAAATTGCAGGCATTTCAATCCACGCTCCCTCACGGGAGCGACACCAGCTCAGCTCATAGGTCATGCGATTACGTGTATTTCAATCCACGCTCCCTCACGGGAGCGACTCCGGGTCATATGCTTTTACAAATCCGCCATGAGTAATTTCAATCCACGCTCCCTCGCGGGAGCGACCAAAAAATTCACCTCCTTATTTTGGGGTATATAATTTCAATCCACGCTCCCTCACGGGAGCGACCGCATCCAAAGAGGGCTCGTTTAGCATCCCGCTGCCATTTCAATCCACGCTCCCTCACGGGAGCGACCGCATGGTGGATGGTAGTTGGAATTTAGCAGTGGGATTTCAATCCACGCTCCCTCACGGGAGCGACAACGAGGTCCGCGAGTACCTGACTGCGCTCAAATGGGAATTTCAATCCACGCTCCCTCACGGGAGCGACAACACGGCTGGGTATTCAACTCGCGCAAAGCAGCCATTTCAATCCACGCTCCCTCACGGGAGCGACATAACATGTATGGCCGCCTGCTCCACGGAGTGCCAATTTCAATCCACGCTCCCTCACGGGAGCGACTTTGTTTTTATAGCGTAGAGGTTGTCCGGTGAGCTATTTCAATCCACGCTCCCTCACGGGAGCGACCTCTTAGCGCATGTACCTGCAGACCAAGGCGGTGATTTCAATCCACGCTCCCTCACGGGAGCGACACCGGCATCGCCCTCGCCACGGAATTTGCGGCACTATTTCAATCCACGCTCCCTCACGGGAGCGACACCTTTTTCAAAGCGGATATAATCTCGACCCCACACATTTCAATCCACGCTCCCTCACGGGAGCGACCTTTGTTCAAAATCTCCTGCTCGCCAAGATGGGCATTTCAATCCACGCTCCCTCACGGGAGCGACTCATAACCAAACAATATAAGATGATAATGAGGCCTATTTCAATCCACGCTCCCTCACGGGAGCGACTTGGGGTTGTTGTCAACTACTTTTTGATATTTTTTTATTTCAATCCACGCTCCCTCACGGGAGCGACTACGTTCCGAGAGCGGCACACCTTTTGATGCAAAATTTCAATCCACGCTCCCTCACGGGAGCGACATGCGGCCATGTGGACGGATGAGCCCTTGACTGGATTTCAATCCACGCTCCCTCACGGGAGCGACGCTCCTGTACGAATCTTTTTTAGCGCATCGCGCACATTTCAATCCACGCTCCCTCACGGGAGCGACGCCAACCACTTAGTCAGACAGTCCAACACAACCATTTCAATCCACGCTCCCTCACGGGAGCGACACGTTATGGCCGATATAAAAGCGCGTCGCATCGAATTTCAATCCACGCTCCCTCACGGGAGCGACCTATAACGACCATTGCCGTTGATGTCATTGCCAAATTTCAATCCACGCTCCCTCACGGGAGCGACAAGAGCTTGCTGTTGAATGTGAGCGTTACTACTGATTTCAATCCACGCTCCCTCACGGGAGCGACTCCCTGCTTACTAATAGGAGGAGTTACATAATGAATTTCAATCCACGCTCCCTCACGGGAGCGACAGGTCCCGGCCTCGGTGCTGGCATGAAGATTGAGATTTCAATCCACGCTCCCTCACGGGAGCGACGAATTTATCAAAGAGCGTGCAACAATTTATGCATGATTTCAATCCACGCTCCCTCACGGGAGCGACGATGCACGTAGCCGCATGATTGCACGTATGCGTGGCATTTCAATCCACGCTCCCTCACGGGAGCGACTGCAGCCGTGCTCCTTGATATAGGTGTTGATGCCGGGATTTCAATCCACGCTCCCTCACGGGAGCGACGGCTTTAGATTTAAGTACATCCAAGGCAGTGTGGCATTTCAATCCACGCTCCCTCACGGGAGCGACCTACGTCCAACTTCGAGCCGTCATGGACGGGCAACATTTCAATCCACGCTCCCTCACGGGAGCGACTCCCTGCGGTTTGAGGCTCCCTCTGGCAGCGAGATTTCAATCCACGCTCCCTCACGGGAGCGACTATTTACATCAAGATGATGCTCTTGGCGGGTAAATTTCAATCCACGCTCCCTCACGGGAGCGACTTTCGGAAATAGGGTAAATCCTATTCCGCCTAGCAGGATTTCAATCCACGCTCCCTCACGGGAGCGACTGTGAAGTTTGCGGTAGTCTTATCCCCGTGAGCATTTCAATCCACGCTCCCTCACGGGAGCGACTTTAAAGAACCGTATCATTATAAATGGTAATGGTTAATTTCAATCCACGCTCCCTCACGGGAGCGACCGTCTGCATCATAGTTATCATACGCATACTCCAATTTCAATCCACGCTCCCTCACGGGAGCGACGATTTTGAAAGCTTAAAACTTTTCTTGAAAACAGAAATTTCAATCCACGCTCCCTCACGGGAGCGACAAAATTCCTCTTATCAGTTTAACACGTCAAAGAGATTTCAATCCACGCTCCCTCACGGGAGCGACTGCTCATCATTGAATAGAATCATAATAGTACCTCATATTTCAATCCACGCTCCCTCACGGGAGCGACTCCGCTTGCGTGTAGATAAAATCTTAGCTAAATTATTTCAATCCACGCTCCCTCACGGGAGCGACTATATAATGTATATGATGAGCTTTTTTACCGCTCCATTTCAATCCACGCTCCCTCACGGGAGCGACATATCGACATTGAGAAATATATTAATGCCGTTGATATTTCAATCCACGCTCCCTCACGGGAGCGACCAGAATCTCCCAAACACAAGGAAAGGGACTCAATTAAATTTCAATCCACGCTCCCTCACGGGAGCGACAAATTTTAAATGATACCATGGCATTCGGGAGCATTATTTCAATCCACGCTCCCTCACGGGAGCGACTTATATATAAAGCAAGTTGCTTTTCGTCGAAAAAATATTTCAATCCACGCTCCCTCACGGGAGCGACATTAATTTTGAAAAGTATATTAATGCAGTTGATATTTCAATCCACGCTCCCTCACGGGAGCGACTTCGGCGAAAAATACCTGCTTTTATATATATAATGATTTCAATCCACGCTCCCTCACGGGAGCGACCGAAGGATTTTATTCCGCTACTACTAGCAGATTACAATTTCAATCCACGCTCCCTCACGGGAGCGACTGGTTATGTAAAATGCATTTCCTTTGACGGCGAAATTTCAATCCACGCTCCCTCACGGGAGCGACCTGAAGGCGTTTACAGAGGATGAAGCAATAACTTACAATTTCAATCCACGCTCCCTCACGGGAGCGACCTACTTTTTTTATAACTTTTTTATTTTTTTCAGCGATTTCAATCCACGCTCCCTCACGGGAGCGACTTTGAAAAGACAGCTGTATCTATCACGGATACAATTTCAATCCACGCTCCCTCACGGGAGCGACCTTTTTAGCCTGCAACATCAACTAAACATTAATTTTATTTCAATCCACGCTCCCTCACGGGAGCGACTATCCTCAGTCCTTGGATACATGGCATTTAGCTCAATTTCAATCCACGCTCCCTCACGGGAGCGACTAGTGAAGGTGTTGTATATGACACCTTGTTATTAATTTCAATCCACGCTCCCTCACGGGAGCGACAAACTATCAAATAAGGAGGTATAATAACGATGGTTATTTCAATCCACGCTCCCTCACGGGAGCGACGTGTTGGCAGAAACTAGACCTTGTATTCCGTACCGAAATTTCAATCCACGCTCCCTCACGGGAGCGACTGGTGATGTTGAAGCGGAGGACCTTTCCAATAATATTTCAATCCACGCTCCCTCACGGGAGCGACAACCTTCTACGCTATTTCCATATAGCAGGATGTTAATTTCAATCCACGCTCCCTCACGGGAGCGACGCCTGTCTTGTCTAACTTTCTGCTTAAAGCATTGTATTTCAATCCACGCTCCCTCACGGGAGCGACCATTGTATTTACCCCCAGTGACACCCTCGACATTATTTCAATCCACGCTCCCTCACGGGAGCGACCTCCACCAATACCGCGCTGAATGAACGCCGCGTTATTTCAATCCACGCTCCCTCACGGGAGCGACATGTTGCAACCATAACCCACGGTTTTCCGGGGCGGATTTCAATCCACGCTCCCTCACGGGAGCGACCGCCTGCGGGCAAAGTCTGGATATAGCGTTTAGCAATTTCAATCCACGCTCCCTCACGGGAGCGACTATCAACATCAGCACTTTTGCTTATGTTCACCTTTATTTCAATCCACGCTCCCTCACGGGAGCGACGGACAGCAGCCGTTGTTTTGTTAAATTGGTTGCCATTTCAATCCACGCTCCCTCACGGGAGCGACTTCTGCATATTAACCAAGTCATCCTGCATAGCAGCAATTTCAATCCACGCTCCCTCACGGGAGCGACGAGAAGCTGCCTTGGATCGTTACCAAATTCAGCACATTTCAATCCACGCTCCCTCACGGGAGCGACTATTTAGCTCCATTAATTGTAACAAAACCAAGTTTATTTCAATCCACGCTCCCTCACGGGAGCGACAAAGTTTCATTTTTTAATCACCTCATATTACAGTAATTTCAATCCACGCTCCCTCACGGGAGCGACCAAGTGGTAATACCACGCATTAAAGGCGTTCAGCGTATTTCAATCCACGCTCCCTCACGGGAGCGACTCCACCTGTTGATAGAGTTGTTGCCGTTCCGTCCATTTCAATCCACGCTCCCTCACGGGAGCGACCTTATTGGTTCTGCTTTTGGCGGTAATTCTGCCATTTCAATCCACGCTCCCTCACGGGAGCGACTATGTTGCTCGCTATGTGACTAAAAAACTTAACGGCATTTCAATCCACGCTCCCTCACGGGAGCGACTATGGACCATTTTTAATTATGGAGGTGTTATTTTATTTCAATCCACGCTCCCTCACGGGAGCGACGCTAACAAGGCAAGTTGTGATACCACGACACATTATTTCAATCCACGCTCCCTCACGGGAGCGACCGGCCGCTTTAGCCGCACCGAATAAGCCACGCACCATTTCAATCCACGCTCCCTCACGGGAGCGACGGTTCTTATTCAGTATTTAAGAGGTGATATTAGTATTTCAATCCACGCTCCCTCACGGGAGCGACTATTAGCAAGATTACGTCCAGCAGTTTCAGCTTATTTCAATCCACGCTCCCTCACGGGAGCGACTGTTGCTAGACTAGAGGAGTTAGGCCTAAAACAATTTCAATCCACGCTCCCTCACGGGAGCGACGATTATCATGAGGACTTTGTGTTGATGTATCTTGGTATTTCAATCCACGCTCCCTCACGGGAGCGACCTGAAATTGGCGAATAGCCATAGCATTATTTTGCTATTTCAATCCACGCTCCCTCACGGGAGCGACCTATCAAACGTAGTCTTTAGACCATGCGAGCGGTTATTTCAATCCACGCTCCCTCACGGGAGCGACATGCTCATCAAACTCACAAATCTCAACGAGAACAATTTCAATCCACGCTCCCTCACGGGAGCGACTGCATCTCAAATTGGTCTTAATGATGTTACCGGGATTTCAATCCACGCTCCCTCACGGGAGCGACGTTCCCTCCCTGCCCACGTGGGCAGGTTCCCAAAAATTTCAATCCACGCTCCCTCACGGGAGCGACAGAAAATTACTTCTTTTTAAATTCCCGAAAAAAGTTATTTCAATCCACGCTCCCTCACGGGAGCGACTTAAGTAAGGGGGTTATATAACATGATTACACAATTTCAATCCACGCTCCCTCACGGGAGCGACTGCAAGGCAAGTGCTATAATATAATCAAAGAGCAGGGATTTCAATCCACGCTCCCTCACGGGAGCGACCTGTGGGTGTCCAACCATCCTCATTATTAATCAATTTCAATCCACGCTCCCTCACGGGAGCGACATCATTGGGGCGCGGCAGATGACGCAGTGATAGTATTTCAATCCACGCTCCCTCACGGGAGCGACATTATAGGATTTTCTACTGGTACGGAAAAAGTCATTTCAATCCACGCTCCCTCACGGGAGCGACCTTTAATTCTTGCAATTCTTTCAAATTTAGAAAAATTTCAATCCACGCTCCCTCACGGGAGCGACTTGGAGGTTTGCAAAAGACGCTTGCATTGAGTGCATTTCAATCCACGCTCCCTCACGGGAGCGACAGTTAGTGCTAAAAATGATATTTATTTCGATAATATTTCAATCCACGCTCCCTCACGGGAGCGACCACTAATTTTGGAGGAGGAGGCGTGGAAGATTGCATTTCAATCCACGCTCCCTCACGGGAGCGACTGACCACGAAAAAAGTTAAAAAATACCATTGACAATTTCAATCCACGCTCCCTCACGGGAGCGACTTCATTCCCCTATATAGTAATACCTAAAGAAAATAATTTCAATCCACGCTCCCTCACGGGAGCGACATACCATTGCTAGGAGGTTAACATGAGCGTTAAAAATTTCAATCCACGCTCCCTCACGGGAGCGACATAATGAGGCGCTTTTAAGGTTATTCAGTTACTATTTCAATCCACGCTCCCTCACGGGAGCGACAACATACAACAAGATATATTCTTGTCCCTCAAAATATTTCAATCCACGCTCCCTCACGGGAGCGACGCAGGACTTCATCAGCGTGTTCTTATACAATAAGATTTCAATCCACGCTCCCTCACGGGAGCGACAGCCCCTCTTCTACATGGAGAGGGGTTCTTAATAATTTCAATCCACGCTCCCTCACGGGAGCGACCGAAGACAATACATAATGGAAGGAGGTGTAGATATTTCAATCCACGCTCCCTCACGGGAGCGACTTTGACAAGCTTGTAGAAAAAGAGCTTGCCGCTATTTCAATCCACGCTCCCTCACGGGAGCGACTACCTGGATGAGTTTATTACTTGCCTGCTTTACAATATTTCAATCCACGCTCCCTCACGGGAGCGACGGCATCAAAACAAAATACTTCTACATTCATTTAAATCAAGTATTTATTGCGAACTAGCTCAATTCAAATCCTTAAAAATTTTATTTTGATGTGAGAAAACTTATAGCTTTCCCATTCTAGCTCAAGTTGCGAACCTAAGCTAAATTTTATGTTCCATATAACTTCGCACCAAGAACCTAAATCACACAAACACTAATTGCTCACAGAAGAAATAAGCTTAAATCATACGTGTGCAGCTTACGCCTTCAGGAAGTTTATTTTCTGCAACTTCAACGTCATAGTCATTATAGCTTCTGGCAGCAATAACTCCTTCCTTGCGCTTAACACTAACAGTATCAAACAACTTGTATGCAGGAGCATTACCAAGTTCTGTAGCGTGCTTAAATACTATAAGCTCACGTACAGCCATATTGCCACGAGCAGCAGAATGATCGTATTCAAACATATTGATAATTGCCTGCCACAATAAAGTCAAATCATCTTCACTAAATCCAGTTACTTTACGTGCAAGATTTGCAGAAATATAACCATCTACACGGTATAATGCGTACGGAACAATATATTTACGGCCCATTTCTGTGCTCTTATTTTCTGCATCCTTTTTAGTTGTAATAGCAACTCTGGTAATTGTAACTTCTTGTGTAACAATCGGATCAATGCTACGAGCAAAGCCCAACTGCACAGGACCGCGAACCTGACCACAATTCAAAGCAGCCTTTACGAATGTAGTCATGACAGCACCAAAAGTACGAATATCAAAGAAATTATTGCACATAAATTGGCAAATTTTCTTATCAATTTCAGGATCGTCTTTTTTTAATTCCTTAATTTTCTTTTCATCAGTGCCAAACGCAATATATGCAGTATTATCGCTTTCATTCAGAGGCACACCATCTTTAATATAGATTTTATAGCCTTCTTTGTCTTCGCACATCGTCTCGACACAATTTCTGATTTTGCGTTTCAGGCAAACATCAGTAACGATACCATAACCAGTTTCAGGATCAATACGCGGCATGTTGCCTGCATCCGGGTCACCATTCGGATTACCGTTTTCTACATCAAACAAAATTGTAAACTCATATCTGTTTTTGATTACTTCAGCCATTTATTTTTCCTCCTTTTTCTCGTAACGTTTTTGCACTTGATGATAATATCCCAGAACAAATTCACCTTGTTCCGGTAAGCTTAAACGAGCCGGCATCGCATTATCATCAACTTCAAGTTTATTCATAAGTTCACCAATCAACTTTTCAAAATAGATTACAGTGCCTTTTTGTGATGAAATTTTCTTCAAATGCGTATTGGCAAGCTTAGTCAACAGCGGAAAAGTCATGCTAGGATTTGCACATGCAGAGTTAAAGTAGCGATCCTTTATAGTACTATTAATACCAGGATTAGCTTTTTCCTGCAAATCCTCAAGTACCGCAAACAATCTTCCTAACACATAAGGTACTTTTTTACATTCTTCATTCAATGCCACAG
>ERZ1026862.1792-NODE-1792-length-12036-cov-54.507637_pt1 | contig 12036 bp, 10 predicted proteins | sample MGYA00380161_ERZ1026862 | MGnify/ENA primary metagenome ERZ1026862 (study PRJEB33269, sample SAMEA4719797) | human gut metagenome | biome: human-associated habitat; feature: organic feature; material: feces | place: Cameroon | collected 2013-10 ... | reverse complement strand
TAAAAAATGCGCTCAAAGCTTGCTCAATTAGAGTAAAACAGGGCGACAGGTTTGCGTCCGTAATTACCCAGGGCGCTGCCCTGGGCTAGGAGCTTCTGCCCTTTCAGGGCGTGTGGGGCAAAACTTACGAAACTTCAGGGAGTTAATAGCTCACCTTAACAACCAAGAGTTAACAGGTTAACAGTTAACAGCTGTTTTTCTATACTTCTACCGGGAAAATGAAGAAAACCTAACTTCCTCAATTATAAGAAGGGCTTTACTCCTTCAAATTATTGAGAGGAAAGCTTTACTTCTTCAATATCGAAGCTCCTTCGAGCAAGGCTAATGCCTTGTTCTCGTTCTCCTCCATGATTTCGCGCTCTCCCGGACCCTTGTCGTTGATGCCGCAGAGGTGCAGGATACCGTGGATGATGACGCGGTGAAGCTCATCATCATAGGTCTTGCCAAACTGCTCGGCATTGGTGCGGACGGTATCGAGCGAAATCACGATGTCGCCGTTAATCACATCATCCTCATCATAATCGAAGGTGATGACATCGGTATAGTAATCATGACCCAGATACTCGTTGTTCACTTCGAGAATCTTCTCGTCATCTACAAACATATAGCCTATCTCTCCCACCTTGCGGCCATGAGAGGCAGCTACCTTGCGAATCCAGGCACTGGTGTCACGCTTCTTGATCTTTGGCATTTTCACGCCATCTACATTGTATGTAATCATACGCTTCTTCCTCCTAATTATTATTCGTTTATACTTTGTTTTCTGATAGTTTCTATCCTATTTTCTTCTGTTTCTTCTGCTACTTCTTCGCCTTTGGCAGGAATTCATCTACTTCTCTTCCGAAGAATCTCAACTCCCTGACCAGCGTTGAACTGATGCTGCTGTATCTTGGGTCGGAAAACAGCAGGATGGTTTCTACGCCGCCCAACTGCCTGTTGATATCCGCCTGCTCTCTTTCGTACTCGAAATCCTTGGCTGAACGAACGCCGCGAACCAGGAACTTGGCTCCCAGGCGATGCGCCAGGTCGATGGTGAGGTCATCGTAGGCAACCACCTCCAGGCGATAGCCCTTGGAAGCATCCTCCGCATCTACCAGCTCAGCACATTCCTTCGGGAAAACAGCCTTGATATCCTCCACACGCTTCGAGATTTCCTCCTGCGCATGTTTCAGCTTGCTCATCGCCACTGCAATCACGAGCTTGTCAAACATCGGCAGAGCACGCTCCGCAATGTTCTGATGTCCTATCGTAAATGGGTCGAATGTACCCGTAAATATTCCTATTCTCATTACTTTGAACTTTGAGATTTGAACTTTGAACTTTATGATTACTTTGAGCTTTATGATTTGCCTCTCCTTCTCCTATACTCTATAGGCGTTTCGGGAGTTTTACTAATCATAAAGTTCCAAGTTCAATATTCAATGTTAAACGTCAAACAGGTCGCCCTGCAAGATGTTGCTTCCATACGGATTTCTGCCGAGATGATCGTAGGCAAGCTTGGTTGCCATTCTGCCTCGTGGCGTACGCTTGATGAAGCCCTCCATGATGAGGAATGGCTCGTAAACTTCCTCCACGGTGCCGCCATCTTCGCCGATAGCCGTGGCAATGGTGCTTACGCCCACCGGACCTCCACGGAACTTGTCGATGATGGTGGTGAGAATCTTGTTGTCTATCTCATCCAAGCCATACTGGTCGATGTTCAGCGCCTTCAGCGCCAACTGGGCAATCTCGAAGGTGATGGTTCCGTTGCCCTTCACCTGAGCGAAATCCCTGACTCTTCTCAGCAGCGAATTGGCGATACGAGGGGTTCCTCGAGAACGGCGGGAGATTTCCACTGCAGCCTCATCTTCTATCGGCACCTTCAGGAGCATCGCACTTCGCTTGATAATCTTCTGAAGCGTCTCCGGGTCGTAGTATTCCAGATGCAGATTGATTCCGAAACGGGCACGGAGCGGAGCCGTGAGAAGTCCGCTGCGGGTGGTGGCTCCCACCAGGGTAAACGGATTCAAATCTATCTGGATGCTTCGTGCCGAAGGACCCTTGTCTATCATGATGTCGATGCGGTAATCCTCCATCGCCGAATAGAGATACTCCTCTACCACTGGCGAAAGGCGGTGGATTTCATCGATAAAGAGCACATCGTTAGGCTCCAGGGAGGTAAGGATACCCGCCAGGTCGCCCGGCTTATCGAGCACAGGGCCTGATGTAATCTTGAAGCCCACGCCCAGTTCGTTGGCGATGATGTTACTCAGGGTGGTCTTACCCAGTCCCGGAGGACCGTGCAAGAGGGTATGGTCGAGCGGTTCGCCACGATACTTGGCAGCCTCAACAAAGACTTCGAGATTATCCACCACGCCATTCTGTCCGCTGAAGTCGGAGAACTTCAGTGGGCGCAGTGCTTTCTCGAATTCCTTTTCGGCAGGCGAAACCGTCTGTTGTCTTATATCAAAATCTTCGTTCATTCTATGACTATTATCGATAATATGGGTGCAAAGTTACACATTTGTTGCGGAATTAAAGAAGAAAAGCCGAATTATTTTGCCTCAGATTTTGCACAATCCAAGAAGATTCGTGCAGATTCGTAAGCTCGAACCAACAAAAATGTTATAATTTGATATTTTATTATTAAATAATTTGCTTATTCGGTAGAAAAGACGTACTTTTGCACCCAATATTGAAAGCGAGGAAAGAAAGAAAAATAAGAGAGATCTTCAAAGAGGTCATCAATAAGAGAGAAATATCAAGAGAGAAATATCAGGACTTTAAAAAGAAATAGAATTATGCTAAAGTTTTTTCAGGGGCTCAGCCGATGGCTGGCTAATTACACCTCTATTTTCGTAATAGGTGTAGCAGTATTCACATTCTTCTTCCCACATACCTTCGACTGGGTGCGCGGAACTACTCAAACCGTCATTCTCGGCATCATCATGCTCACCATGGGCTTGACCTTGACCACCAACGACTTCAAGATTCTAGCTCAGCGCCCGCTGGATGTCTTCATCGGCGCCTGCGCCCAGTTCATCATCATGCCGGGTGTGGCTTACACCCTGGTGCATGTCTGGCATCTTGATCCAGCCCTGGCACTAGGAATCCTGCTGGTAGGTTGCTGTCCGGGCGGAGTATCAAGCAACATCATGAGTTATCTCTGTCATGGCGATGTGGCTTTCTCCGTAGGAATGACCTGTGCCTCCACCATTCTTGCGCCAGTGATGACTCCGCTGCTGATGAAGATTACGGCAGGCGAGATTATCCATGTAGATGCTGTGGGAATGTTCATCAATATCCTCATCGTTACGATTATCCCTGTGGCCATCGGCTGCGCTTTGAATTATATCTATGGCAAGAAGGATTGCTTCCCTACCATTCAGAGTCTGATGCCGGGCATCAGCGTCACCTGTCTGGCGATTATTGTGGGAGGTGTGATTTCTACGGTTCACGATGACTTGGTGGCTCGTGGCTTATCGCTTTTCCTCTGGACTTTTGCCGTGGTTTTCTGCCACAACACCCTGGGTTACTGTCTCGGTTGGCTTGCCGGAAAGCTGGCGGGCTTCAATACCGCCAAGAAGCGTACCATCAGCATTGAGGTGGGAATGCAGAATGCCGGTCTTGCCACGGTTCTCGCGGGCAACTTCTTCGCTGCTCAGCCTCTCGCCGTATTGCCTTGCGCCATCAGTTGTGCCTGGCACAGTATTTCGGGTACCATCCTTGCCGGAATCTATCTGAAATGGGATCACATGCATGAGAAGAAGTAAATGAATTCAGAGAGGATTCATGAATTCTTACAGAAGCAAATATTGAGCAGCACGCCCTGAAAGGGCAGAAGCTCCTAGCCCAGGGCACCGCCCTGGGTAAACATACAACCAACAAAACGCCCTGTAAGGGCAAAAGCTTCGTATCAGAAAGCTTTTGCCCTTACAGGGCGACTTCGTTATATCCCCATTATACCCAGGGCGGTGCCCTGGGCTAGGAGCTTCTGCCCTTTCAGGGCGTATTGCTTAAAGCTTACCGCTAGGCGGGTTACGGGTTAACAGCCGTTTTTCTATAGTTACACGAGCAAAGCACTTGAATTCTTCACTCTTCGTTCTTCACTCTTCACTTAACCTTCCCTACTTCCCCGTGGTCAGCAGCTTCACGGCACGCTGAACTATCTCGTTGGTCTCGTTCCAAACCTGGAAGTACTGACTCATATCCCAGATATCTCTTGCTACAAGGGCCTTCAACTGCAGGGCGAGGTATTTCTTTGTCTGAGTCAATTCAGCCTCATCCTTCGGCTCTATCTTCTCTTTCTTGCCCTCAGCGATAATCGCATCGATGAGCGAAGACGGAACCTCGTAGCTTGCCAGGAACTTGTTGAAATCCTTATACAGGCTCTTCAATTCCTTGCGATGCGCATCGATAAACTTCAGACTATGGTTGATGACGATGCTCTTGGCAGCCAGCTGACGGTGCATCTTGGTGTACTTGGTAGTATCCAGCGGAACGAAATAATCCGGCATGATTCCGCCGCCACCATAAACCACACGATGCTTGCGCAAAGTATAATACTTCAGGCTATCCGAAAGATGGATGCTGTCCTGGTTGGTGAACTCGCCATGCTTGTAGCGATTGTCGAGATCCATCGCATAATCCAATCTGTCTCCCTTCTTATACGGCTTCTGGATACATCTGCCGCTAGGCGTATAATAATGGGCGATGGTAAGACGAATCTCGCTGCCATCATCGAAGGTAAGCGGACGCTGCACCAATCCCTTGCCGAAGGTTCTGCGACCTACCACTACTCCACGGTCCTGATCCTGGATGGCTCCGGAAACGATCTCTGCGGCAGAAGCGGTAAACTCATTGGTAAGCACTACCACCTTGCCCTTGCGCCATCTTCCGTTAGCCTGCGCCTTGTATTCCTGGCGAGGAGCGGCACGACCGCTGGTATAAACGATGAGATCTCCCTTCTGCAGGAACTCGTTGGCTATCTGAGCCGCCGCCTGTAGGTAGCCGCCGCCATTATCCTCAAGGTCGAAAATCAGGTCTTTCATTCCCACTTTCTTGAGCGAATCCATCGCCGTAGTCACCTCCTTATAGCTGGTCAGGCCGAAGCTTCCCAGTCGGATGTATCCGATTCCCGGGCGAATCATATACGCTGCATCCATCGTGGTTACAGGAATCTTATCGCGCTTCACCTTGAAGGTGAGCTTATCCTTGATGCCACGGCGCACGATGGTAAGATTCACCGTGGTTCCCTTAGGACCGCGGAGGCGCTTCATGATTTCCTCCTTGCTCATCTTCACACCCGAAATAGCCGTATCATTCACCGCAACGATGCGGTCGCCGGCTATGATTCCCACCTTCTCGGAAGGACCATTCACTACGGGCTGGATAACAAGCAAGGTGTCATCTACCATGTTAAACTGCACGCCGATGCCATCAAAGCTGCCATTCAGCGGTTCATTCATCGCCTTGGTCTCCTTGGCTGTGGCGTAAGAAGAATGAGGATCCAGCTTCTCGAGCATACCTCGGATGGCGTCCTCTACGAGCTTGTTCTCATCCACACTATCCACATAGAGGTTGGTAATGGCAATTTCCGCCCTACCCAACTTCTCTATCGGGCTATTCTTGCCCATCTTGATACGCAGCTGGGCACTGGCAGATGTTACTGCCAGGAATGCCAGGAGCGCTATAAATAGATATTTCTTCATTTACTTTGAACTTTGAGATTTGAACTTTGAACTTTATGATTACTTTGAACTTTGAGATTGGATCTTTGAACTTTATGATTGCCTCACCTTCTTCTATTACTCCTATAGGCGTTTCGGGAGTTTTACTAATCATAAAGTTCAATGTTCCAAGTTCCAAGTTCAAAGTTTAAAATTCAATGTTATTGTCTTCCTCCGGAATATCCTCTTCAATCACCAGGTTGTCGATGATGAAGTTCTGACGTTCCATCGTATTCTTACCCATATAATACTCCAGGAGCTTCTGCACCTGATCGGTCTTGTGGAGCGTAACCTGCTCCAATCGCATATCCGGACCGATGAAATGGGCAAACTCCTCAGGCGAAATCTCTCCCAAACCTTTGAATCGGGTGATTTCCGGGTCAGGACCCAGCGCCTTGATAGCCTGCTGGCGCTCCTCATCACTATAGCAATAATGCGTGATGAAATCGCCCTTCTTCTCCTTTGGTCCCAACTTGGCATCGGCATCAGCCACCGCCTGCTTGTTCTTGATCTTGGTTCGCTTGTTGCGCACTCGGAACAATGGAGTCTGAAGCACATACACGTGGCCCTTCTTGATGAGATCCGGGAAGAACTGCAGGAAGAAGGTGATGATGAGCAGGCGGATGTGCATTCCATCCACATCGGCATCGGTAGCCACAATCACCTTATTATATCTCAATCCATCCAAGCCATCCTCTATATCGAGGGCTGCCTGAAGCAGGTTGAATTCCTCGTTCTCGTAAACCACCTTCTTGGTCAGGCCGTAGCAGTTCAACGGCTTGCCTCGCAGGGAGAATACTGCCTGGGTGTTCACGTCGCGGCTCTTGGTGATGCTTCCGCTGGCAGAATCACCCTCGGTGATGAAGATGGAACTTGCCTCCTTCTGCTCATTCTTGGCGTCGCTGAAGTGGATGCGGCAATCGCGCAGTTTGCGGTTATGGAGGTTCGCCTTCTTGGCACGCTCACGAGCCAGCTTGGTTACGCCAGCCATTGCCTTGCGCTCACGCTCGCTCTCCTTGATTTTGTTCTCCAGAATCTCAGCCACATCCTTGTGGATATGGAGATAGTTATCTACTTCCTTCTTCAGGAAATCGCCCACATACTTGTTGATGGTTTCGCCTCCGTTAGGAGACATCGTGGTACTTCCGAGCTTGATCTTCGTCTGACTCTCGAACACCGGTTCCTCTACGTTCAGGGCGATGGCAGCCACCAGTCCGTTTCGGATGTCAGCATACTCATACTTGCCGTAGAACTCCTTGATGGTTCTGGCGATATGCTCCTTGAAGGCACTCTGATGAGTACCGCCCTGGGTAGTGTGCTGACCATTTACGAAGGAATAGTACTCCTCGCCATACTGATTGGTATGGGTAAAGGCTATCTCGATGTCTTCGCCCTTCATGTGGACAATCTCGTAGAGACCCTCGTTGGTCATGTTATCGGTCAGGAGATCCTTCAAACCATGACGGCTGAGGATGCGGCGACCATTGTGCATGATGGTGAGTCCGGTGTTCAGATAAGTATAGTTGCGGAGCATCGTCTCCACGAAATCATCGTGGAAAGAATAGTTCTTGAACAGGGTATTATCCGGTTCGAAGAAGATAAAGGTACCGTTCTCGTCCTCGGTATCTTCGGTCTTGTCGCTTTTCAGAATACCTTTTTCAAACTTCAGATGGCGCACCTTGCCGTCGCGGAACGACTTCACCTCGAAGTGAGAGCTGAGGGCATTCACCGCCTTCACACCCACACCGTTCAAGCCGACACTCTTCTTGAACGCCTTGCTGTCGTACTTACCACCGGTATTCAGCACGCTCACCGCCTCGACAAGCTTTCCCTGTGGAATGCCTCGGCCGTAGTCGCGCACGCTGACCCGCAGATGATCTTCTATATCAATCTCCAATCTGGCTCCAGCACCCATCTTGAACTCGTCGATAGAGTTATCTACCACCTCCTTCAAGAGCACGTAGATACCATCCTCCGGCAAGTTACCGTCACCCAAGCGGCCGATATACATACCCGGACGGGTACGCACATGCTCCATATCGCTCAAGTGTCGGATATTGTCGTCGGTATATTCCACCGGCTGCTCCTGAGGGGCTTTCAATTCATTATTATCTTCTGACATAAAATCCTCCTATGTTTTTAGGGAGAATCAAGAGGAATTAAGGAGTTATGATGAAAAGACATCCGTCTTGACCTCCCTAACTCCTTAACTCACTTAATTCCTTATTTAATAATCTTCTTGTAGCACTTTCTGCGCTTGTGCATTACTGGGGTCAAAGCTCCCCACTGGCCCTGCACGCCCGCATTGGTCTCCAGCTCTACCTGGGTTTCACCCCACTCAATTCCGTACTTCTGATACCAAGGAATCAGATCGGCAAAGAGGAGCGCATTGGCGCCCTTGGCACGATACTCTGGAAGAATACCGATGAGAAGGAGGTCAACGATGTTGGTCTTGTGCTGCTTGATGGCTCTCAGCACGTGGAACCATCCGAACGGCAGCAATCTGCCTCGGCGGCACTTGCGCAAGGCATGAGCCAATGATGGCATCGTGATTCCTACACCTACCAGCTTATGTTCTCCCCCCGTCCAATCCTCGATACAGGTGATGAGGTTGAAGTCGAGGAAACCGAGATACGACTTGATAAGCTGGTCTATCTGCTTCTGCGAGAGTTCTGAATAGCCATAGAGATCCTTGTAGGTATCGTTGATGAGATCGAAAATCTTCTGTCCCATTCCGCCCTGGAAAACATCCTTCTTGGTAACCTTGCGGATATGCAGATTGTAACGCTTCTCGATCATCATCGCAATCTTGGCATATTTCTCCGGTATGGTATCAGGCACCATGATCTTGAACTCTACGTATTTGTTGTCCACCTCGAAACCCTCCAGGGCCTCGATGTGCTCCGGATAGTAAGGGAAATTGTAGATGGTTGGCATGGTTCCGAGCTGGTCGAATCCCCAGACGAGCATTCCCTCAGGGTCCATATCGGTAAATCCAAGCGGACCTACCACATCCTCCATGCCTTTCTCTCGGCCATATTTCTCTACAGCATCCAAAAGTGCCTTCGAAACCTCATGGTCGTCGATGAAATCAATCCATCCGAAGCGAACGGATTTCTTTCCCCACTTATTGTTTGCCTTATGATTGATGATTGCAGCGACGCGACCTGCCAATTTTCCATCCTTGTAGGCTAGATAATACTCTGCCTCGCAGAACTCGAACGCAGCATTCTTGTCCTTGCTCAGGGTATTCATTTCGTCGCTGAAAAGATTAGGCACATCGTATTCGTTGCCTTCGTAGAGGTCGTAGTGGAAGTCGATGAACGTCTTCAAATCCTTCTTACTTTCGACCTTTTTAATTTCTATTAATGACATGATTTCAAACTAGTTTGCAATATTATAGGATGCAAAAATAGCAATATTTCGCCAAACGACCAAATATTGCTATCTTTATTTTCATTTTTTAGGGGTTCTAGGTTGATTGCGAGCCCCAAACTAGCCTATATCACCCGATTAGTGGTGGTTTTGGCGGTGATGTTTAGAATTGCTGATATCCCTTTACTCTGTTTCGTGCAGCAGTAAGACTGAATGACTTAGGATCAAATCTGCCTCCAAGCCATTCCGTCATCTCCTCATACTCCTCATCATCAGGATTCTTGAGCACATTGAGCAAATGGCGATAGCCACCAACTCCACCACAATCCTCTGGAGGGCAGGCACCACTTCCCTTCAGCAACTGTACTTTCACCTTTTCGTCCTCTTCTACAGCTTGCTTCTCTACCAGAGTTATCTCATGAACCCAGCAGTCTCCGAAGTCATATTCCCATTTTATCTTACTTTTCACCCTGCTCAGCAAGCTACCTATCGTATATTTGCCAGCATCCTTCTGCCTATCCATCATCCAGTCATCGTCGCTAGGCTCAGTATAGTAAGTCTTACCATCTATAAACTGGTTGAGATGATACCCTTCCCAGCCCACTGCCCGAATCAGGATTTCACCCAAGTGATTCAATGCCAAATCAGAAGGAACAACCAACTGGCGATAAACTTTGCGTGGAGAACCTTTCAAGGTAACATCCAGGGTGAGTGCATACTTACGCTTGCCTTTTCTCGCAGTTTTAGCTTTTGGTTTGGCAGGTTTGTAACCACACTCCTTAAAGAACAAGGCATCAGCGTCTCGCTCATCATCATCATCAATACACCAGTTATCGTCATCCTCATCATCGTCATTAAACCAGTCGTCATCCACCTCAAAGTTGCAGGCTTCGCCTTCAAGCAAGAGATTCAAGAGTTCCTTGAAATCTGCAAAACCGACAATTCGCTGATCAGTTCCCTTAGAAAGCAACTTGGTAATTTCCTTGATTCCACCCTTGATGATCATTGGCTGTATGTCAAATCTCTTATAGATGTCCTTAACCAGAGGCAACAAATCTACCGCCTTGATTTCAGCAAGAGCTTCCACCAGCCAATCCATCGCCATGGCCGGGAAAGTCACCTCTACACATGATTTCAACACATCCGCAGCCCATCCCAATACCTGCAGGCGGCAGAAAGGATCCTCCACGGCCATCTGTACCACAGCCTTGAAGATAATCGGATAAGCTTCAGGCAAGAATCCTTCGGTCTTCATCATCTCTTTCAGCTCCTCAAGATGTCCCACACCTATATGAGCCAAAATCAGGGTAATAGCCTCTTCGAATGCACCGAAATAAAACTCATAGAAGTCCATATTCTGCTTCAATAATTCGAGGATGACGTCTAAGAGACCTGTAAGCTTGAAATCATCTACCAGCTGGAAGCCGGCTATCATAGGCAAGGCGGTGGCGTTTGCCTCCTGTGCGAAACTATGAGTCAATCCGTCGGCAAGAATGCACATAAAGAAGTTACGCATTGCATCTTCCTGCTCTTGATGCGAAAGGGGCTCCAACTCTTTATGAGCCACTTCATACGCATGTAGAACATCGCTAGGCAAGGCTGCCCCCAACAAAGACTGCAGATAACCCGCCAGAGGCTTTACCTCCCTGGTATAGTCCGGGCACTGATAAGTGTACGAAGCCTCCAGGATATCATCCATAGGGCTTCCCGACTGTGCGGTGTTTTCGAGATTAGCCATCAGCTGCATTCTCTCTTCGGGCGACATTGCGCCCAACATATCGGTTAGCACATCCAGCACCGGATTGCCACTACCTTTACCTTTTTTCTTTTTTGCCATATATATATTTTTTTATTTCTGAAATCACCTGTATAAAGAGTCATCATCAAGGATTCCATCAATAGCCTATTTGATGTTATTGTTTTTATTGATAATAATGGATTGTATTTATGTATATAAAAGTGCTACCATGTGTAGCGCTTTTATACAATAATAGTTTGTTTAACCAAGAACCAATGAGAATTGAAGGCCTAAGGCATCAGCAATTCTTAAGAAAGTAGAGAGCTGCATATCAGTCTGCCCCTTCTCCAAAGAAGAAACATATTCTCTCTTCTTTCCGATTTTCTCAGCAAGAGTTTTCTGAGTCATCTTCTGCTTCTTGCGCTCATCCTTTAATAATTCTGCATAATACCATGCCTTGGCTCTTGCATCAAACTCCTTGCGAGCCGCACTGCCAGGCTCGCCATATTTTTCTTGCAAAACATCATCAAATGTTCGCAATTTAGCTAATTTTTCTTCATTAAACTTTAACATAAGACTAATCCTCCAAATATTTCTTCAATAACCTTTCTGCAAATTTTATTTCTGCTTTGTATTGCTTTGTTCCCTTCTTAATAAAAGAATTCAGCAAAATAACTCTTTTACATTGTATAAAACTAGCATTATCTATTGCAAACAATACCGTCCTATACTCATCAGAGCTGATAGATATACGCAGTTCATAAAAGTCTGTATTTTCAAGATGTTTAACAAACTTCTTATTTACTACATACTGAGTCTCTATGAGCCGTAACCCATAATCAAACTTTTCCTGTATCCTGGAATCTAAGCTATCATAAAAGTCATTAAATTCCTCAGAATATATAACCTGCCGTATATTTTCTTCTTCCATGCTGCAAAAATAAGAAAAATATTAGTTACTTCCAAATAATCTGGAAGGAATTTGTTACTTTTTACTCTTTTACATAAGAATACTGATTTGGTATATGCATCATATATCTGGTTATCGAAGAAAATTCCTCGCTTCGGTTGTACATTCCTTCGTCTAAACGACGGGCTACTCCTTGCTCGGTGAAAGTGTAAGGCAGTTTTCTTACGCCACCCCAACTTGATGTCGCAATTTGCGACTTCCAATTTTCAAACTCTTCTTTTGTCAATTGAAACATAAAGTCTTCA